>Ga0307478_10002585_pt1 | contig 14045 bp, 10 predicted proteins | sample atmos_gasesECM4C_2_FD_203713 | JGI IMG/M metagenome (GOLD analysis project Ga0307478, IMG submission 203713) | Hardwood forest soil microbial communities from Morgan-Monroe State Forest, Indiana, United States - atmos_gasesECM4C_05 | ecosystem: Environmental > Terrestrial > Soil > Temperate...
TCGTCCATCACCGAACACTCCTTCCAGGGCATCACTCCCTCCCCAAAAGGGGAGAAAGTGTAACCCATGTGTCCGGTACGTTCTGTTACCTATGTCTCAGGCCGCTCACCCTTTATTGCGCCCAAACTCCCGCCCAGTGCCCTATGCACCGGCTACAGAAAGTTACGCAGAGATCGCGCGCGATCGCAGACACACGAACGCCCTTGCCGTCTCGATTGAGTCGGCAAGGGCGTGGTTGTCTTTCAGGTTTACGGGAAGTAGTACCGGAACGATGTCCAGACCATGTTGTCGATTCCCTTCGGAGTGATGCCGTTCTCGCCTGACCAGGCATCCTTCTCGAAGTAGGAGTAGGCCACGCCCCAGCGGATGCCGCCCTTGGGACCTTGGGTGACCTTGTGCCAGAAGCCGAGGGTGCCTTCCTTGATGATGCGGATGTCGCCAGCGCAGGTGCCGCCGGCAGAGGGCGTCAGCTGGTTGGCGGGAGGATTCTCGGTGCTGCATCCGCTGTTGTTGGCCAGACGGTTGCCGTAGCCGCCGATCTGGTTCAGCTTGATCGAGGTCGTCGTGGTGGCGGGAATCGCCGGCGACGGATTGACAGGAGCTCCGTTCGAGGGAATGGCTGCTGTCTTGGTGACTGAAATAGTGGTATATCCCGTGTAGGCTGCACGGTCGGCCCACTCAGCACCGAAGTAGGCGTAAATATCGAGCTTCTTGTTGGGATGGGCCTCGAATCCGAACATGCCATGCGCCGTGCGGATCAAGGCTTGCGTGCCATCGGGACGGATGGTCAGATCAGACAACTGCGCCGATCCATACCGGCCGATGCCATCACCGGCGACAACCTTTCCGCGAACCTCAAGCTTCTTGTTGGCCAGCGGCACCATAAGGCTGACACCGCCTCCGCCGCCGGTGCGGGTGTCGTTGAATGCGCCAATCGCACTGGGCGAGAACGATCCGTTAAACGGGCACGGCGGAGTGGAGATCGGAGTGGCGGGCGGGTTGGTGTCGTTTGCCTGCGTGCCGACTACGCCGCAGGGGTATATACGGTTGCGGAACGTGCTCAGGATGCCGAACACTTCGTAGTGTCCCCAGCCCGGATCGAGAGCTGCCTTGACGAGGAAGTCCGGCGCTTTGTTGACCGTGTATCCCGAAGTATCGATGAAGTTTTCCAGGCCGCCACCCGAGCCCGGTGCGTCAATGAAAGTATTGCCAACCGTGGTGACGACGCCGGCGTTGTTTGTACTTATCGCGGAGAAGCCGCGTCCGCCAATGGTGGCCTGCGGACCTTCGATCGAGGCCGCGAGCGCGAATTTTCCGCCGAAGTCCTTCACGACGCGGAACGCGTATTGGCGCGCCCAGGTGAAGCCGACGACGTATTGCGGGTCGATCATCATGGGAAGAGCTTCCCGAAGGTTCTGGATGCCCTTGCGATCTTCGGTTGCCAGAGTCCACATCTGGCCACCGGTGAAGCTCCAGCCATTGTCGAGGAGGGCCTGACCCCAGACCTGGCGCTGGCGGAATACATAGCTGTTACTCTGCCGGTTGTTGGAGGTTACGCCGGTGCCGAGGAAGTCACCTTCGTAGTAGCCAGTTAGTTTTGCGGAGCTCACTTTACCTTCGGCGAGCAAGGTCAAACGACTCTGGCGGGCAGTGAAACTGTTCTCGGTGACGTGCGACAAGGCGTTTCCAGGATAGGGAATGCCGGTGAACGGAGTATTAATATCGCCGCTGGTCGCGCGCTGCCGAGTCACGGTTTCAGCCGCTACGAATCCACCGGGTGTAAGGGTGATGCCCTTGTAGTGGATGGCCGCCGGGCTTTCGATGGCATCCTTGATGTTTTTCTGGGTCTCTTGCAGTGTCAGGGCCGTGGTGCTGGCGTTCTGCTTGAGATCATTGACGTCACTGCGCAGGGCGGTGACGCTCTCTGCCTGCTGGCTGGCCGTGGCGGTGGCGCTATCGGCCTTGGCCGCGGCCGCGGTGGCGGCGGACTGGTTCTGATCGAGCCGCTGCTGCAGTTGTTGAACCGCCTGATCACGGGTTTGAAGTTCTTGACGAAGGTCCTCGATCTGCTTCTGTTGCGCGGCCAGAGCATCGGACATGGTTTTCAGCTGACTAGCAACGCTCGGAGCAGCAGGAGCTTTGGGCGCCTTCTTTGCTTTGGCTGTGCCTTTACTCGCTTGCTGCGCGGAAGCGACGATCGTGCTGCCTAACAATGCGAACAAAAGCACTCGGGCTAGAACTCGTTTCATTCTCATCTCTCCTCAGACCGTAATTCGACAGACGTAGTTCGACAAAGCGAACGTATCCGTAGTGATACGCGAAGTAGCACCGAGTTTGACCGACGCTCGGAAAAACCGGATGCTATTTCGGGCTTGTTACAAACGTGTAAATCTGTGGTTAATATCGCGTGAATTGCCCTGCAGGCCCAGCACCGGCAACCCAGTTCAGAAACGACGCAACCGGAGCGGTCGAAGTATATAGCACAAAAGATCGAAAGGGTAAAACGGTACCCATTTAAATCAGGTGGCCGTGTCTCAATTTGGGCCAATACTACAGGTGAGAGGCGTGCGGATGAAAGAGCCGGAAGCTATAGGGACTTCATCGGCTGCGAAAAGGGGACGCAGCGACCGGGAAAGAGCTTCTTTTCGGCGAATTAAGGGAAAAGCCAGGTCTATTTTGTTCTTTTTGCACGCATGATTGCCCGGTCGACTTTCGTCAGATCGTCCTGGCCATTCTTGTCGACGTTTTCGATCGAGGAGAGCCTCACCCAGTGGCTCATCAGCGAACCTTTTTCTGAGACGAGGGCGACGCTCAGCGCGGCGCGCTCGTGTTCTTCGTCCAGATCGACACCGGCCACGTCGATTGCATAGGTGGCTGCTCGGACATCGTTGACTTGGCAAAAGCTGGGGGACTTGGTGATTGCCTCCTGCAGACTCGCGACGTACGCCTTGGAAGCCTGATCCTTTGCTCCAAGATCGCTCTGCACAATTACCGTCGTGATTCCAGGATGCGCATTGAGATTGGGGCAGTTGGCTGCTACCGCGTGCTCAGTTCGCAGGATCGATATCAGCAGAGCGGAGAGAACAAGGAGCGAAAGACGCACGGATCCACCTCCTCTTTTCTGCAAACGAAAAACGCCGGTGGTCAGGCCCTGCTGAATTGTATCGAACCCGTCCGCACTATCTAGGAGGCTCGCTCCTTGACCGGTTCCGGAATCGCCGGCTCCCCAGCCAGTCCCAGACGTTTCCGCGCGTTGAACATGGGGCCGTGCGCAGGTTCCATGGGTGCGAAGGCGGTGAAGCCAAGAGGCTGGCGGACGTCGTCGTAAATGGCCTCCATCCCTCCGCGCATGAAATAGGTTTCGTGCCAGAAGCCCACTCCGCCGGAGTCTTTCAGAAAGTTCTGCCACCACTGCTGGTGTGGCAGGGAACGCGACCAGGTTTCCAGCGATTCGAAATCACGCCAGTACTGCCGCATGCCTATATGAAGAGGAAAGAGGGAATAAAAAACGCTCTCGTGCAGAAGCAAACCGTCCGGCTTGGCACGTACCGCAGCACTGATTTTCGGACCGAAGTTGAAGAGTGTACCCAGACCGCGCAACGTCCGGACTTTCATGCCCAGATAAATCACGACCAGGTTTGGGAAATTACTTAAATCAGCGGTCATACGTTGGACTGGCGTCGTCATGGTCGAAGAACTCCAGAAAACACAGATCCGACGGGGCGCAGAAAGATTGCAGGACTAGCCCAAGCAATTCCCTCATTTTATCGAGCTCCTTGCGGCGCTGCGAACGCGCCAACTGTGCAGTCCCGAATTACGTTGAAGAGGAACGGCCATGAACACCAGGCGGGTGCGTATGTTCACGAGATCGGCCCTCCCGTGAGACCCCTCTCACTTGCCCTACGTCACCTTGCAAGCTAGCATTCGCCTTACCTAGTGCGACTGGAGGCTAACCATGTGGCGGGAGCGGGTCCTGAAGATCGAACTGGTTGTAGTCGGAATGTTGTTTGTGGCGGCGCTTTATCCCCTCACCATGTTTTTCCGCCAGGAACCCGCTTTGGCGATGATGCTCAGCCTTTATGTCACGCTTGGCATTTTCCTGTTGCTCGCATCGCGGAATCCCAACGCGCACCGCAGTCTGATTGCATTCACGGCTTGGTCAAGCCTGGCTCACGCAGCAGTCATGGGCGTTCAGGCATCGCTCAATTTGATCCAGCGCGTAGAACTCATTGGCGTTGCCGCACTGACTGTCATCGGCTTCACACTGATCGCGTTGACCCCGCCGAAGAACGCTGTCAGACAGATATCGCCAGCCGGCGCCGCAACCTAGTCGCAGCGGTTGAGCGCGGCGCAGGAGGCTGCCCAGAACATTACGGCTTTCTCTACGGCAAAGACCGTATATTCCCTCACGCTCGGCGCTCTATATAACTGTTCGTCATAACTGTTCGTGGCGGCGACGGGCGTACCCAGATCAACTCCGCACCGGTAACCCCTGACGAGGGTACCGGCGACTGCAGAACGCCCCCCTCGGAATTGTCGAGCCGACCAAGACGCGAGTCGAGCTGAAAACCGAATGTCCGTTCGCATCCTCATTGTCGACGATCAGCCCTCGGTCCGTAACAGCCTCCGCTCCCTCCTAGCCTCCCGCCCGGACTGGGAAATCTCTGGCGAAGCTGCCGATGGGCTCGAAGGAATTGAAAAAGCCAAGGCGCTACGGCCTGACGTCGTACTCATGGACATCTCCATGCCGCGTCTGAACGGGCTCGACGCCACGCGCATTCTCCGTAGCGAAGTCCCCGAATCCAAGGTGGTCATCGTCAGCCAGAATGATCCTGCGCTCGTCAGCATGCAGGGTCGGGACGTGAATGCTGCCGCATACGTCGCCAAGCAGGAAATCTTTGCAACTTTACTTCCGGTGCTCGATGGCCTGCTGAGCCTCTCCGATCCTGACGCCACACCGGCACCCGTTGCGCCCGAACTGAACTCGCCGGTACCTGAGTGGCTCACCGGAAGCGGCCGTCTCGGCGAACTGATAGGCCGACATGATTGGTCAAGGACTCCGCTTGGCCCAATCTCCGGCTGGCCCCAGAACCTCAAGACTTCGGTCAATCTCATTCTCAATTCTCAGCATCCGATGTGGATTGGATGGGGCCGGGAGATCACCTTTCTCTACAACCAGGCTTACGTCCAGGTTCTTGGACACGCCAAGCACCCCTGGGCGCTCGGTCGACCTGCCGCCGAGGTCTGGTCTGAAATCTGGGATATCTGTGGGCCGCTGTCTGACAAAGTCTTTCAGCATGGGGAAGCCTCCTTTGTCGACGAGGTTCGTCTCTTCATGAATCGCGGCGATTTCTTCGAAGAGACCTACTACTCCTTCTCTTACAGCCCGATTCGCGACGAGTCGGGACGAGTCAGCGGACTGTTCTGTCCTTCCACAGAAGTCACCGCCAAGGTCATCAATGCCCGCCGCCTCCATACCTTGTCCGAACTCTCTGCCAACGCCTTGATGGAAAAGACCACCGGCGCCGCCTGCGCATCTGTCATCGACACCCTGGCAAACAATCTCGACGACGTGCCGTTCGCCATCCTCTATCTCACCGATGGCGACAACCAGCGCCTGACCCTTGAGCAGCTTACCGGGATCGATCCGCAGTTCGCCGATCTCGCTCCTCAGCTCGTGGATTTAACTCCCGGCGTGCAACAAGTTTCCGTGTGGCCGCTGGCCGATGTCGTACGCACCGGCCAGTCGCAAGTCGTTCCTGTCGCCCAGGTCGAGGGCTTGCCTACCGGTCTTGCCGAGCTGCGCCTTTCACAGGCGATCGTTTTGCCCATCCTTGCTCACGCCGAAGACCCCACGCTCGGTGTCCTGATCGCTGGCGTGAACCCTACCCGCCGCCTCGACCCCGACTACCTCACGTTTTATTCTCTCCTCGTCAACCAGGTGGCATCTGCAATTCAAAACGCCCGCGCTGCCGAAGAGGAACGAAAACGCCTGGAAGCTCTCGCCGAACTCGATCGTGCCAAGACCGCTTTCTTCAGCAACGTCAGCCACGAATTCCGAACCCCGCTCACCCTTATGCTCGGTCCGGTCGAAGAGTTACTTTCAAAAAGCGCGACCGACCTGAGCCCGTCTGCCAAAAGCCAGCTTGAGCTCGTCAACCGCAACGGTATCCGTTTGCTGCGTCTGGTGAACACGCTGCTCGACTTCTCGCGTATTGAGGCCGGCCGCATGCAGGCCATCTATCAGCCTACCGACCTCGCCGCCTTTACCGCCGAGCTCGCCAGTGTGTTCGACTCGGCTGTCGGAAAGGCTGGGCTCCGCCTGGACGTCGATTGTCCCCAGCTTCTCGAGCCCGTTTACGTCGATCGGAGCATGTGGGAGAAAATCGTCCTCAACCTGGTCTCCAATGCTTTCAAGTTCACTTTCGACGGAGAAATCTCTGTCTCCCTGCGCCAGGTGAATGACGCGGTCCAGCTACGCGTTCGCGACACCGGGGTCGGTATTTCGGAGCCGGAGTTGCCCCGAGTATTCGAGCGCTTCCACCGCGTCGACAACACACGCAGCCGCACCCACGAGGGCAGCGGCATTGGCCTCGCCCTCGTGCAGGAACTAGTGAAATTGCATTCCGGCTCCATCAGTGTCGAAAGTACCGTCGGGGAGGGCAGCACCTTCCTCGTCAGTCTCCCTCTGGGAAAAGCCCATCTCCCGGCTGAACGCATCGGCCCCGCACGTACGTTGACTTCCGCCGCTGTCGGAGCCGCGCCCTTCGTGGAGGAAGCCCTGCGCTGGCTTCCCGATTCCGCGCTCTCCGATTCCTCCGATGAGCTTCCTGTGGGACACGAACTGATGTCGATCCCCCCGGCCAGCACCGTTGTCGATGCGAAAAACCGTCCCTTCATCCTGGTCGCCGACGACAACGCCGATATGCGGCAGTACCTGTTCCGCATCCTGGCCGAGCGCTACGAAGTCCAATGCGTCCCTGACGGCGAAGCGGCGCTCGCCGCAATTCGCAAACGACTTCCCGAACTTGTTCTCACCGACGTCATGATGCCCCGCCTCGATGGCTTCGGTCTGCTCCGCGAGTTGCGGTCCGATGCCCGCACCCGCACTCTCCCAGTGATCGTGTTGTCAGCTCGCGCCGGCGAGGAATCCTGCATCGAGGGTATGGAGCAGGGCGCCGATGACTATCTCATCAAGCCTTTCAGTGCCCGCGAACTGCTGGTCCGGGTGCAAACGCATTTGGGAATGGCGCGCATTCGCATGCGATCCGAAGAAGACCTTAAGCTTGCCCAGGAAAACTACCGGACCCTCGCCGACAACATGTCGCAGTTCGCCTGGATGTCGGACAATACCGGATGGATTTCCTGGTACAACCAGCGTTGGTTTGATTACACAGGCGGAACTTTGAACGATATGCAAGGCTGGGGATGGCGCAACGTCCTGCACCCGGATCACACCGACAAAGTGATCGACAAGTTCAAGCGCTGCATCGCAGCGGGCGTCATCTGGGAAGATACATTTCCGTTGCGCAGCAACGACGGAGAGTATCGCTGGTTTCTCTCTCTCGCCGTTCCCATCAAGGATTCCGCCGGCCAGATAACCCGCTGGTTCGGCACCAATACCGACATTACGGAACTGCGCCATGCGCAGGACGCTCTCCGCGAAAGCAAGGAATTCACCGAAGCCCAGGTGCGGGTCCGCACTCGTCAGCTGGAACTCCGAACCGCCGAAGTCATCAAGCAGTCTGAGCAACTCAGTGAACTCTCCCAGCGCATGCTCCAGATTCAGGAAGACGAACGCCGCCATGTGGCCCGCGAGCTCCACGATAGCGCCGGCCAAACCCTGACGGCTCTGGGCATGAGCCTGGGCCATCTGACCCAGCTGGCCCGCGAAGGCGACCCGCAACTGATCCCCCATCTTGAGGAGACGCAGCAGTTCGTCCGGCAGTTGAGCCAGGAGATCCGCACCATGTCGTACTTGCTGCACCCGCCGCTGCTCGACGAAAGTGGATTGCCCGTCGCCCTCCGCTGGTACGTCCAGGGTCTTGCCGAGCGTAGCGGATTAAGCATCAACGTCGACATCCCCGAAGATCTCGGCAGGTTCCCGCACGAAATGGAACTCATGATCTTCCGCCTCGTACAGGAGTGCCTCACCAACATTCATCGCCACTCCGGCAGCAAAACTGCGGAAATCCGTGTCTGGCGCGCCGCCAACAATGTCATTCTCGAAGTTCAGGATGAAGGCAAGGGCATTCCCGCCAAACGTCTCGCCGAGATTCAGGCGCACGGTGCCGGCGTTGGCATCCGCGGCATGCGAGAACGCATCCGCCGTTTCGAGGGGCAGATGGAGATTTCTTCCGATGAATCTGGAACCACTGTCTCCTTTAAGTTTCCCGTGCCGAAATCCTCTTCGTCCTCCGTTCGCAGTTCTTCCGGCGTCCAGATTCCCGCATAGCTGCCTTCGTTTTCGCCCGTGGCGCGTCTATCATTGTGCCGTTTTCTGGAGGCCTCATGCCGAATCGGTGTGTTCTTTCCTGCGGTATCGTCCTCTTTGTCCTGGTTTCATTTGGAACAGCGCTTTCCGCCGAGCGTGTCGTCGACCTCAAAGCCTCCGACGGTACCGGTCTCAAAGCTACCTATTTCGCCGCCGCTAAGCCCGGTCCCAGCGTAATGCTTTTCCACCAGTGCAACCGCCAGCGCAAGGTCTGGGATTCGCTCGCCCAGCAACTCGCTTCCTCGGGAATTAACGTCCTGACCCTCGATCTACGTGGTTACGGGGAGAGCGGCGGACCCCGCTTCGTCGACCTTCCGCCCGACAAGGCTCAAGCGGAACGACAGCACTGGCCCAGCGATATCGACGTCGCCTTCCGGTTCCTCCAGTCTCAGCCCGGCGTGCAACCTGACATGATCGGTGCCGGAGGCGCCAGTTGTGGCGTGCAAAATTCCGTGCAGCTCGCCCTCCGCCATCCCGAAGTGAAGTCCCTCGTCCTGCTCTCCGGGCCCGCTAACTTTGAGGGCCGCCAGTTCCTTCGCAACTCCCCCGGCCTCCCAGTCTTCTTCGCCGTTGCTGATGACGATGAGTTTCCTCCCACCGTTCAGACCATCGAGTGGCTCTACACTCTCACCCCCAACCTGGGAAAGAAGTTTGTTCACTACACTAAGGGCGGCCACGGGTCCGACATGTTTGCCGCCAATCCCGAACTGCCCGGACTCATTGTCGATTGGTATGTAACAACACTCCTCAAAACCCCCGGTCACGCTCCGGCTGCCAAAGACGCACCACCCATTTCCGCGGACGCTCGCGTCCTGAACACCATTGACGAACCGGGCGGCGCCACCAAAGTCCGCCAGCAACTCGCCGAGGCGGGCGCCCAAGATTCCAAGGCGAAGCTGTTTCCCGAGGACGTCGTCAACATCATCGGCTATGAGCACCTCCAGGCGGGCGACACCCAGACCGCAATCGACATACTGAAGCTCAACGCGGAAGCTTTTCCCAACTCACCCAATGTCTATGACAGCCTCTCCGACGCCTATCTCGCCGATGGCCAGAAAGATCTGGCCCGCGAGAACGCAAAGAAAGCTCTCGACCTGCTCGCTTCAGACACTACCGATAACGAGCAGCGCCGCAACGGCATTAAAGACAGCGCCGAACAGAAACTGAAACAGCTTGGTGAAGCAGGGAAGTGAAGCGCGCAAGCGGCACAGCTGCATGAAATAACTTCAATGTGGGGTGCCCCGTTCGACCGTCGCGTCCTTGGCGACGTCAGGACGGGGATTTTCGGAACGGACTCCCATCCTATAATTTCGCGGGCGCGGGCCCAGAACCTCGCGCCAGTTGGCCCGCCCTTTAGCGTGGTGCTCTTGCGAGATTGTGGTGGAGTCTCTTTCAGTCCGATTCCGCCCCGAATCCTGAAATGATTTATCCTCGTCGCGCCAACGCGAAAGCAGGGAATGCGATGCTCTTCTATCTCCCCATCCTCCTCATGATTCTCGGCACCACCACCTACCACATCGCTCAAAAATCCGTCCCTTCGCAGATCAATCCGCTGTTCTCGCTTGCCATGAACTACGTCACGGCACTCGTTGGCACTGTGCTTCTCATTCCTCTTTACCCATCGCGCACCGCCGGGCCCTGGTCGGCGAGGGGTATCAATTGGGCCAGCGTTGCGGTTGGCATTTCCATTGTTGCTGTCGAACTCTCAGTGTTACTCGCGTATCGCACCGGATGGCGCATCAGCCTCCTCTCCACGCTCGGCAACACGGCAAGCGCGCTCTTGCTCGTCGGCGCCGGCCTGGTCTTCTTCCACGAACATCTCTCGCCCCGAAACCTTAGTGGAGTCGTGCTTTGCCTGGTTGGACTTGCACTCATCACCCAGCGCTAGAGCCGCGGATGTCTCGCTGAAGAGCGACCCATCAGTGGGACCTGCCATCTGTCACCCAAGACCATATGACCTAAGACCTGACTTCTCACAACTTTCTCTCCCAAATCTCCGCCACCAGCCCGCGCCGTCCCCAACTGTTGTGACGTTGCTGCCCTACGACCCGGAAGCCAGCCTCCTTATAGAGGTGCCGCGCGGCGCCCAGTTCGCTCTGCGTCCACAAAACCATCTTCTTGTAGCCCGCCTGTCCTCCAAACCTCACACACTCCGCCACCAACCGCCGCCCAATGCCCATCCCGCGTGCCGTGGGTTCCACCAACAACAGACGAAGCTTGCAAACTCTCTTCGACTTCTTCACCAGAAAGACCGTCCCGAGAATCTCCCCATCGCTCTCTGCCATCCAGCATCGCTCGCGCTTCGGGTCGAAATTCTGAACAAACTCCGCCACAATCTTCGCTACCAGAGCTTCAAAACGCTCGTCGTATCCATACTCTTGCGCATACAGCACACCGTGGCGATGCACGACCCATCCCATATCACCCGGCTGATGGGGCCGAAGCACGTAGGTCTCCGGGGCTTTCTCATTTTCGAGCAGATTCTCAATCGCATGCATTGCCCCGACCAGCTGCCCCTGACTGCCGGGCGAAAGCTTGCGCAACATCCCCGCCACCTGCTTGTTCGACCGCTGCTCCAGCGGTTGGAACACCCTGCGCCCGTTGGGAGTCAGACTCAGGAAGCTTTGCCTCCCATCCGCCGCCGACCGTGTACGCCGGACGAACTTACGCCGTTCAAACCCGCTGAGCACCCGGCTCAGATATCCAGCATCGAGACCCAGTTCCGTGCATAGATCTCCCGCGGTCGGCTTCTCTCGATGCGCGATCTCGTACAGCACCCGCACATCGGTCAAGGAAAACGGGCTGCGCAGCAGCCCTTCCTGTAATACCCCGATCTGCTTGGTGTAAAAACGATTGAACCGCCTCACCGCTGCCACCCGTGAAAGGGAACGTCGATCTGCGTGCGAAACCATAGCGAACTACCTCCTGCGCGAGAACCGGACTATAGTTGCTATTATCAAATACATAGTTGCTGGAGGCAACTATCTAGCAATTGCAATTGATCCTTTTACTCCAGTTTTGTCCGAAACGTCTGACGACCTCAGTAAAGCTGTTCTTCGCGTGCTTCGCGGAACCTTTACGCTCTTTGCGGTAAAAGCTTTTTCTCCCTCGACGATCCGCTCGTGCTACGCTCGCAAGCACTCCCCATGAGACGCCGAGATTTCCTGAAGACCGCTGCAGTCGCCGTCCTGGGCGCCAGCCAATATCTCCCTTCGCAAACGCAGTCCGGTACCAATTCAAAGCCCCGCAAGAATTGGGTTTGGATCCCGCTCCATCCCGACCGCCAGTTCGACGATTGGAAACGGCTTTTCGCCACCATGCGAGCCAGCAGTGTCCACGCCATCCTTCCAGAAATCTACGACGGCCGGCACGCCTACTTCCCCAGCCACCACCTGCCCATGAAGGCCGACGTGCTGACAAGCATTCTTCCCCTCGCCCGCGCCGAAGGGCTCGAAGTTCATGCCTGGATGTGGTCCATGCCTTGCCTCATTCCAGAAATCCTCGAGAAGCATCCCGACTGGTACAACGTCAACGCCAAGGGCGAATCTGCCGCCGATAAGCCTGCCTACGTCGATTACTACCGGTTCCTCGACCCCGGACGCCCCGAAGTTCGCGCCTGGGTCCAGACCACCGTCAAAGAACTCGCTTCCATTCCCGATCTCACGGGCATCCACCTCGACTACATTCGCCATCCAGACGCGATCCTTCCGAAGGGTCTCTGGGCGAAATACAAGATCGTGCAGGATAAAGTCTACCCGCCTTACGACTACGGCTATACCGCGTACGAGCGCGAGCAGTTCAAGAAAAAAAACGGCGTCGATCCCCTTGAAATCGCCGCCGGAAAAATCAAGGATGCCGCCCTCGAAAAAGCCTGGTTTCAATTTCGCCTCGACATGGTGGTCGACCTCGTCAACGACCATCTGGCACCTGCCGCCCGCGCCCAGGGCAAGCAGATCACGGCCGCCGTTTTCCCCGGTCCATCTCTGGCACGCGAAATGGTTCGCCAGGATTGGGGCCGCTTCCAACTCGACGCCTTCCTGCCCATGCTCTACAACGTGTTCTATGAAGCGGGACCCGAATGGGTCCGCGATCAGACTCGCGAAGCAGTTTCGACCGTGCCCCAGCCCATTTACAGCGGACTCTTCATCCATAACATGAAGCCCGACGGCATGGCTCGCACTATCCGCATGGCGCTCGAAGGCGGCGCCTCTGGCGTGTCACTTTTCTCCGCCGACGGCATGGATTCTGCCCGATGGCAGATTTTGCGCAACTCCACGGCAACATAACGCTGGCAACAATTGCAGCGATCTACACTGAAGCCTGGAGCGACAACGGAACGCCAAACAAATTGGGGATTGCTGGGAACCGAGAACTGCGAAACTGCTACACTGTTTTTACCCGCGCCCCACCGTCAAACCTCACCAGGAGAAATGCAAAATGCCAGTCAAACCCATTCCTGAGGGCTATCACGCTATCACTCCCTACCTCATCATCGACGGCGCCGCACAGGCCATCGACTTCTACAAAAAAGCTTTTGGCGCTACCGAACTGTTTCGCATGCCCGATCCCACAGGAAAACGCATCGGCCATGCCGAGCTCAAAATCGGTGACTCGCAGATCATGCTGGCCGACGAAAACTCCAACATGGGTTTTCGCAATCCCAAAGCCTATGGCGGAACGCCCGTCAGCCTGCTCCTCTACGTCAACGACGTCGACGCTACTATTCCCCGTGCTGTCGCTGCCGGCGCCAAACTGCTGAAACCCATTCAGGACCAGTTCTATGGCGACCGCTCGGGCACGATTCACGATCCCTTCGGGCACGTCTGGACCGTCGCAACCCATATCAAGGATGTCTCTCCCGAAGAAATGATGGCCCATACCGGAGCTTCCAGCTAATCGGGCACGCGAACTGGTTCAAAAAGCGCGCGGGACGGATCTTCTCCGTCCCGCTCTCTTGATTTGCAGCGCTACAAGTTCTGGTTCTTCTGTCCCTTGTTTGATCTCCTTCGTGTTCCTTCGTGCCCTTTGTGGTTAATTCCGGTTTGCTTCACCCGACTCGCGACGCTCAACTCGCCTGTTACAATTTCCGCACTCATCGCGAAAGGAATCTTCAAGCCTCATGATGCAAGCCGGCAGCTCCTTCCCCGCTTTTTCTCTTCCCAACCAGAACGGTCAACTGACCAAACTCTCCGACTTTGCCGGGCATTGGCTTGTTGTCTACTTCTACCCTAAGGACGACACGCCTGGCTGCACGATTCAGGGCAAATCCTTCAGCACTGCCAAAGCCGACTTCGATGCTGCCGGAATCAAGATCGTCGGCGTCAGCGCCGACGATGCGGCGTCGCACAAAAGCTTCTGCAACAAGTTCGCGTTCACCATCGATCTGCTCGCCGACACCAGTTCCCAACTCATGAAGACTCTGGGTCTGGGCGAATCCGAATGGAAAGGAATGAAATTCTGGGAGCGCACCACCTTCGTCGTCGATCCTGAAGGCACCATCCGCAAGGTATACCCAAAGGTCAACCCGGAAGGCCACGAACAAGTTCTGCTG
>Ga0307478_10002586_pt1 | contig 14044 bp, 10 predicted proteins | sample atmos_gasesECM4C_2_FD_203713 | JGI IMG/M metagenome (GOLD analysis project Ga0307478, IMG submission 203713) | Hardwood forest soil microbial communities from Morgan-Monroe State Forest, Indiana, United States - atmos_gasesECM4C_05 | ecosystem: Environmental > Terrestrial > Soil > Temperate...
CGAGGATACCCTTGAGGCATCACCCAACAGCGCATAGCCAGGAACTGGAATTGGTTCTTCCGTATGCGCTTCCCGTTCGACAACATGGAAATAGTCCTCAACTCGGCTTGGCGGAAAAGGCTCGTCCTTGTTGCCGCGGCGGTGCTCTGCCTGATCTATGTGCTGCTCGCGGGGCGGCTGTTTGTCGCATCCCTGTTCGGTGAAAAACCGGAACTCGCGAGCCTGCAGCGAGCAGCTCGTCTCGATCCCGGAAACGCCGACTACCGCAATCATCTTGGACGTTACTACGCGCTCGTTGCCAGAGACCCGGGCGCAGCCATCGAGCCCTACCGCGCTGCCCTCCAACTCAACTCGCATTCCGCCCGTTACTGGTTCGATCTGGCTTCTGCCTACGAGGTGCTGGGAGATATCTCGAATCAAAGCTGGGCGCTGGAACATGCCATCGAGGCCGATCCCACCACACCTGACGTGGCTTGGGAAGCTGCCAACTTTTACCTCGTACAAGGCGACGACCTGAAGGCTCTGCGCGAATTTCACGTGGTTTTGGCCAATGAGCCCGCCCTGGCCGCCCCCGCGATGCAATTCTGCTGGCGCATTAATCCAGACGTGGACGCACTTTTGCGCGACGTCGTTCCAGTCCGGGCGGAGGCCTACATCGCGTTTATGAGCCTTTTGATGACTCCTAAGAGGATTGATCTGAGCCTCGACACGCCACCATCGCATTCCGGCGGCAACAAGTGGGTGTACACACTGGCGAACACCGATACCCACGCGGCGTCGAACGGCTGGGTTAATGTTCTGGTTGCGATTTCTGGCTACTCGGGAGGCGCGACGGGGAACAACGTCACAGCCACGATCACGGCCAGCACCCCGGCCACAATTGAGATCGTAAATCCTACCGGTAACGTGGCCAACGCAGGTACGCCGGTGTTGATGATTTCGAGGGCAGTTGCGGATTCACCAGTTTCCGTACCCAGCGACACACCGCGGGAGACCGCGGCAACCGCCAAAGTGTGGGCCGCTCTGCTGGCTTCCCGGCAAACTTTCGAACAACAGGATATCTACAGATATATCCAGTACCTGTTCGATTACAAGGACCCGGAACAGGCGCGTTTGGTGTGGCGGCAAGCGGCTCCTCGTTTCGGCCTGTCCGCCTACGTGCCTACGGCAATGAATTTAATCGTCAACGGCGATTTCGGCCTGGACGTTCTGAATGGCGGGTTCGACTGGCTGTACCAGAAACAGCCGAGCGTTGCTCTCACCCTCGATCCCGGCGATTTTCACGGCGGTCATCGCTCGTTGCTCATCACCTTTGACGGTCCGGGCGTAAGCGATGCCGGGATTCGCCAATTCATCGCGGTTGAGCCCAGCACTCTCTACGAATTCTCCGCCTACTACAAGAACGGAGAACTCGAGGGCGCCGGCGGTCCGCATCTTACCATTCAAGATGCCTTCACCCAGGCAATCTTGTATGACAGCGACGAACTGAAGGAGGCGGGATTCTGGAAGTCGGCGACCGGAGAGTTCACCACCGGAGCCGATACCAGACTGCTCGTCCTGCACGTCCGCCGGCTCCCGGCAGGCAGTCCGATCCGTGGTAAGCTCTGGGTCGACGATTTCCGCCTCGCGGCCAAGCGGCAGTAGCCCCTCGATTCGCGTGGATTCAATCGCATGAGCGCAACCAGCACTACCTCGAACCTTCGCAGCGCGCGCGCCGACCAAGCCGGCAAGGTTCTGCTATACGGGATCTTCGGTTTGCTTCTGTTTGGACCGCTCGCCTTCGGCGCCGTGGAACCCTGGTCAATTTTCCTGATGGAGACTGGCTCCGCTGCCCTGTTTCTGGTATGGGTCGGCAAGCAGATTCTGGAAGGCCAAATCAAGGTCGTATGGAATCCCCTGTTTCTTCCCATGGGAGTATTTGGCCTGCTCATCATTTCTCAACTCGTCTTCCGCATCACGGCGTATCGGCACGACACCATGTCACTGACACTGCTGTATTTCTGCTACGGCCTCCTCTGCTTCCTCGCCGCGCAAACCTTGCTAAGGGGCTCTCAAGCGCGCACCCTCGCCTTCATTTTTTGTGTGTACGGAGCTGCGCTGGCGGGCTTTTCGTTGATCCAGGGTCTCTCCTCGAATGGCAAGCTCTACTGGATTCGGCAGCCCCGCATGGGCGGCTGGATCTACGGTCCCTACGTAAACCACAACCACTACGCTGGCTTGATCGAGATGCTGGTTCCCATTCCTCTGGTGTTGGCATTGACCCGGCTGGCTTCCAGCAGGACCCGCACCGCCGCCGCCGCCATCGCCGCCGTCATGGTGGGCACGGTTTTCCTTTCGGGATCGCGCGGCGGCATGCTCGCGGTTGTCGCGGAACTTGTCATTCTCGCAGTCGTGTCCGTCAAGCAGAAGCGCGGCCTGCGTACCGCCATCGGCATCGGCGTCTTTCTGACCATTGTGGTCGCTTTGCTCATCTGGATCGGCGGGGGCGAACTCAGCCGCCGCATCTCAACCGTCGGCATGTCGCACTCCGAGATCTCCGCCGACGTCCGCTTCAACATCAACCGCGATGGCCTTCGAATGTTCTTTAAGAAGCCTGTCCTTGGGTGGGGCCTGGGAGCATTTCCCGTTGTGTATCCGCAGTTTCGCACCTTCTATACCAACTTCTTCGTCAACGAGGCGCACAACGACTATCTGCAGTTGCTCGTGGAAATGGGTCTGCTGGGCTTCGGGACCATGCTCTGGTTTCTGCTGACGCTCTACTCCCGGGCCCTCAAGAAAATCCGTAACTGGACCAGTGAGATGAGCAGTGCCACAGCTTTGGCGTGCGTGCTCGGCTTAAGTGGCATCCTGGTTCACAGCGTATTCGACTTCAATCTGCAGATTCCTGCCAACGCCGCCCTGTTCTATGTGCTCTGCACCATCGCAGCCGCGGAACCCTTCGTACAACCCGCTCGCAAACGCCGCGTGGCACGCAGCAAACCTCCCGAAGTTTTGGCCTCGCCGGAAGCCTTACATCAGCCCGCCACAAACTTCTGACTTCGGCCAATGAGCGTCCAGCCGTCCCGCATGCTGGAATGGCTTGCGCCGCCTTGAGATCTGAAACCAGATAGCTCTGACTTGGATAGATTATGACTTGGACCTGGCTTGGATAAACTTGGCTTTGATAAACGGCAGGCTAAGGCACGGATGGACTAACTGGGTTATCGTTCTTGACGAGAACCCAAATCGTGACGCCGAGGATCGCCCCTCCGCCCACGCCGACGGCGATGGGAGAGTTCAGGACCCCGCCGCCAGCCGCGGGAGCCGCCCCCACACCTTGCTTCCTGTTTTTCTTCTTGCCCTTGTCGGTTTGGTCGGATTGCTCGTCGCGCGTGGTTTCCTGGCCCTGCTGCAGAGTGGTCGTGCCCTGGTCGTCGGTGATGGTCAGGGCTCCCTTGCGGGCCGCGATTCGTACCGTGCCGTCGGTATCGGTCACGTTGAATTCCGTCCACGCATTCGACGCTGGCACTACTCGCACATCGCCAGCCGTGGTGGCCATACCCTTTGAAGTGGAGACAGCCACGCCCCCATGTTCCACTTTCAGGGAGGCTCCTTCAAATTGCACCAGAGAATCACCGAGGACGGTCACACTCGAACCCGGAGCATGGATGTTGGCCGATGAGTCAGAACGCGTTTGCACGAGGTCGCCGGAAAAAATCGCCGAGGACTTCGGCACGTGGCTGCCATTCAACCAGGCAGCGCCATCGGCATAAAGCATAGCCGCCCCGGAATCGGCGGCGATCAGCGAACCGGGCACAATCAGCAGCAGCACGCAACTTACCAGGTGACGGAAAGCAGCCATGCCCATCCCACACTCCGTTATTAAACTAAACTGGTGTCTGTTAACGCATCGTACCCTCCAAGGTTCTTGCCAGTCAATGGCTTTCGCGCCTGGAAATACCCGGGTCAGTGGAAATCTTTTTGCCAACTCCGAACCTCCGTGAACTGACGCGACGTCGGATAAGTCTAGGCATTCCACGCAGCCAAAGTACAGACAGAAGGAAACAAGAACAGTTGGGAGATTTTCTCCGTGTCGAAGCCTGCTCTGAGCAACGCCGAAGGGTGCCTCTGTGGTGAAATGCCTTTCTCGGAACCTATCTCACCGCCATTGATCGACCATCTTCCACCAGATCAATCTCAGCCATTCATCCAACACGGTCTTCGCCCATTGGCGATGAGCCCACCATTTGACGCCAAATTTCGAGTCGTCGTGCGCAGCCGCTACCGAGTACTCACGTCCAGGGATTTCACGCCGGAAAACGCTAAGCGCGCGTCGCGTGTGGAAATCCGAGGTCACGATCAGCACGCTCTTGTCGCCTTCCCGCGCCAGGCACTTCTCCGCATCCTTCGATTCGTCCTTGGTCGACAGTCCATCGATGGGACATATAGTGACCGACGCGGCTTGCGGCAGATTCTGAATGTACTTCTGTGCCAGCTGAATCTCGGTGGATTGGTAGATCTTCGCGTTCGTCGGCACATCCAGCACCACTCGCTTCCCGTATCCCTGCGCCAGAAGTTCGAGGGCGCGCTCCGGACGCCGGTCCGTTTCCCCAGCCAGCACCAGAATCACGTCAGCGGGGAGTGGCGCGTCCACCAGAAGAAACGCGCCGGCTTTCGCACCCAGCCCGATCGACAATCCTCCCAGCAGTGCCCAGGCCAGCAACCACCCGCGACTCCGTGCGCCAAGTGTTCTCATGAGGTTCCAACTCCGGAAGATGAACCTGATTCCTCAGCACTTCGCGAGCCTTCAGCGCCAAATCGTCCCGCAACTGCGTGTTAGAATCGAAAAATGAAATTCACACCTAGAAGAGACTACCAGCCGAAACGATGACGAATCACTCTGTCGCAAACCGATCCACGAGCCAAACCGGTTTCGATCAACTCAAGAACAAGATCCAACAACGCCAGGCTCGCATTGGCATCATCGGCCTCGGATATGTGGGACTGCCCCTAGCCTTGCTGTTCAGCGAACAGAAGTTCTCCGTCACCGGCTTCGACATTGATCGGCGCAAGGTCGATACCATCGCTCAAGGCGGATCCTACATCTACCGCATCAGCACAGACGAAATCCAGACCGCCAAGGCGCAGGGCTTTACGGCCACGTCCGAGTACGCCCGGCTCGTTGAGATGGATGCCGTCATCATCTGCGTCCCTACTCCTCTCAACCAGTATCACGAACCCGACCTCAGTTTCATCACCGATACTACGCACGCCATCGCGCCCCATCTGCAGGCGGGCCAGTTGGTCGTGCTCGAGAGCACAACTTACCCCGGCACCACGGAAGAAATCATGCTGCCGATTCTTGAGAAGGAAAACAAGCAAGGATTGAAGGCCGCCCGTGGAACCTCTACAGCAGAGAAGGAATTCTTTGCGGCTTTCTCTCCCGAGCGCGAGGACCCGGGCAACACCACGGTCGCCCGCCGCGATATCCCCAAAGTAGTCGGCGGAGTGAACCCGCAAGCCTCGGAGTTGGCCGGCGCTCTTTACGGATCCATTTTCCATCGCACCGTTCCCGTCTCTTCACCAGCCGCTGCCGAAATGACCAAGCTACTGGAAAACATCTACCGCTGCGTCAACATCGCGCTGGTCAACGAGCTCAAGATGCTTTGCCTGCGCATGAATTTGGACATCTGGGAAGTCATCGCAGCCGCTTCCACCAAACCTTTTGGCTTTCATCCTTTTTACCCCGGACCCGGCCTGGGTGGTCACTGCATTCCCGTCGACCCCTTCTACCTTTCCTGGAAAGCGAAGGAATACGACTTTCGCACTCGCTTCATCGAACTGGCCGGGGAGATCAACACCAACATGCCTTATCACGTGCTCGCCTCCATTGGCGGAGCATTGAACCAGCACAAGAAATCGGTGAACGGCGCGCGCGTCCTGGTTCTGGGTGTGGCATACAAGAAAGATATCGACGATCTCCGCGAATCTCCCGCCCTCACCATCATCGAACTTCTGCAGCATGAAGGTGCCCAGGTCAGCTATCACGATCCCTACTTCCCGTTCATCGGGAAGGGGCGTAAGTACGACTTGCAGATGAAGCGGACGGAGCTGGAGCGCCTGGGCCAGTACGATTGCGTCGTCATTGTCACTGATCACTCCGATTATGACTACAAAAAGATCGTCGGCGAAGCCCAGTTGGTCGTCGACACCCGCAACGCGACGAAAGGAATCGAGAGTCCTAAGGTAGTGCGGTGCTGAACTAACGGAGGCCAGAGGGACAGGGGTGCCCCGAAGTAGAAGTAAATGACTCGCTTCAAGTGTAAGTTTTTGCTCTTTCTTGCCGGACCTGCGACTCACCTCAGCGCGGTCGGCATAAGTGACTGAAAGATCAATAGGATAGACTTCCCATTTTGCAGGCGAAATGGCCTTTGCCGTGCAGATTTTGATATTGGCACCTTGCCCTGAGGTAGTAAACTATGACCTCCTCGAGCCCCTGCAGTCCCGGGAGCTCCATGCTGCCGCGGACTGAGAAACTTTCAGACCCGAACCGGGGTTTGAACGACCGACGAGCAACGGCTATGAGTTCTTCTGCCTCCCAAGCGACTCTCTTCTCCATGCTGCCGGAGACGAGGAAACCTTGGACCGAATTCGTTTTCAGCACCGGATTGCAGGCCGCAGCGGTCGCCCTCCTGATATGGGTGCGCTTGTTGTATCCCTCGGTTGTGACCCCTCCCGAGCACACGTTCCGTTCGGTTGAGTTAGTAAGCACTCCGGTTCCGGTCAATCATCAGCCGCAGCCGGTGCGCCGATTTGAGCAGCCGGCAGTCATCGCCAAGGTCGATCCCCCCGCTGACGCCCTGCGTCTGCCTGCGCCGAAGCCGAAAGCTCCTCTGAAGGTGGAGGACGATTCTGCTCCCCTAGTCGCCATAGCCTCAAAGAAATTGGAGCCACTGCCTCCCGGCCCAGCGCCAGTCATTCCTAAGCAGGCAGTGAAGACAAACGTATTTTCCACAGGCAGTTCGGCGGTTCCTACCATTGCGCGCGCTCCCTCGCAGGTACAGACCGGCGGCTTTGGCGACCCAAACGGAATTCCTGCCAAGCCAGGTCAGACCAAGGCAGTCAATATTGCGGCGCTCGGATCCTTCGACCTTCCATCCGGCCCCGGCTACGGCAACGGAACCGGCGGCGCCAAGGGCGTGCCCGGCGTGATCGTAAGCACCGGCTTTGGCAACGGAACCGCCACTCCGCCCCCGCCCCCTCGGCGCACGGGCACGGTTCAGCCCAGCGGCTTCGCCAGCGCCGATGTGCCCGCGCCACCCACGGTGCAGTCTCACGCCACGGAAGCCGTGGCCAAAGTGTTGCCTGCGGAAATCCTTTCCAAGCCAACTCCCGTCTATACTCAAGAGGCTCGGAACCTGAAGATTGAGGGCGAAGTCCTCCTGGACGTGGTTCTGGAAGCCTCCGGCAAACTCCGGGTCGTCCGCGTGGTCCGCGGATTGGGTCACGGCCTCGATGATAACGCCGTCAAGGCCGCCGAACAGATTCACTTCAAGCCGGCAATAAAGGATGGCCAGCCGACCGATTACGAAGTTGTTTTGCACATCATTTTTCAGATCGCGTAAGTTGCTCCCGGAAGGGTTTATGCGTATTTTTCAGGTAGGTTCGTTTTCTTTTTTTCTGTTTTTGGTCTGGTCTTTGCCTGCGGTGGCGCAGGACCAAGCCTCTCCCGCACCGCCGCCCGCGGCCTCCAGTCCGGCCCCGGCCACACCGGCTCCGCCCCCACCGACTCCGGGCATACAAGCGGCGGACGCTCCATCCTCTCCGCCTCCAGCTTCGTTCGACGAGGTCATTGACCGCACCGTCCAGCGAGAGCATCTCTTCGTGGCCCAGATGCGCCACATGCATCCCATGGTCGAGACTTATCTGCAGGATCTTAAAACCGACAAGGACGGCAATACCTCCCCGGTGAAAGACCAGTATTTCCTCGGACGCCTCGACATGAGCGATGGCCCCGAAGACACTTCATTCGTGGGCCAGCCCGGGTTCGGCCAACGCATGATCAAACGGCTCACCGGTCTCTACTCTCTCCATTTTCTCCCGCTGGGCTTCGCTCAGATGGTGCTCCTCGATACCGATTTCCAAAAGAAGTACTACAAATTCACCTTCGTGCGTCGTGAGTTTCTCGGAGAAGTGCGCTGTCTCGTGATCGATGTCGAACCCCGGGCTGACGCAGGAATGGCCCGCTTCCTGGGCAGAATCTGGGTCGAAGACCAGGATTACAACGTGGTGCGCTTCAACGGCACCTATTCTCCCCACCCCAGGACCAGCTTCTACTTGCACTTCGACAGTTGGCGTTTGAATCTTCGTCCCGGCACTTGGCTGCCCGCCTATATCTACAGTGAGGAATCCGACCTCAAGGCCGGAGTCTCCAAGAGCTTGCACTTCCGGGGTCAGACCCGTCTCTGGGGATACGACTTGAAACCTTTGACCAAAAATTCTGAATTTACTCAGATTCTGGTGGATTCTCCCCAGGACGCTTCTTCTGTGAAAGATCAGAGCGAAGCAGCCGCCGACGCCAGTCCCGTGGTCGCCCAGCGCATGTGGGAACGCCAGGCGGAGGATAACGCGGTCGAGCGCCTGCAGAAAATCGGCCTTCTGGCGCCTCCGGGCGAGATGGACAAGATTCTCCTAACCGTGGTCAACAACCTGTTGGTCACGAATAACATCGATTTGCAGTCCGACGTCCATTGCCGCGTCCTGCTCACCTCGCCTCTGGAATCGTTCACCATCGGGCACACCATTGTGATGAGCCGTGGCTTGCTCGATGTGCTCCCCGACGAAGCCTCGCTTGCTATGGTCCTGGCTCACGAACTCAGTCACATTGTGCTGGGACACCAATTCGACGCCAAGTGGGCGTTCAACGATCGGCTGTTGTTCCCCGATCAGGACTCGTTTCAGCGCATGGATTTCAAACGCCGCCCGGCGGACGAAGAAGCGGCAGATGCCAAAGCGGTGGAACTGCTGAAGAACTCTCCGTACAAGGACAAGCTGGGAACTGCCGGGCTATTTCTGAAGGCCTTACAGGAACATGCGCCCGAACTGCCCAACCTGATTCGTCCGCATCTGGGTAATAGCTTCGCCGCGGGCAAGGATGTCCGCATGGCGGCGCTGCTCGCTTCCGCGCCACAACTGGATCCGAAGCGCCCCGATCAGATCGCCGCGCTCCCCCTTGGCGGACGCATCAAGCTCGATCCCTGGACCGATCAGGTGGAACTGGCCAAAGCCAAACCCGTGGCCCTGACCTCCGCTCGGGAAAATATGCCGTTCGAGATCACTCCGTTCTTCCCTCACCTCACCAGACTCTCGACTTCCGGCAGCGACAAAGTCGCGCTTACATCGCCTACCCCCAAGTAGGGCAGCGCGCGAAACAACCTTATCTTAGCGGAGAATGGGTTCCCGAAGGGATGAGGGTTCAAAAGCAAAAGCGCGCCTGGTGACGCGCCCTGCAGATCTCGACATCGATTGCCCGCTTGGTGATTACTGGATGGCGCTGCCTACGTTAGAGAATACGTTGTTAGCGTTCGAGCCGATAAGCCGGACCGTGCCCACGACGATTACAAGAATTACAGCCAGCATCACCGCATATTCGGCGATATCCTGACCACTTTCATCGTTCCACAAATGTTGCCAAAGTTTTGCCACGGGCTCCGTCTCCTTAAGAATCTGTCTTGACCAAACCCCCTCGTCCCAACAAGGGGGAAAGAGCACCCAAACTTTGTCACCGGATCAGTTCCTCCCCGAGGCTGGTCGTGAGCAAATGATAAGTTCTAGGGCCGGGCTCGCCAATGGCACGTAAGTGCTACCCTCAGTTACGGTTGGGGGCGGCCTCTAAGTCCTTATCAGCCAATACTTTTCAGCGGTAACGACTGGTTTACCGCAAATAGCGCCAACTCCAGCCGCGTCGACACCCCCAGCTTGTCGAAAATATTGCTCAGATGGTGCTTCACCGTGTCTTCGCTGATCTTGAAGTATTCCGCAATCTCTTTATTCGAGTATCCCGCCACCACCGCCGCTACAATCTCCAACTCGCGCGGGGTCAAGCCAAACTTCTTCTGCCGCGCCTCGTCGCTCGAAGATTGCACCAGCGTGCGCAAGTATTGCACCAGGTTCGAAACGCTCTCGCGCCCCACCCAGTACTCGCCTGACATCACAGTATGAATCGCTTTCAGCAACAGTTGCGTGGCGGAATCTTTTAACACCACGCCTCGCGCACCCAGTTGCAACGCTTCCACGATCTGACTCTTTTCCGCCGCCGCCGTCAGCAGGATCACTCGTACCGGAGCCGAACTCGTCCCCGCGCTCAGATCCCGCAAAGCTTCCAATCCCGGATGCCTCGGCATCGCCAGATCCAGCAAAAGAATGTCAGGCTTCAATTGCCGCACCAGTCTCACGGCTTCCGCCCCGTCCGCGGCCTCACCCATCACTTTCAAATCCGGTTCTGCTTCCAGCAGCCGCCGCAGACCATCCCGGAAAATTGGATGGTCATCGGCGATCACGATACGTACAGGCTGTGATTTCTTAAAGTTCATCGGAAACTTCTCCACCCTTCGGAACCTTGATTTCCAGGCGTGTCCCTATTCCGGGATTTGATTCTACCGTGAGTGCGCCCGCAATTAAATGTACGCGTTCTTTGATGATCGTCGGCCCCTTGCCCATCTGCTCCATTTCATCCTGTGTCAGGCGGCCAGAAAACGGGAATCCCTTGCCATCATCCTCCAGGGTCAGGCTCCACTGGCTGGGACTCGAACTCAGCCGCACCAGCGCGTGGCGTGCTTTGCTGTGTTTGCGGACGTTGACCAGCCCCTCTTGCACGATCCGCAAAAGCTCGCGGCAGACTTTATCCGGCATCTCCAACTTCGTCACATCGGTTACGAAACGCGCTGAAATTCCCGTCTCCCGCTCAAACCGTTCCACCGTGTCGGTCACCAGGTGGAGGAATCTGCGAGCGTCTACATCGATCGACTTCATCTGCTGCATCAGTTCCCGCAACTTCAGAACTTCCTCGCGCAGCAGGCCCTGGATCCGGCCCAGTTCGCCACCCACCACGGCTGGCGTAGTCTCCGCCTGCCGTCGCAGAACATCCACCTGCATCTCGACCGCGATCAGCGACTGCACGGCTCCATCGTGCAGTTCGCGGGCAAATCGCGCGCGCTCCGCGGCCCCGGCCCGCCGCCTCAGCCGATGCAGTAGGTAGACGTTGTAAACCGCTGGTCCCACTTGGCGAAACAAATCGAGCAGGAAGCGCAGCTCCTCTTGCATCTCCCCTTTCCACAACGGGTCAAAAACAAAGACTCGCCCCCGCCATTCCCCTCCGAAGACGAAAGAAATCGCAATCAGAGACCGGAACGATTGCCGCTCCTTTAGTCGAACCAGCGGCTCGGTGGTGGGCGAAGGCAGTTGGTTACCCTCACGGTCCAGTGCGATCACCGACCAGCGCTCTCCCTCGCTCGTGGCGTAGAACGCCTCTCCCGGAAAATCCTCCAGATAAGTCCTCGCGTCCCGTGGGCTGGAGTCCAGCCAAACGAAATCTAAAGTCGCCCCATCCTCATTTCGCGACTCGCCCAGAAAAGTTCTGCGGCTGTGAATCTCCTGCGAGGCCACCAGCACACGTGCCGCTGCATACATGCTTGCGACTTCCCGGCCGATCTGTTGCAGGGTTCCCGTCAGCCCCGCGTCCACTCGTACTTTGGCCAGCATGCTGGTCACGGCGGCCTTTTCCGCCCGCAGGTGCTTCTGTTGCTCCGACAAGTAACCCAACAACAACCCCATCACCAGCAGATAAACCGACAACATGAACAGTCGTTTCGGCTCGAACTCGGTCGTATTCATCCTGAGGCCTGAGAAAATATGCCAGGGTAAGACTCCCCCGCGCGTCAGCCACACATGGAACAGCAAGAAGCTCTCGGCCCACAACAACACTACTTCTGCCCCTGCCGTGCTCAGCGTCTCCCACAAGCCCCACCGGTAAGCCGCCGCCGTCAGAACGAAAACAAAAAACAGGATGAACGGACTTCTAGGACCGTCCCCGAATACCGAAATGAAGGCTGGCCACACAATGTCGGCCGCGTGTACCAGGAGACGAAACGACGCCGTGGATACTTTCCGCCGCCGCAACAGCATCAGAACCAGAATGCTGTTCCCCATATAGAAACCCAACAGGCCATAGGCTGCCGGCGAGTTGCCCAGCTGCGTTGGGTCCATATAAATCGCGACCAGAGCGGAACCCGCTAGAAACACGCGTGCCGTCGCCAGCCAGCGCTCGATTCGACGAATCTCGCTGGGGTCGGCTGGAGCCGGCGGCCTTCCAATAAAACGGCGATTGCCTTCAACGTGCAAAGTCGAGTCAACTCCCTGCCCGAGCGCCCGGAACTGATCAGGGTAACAGGAGTGTCTCGCATATTATTGATAAGAAAGACTAGGAGCAAGCGAAACTTTGCGCCGATCGGGCTTCCACACTCGGTCGCACCTCGACGCTCGAGTTACTTCCGTAACCAGGACCTCTTCGAATCCAGTTTAGAATTGCACCGAGGATCCTCTCTCTTGCGCTCCTATGCAAAACTCTGGACCGCGGCAGTCGCAGCCTGTCTTGCGACTTTGGTCGTCGCTGCGCTGGCGCTCCCTCAGTCCTTTCGCCTCACCGCTCTCAGCGACGTGATGCAGTGTCTCTTGCTGTTTTCCGGAACGGTTTCCCTCATTCCTCACGCCGTCCGGTCCCGCGGTCGCCTGCGCCTGTTCTGGACTCTCATGGCGACCGGCATGGGCTTCTGGTTCGCCTACCAGTTCGTATGGATTTATTTCGAAGTCTTGCGGCGCACCGATGTCCCGGACCTATGCGCCGGCGACATGATCCTTTTCCTGCACATCGTACCCCTGATGGCTGCCCTCGCGCTCCGTCCTCATGCTCCGCAGGATGAGTACGCAGCGCGTCTCCGCCGCCTCGATTTCGCTCTGATGATGGTTTGGTGGATCTACCTCTACGTCCTCATCGTCATCCCCTGGCAGTACGTCACGCCAAACATTCCGGCCTACAACGATGATCTGAACTCCTTGTACCTCATCGAGAAAGTGGCGTTTCTAGGCACCTTGTTCCTGTCTTGGATGGGGAGCAAGGGTGGATGGAAAACTTTCTACGCCAATTTGTTCGGCGCCAGCTTCACCTACGCCGCCAGTTCTCACCTAGCCAATTGGGCCATTGGCCATCACAGCTATTACAGCGGAAGTCTCTACGACATTCCCCTGGCGGTCTCCATGGCCTGGATCACTATCATCGGCCTGCGCACCCACGAACGCGAACCGCAAGCCGGCGTCCGCTCCACTTCCACGTCGCACGGCGTATGGCTCGCCCGGCTGGGCATGATTGCGGCCTTCTCGCTCCCTCTGTTTGCGGCCTGGGCCATGCTCGATGACGCAGTTCCCCCGCGCATCCGCTCATTCCGCGTCGTCCTGACTTTGGCCGCGGCAGTTCTCATGGGCGCCATGGTCTTCGTGCGGCAACGCCTGCTCGACTGGGAATTGCTCCGCCTGCTCACTCACTCGCGCGAGTCCTTCACCAACCTGAAACGCTTGCAGGCACAGATTACAGAATCGGAGAAACTTGCCTCCATCGGCCAACTGCTGGGCGGCGCCGCGCACGAACTCAACAATCCCATCACCGCCATGCTGGGTTATTCCGATCTGCTGCTGTGCACGCCGCTCACTCCTGAACAGAGCGAACTGGCGGGGAGAATCGGCCAGCATGCCCGGCGCACCCGGTCGCTGGTCGCCAGTCTGCTCAGCTTTGCCAAACAAGGCCCGGCAGCCATGGCTCCCGTGGACCTCAACACTTTGTTGCGCACCGCTGTCAAACTCTCGCAACCTCAGTGGCAAGCTCTCAAAATCCAGGTACGCACCGAGTATCCTCAGGAATTGCTGCTGGTTCGCGGAGATTCCAACCAGTTGCTCCAGGTATGCGTACAGATCATCAACGACGCGATCCATGCCGTCGGACAGCGCGGTAGCCGAA
>Ga0307478_10002587_pt1 | contig 14042 bp, 10 predicted proteins | sample atmos_gasesECM4C_2_FD_203713 | JGI IMG/M metagenome (GOLD analysis project Ga0307478, IMG submission 203713) | Hardwood forest soil microbial communities from Morgan-Monroe State Forest, Indiana, United States - atmos_gasesECM4C_05 | ecosystem: Environmental > Terrestrial > Soil > Temperate...
TGGTGCTTGGGGCTGAGCCTTCCTGCGCGATCCCCACCGCGCGGCAATTCAGAATGCGCGCTTTTGCAAATGTGCCAAAATCTATGGAACGGAAGTTGAGAAGCAGACATCTGATGTCGAAGAGATGCAGAAAGTCTCGAGCGTTTCCACAGCAAGCGCCCTTGATGTAAATTGCGGCAGATTCCGCCATGACAGTCCGAATCACACTGAACAAAACCAACGCCGGCAGAATTCAATTAGCCGTTCGGAGCACCAACGAGCGAGGTGGTATTGGCACAGGGTTTGCCCTCCCACCGTTCAATCCGAATGCCCTTCGGGAAATAGAAGACATTCAGCGCAGTTTGGGGGTGAATGAGGACCTGATTACCCAGAAGACTGCACTGCTGCGGCAAGTTGGGCCTAATGATCTGATAAAGGTAGAGAATTTAGATGTACACGACGATGTCCTCTATGAAAATGGGTTCGTAGTTTGAAAGGTAGGCCATTATTTCCTTTGCTACTCACTTCACGAACTGAAGGGGCGAGGCGCGATTCACAGCCACGGACGTTCGAGTGTATCGTCGGTCGCATCAAGAACAATGGTGAACTATGAGCAGACTGTCTGAGAAAGTGTCAATAGTGACGGGCGCCTCCAAAGGCATAGGCGCTGGGATTGCAACGGCCTTGGGAGCGGCGGGCGCACGCGTGGCTGTGAACTATTCCTCCGACCGGGAAGGCGCAAAACGCGTCGCTCAGGCGATCACCGACAACGGGGGCCAGGCAATCGCGGTCGGGGCCGACGTATCCAAGGCCGCGGATGTCGTGCGGTTATTCAAAGAAGTGGATTCGACGTTCGGAAGACTGGACGTTTTGGTCAACAACGCCGGTGTATTCCGCTTCGGCGCGGTCGCGGAGATCACCGAAGAGAGCTTTCACCTGCACTTCAACGTCAACGTTCTCGCGACAATTCTCACCGTGCAGGAGGCGATCAAGCGGTTCGGGGCCGACGGCGGCAGCATCATCAACCTCAGCTCAATCGTCGGCTCGCATCCGGTGCCGGGAGCCCTGCTGTACGCTTCCACGAAAGGCGCCATCGAAACGCTGACCAGGGGACTGGCGCTCGAACTTGCGCCGCACAAGATTCGCGTCAACGCCATCGCTCCGGGTCATACAGAAACCGAAGGCAATGTAGCTGCGGGGACCTTTGCGGGCGGCGCCGACGCCATTCTGGCGGGGAAGACGCCGCTCGGCCGGCTCGGTCGCGTCACCGATATCGCCCCGCTGGCAGTATTCCTGGCGTCCGATGAATCAGCCTGGATCACCGGCGAGGTCATTCGTGCCGCAGGCGGTCTCGTTGTAGCCACCTGAGTGCAATGTGCTAACCTCGCATAACAACGCAGTCAGGGCAACCCAGAAGGGAGAATACGATGCAATTTCAGAGTGACTATTTCAATGCTTATCACAACCTAAAGCTGACGCGAGATGACAAAGGCGTGCTGGTTGCTGAAGTCCACACCAACGGCGGGCCGTGCATTATGACCGCGCAAGCTCACACGGAATTTGTCGATGGGTTCTACCGGATTTCGCAAGATCGCGCGAACAAGATCGTGATCCTTACGGGCGCCGGTGGGGAGTTCATTACTGACGTTGATTGGTCCTCCTTCGGCAACGCCGCCGATCCCGGCGTCTGGAGCCAGGTTCACGATGAAGGTGTTCAGGCTTTGGAAAACATAGCGAATATACGCGTCCCAATCATTGCTGCAATCGAGGGACGTGCCCACGTGCATTCAGACTACGCGCTGCTTGCCAGTGTAATTGTGGCGGCAGATGGCGCGACTTTCCAGGATGTGGCCCACTTCTCCCAGGGCGTTACGCCCGGCGACGGAATTTTCACCACCTGGAGTTATCGCGCTGGAGCAGGACGAGCGGAGGCGTTCCTGCTGAATCCACAACCGCTGCCGGCGCATATTGCACACGAATGGGGAGTGGTTGCCGAAGTTGTGCCAAATGGCAAGGCGCTCAGCCGGGCGCGGGAATTGGCCGAGCTGTACCTGAAGGCGCCGGAAGTGACACGCCGCAACACCCGCATCCACTTCATTCAACCGTTGAAGGAGCGCATCGTCCGGGAGGTCGGCTATGGACTGTCGCTCGAGGGAGCGTCGTCGGCCGACCTGGTGAAATCAATGAGAGCCCAGAATGAACCGGTCGCTCAGAAAGGAAAAGTCGCATAAAGCGCGCCGACAGTACCGGACGTTAGATACTTAAAGAAGACGCAGCCGGAAGAATTTGATCTGGTGATTGTCGGGGTGCACGGGCTCAGACGGGAGGTTCACAATCCTTGTCCCGGAAATTAGAAACGTTCCGTCTGTCCCCACATTCTCTCGGCAGCGTTCCTGGCGTTACACGAATGAGCCTGATCCCCGGGGAGGTCATTCGTGCCGAAGGCGGTCTCATTGTAGCCACCTGTATGCATCGTGAGGACAGCATGAAGTTCCCGTCTGTCCTCGACCCTTCCTCCTAACTATAATGTAGCGGTGCCAGCCCGTCTGATAGTAAAGGGGGGAAGGGGTAAGGCAGCTAAAAGATAAACTTTCAGCCCAGAACGGAACGTCCAAATCGTTCGCTCAGAAAGGAAAAGTAGCATGAAGAGCGCCGAGACCTCTCCATCCACTCATGTTCTTAAGACGTCCCAGTCGGAAGAATTTGATCTCGTGATCCTTGGCGGTGGCACGGGTTCGACCGTCGCTGCGTGGACGTTTGCTAGTGAAGGCAAGCGCGTCGCAGTGGTCGATCGCAAGTATATTGGCGGCTCTTGCCCTAATATTGCGTGCCTTCCGAGCAAGAACATTATCCATAGTGCGAAAGTTGCGGACTACTTTCGCCGAAGCAAAGAGTTTGGCATTGCTCACGATAGCTTCAAGATTGATATGTCGGGTGTCCGAGACCGCAAGCGCAAAATGGTGGTCGGACTGAACGACATGTATATGGAGAATTACCGGAAAACGGGCGCCGAGTTCATTTTGGGCGCCGGGCGATTCGTTGCTCCGAGAACTGTGGAGGCCGCCCTTCCTGACGGGAGCACTCGTCAACTCCGGGGCACTAATGTGATCGTCAGCACCGGCACACGGGCCTCACTGGAACCAATTCCTGGTCTTGCTGAAGCACAGCCGCTCACGCACATCGAGGCCCTCGAATTAGGCCAAGTCCCTGAACATCTGCTCGTTATCGGCGGCGGCTACGTAGGAGTAGAGCTTTCGCAGGCCATGCGCCGCTTCGGCAGCAAAGTGACTGTGCTTGATCGCAACGGAAGATTGATGTCGAAAGAGGACCCGGATGTATGTGAGGCTCTTCGCAGCCTGCTCGCAGATGAGGGTATCGACATTCTTCTGAATGCACGGATAAAGCAAGTGTCGGGCAAATGTAGCGACTCAGTAAGTGTCATAGTCGAGCAGAATGGAATTGAGAAAGTCCTAAAGGGTAGTCATGTATTGGTCGCCACAGGCCGCAATCCGAACACCGAAGGACTTGGCCTGGAATTGACCGGTGTTGAGCTCACCGACCGGGGATACATTAGGGTCAATGAGCGGCTGCAGACCACCGCACCCGGCGTCTGGGCGATCGGCGAGGTCGCCGGGAGCCCGCAGTTCACGCACATCAGCATCGACGATTTCCGCGTAGTCCATGCCAATTTAACCGGCGGCAACCGTGTGACCACAGGCAGGCAGGTCCCATATTGTCTATTTACCGACCCCGAACTTGCTCATATCGGTTTGAGTGAAACGGAAGCCGCGGCTCAAGGGATAGCGTATCGCCTGTTTAAGGTTCCAATGGAAACCAACCTGCGCGCACGCACGCTTTCCGAGACCCGCGGATTTGTGAAGGCCCTGGTGGACGCTCATAACGATCGCATCCTCGGGTTCACGGCCTTCGGTGTCGGTGCGGGAGAGATCCTGGGCGTTGTCCAGATTGCGATGATCGCAGGGCTGCCCTATACGGCTCTGCGCGATGCGGCCCTGACTCACCCAACTCTGGTCGAAGGTCTCATCTCTCTGTTCTCGTCCGCGGCGTCAGCGCACAACGTCGTCGAGACAAGAGGAGCTCAGATCTCCGCCGCATGAGGTGAACTGCAAGAGCACTGAGAAAAATAGGAACGTGGTCGTTGCAGCAGGCGGGCACAGAAACTATGCGAAGGCGAATGACGGGTGTCGCGATGTGCCCTCATTCGATGAGAGGGAGTTTTCCGCTCCCCGCACTTTTGACCCACAGTTGCTATTTTCACCACCAACTATCAACAATTTCTAGCGCCAATGATCCGATTTGCGCTCGCTCTGAAGAAACCGTGCCCGAGCTGTGACCGCATCTCGTGCTTCTTTAGCAATGAGCTTGGCGGGCTATTGGGCCACCGCGTCGGCATCGGTATAGACTTCAATCTTCATCACGCGGCCTCGCTTGCAAGTGCAAGCGCTTTCTTTTCACCCGGATTGCTCCAGCCCCCGGTTGGCGTCACTCGATCAACTTCGTTCGGCCCCCAGGTCCCTGGCGCATACTGATGAACCGGCGTGCTCTTTTTCAGTACTGGTTCCACGATCCGCCACGCTTCTTCGACGTAATCTTCGCGCGCGAACAAGGTACTGTCTCCGGACATTGCCGCGCCGAGCACGCGTTCGTACGCATCCATCTCATCCGCATGTGGAGAATGGCTGGCTACCATCTCGCCGGCCTCAAGCGCGAGTCCTTCAGCGTCAGGAGCGAGATTCATCATTCCCATCGCGATTGTGATTTCTGGACTCAATCGGAGGCGAAGGTGGTTTTCTACCAACTGGCTGTCGGGAATAAGGGTCGGCGGCTTGCGAAACTTAGCGACGATCTCAGTGCAAGTCGTCGGCAAAAACTTGCCAGCGCGAATATAGAACGGCACACCTTTCCATCGCCAGGAGTTGATTTCCAGCTTCACTACGGCAAAGGTCTCGGTCTGCGAATCCTTCGCAACGCCGTTTTCATCGCGGTAGCCGCGGAACTGGCCGCGCACCAGGCTCTTCTCCTCGATCGGTGGAATGGCTCGCAACACTTTAGCCTTTTCGTCGCGGATTGACTCGCTGTCGGAGCGGACGGGCGGTTCCATCGCCAGATTTGACAACACCTGGAATAGGTGGTTCTGGACCACATCGCGGATAGTTCCAGTCTGATCGTAAAACCCTCCGCGGCCCTGTACCCCGAAGTCCTCCGCCATAGTGATCTCGACGCTCTCGATGTAGTTGCGGCTCCAAAAAGATTCCACAAAAGTGTTGGCGAAGCGGAACGCCAGCACATTGTTCACAGCGCGCTTTCCAAGGTAATGGTCGATGCGGAAGATGTCGGCTTCATCGAAGACACCGAGCAGAACTTTATTCAGCTCCTGCGCTGATGCCAGGTCGTGTCCGAATGGTTTTTCCACGATGACTCGCGCGCCCCGCCCACAGTTCGATGCGGACAGGTGCTCGACGACAGTTTCGAACAGCACCGGCGGAATTGCCAGGTAATGCGCCGGGCTTTTCGCGTCTTTGAGTTGCTGGCGAAGCGCGGTGAAGGTTGCCGGATCCTGGTAGTCACCGTCGACATAGCGCAGCAAGCCGATCAACTTTTCGAAAGCGGCGGGATCCAGGCCCCCATGTTTCTCCAAGCTGTCTTTCGCGCGAGCACGAAGTTGATCGAGATTCCATCCAGCTTTGGCTACGCCGACGACTGGTACATTGAGATGTCCTCGCTTCACCATTGCTTGCAGGGAGGGGAAAATCTTCTTGTAAGCAAGATCGCCGGTAGCGCCGAAGAAAACGAGCGCGTCTGACTGAAAATTGGTCATGAAATATCTCTCCTTTAAGCAGCTTCAGATTTTTCTTTCGGCTTTTCCAAATGACCGCCGAATTCGAAGCGCATCGCGGACAGCAGCTTATCAGCATAGTCTGCTTCGCCGCGTGAGCTGAAACGCTCGTAGAGTGAAGCGGTCAGCACGGGGGTCGGCACCGCTTCGTCGATTGCGGCTTTGATCGTCCAGCGGCCTTCGCCGGAATCGGACACCCGGCCCGCAAACTTCGAAAGCCCGGGATCCTGAATCAAAGCGGTTGCAGTCAGGTCCAGCAGCCAAGATGCGATCACGCTGCCGCGGCGCCACACCTCAGCGACATCCCGCAGATTGAAGTCATACTGGTAGTGTTCCGGGTCGCGTAGCGGAGTGGTTTCCGCATCAACGCCGTGCTGTTGTTTGCCGACATTGGCTGAGCGCAGCACCGACAACCCTTCTGCATAGGCCGCCTTGAGCCCGTACTCGATTCCGTTGTGCACCATCTTGACGAAGTGGCCGCCGCCATTTGGGCCGCAGTGCAGGTAGCCTTGCTCCGCAGTGCCATCGAGTTTCTCGCGTCCAGGCGTGCGTGATGTGTCACCGATTCCAGGAGCGAGCGCCGAGAAGATGGGATCGAGGTGCTGGACGACCTCTTTCTCGCCGCCAATCATCATGCAGTAGCCACGGTCGAGACCCCACACGCCGCCGCTGGTGCCCACGTCCACGTAGTGAATCTGTTTGGGGGCGAGATTCTTTGCGCGCTGAATGTCATCCACGTAATAAGAGTTTCCGCCGTCGATGAGGATGTCGCCTGCTTCGAGGTGCGGTAGCAGATCGGCGATGGTCTGATCAACGACCGCCGCCGGAACCATCAACCATACGGCGCGTGGTTTTTCCAGTTTCTTCACCAGATCGATTAGCGAATGTCCTCCGATCGCGTGGTCTTTGACTAGACCGGCCACCGCTTGTGGTGACCTGTCGAACACAACGCATCTGTGCCCTTTCTTGATTAGCCGGCGCACCATGTTGGCGCCCATCCGGCCGAGCCCTACCATTCCGAGTTCCATAAGTTCTCCTCTTCAGAAAATTGCGTTTAATTTACCGCACTAGCTGTGTCACTGCATCACGCAACGATTCCGTTGCGGCCGCCACGTCTTTGTCAGCGCCAAATCCTGCCGTACCTGCGACCAGAACATTGGCTCCTGCTGCGACCATCATTGGAGCAGTCGCCTCATCAATTCCCCCCTCGACTTCTAACTCAACGAACGAGAAACGACGTCGAGCCGGCCTCGGCAACCCCGTCAGGGAAAGAATCCGGATCGGTAATCATCAAGTGCGTCTCCAGCCGCAGGCGCGTGACTCGGCGGAGGGACTGCACAATCGGTGCTCCGATGGCGATGTTGGGAACGAAATGTCCACTACATCGACATGAATCCGATCAGCCCCCGACCGCTCGGCCCCGGCCACTTGCTTACCCAGACGCGCAACGTCGGCGGCAAGAATCGACGGAGCGAGTTTGACCACATGGTTTTGCATCTTGTGAGATTTTCTCTCTCTTAACGTTTAATTCAACTTGCTATTTGAAAGACTCCTCACGCAACGCTTCCAACGGCGTCAGGGCTAACCGGTTGACCATGAAAAAGTCTCAACCGCGAGCTGACAACCTGCTTCACAGAATCTACGACCGGCCGCAGAATCCGGTAGGGCGCGACTTCATTGGAGTCTTGGGCCAGGCTTTTTTCGAGTGATTCCTTCCACGCGACGCGCAGTTCAGTATTGATGTGGATGATGTTGATTCCCGCAGCGGTTGCTTTGCGAAAGTGTTCATCATCGGTCCCTGACCCGCCGTGTAGAGTGAGAAAGACCCCGGCCGCTTGCTTGATTTGGGCAATTCGTTCGACATCCAGATGCTTCTTCGCTTTTCCCTGCACCATACTCTTAAGCATGCCGTGCATGTTGCCAACCGCCGCAGCGAGTATGTCGATCCCGGTTGCCTCGACGAATTGTCCCGCTTCCTCAGGTGTGGTGAGCTTCCTAAGATCGCTCTGAGCGGTTTCGTGGATTTCGGAGCCGGTCCCTATGTCGCCTATTTCCCCTTCCGCAAGAATGGCGGGGTTGACTGCCTTGATCGCCTGAACCGCTTCCTTGGTGCGAGCGACATTTTGATCGAATGGCAACGCGGAAAAATCAATCCCCACTGCGTCAAAGCCCGCATTTGCCGCCTCGATGGCCTTCACTAGTGAATGTGTGTGGTCCGCGTTGAGAAAGACCGGCAGATCAGATTCCTGGCGCTGGCTTTTCACCAGGGCGGCAAGCTGGCGCGCGCCAAAGAACTCCCGCTCTCCTTCGGAAGCGCCGATGAGTACCGGAAATTTGGTCTCAGCTGCGACTGCGACCACGGCCTTCAACAGGACCTGGTCAGCGACATTGAAATGGCCGAGGGCTGAGTCATCTTTTCCAACCGGGTCAAAACATCGCCTAGCGTATCTATGCTCTTGTTCCTGAGAGTTCCAATTGACGTCATTGCTGCTTAAGCGTGCGGTAACGCCGGATTAGAGTATTGGTTGAACTGTCGTGATTCAGCACTGGCTCAGCCGGGTTCTCGAGTTCTGGAATGATGCGTTGCGCCAAAACTTTGCCGAGTTCGACGCCCCATTGATCGAACGAATCAATGTTCCAGACAACGCCTTGAGTGAACACGGAGTGCTCGTAAAGCGCGACCAGCTTGCCGAGTGTTTCGGGGTCGAGCTGTTGAGCCAGAATCGTGTTCGATGGACGATTGCCTTCAAAGACGCGATGCGGCACAAGCCAGTCCGGAGTGCCCTCCGCTTTCACTTCCTCGGGCGTCTTGCCAAATGCCAGCGCTTCCGCTTGAGCGAAAACATTGGCGACCAGCATGTCATGATGACGACCCAGCGGATTAAGGGTCTTTCCAAATCCGATGAAGTCGCAGGGAATGAGGCGCGTGCCTTGATGAATCAGCTGATAGAAGGAGTGTTGACCGTTGGTCCCGGGTTCACCCCAGTAGATAGGGCCTGTGTCTTTGTTGACTGCTTTCCCATCGAGCGTGACATGCTTCCCGTTGCTTTCCATCGTCAGTTGCTGCAAATAGGCGGGAAAGCGTTTCAGGTACTGTTCGTAAGGCAATACAGCGACAGTATCCGCGCCGAGAAAATCGTTGTTCCACACCGCGAGTAGCCCCATCAGAACCGGCAGATTGGCCTCGAATGGAGCGGTCCGGAAGTGCTCATCCACTTCGTGGAAGCCGCTCAGCATTGCGCGGAAATTCTCGGGACCGATGGCAATCATGGTCGAAAGGCCAATCGCCGAATCCATGGAATAGCGTCCGCCAACCCAATCCCAGAATCCGAACATGTTGGCCGTGTCAATGCCGAACTTCGAGACTTCCGCAGCATTTGTCGAAACCGCGACAAAATGCTTAGCCACTGACTTTTCATCGCCTCCCAATCCTGCCACCGACCAGGCGCGAGCGGTCTGAGCATTCGTCATGGTTTCGAGAGTGGTGAAAGTTTTTGACGAGACGATGAATAGCGTCTCCGCCGGATCGAGATCCTCGACCGCCTCGGCGAAGTCCGTTCCATCCACATTCGAGACAAAGCGAAAGGTCATCGAGCGTTCCGAGTAGTGCTTGAGCGCCTCGTACGCCATAACCGGACCAAGGTCGGAGCCGCCGATTCCAATGTTTATGACATTCCGAATTCGTTTTCCGGTGTGTCCCTTCCACTCTCCACTGCGCACACGGTTGGAAAAGTCCGCCATCCGGTCCAGCACAGCGTGGACTTCTGGTACCACATTTTTTCCATCAACAAGGATCGATTGATCTTTCGGAGCACGCAGAGCCACGTGCAGGACGGCTCGCTTTTCGGTGATGTTGATTTTCTCCCCGCTGAACATGGCGTCGATCCGTGTTCGCAGGCCGGACTCAACGGCCAGTTGGAGAAGGAGCTTGAGGGTCTCATCAGTAACACGATTCTTGGAGTAGTCGAGGTATAGACCTGCCGCGTCCAGTGCCATGCGCTGCCCGCGCTTAGGGTCGTCTGCGAATAACTGCCGCAAGTGGAGCTTTGAAACTACCTTGTAGTGCGCCGTCAGAGCTTTCCACGCGGATTGTTTGATTGCTCGTTTTTTCACTTGCGGTTGAGGTCTCGCTGCCATTCTGATCTCCTTTTCATTCTTTTTATTGCCATTTCGTCATGCGAACTAAAGAGGGGCGAGGGAAGCTGCTTCTTCGCTTTTTGTTTGCTTACTCAGGGCTCTGCAGTCCGAATGTGGCAGCTCCGAGAAGAGCTGCGTGTTGTGATGATGTGAATCGGCATCCGTTCCATTAAATCTTTCAAGCGGCCTTCTGGAGAAAGTCTGCACGAACTGCGGTTTTTGCAGCAGTTCCATGAGGTAAAGGGCAATGCCGCCACCAAGTACACTCCGCCGGTGGCCAGAACTTTCAGTGCAAGATTGCCAGCCTCGCTTGCCAGTATCGCGGCCAGCAAATCAGCCATCGCCAGGCCCAATTCGCTTGGATGCCGCGGATCGAAAGCTGCCTCCACGATGGCCTTGCAGGTATCGAGCAGGTTTTCCTGGCTCTGGACAACCCGATATTTGTCGTGCAATTGTGTTGCGATGAGACAGTCACCCCGGAACTCAGCAGGGACAAAGGCTGTCAGTTTCGAGCTTGAGGGCAAGTTGATCGTAACGAGAAATGAAAGGAGCTAAGTGAATCCTTCGCTTCAGGTAGATTCGGTCCCTACTACGCCGACCACGACACCCGTGAGGCGTGCGACGTGGGAACAGGCCGAAGGCAGCCCCCTTCCGCTAGGCGCCACATGGATTGAGGAGGAACGAGCGTTCAACTTCGCTGTGCACGCTGAGCATGCCGAGAGTGTCGCCCTTTTGCTCTACACGCCAGCGGACTTGGTCAATCCGTTGTTGGCGTACCGTTTCAATTTTCTTCGGAACAAGTCAGGCCGGATTTGGCATTGTCGCATCCCGCTCAGCGAAATTGGTGACGCTCGTTATTACGGGTACTCGGTTTCGGGTGAGGCAGTTTCTTACATGCATAGCTTTGATCCGCAAAAGGTTCTGCTCGACCCATATGCCAAATGCGTGTTCTTTCCTCCGGAGTTTGACCGCGAGTCGGCAATGAGGGAAGGGCCAAATGCTGGCAAATCCCCGCTCGGCGTGTTGTCTGCCCGCCACTCGACGTTCAACTGGAAGGAAAGCTCCGCTCCGCAACACGAATCGGACGCGATTATCTATGAGCTTCACGTGAAGGGCTTCACGAAGAATCCCAACTCAGGGGTGGATCCATCCCGTGCCGGGACATATGCCGGGCTGGTGGAAAAGATCCCATATCTGAAAGACCTTGGGATTACGGTTGTCGAGTTGATGCCGGTCTTTCAACGGGATCCTCAGGAAGCGGACTACTGGGGCTACATGCCGTTGAACTTCTTTGCGCCGCATGCGCAGTATGCGAGCACCGGTGCGGACGACCAGAATCTCGAATTCAAAACGATGGTGAAAGCCTTTCACGAGGCAGGCATCGGGGTCGTCTTGGATGTGGTGTACAACCACACGTGCGAAGGAGATCACCGCGGTCCAATCTACAGCTATAAGGGCTTTGACGCCGCCAGCTATTACATGACGTCCTCCGACCCAACCAACCCTTACGCAAACTATTCGGGGACGGGCAACACTCTTAATTTTGGCAGAGGACACGTCCGCAAGATAGTGATGGACAGCTTGCGTTACTGGAAACGTGAGATGCACATCGACGGGTTCCGCTTTGATCTCGCCTCAGTCTTCAGTCGAAATGAAGATGGATCTCTCAACTGGGGACATGCTCCGATCTTCGCTGAAATTGCGGGTGATCCAGAGTTGGGCAAGCTCCGTTTGATTGCGGAGCCCTGGGACACAGGCGCTTTTCAACTCGGCCGCGGATTCCCGGGGATAACCTGGCTACAGTGGAACGGGCGGTTTCGCGATGATGTTCGCCGTTTCGTCAAAGGCGATTCGGGATTGGTGCCCGACCTGATGCGCCGTCTCTATGGCAGCGACGATCTTTTCCCCGATGACCGCGCCGACGCTTATCACGCTTATCAGAGCGTGAACTTCCTGACTTCGCATGATGGTTTCACGCTGTACGATCTGGTCTCGTACAACACAAAACACAACTGGGCGAATGGCAACAACAACCAGGACGGCATGGATGCTAATTACAGCTGGAACTGCGGTTATGAAGGCGATAAAGGGGCCCCGGATGAAGTGCTGGCCCTGCGGCGCAGGCAGGTAAAGAATTTTTTCTGCCTACTCATGCTATCGAACGGGGTCCCGATGTTCCGAGCCGGCGACGAATTCTTGAACACGCAATTCGGCAATAACAACCCTTATAACCAGGACAACGAAACCGGATGGCTGGACTGGAGCCAGTTGCACACGAACCAGGATAGTTTTCGCTTTTTCAAGAACATGATTAGTTTTCGGAAACGGCATCCTTCGCTAAGCCGCAGCCGGTTCTGGCGGGAGGATGTTACGTGGTATGGAACCGGTGAGAAAGCGGACCTTTCGCACGACTCGCATAGTTTGGCGTTCTGCTTGCATGGAGCTTCTCAGGACGATGACGATATTTACGTGATGATCAACGCGTATTGGGACCGGTTGGAGTTCCAGGTTCAAGAAGGAAAACCACAAGAGTGGATGCGGATTGTGGATACTGGCTTCCTGAGTCCTGACGATTTCTCAGAAGTTGGCGAGCCTCTGCAAACTGCAGGCTATCCAGTCGCTCCAAGAACAGTTGTGGTTCTGGTTAGGGCGAAGAAATAGTCGGCGGGAAGTCCTGAAGGAATGGGGTGCAAAAGCATTATGAGTGGATGATCGAAGGTCATCATTAAATTATAGGCGGCGCTCTCGGGGACTATCGGCCGCGCAGGGTCTGAAATCCGCGCCAGTCGATGTAACCGTGATTGACCGCCGCACTACCACCTGTTTCAACCGCTGTCGATTTCGTTATTTATTGCCTAAAAATGCGCCGCGCTCACCGACCAGGAAGCACGACTGTGCGAAACATCGGGCATGGGGGGCCTTACGCTGAGAAATACCTTGTCATGTAATGCCGCCGCCATCTTCCGGGGCTGATGATGCGATCTCAAGGCTGTCGTTCGAACTGAGTGACAAGCAATTGTCAGGTGCCAGAGTACGCTTCCTACAGTTTCGCTGAGCTCAGAACCGCAGTCATTTTGTGCTCCTCTCCCGGCGCCAGACTGACGGATGCGTCTAGGATATTGCTCGCCTCGACACAAAGGTATTGCGTCCATTCACCATCGCCTAAGTCGCTCAATCGCGCTGCACCCTCGCGCCAGGGATTCCACACAACAGTAGTGAGGGAATTGTTCTTCTCCAATCGAATATAACGGTGGAACTCCGGATCGATCAGATCAACGTCGTTCTGAGCGTCTAGAAATGCATTGTCGGTTGCCGAGGCGATCTTGACGTCACCGCGCTGCACCTTTGCCGCGTTCGAATCGGTGTTGTCCAGGAAATGTACTGTATCCAGGCCCTTCAACCGCACTCTCGCAACATCGGCGACTCGGTTGTAAGTGTGCAGCGCCTCTTCGAACCGCAAACGGGTTTTGCCGGTATTGGTGCAGACGAGCTCCAGGGTGAGCTCGGGACCAAAAACAACGCGATGCACAAGCCGAAAATCCGCCGGCCACCAGCGCCGGGTTTGCTCGTCGCTCTCGATAGACATGCTCACCAGAACTCCAGGTTCTTCTTCAACAATGGACTCGAGCTGCCAACTTTTTGTGCGCACAAATCCATGTGCGGGCGCTTTCGGATCGTCTGCCTTGGCGCGGAACCAGGGAAAGCAAATCGGGATTCCTCCGCGGATCGCCTGTCCTTCCTGCCAGCGCGATTTTGTGCTCAGGAAGAGAACCTCGTCGTTCCCAGCCGGCTTCCACGAGGTCACTTGTGCGCCGTGTAGATACATCTCGCCTTCGGCCCGCGAACCAGTGATGTGGATTCGCGGCAGACCGCCGTTACCTTCACAAATTCTGGCTACTCCTGGAATCCCGAAGCGGCGGTCGAGTTCTTCCACTACCGACTTTGTCTCCATTTTGCTCCTTGACCTCACGCACTGAACGTCGGCTGTAATCGGCTTGATAGTTTAGACGCTGGAGACGGCCATTGCACCCATAGCAAGCGTAATACCAACTTCGAGAGGTCAATTAGA
>Ga0307478_10002588_pt1 | contig 14032 bp, 8 predicted proteins | sample atmos_gasesECM4C_2_FD_203713 | JGI IMG/M metagenome (GOLD analysis project Ga0307478, IMG submission 203713) | Hardwood forest soil microbial communities from Morgan-Monroe State Forest, Indiana, United States - atmos_gasesECM4C_05 | ecosystem: Environmental > Terrestrial > Soil > Temperate...
TGCGCTCGCGGCCCGTAAGTGTTGAGTATCGACGGGAGCGGCACCGTCCGGCGCTTGCCTGCCAACGTCCCGGCAGACCCTGATCCGGCAAAGATGCTTCCACTCTGTGTCATTCGGTTCACGAAAGACACTCCCGCAATCCGGCGCATCGCGCCGCGTAACGAATTTGTAATGTTCATGGTTTTGAGCTTTCAGCCGCCAGTTATTAGCCGTCAGACCAGGCATCTGACAATTTGAAGTGGTCTTGCAAGTCAAACGTGGGTGGCACGAATGAGCATTACGATGCCACCGATGATGCTCGCTATTTCGATAAAGAAGAAACGCAAATCAAGCAGGGTTACTAGTCCATGCCCTCGCCGTCTTAACCGAGCGCGCAGAAACGCACCCCCGAATAAAATCAGCAACGCCCCCGAAATCACGAACTGCGTTGACGGAGTTAATGAACTCCAAATGGGAGTTCGACCCATCCATTCCAGCAACACAGTAGCGAGAGCGGAAATTCCCCAAATTCCAAGCAAAAGGCCGCAGACTAGCGCTGCCGTGATTACATGGCCTTTCCAACTGAGGTGCCAATGCCTACGCCAGCGCTGCACTCGAGTTTCAGGTGCGACTTTCACGTCGCAATTCTAGCCTGATTCCCTCCGCGATCTGCCGCATTTTCTCTGTGGCGACTACTACGATTCCGCTCTCCTGCATCATCTCCAACGTGAAATTCACTTCATCACGGTTGCGGTCCAGGTCGTCATCGACTACCGCGGTCAGCCACGCTTTCACGTTTTTCTTTGCCCGCATTCCCGCCGCGATCTGCGGAAATCGCGCCGCTAAGATCATGCCTTGCTCAACTCGCTGCGCGAGTGAAACAGCTTGCAGAAACTTTAACGCGCCCTCTATCGGATAGCCAAAGTCGAGTTTCATTGGATCTCCCGGCCGCGTATAGTCGGCCACCGGAATATCACGCAACATGAACGGCAGCACGCCGGCGGCTTCAAGCTCATCCTTTATGCAGGTGACAATTCGCTGCCGACCACTGATTTCGCGTTTCTCTGTCCCGGCTGGAGTCTCCAGGTAAATCGTATTTAGTCGCTCCATCTCCAAAGCCGGAGATTCCGTCAGGCATCCCTGCAATTGCTCAAATCGAATAACGTTCGACCATGCATCTCCCACTCGCCTAACTAACTCCGAACGTCTTTGCGGATCTTGCAAATCCTGCCGAATCTCGCGCTCAATGGCCTGCATTTCCTCAACGTCCGCAAGCGGATCGAAGCAGTGCAGCCGCCGCCAGTTCCGAATAAAGCGTACGTCCGCGAATCCTCCCGCGTCGCCAGGCGCAATCGCGACCACGCCGAGGTTGATGCTCTCGCCCTTGGTGGCGTCTCCTGCGTATCGCAGCAGAAAAAATTCGAGTTGGTGCAATGTAGCCATCGTCAAGGAATGCAGAAGTGAGAAGTCAGAATGCAGAATTAGCATCGAGGCGCTTTTACTTCTGCATTCTGACTTCTTACTTCTGCATTCTTCAGTATCCGGCTAGTTCTCCACCCATCCCGGAAACGGTCTTCTCGGCGAAATGCGGAAGCACGTGATCAATTCACGCACCCGTGTCCGTCGCTCCATCAACGCCTTCCCGAGATTTTCCAGCGCTCCCCATTCACTGCCATACCACTCCGGAGGTATTTCTCCCGCCTGCGCCCAGATTTCGTTCTCGCAAATTGTTTCAATGCGCGACAACCACGGCTCGAACGATTCCCAACCTTTGATCCAGGCGTAAGCTTCGTTGCGGGCAAACACCCCGCGCAGCGGATAATCCGGAAACGTCCACTCGCCGGCATTGAAGCAGTAGCCCTGGTCGATGAACGTTGCGGTGTACTTGCGCTCGCGACCCTTGCGCCAGAACGCCGCCTGTCGTCCATTGGCGTTGCCTGTCCACTTATCCAGCGCCAGCATTCCGGCAAAGGCATCGATGTTCCGCAAGCGATCGAACAATTCAACCGGCAGCCAATCAAACACACGCCCTTCGACCGGATTGACCACATAGCGCGACCCAAACTGCAATCCCGGCTCGCAGTCGATTACATTTCCCGCCAGCTGGATGTTCAGCTCCGGGGAGTGCCTGATGAGCCACTCATTGACTTCGACGACTTCAGTTACCGGGACCGGCAATCCAACCCGCTCCGCCAACCGCGTCGCCAGCAACTCGTTCGCCAGCACCCGTAAGTGCTGCGGGTTGTTGCGAAACTTCACCACATAAAAATTCCCGTCGGAGCAGCGCATCAGGTGACTCTGCGCCCCTCCCCGCATCCTGCGAACGTGTTGGACTGCAACGACTGGCAATATTCTCCGTCACAATCAAACTGTCATCCTGAGCGAAGTAGAATCATTCGCTCGCGAATGAGTCTGGGGAGTCGAAGGACCTATGCACTTGCCGGCAGATATTGATGCCGTTCGCGAACCATTCTCGACTTGAGCCACGTTGGATTCAACGCGACAATCAGGGCGATCGCTCAGGATGACGTGAGGGTAATCAATTTCACAGGCATTGGATGTGACGAGTGAACATCCCGGGCCTGTGAATTTTTTGGTTATTCCTGTGCCACAAATCTTATTAGGAAGTCAGCTAGGTTATCGAAATGGGCACTGTTGATTGGAACCGGATTGTTGGGATCGCACAGCATCAGGTTCACAGTACACCAAGGATTGTCCTCACAAAACGCGCCTGCAAGGACGGACATTCGCATTTTTGCCAACTTGTTGGGCCTTTGCGATTTAAGTACTCCCGTACAACCGGAGAATTCCTCCAAACATCTTTCGAGTTTCGGTGCGTTTGCAAATGCGGCATCGAGCAAAAGATGCTCCAAAGTTCCCGTCCGGTTTGCACCTGGCAGTAAGTAAACACCGACGCGAAACTTATCTCCCTCGATGCTGAATGGGGTCACCGGTGCAGGAAATTCCGCGCTCGACATGGCAGCTTTTATAGCGTTGAAGGCTGCGGTCGCGTCGTCATCAGCATCAGCGACAACGAGAAGACCGTTTAACGGCACTGACGTTGCTCTCTGCCTGGCGAATTGAATTGAAGCTAGGTATTCGGGAAATGCATCTTTCCCAGTCTTATTCCTTGCACTCTGGCGACTGGGGCATCCGACGCTGCAAGTTGTAATTGCCCTGAATTCCAGCAGATTATCAATTAACCGAGCGTCGCCCATTCCTTCTGTCGCAATAAAAAACGGGTGTGGGAGTAGCTCGAGCGTCGGTGGCTGAATGAAGCTCACCTAACTTCCACTCCCTGATCTATTGCGGCTTCCAGGAACTTCCCTTCGACGCGAGCTACGCTCGATGAACCGTTTACACGTTCTGCTCGCAGAAGTGCGAAATCTTCTTCGTGTCCCTCCATTGCTGGCAACAGAGCTTGCACGCACTCCAAGCTATGCGTCGAGGCGAAGACCTGAGTATTATTAGCGGTCGCAAATCTCAATAAATACTTCCAAAGTGAAGGAAACACCTTGTACGAGAGGCCGTTCTCGACCTCGTCAATCAGCACGATTCCATTTGCGCGTATCAGCACAGCCGACAACATCGCAATGAATCTGCTTATTCCGGACGATAAATTTCCGATAGCCAACTTCTCCCTTAAATATGGCAAGCCTACGTAAATACCGACCTGCCCTAGGCCAGTCGGTGAAAGAACCACCAAGCTTTCTAACGACGGCTCGAACTCGGTCCTCACTGCATCGAATACCTCTTTCTCGTGCATTTGAAGACTCGCCTGAGAAAATAACTGGACCGGAAGCATCGGGTTCACGCTCAGGGCCGCAGACGGAAAGAACTCCGCAACGATCCCAAGCTCGGATCCCTGATCGAAATTTAACTGTCCCTGCGGAAGTACAGTCGCGTACAGGGTCGATTCAGCCCCCGCGAAAGTGGAACGTTCGAAGGCAAGCGGGAGAATCGAGATATTTGGCAAGACCGACGCAGGTTGCTGAGCCTGTTGCTGTGGTACCACAGTGACCGGCCTCTTGAAATCGAAGAAGATCTTGACCCGGGCGTGCTGACCTTCGGTATCGCAACAATCAGTTGTGATCGCCTTTGTAACGTCGAAATTAAAAAAATAGGAGCCCCATGCTGACTCGAAGCCTTCTTTAGTGATCGGCTGGGGGATACCGCCGAATGACCCTCTACTCGGATTGAGGCCCCACAAGACGGCCGGTGTCCCGCCGACCGCTATGCGGATGGCCTCCATGAGTGCGGTCTTGCCAGTCGCATTTCTTCCCACAATCACGTTGACACGTCGTAATCCGTTGAGATCCAGCTGCCTAAAGCACCGGAAATTCTCAGCATGTAAGGACGCGATCATAAGAGGTTCCGTCTAATCATGAGCTTCTTGTTTGCCTGACTCAGTCATTGCCCGGATATTCACAGACTCCCGCAAGCATGTAAGCAATTGGCGTTCCAGCGTGCGTTAGAAAAACCGCGTAAAATCCCGATTTCTCCAGGCACGCTGATTCTACCTAAAAAAATGTGGCCTCGGGTGTGTGCGTCAATTTTTTTAACAGCCCGCCGCCCTCCCCGCCAGCGCGATCGCCATCGCCATCACGCAGTCGTCATGACTGCCCGAGTTGCTCTCCGATCCACCATCTGTCCGCCGGATAAACGTCCGGCACTCCGCCAGCAGTCGTTCGCTCTGAAACAGCTGCGGCTTGATGGACAAGATTGCCGCCAGGTTTTCGATCATCGCTGGCTTCGTCACCGCCGAAGTCAGCCATCCATCCTGGCCGCCATCGCAAAAGATTTTTTCGTATCCCTCCGCCCGCAGATTCGCGAGCACGCCGTATCCATGATTATTGCGCTCGACCACCAGCAACGCTCCGTTATAAGTCCTGGCCAGCTCGATCAACTTCATCGCCAGCTCACGCGGAGAATAATGCCCGTGCAACTCCGCGCACTGCATCGCAGTTTGCCGGTCGATCACCTCGGCGCAGGCGTAATCGCCTTCCGTCCCGCCGCCCGCTGGATCCACTCCAATGACGTAATGGCGCTCGCGTCGCGCTTGCAACCAGACCGTGAGCCGCCCATTCTCCCGGACCAGCGCCGGCTTAGGCGCTGACTCCAGCGCCCGATCGATCGCCTCCAACTCGAAAATGCATTCGCCCGACGCGAGAAAGCATGACACCGGATCTTCCGCGTACTCCTGCGCCGCCAACTTTCGCAATTGCGCGCGATTGGTCCGACGCCAGGCAATCTGCTCGTCGCTTAGTCCCGCGCGCACAACCAGTTCTTCTTCCTCCGGCGTCAGTGGCCGAATGTTGCTCGTTCCCGAAGAGTCGCGATATTCATCGTCGAACCACCACGGAAAAAAGTGCCGTGTGTAGCCGGTTTCTTTTGCGTGCTGCCACTCTTCGTAAAAAACTCCGCCAGCTCCGTTCGGAGTCGATTCCAGAACAATGTCTCCATCCGCCGGCACCGCAGCCCGCAACGACGCCAACGCTTCCGCCGGATCGCGCAGCCAGCGGGCGACCTCCGAGCAATGCAAATTGTGGATGGTCAGCCCGCGGCCGGCATTCACGTCCGCAGCCGTGGCCACACGGTACTCACTGTCGAGCCGCGGGAACACCATTTGGCGGACGTTGGCGCGTGAGCGGGTGAGCGCGCCGCGTTTCATCGCATTAGGCAGGTTCTCCCAGAAGCGATGGACGATCTTAAAAATCTCCTCTGCCGATTCCTGGTCGTGCGCCACCTGCACCGTCATCGTGCCGGGGTGCGTGATGGTCTGAATGAAAAATCGCGCGGCAATGTAGGTCGTGATCCCCATCTGCCGCGCCTTTAAGACGATGTTGCGGTGTGTGCACCTCCGCGCAAATTCCGTTTGTGCGCGGTTCGGGCGCAAGGGAACCAGTCCGCGCTTCTTATTTCGTACTCGCAGTACACTCGCGATCAGAAAGTCGCGTACGCTTTCACACCCGGCAAGATCTCCCAGTCGCTCCGCTGTGATCTTCGCTTCCAGCGACATCCCCAGCCGCTGCAGCAGAGCGATATCGTCGGTCAATTTTCAACCTGAATGTTCCGTTTAGTAGCGGAACTAGGGCGTACGCACGCCGGCTCTAACTGCACTCTCCACCGCGTTGATTCCAGTGATGTCTGCCCCTAGATCCGTCCCGTCACTCGCCTGGTTGGCCTGTCCGGCGGCAAAAGCCGACGCTGCAGAGCATGACGGCGAAGGATTGTTCAGTCCTTTGCAGAGCCGATAATCTCCGCCATTGCCACCGTTGTAGTTCACAAACCCGACCCCCGTAGATGCCGGCTGCCAGATAGGAGAGCTTAGAAATACGCTCGGCGATGCCGTACTATCCAGCAACCCCAGATGATTAAATACATAACCGTTGAAGCACGGTACAAGGGCTCTAGCTTCGGTGTTATTGCTCCCACTTCCTGTCGCCGTATCACAGTCGTTCGCTTCCCCGTTCGCATTGACAAAGGTACTCGAACCCGGCGAAGCAAAGAAGTTGTCTTGCCATGTGAAGTTTGCGACCTTGGACTGCGCCAGATTGTTGGCAATTGCAAATGTATTAGTGAAGTTGCCGACTAAGGTGTTGTGGCGAACACTTATGTTGTCAGCCAGCGGAGCTATATTTGATGTCCAGGCGAGTACCGTAGTCGAACCAGTCCCGCCAGTCTGCAAGGCCGTCATTATTTTCAAAAACCCATTTCCCCATCTTTGGTAATTCACATCGTCGCCCAGCACATTTGTCACTGATACTCGATGGGTTCCTAAGGCCTGGTTGAGTGGGACTGCCACAATGCCAGTACCAAAATGCACGCCTTTGATGTATCGCACGGTAATGTCATTGATATGTTCCGGACCGTATCCCACCGTCACTCCACTGCCATCAGTGGTCTGACTGGCCGCATTAATAGGCTGCATCAACATCATTGTGCCAGGTTGACCGCCGCCGTTGCCCTGCGACCCCCATCCCAGCTCTTCTAAGCTGTTCTCCAGCAAAACCCGGTTTCCGCATTTCAATTCCCACCCGTTCTTCACGGTGTCTGCCTTTAGGTCAAAAGCGACTGTTGGGGCCGATCTGGATACTGTTAGTGTGCTTGAACCAATTGTGTTGTCGGAAGCTGTCGCGGTGATCGTATGGCTGCCTGTCGTCTGAGGAGAGGTGTAAAGACCCAATATCCCCTGCGTCGTAATTGTGCCGACGGTAGAGTTTCCCCCCGCTACGCCATCCACTGACCAGGTCGTCGAAGCTGAAGTAAAGTTTGGTACGGCATTGAACACCATCTGAAACTGACGCTGATTGCCAGATGAATCGGCGTAAGATGGTTGAATTTGTAAATCAGGCGCTGCTGGCCCAACTGCGACTAAGTGCGTTGGGGCAGAATTAACTATAGTAATCGTTGAGGTCGCTGTCAGCGCGCGGTTATTGCCAAGTGTGCCGAGTCGCCCATCGGGTACTGTGTAAGACAGTGTAAGAGTAACCGTACCCCCTACTGGAACGCTTGCCGGGCCTTGGTAGCTATAGATTCGCTGGTTTTGGCTCGCATAAACCCCAGTTCCAGTAGTTACCCCATTCTGTGAAGTAACCGTGCCACAATCGCTTGAGCCGCAGGTGGCCACTAACGTCGCCCCAGGCCCCACGGCTCGATTGATTCCTGCGTTGCTGTCATTTTCAATGAGGACCTGAAACTGCATTGACTGATTCACGGCAAGCTGTACATCCGAAGGAATTAGTCGTGCGGCCTGATCATTCGCGGGCCCATATCCGGTGCCTTCAATGTTTTCGGTTTCGTTTAGCGTTTGTCCGACTTGTGTGTCCCACAATGGATTCTTATACAGCCACTGCTGCGAGAACCACACATCATGCGGAATGCCGTCGAAGCCTGTCGCCGGACTGAGTGGCTCGACGAATGCGCCACAGAACAAAGATGACATGGTGCTGGCGCTGACAAAGTTGTTGGCGAACTTCCCGAAACCTACATTAGTAAGGTATTTGCCATTTCCCCAACCATAGGCTTGCGCGTCGCCGCCGCCGCCGGCAAAGGAAAGTGTAATATCGTAGATGTAACTATCCAGCACCGCAACCCAGCGCACCCCGCCGAATTGGAACGCCCTTGTGGTCTGCCTTTGCGCGTCGCCGTGAACAATGTTGCGATCGAAGATGATGTTCGTCGCCTGCGCATTAATGCAAGCTGTGTCGGGCGCGGTACAGACACTATTATTACTTAGAGTGATGATTCCGAAATCCAAGTCGTAAGTATTGACGCGCCCCCATTCGATGCCTACAAACCGGTAATAACTTCCGCTGATCAAAATGGTCGAACCTGATCCCGATTTCTGAATGTACGGCATGTGCCGCGCCGGAGATGTACAACTGTAGGGAGGCAATCCTACCAGCACAGAAGCCGGCATCCCCGAATAGCACGGCGTGACCCGGTTGCCTTCTGCCGGGAAAGTCGGGTCAGTCATGTCGCGCTCGATGGTGATCCAATGAGCCGAGTCGCAGACCTGAGCAAATTTCAGGTTGCCATTGGGCGCGATATAAACCGTGTTCTGCATCTTGAGCGTTTCTCCGCACGCTAACGAGTTAATGGCCGTCGAAAGTTGGGTCGGGTTGAACGTGCATCCAGAAGGCGCGCAGATGCCGGTGTTGCCATTCCCGATAGTAACCACGGCTCCGGGACTGGGAGAGTGGGCAACATCAGTCTTCCAGTTCAATAATGCAGGATCGGGAAGCGCAACATTCGTAGTCCCGACAACTGCAGGGGTCAACATCGATCCTTGCGAGTTGAAATTGCCCGACCAGGCGGACTGCTGTGCCCATGCGCTCACACCTATCAGAACCATTAATAAAAAGGATTTCATAATCGTCTGATAATGAAGTCGCTGCCGAAGTCCACTCTCGCTATTTCGCATTTCCAGGTGCCTCAGCCACCAGGGTGTAAGCACCCATTTCCCACGAAGTACCAAAGAGAGTCTGGTCGTCACCCATCAAGTCATATTTAAACTCAGTGGTGAGCGGCGCGCCCGCGTTTGACACCGGTGACAACGCCGTAGGACGCACATCGACGGGAGGCCCTGTCACTGAATCTGCATAGTAAGTTGTCCCGGAATTCTGTTTCGCTGCAATCAAGTAGTTCACCAGCTGTGTGTTGGTCATCAGCGTCGCACCGGACTGTTTCAGCGCATCAACCATCACTTGCACCTGGTGCGCCGAAAGTTCGTTCACGTGCCAGAAGATACCAATCGGAACTCCCCAGACTGCCGACTTAAACACCAGCGCACGAATCTTATTAGCCAACTGACCATCCGTGAGGTTTTGAAAGTTTGGCGCAATGCCTTGGCTCAAAATGTTCTGCACATCGATTCCGCTTGCCATAACCGTGGCGGCATTCGGAGAAGGCTGCATCACCCCCGACCCGCGCGAACCCGCATATCCCGCCGTGACCGCGATGGCCTCAGTCGACGCGTCCTCATAACTGCCCGGATACACATACACGCGATTTGTTGGCAGCCCAGTCAGATTCGCGCTCATCCATGCCATGGCCCAACCGATTTCGTCCGTCATCAGCCGCGTCTTATCCATCAGCAGCGTGTAAGGCGCGCTCATGATGTCCTGCGAAGCGACATCGGCAAGGTCTTCGCTCTTCACCGCAGTTTTCAGGTTTGGATCAGTGCTCACAAAAAACACTCCCCGCTGGTTCAGCGTAAAAACAATTCCGCCAAGCGTATCCAAGCCAGTCGGCACGATATCTGTGCCAGAAGGACTCAGGTTCCAACTCACCTGCGCTGCGGGATCGCCAGGCGCGGTTATCGCCAATTGCTTATTTGCAATGGTCAATGTCACGCTGCTCGCGGCCGTTCCCGTGTACCGCACGGTAAACGCATTTGGAAAAACAAAATATTGGTGGGAGACCGAATGCGTGTTCACGTCCCAGCTGGCATTGATCCAGGACTGAAACGTAGGAACTAATTGTTGTGAGAGCGGATATCCCGTCACCACCGCAATGCTGAGCGGAAAATTCCTTTGCTGGAACATGGGGAGAAGCGCCTGAATGTACTGGTGCGATCCGTCAATCAGTCCGGGGTCGTCATAGGTCAGCGTGATCCGCGCGGGATATTGCATGAAGCCGCGCACATTCGGCGGCGTGTCCGCTGGAAGATTATTCCCGCCGTCGATCGGCCCCGGCGTGCCGGTGACATCCGTCGAAATCCCTGTCGCCAGGTTGTTGGCATAAAAATGACAGTAAGAATAAGTCACGGCCGCGGTGTTATCCATCAAACCGTATGTTCGATTGGCATAGGCGCGGCAATTCTTGAGCTCAATCGCGGTCGGCGTGCCGTCAAAGCGATACCCTACGTAATTACGATGCGCGTCGGTGTTATAGAGGTGAATGTCCCCGGGAGTGCCGCTCGGATGTACGTAGAAACCCAATGGCACCGTCGCATTGGGCACCTGGCTGTCAGCAAGTATGTTGGCCAGCCAGATGTGGTCGCTCGCTCCCTGCACCTGCACTCCGTATCCGTCATACCAGTCGAGCTTGATGTGCTGGATTTCGATGTAACTCACGTTATTGATATTGATCAGCGACTGTCCGCTCAAAACGATTGGTGTTATTGCTCCATACGCGGTAACCGGATTTCCCTCGGATGAATACACGTAAAGGATTTGGTTGACGCTGTCGTAGTACCAATCTCGGTTATGAGCGAGCGCCGCCTGGGACGCCTGTACATTCCCCCAGATGCTGCCGAATTGCACAAAGGTCAACTGCGAAATTGCCTGCGTCGCAGCGAGGCTGATCTGCCACACATTGCCGGATGTGTTCGTCCACAGCACGCTGGTCGTCTTGTATCGTCCGGTAAACTCGGGCGGGAGGCCGTTTCCATACGCATCGAACTTGATCAGGTTGCCGGCGGTCCCGCTGGACGGCGGTGTGAGCCACTCATTCCACACACCGTCCCGTTTGAACAGAATTGAATCGCCTGGCTGAAATGTCGAAATCCCCACTTTGAGCAGCGTGCGCCACGGCGTCTGTGGAGAGAGTCCATCATTGGCATTCGAGCCAGCGGGATCCACATAGTACGTCGCGGCGCTCGCGCTTGCGCAGAAAAACAAAATCGCCAGTAGTAATCGAACTGGTGTCACGGGAACTCCTATTATCGTGTGAGGTTCTCAGCGAAGTTACAGCTACTGCACTCTTCTGTAAGTGATGTACAGGGCGTAAGTGCCGGTTCCGGTTGTACACGCCGTGTAACTTGTTGAGTAAGTCAGGTTGTTACTCGCCGAGTTATTCCAGACGGTCATCGCTGCTTCACCGAAGTTTGCAGTCGAGCCCAACGCAACCGAACCGCTAGTAACTCCTGATCCTTGCAGAGGAACTGTCATGGTCCGCGCGCCGGTCCGGTCGCCCCAGCCTACGGTTACCGTTACGGCTGCCGATCCCGGAGATGAGCACGACGCATCGGACTCGATATAAACATTGATTGCATATTCTCCAACCGTTGCTCCAGTTAGCAGATTGGTAGTTGCGATCGCGGCTGTCTGTGCCGTCACATTTACCGGCCCGCCGGAAGTGTTCACGCTGCCTTGCAACAGCAAAGCCGGCGTGTACACTGCGGTACCGAAATATCCCGTCGCAGGCCGCAACGTGGTCGAACCTAGCGAGTAGAGGTTGTCTACGAATGGTTTCAAATTCGACGCGGTATCGATGGCCCAGCGAATATTCGAGCCGATCCAGAAGCCCATGCCACGCTGGCTCCCGGTTCCTGCATTCTCGTTTTTCAGAACGAAGTAACTGTCGGATTGGTCCCACGCAAGCCCGGTACGTTCCCAGTTCGTGGAATTTGTCCATGTGCCATACACCCGTAACGCCTGCGGGTTGGTCCCATTTACTTCTTCCAACGTATTCGACGGATTGGTGCCGTTTGAATCCTGGTTGAACACATTCGACAACCCCAACTGCACCGCTTGGCCATTGTTGTCGATCACCTTGGGACAATGGCAGGTTGAATCGAACCAGAAGATGCCGTAATTCGGAATTCCTGTCGGCGCAGTTGTCTCCGCGAGCTGGATTTGATCAGCCGTGCTGCAGTTTGCATTTCCATTCGCCTGAATTCCCGTCGCGAAGCTTCCCGTACATTGCGTTGGAGTTTGTCCTAACGCAACCGCGGTGGCAACATTCCCACTGGTATCGAGCTTGGCGACTTCCAGCAGGGCGGCGCCATTTTCTGAAACTTGTAATTTTCCATTCGCCCCAAAGCCGATCAGCGATTGCCCAGTCGGTGCCGTAGTCAGAGTTCCGAACCCGCCCTGCAAACTCCATGGGCCGCTTCCCGTCGACACGAACGAAGTTGCTTGCACGCTGCCGCTGACGGTGAGCCCGGCATCCATCTGCACGTTAGTTTTGAATTCCTTCAGCGTATTGCTGAGACGCTCCAGCCAGTTGGTGCCGTCACCGACATTCCCAATGTAGTTTGAGATCGACTTGGGCGCGCCGAAGCTGATGCCAATGTCCGCCGGACTACCGTCGCCGCGGTCATAGCCTATAAACGCATCGTTCGGATCATTCGTCGGCCGGTTGTTCTGGCTGGCAATAGTCTTCTGAAAGTTTGAATCCGACAGCGTGATAATGTGACTCGGTCCGGTCCCCAGCGTCGGGAAATTCAGCCGGCCCTTCAGATTCAAGGCGCTATTTGCATCCTGATTCGGTTTGGCCGCCAGCAACAGCGCTCCTTGCTGGAAGAACACACTCGGCGCCATCGCCGAGTAGCAACTTAACCAGATCGGCGTCCACTGGGTTACCGAATCGCAATTGGTTGCGATCACCGAAGGCTCGCCCATGCCGGCAACCCCGACAATACTGTTTGGCGCATTCTGCAGCCAGGCGCGCGCTGAACTCAGTACGCTGTTCGAATCCGAAGCCGCACCCAGGATCAGATTTCCCGGCCAGAAAGTGAGCAGCGGATAGTAAGCCGGGGTCGCCACCGTATAGCTTTGCAGCGCCGCCTGCGTATCTGTAAACGTGCAAACACCGTTTGCACAAGAAGAAGATCGCGTCACGCCGGTTGCCACCGCGAAATTTCCGGTACCAAACGGCGCCTGCTCAAGCCCGGTTACCGTCACTCGCAGTAAATCAAAAGTCGTGGCTCCCGCGATATCGGGGGTGGTCACGGTAATGTTTCCCGATCCATTGGTCAGCCCTCGCCCGGCATATAAAGGATTGCTGGCGCCATAGGTCGGATTCTGAGCAACCACGTAGTACCGGTAATCCGTGGTTCCAGTATTCACAAACAGCGGCACCATTCCCGACGGAGCTTCGCCGCCCGCGACCTTCACCGTGTTCCCCTGAACGATCGCACCCGCCTGCCCAATGTTTCCTGATGGGTTGGTGCAGTTGCCAACTTCCTCGTAAAGATTTTCAATATCCATTCCGCCGAAACCGCCGCGCTTGGTGCCGCCGCGCACGCCGTATTGCGCGAAGCCCTGGATAACACTATCTGAGATCCTAACGGTATTTCCGCTTTCCCAGTCCACGCCGTTGCCGGCACATTGCAGCGAGATATTCAGGTTTTTCAGCCACCCCACCGCGGAGAAAACGTTGAAAGGCCCCGGCGCGTAAACCGCCGGCGCGCAGACCGTACTATCACAGCGCAATCCACCGCCGAGCGTCGTATCCAACCCATCAAGCAGAAACGCTTGATCGTCATCCACCTGCACCAGCGAGCCGAAGGTGCCGCCCGTCACCGGCTGCCTTGTCGCCACATTGAACAGCCGACTCTTTTGCGCGTTCACTTCAATAAAGGGCGCAACTCCATTCGCTATCGCCGGGCGTCCCCGTGGGTTCACCAGCGTGATATCTGAATACGTGCTGGAACTTGCTGTGTCCCCTACAAATAAGCAGGTATCGTTCATCCAGCATTCAATAATTGAACCGCTGAAATCCACAGTAACGTTCGAAGCCCGAATAGAAACTCGCGCGAAAAGTTTGAGTTCTCCCGGCGGTACCACGACTTTGCCCGACTGTGATGTTCCTGCCGGATTGC
>Ga0307478_10002589_pt1 | contig 14031 bp, 14 predicted proteins | sample atmos_gasesECM4C_2_FD_203713 | JGI IMG/M metagenome (GOLD analysis project Ga0307478, IMG submission 203713) | Hardwood forest soil microbial communities from Morgan-Monroe State Forest, Indiana, United States - atmos_gasesECM4C_05 | ecosystem: Environmental > Terrestrial > Soil > Temperate...
CACGGGTACATGGCGATCGCGCGCCGCGAGCCGGAACGTGTGGTGGTGATCGATGCGCGGGGAACTCCCTCACAAACGCATGCGAAGATTCTGGAAGCGGTGAAAACGCGTTTACGCCTGCCGGCGAAAACCTGACGAGGCGATCGCTCGGGCGTCGAAATGTCACGACCAGTTCCCCGGAAGAATCAGGTACGCCTGAGTCACCGCAAGCTGCTCTAGGGATGTGTTTCGCTTGCTGCTGGAGACACTGCCCTTGAACGCAGATACCATTCCACAACGACGGCATTGATCGAAAAACCAATCCAAAAGGCCCAGCCGAAGAATTGGCTCGGCTCCAGGTGTGTCAATCGGCTGGTAGCAAAAAATACACCCATCACCGGACGTGTGGTGGCGATGCCCAACAGTATTCCAATCGCCCGCAGCATCCATCTGCGCTCCATGAGCGGTTCTCCACGGCGCATGTACCGATAAGAGCGTAACAGCGAAAAGAGGAAAACGCTGTTGAAGAAGAGGACCGCTGCCCGCTCGCGCCACCCTCCATAGGCATGGATCGACATCGCGTATGCCGTGATGCCGACGATTCCCCCCAGGGGAAAAAGCAGGCGCTCCGCCACACCTCCCCTCGCTCGGGCACGCAGCACGACAAATGGCGCCAGGCAGACGAATGCCAGGGCGGGAAGAATGTGAGCCAGGGTCAGCCCCGGGTGGGACACAAAGAATGCATCCAGTGCCCTCAGTTGCTCGGGGACGCTTCGGGGAGGGTGAATGATCGCGAACAACCGGCGCAACGCAACGGCCGCCGCGATGACCGTGCAAACCCAGAAACCGGTGCGCAACCAGTCAGAAGGCTTCCGCTGTGCCACGCGCAATGAAGATGGACTTTCCTGCACAGAGTCGGCTGGCATGGGATTTCACTGCCTCTCGGATCATGATAGATTTAATTTTACTATTTGTAAAGTTAAATTGTATCGGTTAACATCCGCCGCATGGCCACGAAAAGTGCCAGCTGCAAACGACCCTACACGCTCGGTAAACGGCTGGAGCGGTCTGACGACAAACGCGCCAGAATTCTAGGGGCCGCTCGTACGCATCTTGAATCGAGTGGGGTTCAGGGTCTCACGCTCGATCTTCTGGCCCGCAAAGCCGGGGTGACCCGGCAAACGGTGTACAACCTCTTTGGCACCAAGAGCGGCGTGCTTGAAGGCTTATTCGATCAGCTTGCCGGAGCTGGGGGCATGAGCCGGATGCCCGAAGTGATGCGACTTGCCGATCGAGACGCCCTGCTGGCGCAATTCGTCAAGATTTTTACGGAGTTTTGGAGCAAGGATCGGCTGTTTCTTCGCAGGATCCACGGGCTTGCGGCCATTGATCCGGAGTTGGGAAAAGCGCTGGTAGAGCGCAATAGCCGGCGGTTGATGGCGGCGACGACGATCGTGCATCGATTCGCAAAGCAGAGCGACGCTCGCGAGCGGTCGAAGAGAATCGCCAGCCTGTTCGCGCTGACCTCGTTCGAATTTTTCGATGCGCTGGCCGACGGCCTGGGATCGTTCGAGGATGCTGCCGGAATCATTCTGTCGCTGGCGCAACACGAATTCGTGGGATAGAGGCCTGTCGCCTCGCAGTGGCTCGACGTTTTCGACCAGACCACGTGGTAGATTCTTCTTCGTGCCTTTCTCCGACTTCCAGGGCAATCCGGAAATCCTGCACCGGCTGCGCGACATGCTGGCACGCGCGCACTTTCCGCACGCCATGATTCTGGCGGGAGCCACCGGGTCCGGTAAGTACACGCTGGCCCTGATGCTTGCCAAGGCGATGAACTGCCTTGAGCAGCCACGGATCGACGGTCTGCCGGACTTCTGCGGGAAATGCGCCAACTGCACGCGGATCGGGCAGGCACAAGACCTGGACGCGCGTTTTGCCGAAGCCGTTGACGCCCGGGAAAATCTGCGCGAAACCGACAAAAAAGAAACGCGCATCCTGATTCAGACGCATCCCGACGTGCTCGTGATTCCCCCGGACCCGCCGCAGATGATGATCAAGGTCGACCAGGTACGGCGAGTCATCGGGACGATTTACTTCCGGCCCGCCGAGGCCAGGGAGCGGGTCTACATCTTCACCGGTTCGAGGTTCATGAAAGAAGCCGCGAACTCGCTGCTGAAGATCCTGGAAGAACCACCGGAGTTCGCGACGATGTTCCTGTTGACGGAAAACGCGGGTGAACTGCTGCCCACGATCCGATCGCGCGCCATGATTTTCACCTTGGGGGCGCTGCCTGCGTCGGAGGTTGAGAGCGATCTGGCAAAAGAACACCCAGAATGGACCGCGAAGCAGCGAGCCCTGGTCGCAAGACTCTCAGGTGGCGCCGTGGGGCGTGCGCGTGGCTTTGACCTGGCGAAATACACGGCGGCGCGCACACATGCCTTGACCTTGCTGAACACGGCCTTCCGGGCCGGAGACCACAGCGAGCTTTTCAAGGTGACCGAGACGTACCGTCCCGGCGCCGAGGGCCGCGAAAAAACCGACCAGCTTCTGCGGACGCTCTACTCGCTGCTGCAGGATTTGATGTTCCTCAGCTCAGGGACGGCGGAACTGGTGCAAAACACTGACATTCAGGGCGAGCTGAAAAAAATGAGCGAGGCGGCTGATTTCGGATGGATCGCGTCAGCAGCCGACCGGCTGGCCGAGGTCGAACGCGGGATGCGCAGGAACCTGTTGCGTTCGTTGTCGCTGGACGCGATGGCGGTGGGGTTGGAGAAAGGCGCGTAGCTGGTGGCCGGTAGCTGGTAGCTTGTGCCTCTGGCCCTCACATTGTGATACCAGCCTACTTCTATGATTCGCATCGTCATCGCAGCGATATGGCTGCTCGCACCACCAATTCTCCTCGTTCATGCTTTACGCCTTTGGAGACTGGGGCTACCTCCGGTCGGCTGGAAAGGCAGATTACCGGTTACTGTCGCCGTTGCGGTTCTAGTGAATTGGCTCTTGTTCATCACATTTGTTTTTGCAGGCCAGATTGGAGGCTTCGGTTCCCATTACATGACGATGAGACTTGCAGACGTCTTTCTCCTTGTATCTCTGCTTATCCTAATCGCATCGTCTTTCACGCACACGGGCAGATGGGCGTTGTCTTTGGCCAGCTTCCTAATGCTGGCCCTGTGGGTAGGCAGCGAGATGGTCGCCTAGTATCGGAACGCGAGGCTGCGGGAGCCGCGAGCCTCGGGCGGACCAATGTTGGTTCTCCCAAAGTCTTTGCCTCTCCGTCACTTAAGGATTGTCTAGTTTAGCCATCCTGTGCTACGGTAACGGGAAAGTTCACGCCTTATTTCCACACGCACAGCAGCGAGTGTTGTGGCCGGCGCACTCATATGCGTGGGAACAGGTGGTGTCATGAAGGATGCAATCGATTCCATGGCAACGGAACGTCCGCTCGAGCAGGAAGGATTCGCGAACCGCAAGCTGATCCGGCCTTCCCTCAACCGTAACGACCACAACCCGAACCATGTCCAGGCCCCCATGGAACGACGCGAAAGACCCACCGGCAGCGGTGGCGGCGGTAAGAAGCTCCCTCCTCCCGAAACCACCAACGCGGAAAACTTCTATTACCAGAAGCAGATGCAGGGCAAGACGCCCATGGTCATCGTGCTGCGGGATGGCGAAGAGATTCACGGCGTCATCGAGTGGTACGACAAGTATTGCCTGAAGGTGAATCGGACTTCCCAGCCGAACGTGGTGGTCTACAAGCCGGCCATCAAATACATGTACAAAGAGGGCGAAAACTCCCGCTGAAGGCGAGGGGCGTTGGCGAGGACGATTGCCCGCCGTGCGGGTTTGACCTGCCATTGTCCTGAAGTCTTGCTACTTTCGATACCCTTTCGAGTATTTCAACAGGCATTTCCTGTGTAGAGACGGCGGGCCCAAAGTGTATACTCCCGCGTAATAACACCCTCTTTATTGGAGCCATATTCGTCGCATCTGGCCAGGATGCGTGCATCCGTGTCCATTTCTGCGGGAGGGCGAGGCTATGACCACTGCCGTTCGAAATCCGCATTTGACCACACCCGTTCGAAATCCGCATTGGATGACCGGGCAACGTCCGTTTGGGCAGCGAGTATCTCCACGCCGCCGCGTCGCAGTGCCATTGAACGTCACCATCCTGCGGTCGGGTGTTCCGGATTCCGTTCCCGGACGATCGCTGGACCTCGGCGAAGGCGGTCTCGGCGCGGTTTTGGCGGCTGAATTGTTTCCAGGGGAGTTGGTCGGGGTCGAATTCCAGCTGCCCGATGCCGGCTCCATATTGACCAAGGCGCGAGTGTGTTACCAGGAGCGGTTGCGCTGCGGATTGCAGTTTCTCGCGATCCCTGCCGAGCAGCGGGCGATATTGGGAGCCTGGACACTCGAGCAGCCGCGGCGGAACGGAACATCGCCACGCTTCCAGCCCGGAACGGCATCAAGAATCGAAAGCACGGCGACGGCCCCCGTCCGCAAACAGGCTCAACCCGTTCCGGCCGTGCCGAACGTTCTCGCGGAATCGCCGTATGATCCGGTCACCGGCACGCCCAAATACATCCGACGCAAGATTCTGATGCTGCTGGCGGCCTCGATCATCGCCGCAGCTGGCGTGGGCTGGTGGCAATGGGAACAGGCCTGGCAAGAACTGGAATCGCATCCCTCCACACGCTCAGTCGAGGCGAGCCAGCTTCCGGTCGCGGTACCAGCAGAGGTCATGCAGCACCTGCTGGTGCATCGCGTAGAACCAATGCTGCCGGGACGACCAAGAGTCGCGGGCCTCGCGGTGTTAGCGGCGCGCATTGGACGGGATGGCTCGGTAACCAGTCTTCGCCCGGTAAGCGGACCGGACCTTCTGACCCGCGCCGCCATGGATGCCGTGCAATGGTGGAAGTTCGAACCGTATCGATTGAACGGCGAACCGGTAGACGTGGAAACTACCGTGGCGGTCGAGTTCCGCTAAAGCACGAACCCGCAATAAGGATCGATGGGAGCAGTCCCGCGCAGACCTACTTTGAGGCGGTGTGGCCTCGTCGAACACCATCCAGGACGATCAGGCTACTAACCCCGAAGCAGCCCACGGCTGCCAGAGCCGTGACCTGATAAAGAGCCGAGCCGATGTGCAACCAGTCGGCAAACAACGCACAAACCGCACAAGCGATTCCCAGGAAATTCAACCATTGAGGCGCGCGGACCGGAACGGGCGAATCGGGCCGCAGCCGTTGCTGCAACAGGACCGCCACTAGTCCGATAGCGGCCAGGACGACCGCTGCCATCGGACTGTGGAAGGCGGCGCCTCGGGTGTAGATCACCACCAAAGCAATCGCCAGCACCAGCAGGCCAGCGGCAATAACGGTCCATCGGCGGGATGCGGTTGGTGGCGTGGGTGGCGGTTGGTCCATGGGGACGCGGGAATTCGACTCATTGTAAACAGTCAGCCGCCGACTTGCGAGAAAAAGCGCTCTCAGAAGCTCGGGGTGCCCCGACTATGCGCTGCTAGGAAGCCACTCCGCAGGCCGATGCCCCCCGTGGTTTACGGCGTAGAGCACGAGTTCTACGCGCGTCGAAATCCCCAGTTTGTCGAAAATGCGGAAGAGATACTTCTTCACCGTGTGCTCGCTGAGCCCAAGTTCCTCGGCGATTTGACGGTTCGACAAGCCCTCGGCTACCAGCGCCACGACCTGCTCTTCCCGTGGCGTTACCAGGGTGTTTCCATCGGCATTGACGACGCGCAACGAGGGAACCTGCGAGACGATGTCGATCAGGTAATCAATCTGCTCGGCCGTCGCCCAGACCTGACCGCGGTGGACCACCTGAATGCATTTGCAGAGTGCGCGAAAAGGCGATGCTGCAAAACAAAATAATCCACGCGCGCCGGAACGAAAGGCATTGACGACCAGTTCGCGATCAAACGACTCGATCAGGAGGATCTTCGCCACTCTCGGAAAAGAGACATGGATGCGGCGAAGCAAAGCCATATCCTGCCAGCTGTTGCCCTGACTGTTGGCATCGAGTAAAAGCACGTCGATCGCGCAGCCCTCCAAAAGCCGCAGAATCACTTCCGGGTCGAGCGGACAGGATGTGATTTGGAACTCAGGATGGCGGCGCAGGGCGCTGCTGAGAAGCTGCGTCTGCATCTGGCTGGAGTCTGCAACCAGAACCCGAATGGCCGTGGCGGATTTGTCGTGCATCTTGGTGGCGCGCTGGTTTTCCACAGTGAGAAAGATTCTAGGTGGGCGTTCCCAGCGAGTCATGTTCAGTGGTCACCAACTTTTGTGACGCTATCCACATCGCAGCCTGGAAAAAGCGGTGTGAGAAACAGGATGCGCAGGTCAGAAATGGGGCACTTGGAAGAGGCAGTGCGGGTCTGTAAGGCCATGTCAGAGCAGTAATTCCCGATGGGTTGGACAATCGATGCCTGGGCCGGTCGGAGCAATCCCATTTCGAGCAAGTACACCTTCGTGGGTACTCCAGCCGAATGCGTCGGCGCAGGAGTGCAGAAGTTGCAAGGTCTTCGGACGAAATTCTTCAAGACAGCATGCGTATCGGCTCGCAATGAGGAACAAGGGCAAGCACCTCGCTTATGGTGAGGCATGCAAGCGCGTACCTCGAAAGTAGGCAACACGAGCTATGTCTTGCTGAAATTTCGAGTTGCTCTTAATTTGCAGGGGTACGGTAGAGAAAAACAGCTTGCTCGCGAATGAAGCTTTCCTCTTTATGTCTGCTCGCGGTTTTCGCTACGGTACTTCGACCGCCGCTGTTTGAGGCCGCTTTTGCCCAGGAACCAGGGCCGAACCGGGGGGTTCAAGAGAAACCTGTTTCTCCGGAGAGCATGCCGGAGACGAACGGGCCAGCGACCTCGCAACCGGAGAGAGTGGACGGCACGGGAAACCCATTGCTCGGAAGGGAACGCCGTCCACTCTACCGGCTGAGTAAGAGCGACGTGGCGGAAATCAGCTTTGCCTTCGCCCCCGAATTCAATCAGACCGTGACGGTGCAACCCGACGGATTTGTCACCCTCAAGGATACAGGACACCTGTTTGCGGAGGGCTTGACCGCACAGGAACTCGAGGCCGCGATCGATGCGGCTTACGCTCACGTTTTGCACGACCCGCAAGCCACCGTTGTCCTGAAGGAATTCGAGCATCCCTATTTCATCGCAAGCGGAGAGGTCACACATCCAGGGAAATATGAGCTTCGCGGGCCAACCACGATCGCGACTGCGGTGGCCATTGCGGGAGGGCTGTCCCAGCAGGCCAGGCATTCGGAGGTGATTCTGTTCCGTCATGTTACAGCTGACGTGGTAGAGACCCGCGTCGTAAATCTCAAGGCGATGCTCAAACACCGAGACTTGAACGAGGACCTGTCGCTGCAGGCTGGGGATTTTTTGTATGTCCCAAAAAGCACCGTCTCGAATGTAATGCGGTTTATGCCCACCACCAGCATGGGAATGTATACCAGCGGTCTCAAATTCTGATCGAGGTGGAAGTGGAGAATCCCCTCGATCCTTATGCCGGACGATCGAACAGCAATTCGCGCCGAAAGCGAAGAATGGCAAGCACCCACGTTGCGAGACGTGCTGATGCTGCTGTTTCGCCAGCGAAGGGCCGCGCTATCCACTTGGGCTGCGTTCCTTGCGCTGACCGTCCTGTACGTGCTGACCATCCCGCAGTACCAGGCGCACATGAAGGTGTTGTTGCGCCGCGAGCGGGTTGATCCAGTCGTCAGCTCCGACCAGAATCCGCCACAAACTCTGGCACGCCCTGAAATCAGTGAAGAAGATCTGAATTCCGAAGTTGAGCTTCTGCGCGATCAGGACTTGTTGGCGCAAGTGGTGAAGCAGAATGGACTTCGCTCGCAAGGCGCCGGGGCGCGACTACATTTGGCCAGTGAAGGAGAGGAAATCGAGGTGGCGCGCGGCGTCCGCAGGCTCGCCAGCCAACTGAAGGTCGAACCGATCCGCAAGAGCAACCTGATTTTGATCAGCTACGACAGCGCAGATCCCACTCTCGCTGTGCGCGTGCTGAATTCGCTGGCCAGACTGTATGTCGAGAAACATAAAGAAGTTGGAAGGTTTTCGGAAGAGACGCCATTTTTCATTCAACAAGCCGAGCAGTCTCGCATGCGGCTGAATCAGGCTGAACTTCAGCTGTTGGATTTCTCACAGAGCCGCGGGGTGGTGGCAGGGACACTGGAAAGGGATCTCGCGCTGCAACGGGCAGGGGAAATCGAAACGGTCCATGGCCAAACTTCCGTTGCGATTGAGGAAACGTTGCGCCGGATCGAGGAACTAAACAGAAAGTTGGCATCGTTTCCCGAGCGAAGCACTTCCCTGATTCGCACCTCGGACAACCCGCAGCTTCTGGAGACCTTGAAGGGCAGGCTGCTGGAGTTGCAGTTGAAGCGAACGGCGTTGCTCACAAAGTATCAGCCTTCGTACCGCCTGGTGCAGGAAGTCGAGGAGCAAATCAACGAAGCACAGTCTGCCATTGCCGCAGAGCGCCTGTCACCCGTGCGGGAAGAAACCACCGAAAAAGATCCCAATCATGAATGGGCCAAGGCTGACTTGAGCAAGGCGGAAGTGGAACTCAGCACACTGCAGGCACGGCAACAGGCAACGGCACTCGAACTGGCAGCCGCGCGCAGCCGCGCACGAATACTCGGCGAGGCTGCCATCCGCCAGCAGGACCTCTTGCGTGGCATGAAAGCGGCGGAAGAGAGTTATTTGCTGTATGCGAGAAAAGGTGAGGAAGCGCGGATCACCGACGCGCTGGATGAACGCGGCATCGTAAACGTCGCCATTGCCGAACCGCCCGTCGCTCCGGTTCTCCCGAAACACTCGCCATGGGTGGTGCTGTTCGTGGGCGCCGTGGCTGGTGTCTTCGCCGGGATCGGAATGGCATTCGCCGTTGATTCCATGGACCCAGCGTTTCGCACACCGGAAGAAGTCGTCGAATACCTGAGAGCGCCGGTGTTGGCTTCGCTTCCGAGGGAGGTCGCGTGAATCCGGTAGCAATCGCGAGTCAAATGTCATGAGCGCCGGACTTAGTGTACTGCGACGGGCGTTTGCCGCATCGACGGCAACGAGAACACAACATCAAGATTCGCTTCGCGAAGTCGAGCCACTTGCTGCTGGCCTCGACTGGCAGCCCGCGCAGTACGCTCAGGACCAACTTCGTGCCCTGGTGAACACAGTATTCGTGCCCGGATGGCCGCGCCCGGCTCGACAGGTCGTGTTCAGCGCCGTCGCATCAGGCGGAGACGTCACTTCGATTTGCCTGAGAATTGGCGAAGTGCTGGCCACACAGGGGGTGGGGAAGGTTTGTGTTGTTGAGGCGAGATTCACACCGCAGGAAAATTTTGGGGGGACAAGCAACGACGGCAATGACACTCGGGAAACGGCCGGGGCGGTGCCGCTGTCCTCCCGCCAAATTTCCCGCAATCTGTGGTTGATACCCGCATTCTTCCAAAGCGCAGAGCAGATACAAAATGTCGCGTGGCTACGTGCCCGCCTCGGGGAACTTCGCCGAGAGTTTGATTTTGCCGTGATTCATGCGGCTCCCGTCAGTGACCCCGCCGGCGTTTCCGTGCTCGCCCATTTAACCGATGGCCTGGTGCTGGCGCTCGACGCGCACCGTACCCGACGCGCTACCGCACAACGGATCCGCCAGCAGTTGCTCGCCACGAATGTGCGGCTGCTTGGAGTCATTCTGCGAGACCGCACCTTTCCGATTCCGGAAGGTTTGTATCGGCGACTTTAGCTTAACCATGACAAAGGGGCTGCAGTGGCAATATCGGCAGTTAATCAGGAGCTTCCGTTTCACGAGACCAGCGGCGCCGCGCGCTTGATTCCCGGCCGCGGAACGCCGCGCACCGCACCGCGAAAGCGTCCACAACCGGCGTGGGCGGATGGGAGCGCACGGATTGGTCATCATTCGAGATCCCCCTCGGAATTCAGGTTCTCGGATTTCGTTGTTCCCAACCCCTTCGGACTCGAGGACAACTGGCGGTTTGCAGTAACCCTGGTAGCCGACTACATCGCAATTTTGGTCAGTTGGGCGATAGCAGCTCACCTCGAGGGCCTGCTTCGCTTAGAGTTTGCAGGCCCCTCAATGGCCAACTGGCATTTAACGCCACTTGCGTCGGGCTGGCCCAGGAGCGCTGCCGTATTCGCGGTGATCTCGACCCTGCTCGGTTACAGCGAAGGCCTGTATTTTTCGCGGCAGCAGGTGCGACGACAATCACCGTACCTGATCCTGGCGAAAACCCTGGGTTGGTCAACCTTGCTGCAAGCGACACTTCTACGCGCATCCGGAGACGGTGGCCCCTCATTGTTTTGCGTTACCGCTGCAGGCCTGCTCTGCTACGGCTGTCTTAGCGGGTGGAGAGGCTGTCGATCGAAGGCACGGCGACGTGCATCTCCGGGCCGGAAGCATAAACACCATACGTTGATTGTCGGCGCAGGCAGAGCCGGTCGGCAAGTGGCCGACTATCTGGAACAGCACCCGGAGATGAGCCGCATCGTCGTTGGGTTCATTGACGATGCGCCAAAGCGCGGGTTCGGCGTGTTGGGTCCTCCCGAGAACATTGCCTCGATCGCACGCGCACACTTTGTCGACGAGTTGATTCTTGCAGCGCCGCCGGTTGGGGACCTGGCGCAGCGAATCATTCGCGAGGCACAAGAGAATCATCTCGATGTGAAAGTCGTTCCGGAGTTGCACGGTGGAATGCCGGTTTATTCATGGATGGAAGATTTGGGGGCAGTGCCGCTGGTGACCCTGCACCGGGAAGCGGTTCCCACGGTGTCGTTATTTTTGAAACGAATAGCGGATGTAGTCGGGTCATCGTTGGGGTTGATTTTCGCGGGGCCAGTCATGCTGGCGATTGCAGCGCTGATTCGACTCGATACTGCAGGGCCAGTTCTCTATAACGCCTCGCGAGTGGGAAGAAAAGGACGGCGCTTCCGATGCTACAAGTTCCGCACCATGATGGTGAATGCCGGAGACCTGAAAGAGCAGCTTCGTGCCTGCAACCAGCGAGAAGGGCCGTGTTTCAAGATTGCTGACGACCCCCGGGTCACCCGGGTGGGCCGCTGGCTGAGGCGTTACAGCCTCGACGAGTTGCCTCAGCTTTGGAATGTGTTCAAGGGAGAGATGAGCCTGGTCGGGCCACGGCCCCATCCGCTCGACGACTTCGCTCGCTACGCGCTCGAACACCTGCGCCGGCTCGACGTCACCCCGGGCATTACCGGGCTGTGGCAGATCAAGGCGCGACGCAACCCGTCTTTTGAGACCAACCTGGCTTTGGACCTCGAATACATCGAGCACTGGAGCCTTTGGATGGATGTGCGAATTCTGTTCAAGACGATCGCCGTCGTGTTCCAGGGTACTGGCGCGTGAACTCCGGGACGCTCAACTGGCCGGGAACCCCGGACTCGCGCAGTCCAAGCCGTACACCGTGGTCGATTGTGCTAGTCGTGGCTGCTCCGTTGCAGGCACTGATGAACGCGCCAGTCCTGCTTTTTCTGCTCACTTTGGCTGTGATGCTGTTTCGTCCGCCCGACCTTGACGTCTACCCGGTGGATCGCATCGCGTTTTGCCTGCTCGTCTTTATTGTGCTTTTGCGTGCGCTGGCTCTGCGGCAACCATTGCGCTGTCCGTTCAGGCTGGCGCTACCAATGGTCAGTTTGACAGCACTTGCGGCAGCAAGCGCCTTGAGCCGTCCGTTCGATGTTGGTACCTGGAGTGTGCTCACAGCCAAGTTCATCGTGCCGTTCACGTTCTTCTGGTTGTCCCCGCTGGTCTTTCCTAAGGGACGCAACTTGCAATGGCTCGAGCGATTCCTCCTTGCGGTCCTCGCATATCTCATCTGGACCGCCCTCGCGTTTCTAGTTGGAGCGCACAGCCTGATTTTTCCTCGCTTCATTCTCGACGAGAGTCTCGGGATTCACGCCGAACGCGCACGCGGACCATTTCTGCAAGCGGTCGCGAACGGGGTCACGCTGAATCTTCTGGGACTCTTTGCCATTGAGCGGTATCGCCGCGGAAAACTCTCGGGCATCTGGTCGCTTCTGTTGCTGTGCACGTTGCCCCTGGCGATCGTTGCCACCAAGACCCGGGCTGTGTGGGTCGCGTTTGCAGTATCAATTCTGTGGCTGATGCTTCGTTCCGGCGATTTGCGGCTGCGGCGGGCTTCCGCAGCGCTGGCATTGGCCGGCGGTCTCGGAGTCCTGGGCGTTCTCGGTTTGGGCGATACCGCCGCACTGCAAGACCGCCTGCAGGACAACAGCCCCGTGGAGTTCCGCATCGCTGCCTACCGTGCCGGATGGAACATGTTTCTGCAGCGGCCGATTCAGGGTTGGGGCGCGGGTCAGCTTCAAGCCGAACTTCCGGATCAAATTGAAGGTTTTCATGGCGAGGCATTTGCTGTTCACAATACTTACCTTGAAATGCTCGTCGAGCATGGACTGCTCGGCTTTGCCCTGTACGTGTGGATCCTCGTGGAATTGTTCCGGCTTCGGAGGAGGGAGGGCGAGGATGAAAACGACGTCATCGGATCCATTCGCTCCCTGTGGCCGCTTCTGCTCGGGGTCTACCTGGTAAATGCGTTGTTCGTGGTGATGAATTACCAGTTTGTTAACGGGCTGCTGTTCACGTTCGCGGGCATCCTCGCGGCAAATCCGTCAACGGCAAGAACGGCACGCAGATGACGGACTCAGCCGGCATTGACACGGACCTTTCCAAGTTGACCTCCCGGGGCGGGTTGTACCTTGGGCTGCGTTACGGGCTCGGCATCGTTGTGAGTTGCGGAAACATGCTGGTTTTGACCCGCTGGATCGGTCCACACGCTTACGGTCTGTATGTCACGGCTCTCGGGTTGACTTCGTTTCTTGCCGCTCTGGCTCGTGGCGGGATTGATACGTACCTGGTACGGATGGATACGCATCCAGACCGAAGTGTTTACGACGTTGCCAGCACCCTGATCGCTGTGCTCTCGGTAGCACTGATGCTGGGAGGAGTGCTGGCGGCTCCCCTGTTGATTCGATGGTACGGCAATCGGGATTTTCTTCCCGCGTACCTGGCCACTCTGGTCACGGTGCCGCTTGCCGGACTGGCGGGTCCTCCGACGGCAAAGCTGGAACGCAACCTCGATTTCCGCGCGGTTGCCGGGATAGAACTCGGCGGCCAAGTGCTGGCCCTGGTGGTAGGAATGGCGCTCGCATGGCACGGATTCGGCGTGTGGGCCCCGGTTTTTGGCTTGATCGCGTGGCAGACATGGGCTGTCGTCGCGGCCATGCGGACGGCCAGGCTCCTTCCACATGTGCGCTTCGATTCTGTGCAGAGCCGGCAGATGTTCTCGTTTGGAGCAGGGTACAGCACCTCACAGCGGGTTTGGCAGGCGCGCACGCTGGTCAACCCGCTGCTTGTAGGGAGGCTCGCAGGCGCGGAAGGCGTGGCCTTTGTGGCCCTGGCCGTGCGTTTCGCGGAAGGTCTTGGGTTCATAAGAATCACCGCGGGCCGGCTGGCGATCGCAGCTCTGTCGCGCTTGCGCCACGATCCGCCGCGGTTTCAGTCGAGGTTGGAAAGCGCGCTCAAACTGCAGATTCTGGCTCTGGGTCCGCTGCTCTGCCTGTTCGCGCTGGCCGCGCCGATGGTCGTCCCACGGCTTCTAGGATCACGGTGGACGCCGAGCCTGGAAATTTATCCATTTGTCGCGGCCGGCGTACTGGTGAACTCGCTCTACAACCTGCAAGCCTCGGCGCTGTTCGTGGCAGGGCTGCAATGGGCCGTCTTTCGCGCGTATAGCTTGCACGTCGCCATACTCGGAATTGCTACAGCGATTCTCTTGCCAACCATCGGTATCGCTGCCTATGGCTGGGCGGAAATCGCAGCCTGTGGGGGATATCTCCTTCTTCATATCGCGGCGAAGGATGTCGCACACGTGTCTTATCGCAAACTGGGATGGCTGGTGGCAGGCTTTGTCCTGCCGCCTTTCGGGCTGCTGTTTCGCAGTGTGTGGACGGTG
>Ga0307478_10002590_pt1 | contig 14026 bp, 11 predicted proteins | sample atmos_gasesECM4C_2_FD_203713 | JGI IMG/M metagenome (GOLD analysis project Ga0307478, IMG submission 203713) | Hardwood forest soil microbial communities from Morgan-Monroe State Forest, Indiana, United States - atmos_gasesECM4C_05 | ecosystem: Environmental > Terrestrial > Soil > Temperate...
CGATGAGGTCTGCGCCTTTGACGACCTTGAATTGTTCGTTAAACCGCTGCCTGAGTTCCTTTTCCCATTTTGATCTCAGCCTTGCTGGGACGACGACGAGTACCCGCTGAATCGCCTGATGAGCTTCCAACTCACGAAGGATATAGCCTGCCTCGATAGTTTTTCCTAGACCCACGTCGTCAGCAATCAAGATAGACTTGCCGGGATTATCAAGGAACTTCAGGAGTGGCTTAAACTGGTGGGGATAGAACTGAGTCTTTGCGGTCGCGAATGAAAACGCAATGCGGGCAGGCGGGTTCTTCAGACGCTCGTATGTCAGTGTGAAGACAAAATGGGTTTTACCAGAAAGAATGCCTTGGTCTAGCGACTCCCAAGGACTTTCGACGACTATTACGGGTTCGAGAGACTCCTCGGGCACCGCACGTAGCTGCGCACCGAATTGCACGAGGTAATTCCAGCTTTCGACCTGTCCGTCCCACCGTGGCTCCCTGACAATCCCCGCTACCTCGGGCTGGTTCACCCGCTGGACGTAATCTCCCGTCTTGAACTTTGGTTCCGCGCTCATTGCGGTGAATCATATCTGGATTCCCCGCAATTTCTGTACGTTTTTACTTTGGTCATTGCCAGCAGCGGGACGCTCTTCCAATCAGTCGGCTCATCCCCTGTCTTCCTCTCTGCCGTCCTGCGGCTTCGCCCCGTCTTGATCCGCGCTGCCTGCGTCCTTCCGTCCACACCTCCCTACTTCTCTGAGGAACCGCGAATTTCCTCGATCAGTTTTCGGAAGTGCAGCACTCGCTCCTCGGCGAGCCGTAGCACAGCGTTTTCCCAATCTGGTGGAGGGGAACGGTGTGCGAGAGCGTCAGGACTTAGCCTTGCTTGACGGATTGATGCAACGGATACTTCTAAGGCTTTAGCTAAATCCTCGTGGTCTACGCGAGAGAAGAGGCGATCTGTAGCCTTCTTAAAAGTCATGTATGCAGTACCATTGACAAATGCCCTCTTGTATATTATACTGCATACAACATCGAGTGAAAAGAGCGTAGAGGGAGTCAACTGAGCACATGAAAAAAGCAGGGATTTACGTTCGAGTCTCGACCGCCGACCAGCACGTTGAGTCGCAGTTGTACGATTTACGCGAGCTTGCTTCGCGGCGCTCCTTTGAAGTGGTCAATGTCTATCAGGACTGCGGGGTTTCGGGACGGAGAGCGCGGCGTCCGGGTTTGGACGCGCTGATGGCAGACGCACGACAACACAAATTCGAGGTCGTTCTAGTCGCGGCATTCGACCGCATGGCGCGGAGCACGCGCCATTTTCTACAGGTGGTTGACGAGTTAGACGGTCTCGGTATTGCCTTCATCTCCCGCAGAGAGGGCATAAACACCGACGACCATAATCCCATGGGTCGTCTTTTCCTGACGCTTATTGGCTCGATTGCGGAACTGGAATCTGACCTGATCCGCGAGCGTGTTCTCGCCGGAATGCGCCGGGCGAAACTGGACGGCGTGCGAATGGGACGCGCCCCGATGAATATTGATCGTGCAGCCATAGTGCGCGACCGACTGAGCGGCATGACACTGACCGCTGTCGCCAAGAAATGGGGCATTTCCCGCAGTCTTGTTTGCAAATTGGTGAAGAGATCGAAGGCTGGTGACGAAGGCTTCGTGCTGCCGCCACCCAGTGTTGTTGATTCCGTTCACGTTATGCGGTCGAGATCAGCCGAAGCGGGCTGGTGACAAACTTATAGGATCGTCACCTCGGAAGGACAAGCATCCGCCCAGCCGCAGTCGTAGCACCCGTCTGGGGGTGGCTCTACGCCCCCTGCATCCTTTCTTAGGAGGCTCCGTGATCCGTGCCCTATTGCGAGCGATCCTTGAGCGTCTGCTGATCCTGATCGCGCTCGTCGTCGTTTCGTTCATTTTGCCCTTCGCCACATTCTGGCTCATGAAGTCGCCGATTGGCGCTCAGGTTGTGTTCTGGGTAAGCCCGTGGGTGGTCGCCTTTTGGAGCCTGATCGCCTACGTCCTCGTCGGCAGCCGCTTCTGGCGTGGCAAGCTCTCCGTGGAAGAATATAACGACCGCAATGGTTCCTACGTCTGGCGATCTGCCAAGAACACTATGTGGATGTTTGCGGCGCTCGCGTTTTCCTACGCCGCCGAGTTCGCGGTCGTCTTCTTTGTGCCGCCGTCCGCGACAGCCATGCACCTTTTTCCGTTCGCGACCTATTCGCCGCTGGCGTTCACGGTCTTGTGGAGCGCAGCACGTGGGTAAGGTCGTCAAATTCCACAAGCCCCAGAGGCTCACGCCCGAGTTGCTGGAGGATTTGCTCCGCATCCACGCATCTTGCACCCATGATCAAGAGGGCAGATGTGGGCTACTTCTGTCCGTCTCGTCGCTGTGCTGGGAGGTAAATCAGGCGTGCGGACTCGCGAACGACGAGGACAAAGGATTCAAGCGCTACGACCCGATGTGCGCCGCCCGACCGTTGAGAACGCCCTTCGTAGAGGAGGGACTCAGGTTGGCTGAAAGCATGCGAGAGGAGGACAGGGATGGAGAATAACAAGACCATGTTTGACGAAATTGTACGGACGGAGATCAAGCCGGATGGCACGGTGGAAGCGAGCCTCGTCGATGACACTGCGCAAGAAATGAAGGACGCCGTCGCAGACATGCAGCGAAGCTGGAAGGAGTTCCGCGAAGCTTCCGACAGCCCCATCGCGGCGCACAATTACAATTGGTGGAAAGCCTTAATGTATTTGTCATTCGCAGAAGACAGGCTCAAAGAGGCGTTTCTCGGGAGAGACCGCAGCCCGGCGAGTGTAAAGCAGTTCCATCGCTGGAGATTGAGGATTATCTTTGGGTGGCCCAGCCTGCGGGCTGACGCATGAGAGACCCTGTGGTCGAGGGAGGTGAGATCGTATCGTCCCCGGATGGGAAGTTGTGGTGTGTCGTCGCTTTTAATGACAAGAGGGCCGTTCTACGCGTGTGCGACCACGACGGAGTTCTCATCGGCATTCATCGCGGCGGGGAGCGACGTGAGGTTACGTGGGAAGAGTGGGCGACGGGCTGGACATTGCGGAGGTGATGCGGTGAGCATGAAAATCTCCAAGAGCAAGTTCTGCGCAGGCGTGCAATGTTTGAAGCGTTTGTATCTGCTCGTCCACGAACCAGAACTCGCGGCTAAGCTAGACGCCGCCAGCGAAGCCATCATGGCGCAGGGACTAGAGGTGGGACTGCTCGCCCGGCAGCTATTTCCGAACGGCATTGAGGTCGATGGTTCCCGTGGATTGGATGAGGCGATCCGCGCAACTCGCGAGCTAGTCGCGAACCGCGAAGTCCCCGCGATCTTCGAAGGCACGTTTGAGCACGGAGGCGTGCTGCTACGTGTAGATATTTTGCATCGGCGCAGGGACGGTTGGAGTCTGGTTGAAGTCAAGTCCGCAACAGCCGTCAAGGAAGAGCACGTCGATGACGTTGGTATCCAATATCGAGTCCTTCGTCGCTCTGGGCTAGAGATAGCTTCGGCATGCTTGGCTCACGTGAACCGAAATTACATTTATCCGGGCGGTGAAATCGACCCGCGAGGATTTTTTCGCATCCGCAATGTTACCCGGCGAGTGCAGCGGTTGCAGTCCAAGCTGACGTTCCAGCTACGGTCGGAATTTCGGGTGCTGGCGCAGCCGACTCCTCCCAACATCAGAATCGGGCGGCACTGCACCGACCCGATTACTTGCGAATTTTTCGATCACTGTAACCCGCCGCGCCCGCACGACCACATCGGCTTTTTGCCGCGCCTCCACGCCAGCACAATGGAGGAACTTGAGGAGTTGGGCGTCGAGTCGATCCGCGACATCCCTGCCGACTTCGATTTGACGGAGATTCAGCGAAGAGCGGCTGCGTGCGTGAAGTCCGGCAATCCGTGGTATAGCCCCGAAGTTCGTGACGTGTTGGGGAGGCTGGCGTATCCGTTGTACTTCGTTGATTTCGAGACCGTGAACCGGGCAATTCCACGGTTCGCGGGAATGCGTCCTTACGACCACTTACCTTTTCAGTGGTCGGTGCATGTGCAGCGACAAGCGGGCGCGGAGCCAGAGCACCACGAGTTTCTTGACGCAGATGCCAGCGATCCCCGACGCGAGTTCATTAGCTCCCTCTGCGCCGCGCTCCGCGAAAGCGGAAGCATCGTCGCGTATTCCTCGTTCGAGTCTCAGCGCCTTTCGGAACTGGGCAGTTGGTTTCCTGAGTTCGCGGATCGGATCAAGGCAGTCCAAGACCGCCTGTTTGATCTGCTGCCCATCATTCGGCAGCACGTTTACCATCCTGAGTTCGCTGGATCGTACAGCCTGAAATCAGTACTCCCAGCGCTCGTGCCCCAAATGAGCTACGCGGGTATGCAGGTCGCTGACGGTCAGGACGCCGGGCTGGCTTGGGAGTCGCTCGTGCGCGGCAATTTGGATGCGGGCGAGCGGGACAGAATTGCGAAGGCGCTGCTGGACTATTGCGGGCAAGACACGCTAGCTCTCGCTAGGCTGCTCCAGAAGCTCGACGGATATAGAGAAGATTCTCGAAATGCCTAAGCACGTTGTAAACTGATCCCGCGAATATTTCTGAAAAAGAAGTCATTCCTCGCGCAGGGGCGTGCCGAAAAGCGTCCACAGGGGTCGGGCATGGTCGATTTTACAAAGCTAAGGAACGAGAGAAAACAAACTGTACCGACTGACCCTGCCGCAATCTTTCAGCGGCTCCCCAAGCCTCCGCACATCAATGATCTCTGGGACGGTCAGAGCAAGGCGCTTGCAGCATGGAACGAACGTCGCCAAGAGACCGACCTCGTCATCAAGCTCAATACTGGTGGCGGGAAGACGCTTGTCGGATTGTTGATTGCACAGTCCTTGTTGAATGAACTCCGCGAGCCAGTCGTCTATTTGTGCCCGAATAACCAGCTTGTTGAACAGACACTTGCGAAAGCTGGTGAGGTGGGTCTCTCTGCCGTCCGGTACGGCGGAACGGAGTTGGATGCGGAATTTCTGAATGCACGAGTGATACTCGTGGCACCGTACCATGCCCTGTTTAATGGTCTAAGCAGATTCGGCGTTTTGGGTAGCGGTCGGGAGCCAGTAAGGCTTGGCGGGATCATCTGTGACGATGCCCATAGTGCTCTCGGGGTGGTCAGAGCCGCCTTCACGATCTCCGCGACGCGGAAGGATCACCGCGATCTTTACGACGAGCTTGTTGGCAGATTCCGGGCAGATTTCGATTCCGTTGGTCGGCTTGGTAGTTTCGATGACGTGGTCGAGCGTGAGGATTTCGGAGTTCTGGAAGTTCCATATCCCGCGTGGTTGGTTAAGGAAAACGAAATTCGCGAATTGATCGCCAGAAACTACGCGGAACATTTCAAATTCGCCCTTCCTCTTCTCAGGGATCACTTCAAGCTGTGTCACTCCTTGGTCAGCGCTCGCGAAATAACGATTACGCCATTCCAGCCGCTGGTTCACTTGTTCCCGTCCTTTCACGAGTGCCGCCGCCGCGTTTTCATGTCCGCGACGATTGCCGATGACAGTTCCATAGTACGAACCTTCGATGCCAACCCCAAGAGTGTCAGTAATCCAATCGTCCCAGCGTCTCTCGCAGGCGTCGGTGAACGGATGATACTCGCGCCATCCCTGATGAATCTGAAGAAGAAGACACCTCTGGAGGTGGCAAAGGAGACTGCGAGTTTTGTATCGGCGAAGCTCGCGGGTGTCGCGATCTTAGTTCAGTCCGAAGTGCGGGGAAAGGAATGGGCAGACGTTGGAAAGGTCGTCGTAGGTGATGCCGTTGCACAAGCAGTGAAGGAACTCACGACAAGAGCTTCACGCGGGCCTTTTGTGCTGGCGAGCCGCTACGACGGTATTGACTTGGCTGGTGATGCATGTCGGTTGCTGATACTCGATGGTCTTCCCACGGCCACGAACAGTTACGAACTGTTCCGAGCAGAAGTGTTGCAGGGCAATAGCTCGATCAACGTGGGGCTTGCGCAACGAATCGAGCAAGCTATCGGGCGCGGAACGCGTGGCTCTGGCGATTATTGTGTCGTTTTCTTGTTGGGAAGGGATTTGACGTCATGGATTGCCCGGTCTGCTAGTTTGGCACTGATGACACCAAGCACTCGCACACAAGTTCAGATCGGATACGACGTCAGCAAGTCTGTTACCAGCCCTGATGAACTCATGAAAACCGTTATGCAGTGTCTGAACCGCGATAAAGAGTGGGTTCGGTACCATGCGGAAACGCTCGCTGACAGAAGCGAACAACCCAAGGTTGATGCCCAAGCGATAGAAATCGCTCGGCGGGAAAGAGCGTATATCGGTTTCTGCCTGCAAAATGACTTCGACCAAGCAATTCGCACGATCCGCGAACTGTCGGACGCCGATGCCAGTCTAGACCGTCATATCCGTGGATGGCTTTGGCAACTGGGTGCGCGTGCGGCAATCGTTGCTAAGCAAGAGCACCTCTCTCACGAATTGCAGCGACAAGCGTTCTCTGCAAACAACCTGCTGGTGCCGCCCGCTGTGAAGCCAAGATACGAACCTGTAGTCGAAATCGGTCAACAGGTCGGAAACATCCTTGACGAAGTGACAAGATACGCACTGCGAAAAGGCGTGCTGGATGAATTCGAGCGTACCGTGGCTCTGCTCGCTCCAAGCGCTACAAGCAATCAATTCGAACAGGGTCTAAGACGCTTCGGAGAGTTGCTGGGGTTCCGTGCTCAACGCCCAGAGCATGAGTTTCGCGCGGGACCTGATGTCCTATGGCTTTCAGGGTCGGATCACACTTTTGTCATCGAGTGCAAGCATCGCAAAGACGATAAGAACGCACTCACGAAGGATGAACACGGTCAGTTCCTGACGTCGCAGCAATGGGCGCATGACAACTATCCGAAGCGGAAGGTGATCGGCTTCATAGTGCATCCTACCGACAATTCCACAAAGCCTGCGGCAGCCGAGAAGACCAGCGTTCTGACCTTAGCTAAACTGGGCGAGTTGGTGGGAGTTGCGCGGCAGTTCTATGCCGATCTCTGCTCTTCTGGCGCACAAGGCGCTGCGCTTGAAAAAGTGTGCGCGGAGTTCCTCGCGAAATACGATCTGTCATCAGACGGGATTGCGAAGAGATTCCTGACCACATTCCAGTGTGCAAAGTCTGGTGCAAGCTAACTCCATCGAATTGGGTTTTTCTTCGTCCGGCTAGAAGTGCCGAGTAGTAGGCGGTCGTAGCTACGAACCACCTATCAGTTCGCGGCGAATTCTAGGTGATGTCAATCCGCACAGAATCCGCGAGGTTCAGATCGCGAAGGATTTGCATAATCTCCTGCTGGAATCCTTGAGCCGTGTCGCTCTCCACCTGAACCGACACGTCGAGCTTCATGACAAGTCCATTTCCGGTTTTTAGCTTCGGGATCAGCGTTCGACCGATGCGATTCCAGACCTCCGTTGGAATCTCGCCGCGAATCGTCAGTGTCCGTTGGCGTGCTGGTGCTCCGGCGACAGCCCCGGTCTTTTGCGGTTCGAAGAGCGGCCCTCCACCTGCGTCAACGCCGCCGACCGCAGTTGCCCCCGTCGCCTCCGGCACTACCCCGACCGCCTGCATTCCCGCCTTGAGTTCTTGCGCTCTCTTCGGAAGCAGCAGGTACACATCAGAATCGAAACTGATTTCCTCCTGCGGCAGTAGCTCTCGGAACCAAACCCGCGAATAGCCGTCGCCCTTCGCGCCCGATGCGTACCCGAAGTCCCCATTCATCACGAAGCCCGGCAACTTTGACTTGAGGTAGGCGTCCGGTTCCAGCAGGCGCTCCAACGTACCGTTGAGGAATGCCTGTCTGAGTGCCGAGATCGGCCACGCGCCGGACTTCTTGAACGGCTCAGCCCATCTGCGTTCCAAGTAGCCAGCGCCCGGCGACTCGTTCAGCAGTGCTCGCGACTTGAGCGTCGTGATGACCCGACCAGTGAGAGTCTCGCCTGCGTTGGCGTGCCCCGCGCCTAAGTCGATGACGGTTATCCCTGTCTCGGACTTCGCGTCGTAGAGGGCGATGTAGCGGTATCCAGCCCACACTTCGTCTTGCGCTGCCTCCTCCGCGTCCCGAAGCCTAGCCTTGATCTCCTCACGGTCGGACTTGTCGAACTCGCCCGGAAGTGTTCCGTCGATGAAGTCCCGATCCACATTGCGCCAAGCAAGCAGAAGCTCGACCTTGTTCCGCAACTCGCGACCCGGCTTGCGAATGCACCAGATCAGCGAACCGGGGTACAGGCGCGGAGAATTTCCCCGGTTTCGCGTCCATTCCAAGATCGTCTGGCGAAGCGAGCCGTCCTCCGTCCATTCCTGCGCGGGCGACAACACGACGAGCGAAAGCCTAACCGTGTCCTGCACCGCCGCACCGTCCTCTGGGAACGCAATGACCGGGAGCGCTTTACCTTTCAGGAACTCGTTCTCTACTATCCTCCGAGTCTCGGCAAGAACTTCGTCCTCGTCGAGAGAAGCCCTGCGGTCGTTGACTACCTTCTTCAACGTCGGCTTGAACCCGAACTGATAGCCATCCGTGCCCTTGCGACGAATAAAGAATCCGCGAGCCTCCATCTGGTTCGCGGCTGTGTCGATGGAGGTCGTCTCGATGCCGGGTTCGCCGAGCGCGAATCGAAGCTCTGGGAGGTGGGCACTCTTGTCCGTCTGTCCACCGGACGACTCGAACAGGATCGCGGTTGCCACCCGACGATGGATGTCTCGAAGCTGACCCGACGTGTCGGCGTCAAGCGCTTGTGCGTGGTTGTTCTGCCCCGCGATGTCGGCGTCGATTGCGCCTTGCAGTCTTGCTTCGCCAAGCTGACCCAGTAGCGCGGCTCGGAAACTTGCCCAGTCCAATGGTGCAGAACCGAGCGTGATCAAGGCTTCGTTGCGTGCCTTCGTATGCGCGTCCTTGTATACGTATGAAATCCACTGAGCGAACATCGCCAGTGCGCCACGGGTCTGCTGGAACTGGCGCAGCGCCGACCATTTGCGATGGAAGACCGACAGGGTCGCGGGATGGAATGGATAGCAAGCCTCGAAGCGCGTTCGCAGGAACTCCCGCGCCTTCGCATCCGTTGTTGCGGTATCGACGGCTGTCCACTCGGGAGGAAGCTGATTGCGTCGTTCGAAGCACCAGTTCGCATAAGCATTCGCCACATTTTTGCGGACTTTATCTGAACCTATGTTCTCAAAGAGGCGCTTGCGGACGACCTCGCTGATCTCTGCCTCGTCGTTCGCAATCAGGTCTTTTGCCACGCGGCGGACGACCTTGTTGATCTTTTCCTGCCACTGGAGGTCGTAGTCAGACATCTCAACCTGACTGCGGGGCAAGCTGATGACGGCCGCGGAACGCTCGGTTCCGGTCATAGCAACGGTCAAGTTCTGGATGAACGCGTGAAACTTGTCAGCGTCCGTCCCGCGATAGCGATTGATGTAATTCAGAACCTCATCGCACAGGATCAGCACTGAGCCGCCGGCCGCTTCAACCAACTGGGCAATTGCTGTCGTGCCGGGAGGTATCTCCTTCGCGGACGGTCCGAGGATTGCTACACCCTTGTCTCCGGCAAGTTGGCGGGCTACGTCAATCCACGGTGTTTCGCGCCCTACTGCCGGGTCCCACGCATTACCGACGAACACTGCGACCTTGGCAGTCGGCACGTCACTCAATCCAGCGTCGGACAGCAGTTGGGCGACTCCGGGGTCGGTCTTCGCACCGCTACCATGCTTCGCCAGATGGTAGAGCGCAGTGAGGGTGTGGGTCTTGCCGCCGCCGAACTGCGTGACAAGTGTCATGACAGGCGCGGAGTTTTCGGTGCGCCCAGCGAGTCGGCGCAGCACCATACCCATGTGCTCGCGCAGGGCGCGAGTGAAGCAGGTGCGCGAAAAGAATTTCGCCGGATCGCGATAGTCTTCTGGACCCTTATTCGCCGCTACCTGCTCAAGAGCAATAGCGAACTCGTCGGGGTTGAAGGATCGTCCCTCGCGCACTTCAGCGCGGGGCACGGTATTTTTGTACCAAGGTTCCATAGATTGACTAGAATAACCTCTGCCAAAAAACGAACTCTAACACCCCAAACGTTTATTGAAAACGAAAAGAGCGCTCCATGAGCAGCGATTTGACACTATCACAACAGGTTCAGAGTTTCCTCGATACGATTGAAAATGAAGTCGAGGACGACTCGACTCCCTCAGAACGCGAGGAGTTGAAAAAGATATTCAAGACCGTTAATCGTATCGTGGATGATGTCATTGCCTCGCGTGAAACTCTGACCGACAGCAAACTTGCGGGCATCGAGAAACTCGTCGTGGAGATGCCCGACGTGATTGCGGCTTTTCTGGACAGCCGTTACACACGTGACCTAGTGAATGCAGTGTCGGGATATGTATCCCGCACAATGGAATTGTCGCGATTGGAAGGCTCTCGAACACCTTCTAAGACCACGAATCACTACGTGCGCGAGGCGGTGCGGACGTACATTTTCGGATTCCCACTGGCATCGGTTGCACTGAGCCGAGCAGCCTTGGAACAAGCATTGAAGGAAGAGTTGGGACATCAAGGCGTAAAAATCTTCTTGGATTTCAATAGTCTGCTCGACGAAGCAGAAGGCGCGGGCGTGATTGACGGAGTGATCCGCAAAGCGGCGAGAAAAATCGCGACTGAAGCCGATGACGTGCTTCACGAAAAGCCAGCCGACTTAAAGAAAGCTTACGAAGTCCTTCTCAACCTCAGGGGCGTCCTACAGCATATCTACGCTTTGTAGTGTCGGAGGCTACCGTCCGTGGTCTCAATCGGGGCTGGATTCGTCGTCAAAGCCATCGTGAGAGGGATGCGATCCATAGCGACCTTGCTCCCGATAGGGGTGAGCATACAGTTTGGTGGCGTCCAGATTCTTGTCGCGTGGGGCGACCAGAGCCGTACTCTGCCGAGTCGGGTCTTTGGCTGATGCGTGCTGCATGGGTCGAGGTGCAAGACGCCGCTTGTGCACCTTTGCCATGTGTTTCTTGAGGCGACCGACGTTGACTTTAACCTTGCACACTGGACAGAGAGTTCTCTTGGACTGCGGAAGTGTGGGATTTCGCTGAACCGGAATAGTTCCTTTGGGGAGTTGCCGGGCATGCTGTGCCCTGCGGGCAAGTTCCGCAAATGCTGGATTCGACGTACTTGTCCCATGGGCTTTAGACATGTGCCTTTGTATACGACCTGCTTTTAGCTTAGCGCCACAAAAGGGACATGACTGGAAATTGACTTCCTCCGGCTTAGGACTACTTGGAGGAGCGGGTGCAGCTTTCTTAGGAGGGGCGACACGCCCGCCCGAGCACTTCTTAAGGTGTCGTTCTACCTTCTGTGTATCGAGAATGTTCACCCAACGCCCACAGCCTTTTGGGCACCTAACCCACCTGACGGGTGTAGGAACGTTGGCGCGGGATGAGGAAGACCTCCGCTTCGGCGCTGCTTTAATGTCGTCAGTCAGAGAGTTTTTGATGGCGACTCTTCGAAGAGTGTCATCCAACGCCGACCCTAGCCTGTCTGCAATTATTCCAGAGCCACCACAGTAGCGGCAGTTCTCGTTTTCGCCATTGCAGACGCAGGAGTGGCTCATAACCTGCTCCAACACTCGGGACTTCAGTTTCGGGGGACTGCCAAGAGCATAGCATCAAGGAGGCGCTTTTCTTCGCTATCTTTTGGGTACAAGGCGGAGAGGGCGTTTGCTAGACGAGTGAAGTCGGGGCCGCGCTGCTGCTCTTCTTTCAACATTGCTCTGAGACCGTTCGCTTGACCGCTCGCTTGCAGGAGCATGGCAGCATGCACCCGATCCAGTGTCGTCACGGTCTGTACTGCTGGAGGTTCCTCGACGGCTGCCCCAGAAGGGACGGCTTTTCGACGTCCGCGAGTCTTGATCTGAGGAGCGGCTGCCACATCCTGCATGAACGCGAGGGTATAGTTCCGGCTCGCCTTTGCGTCCTGCTCGATTCGCCGCGAGATAGCTGAGGCATCAACGTCTCCGAATAGCTGTATCGCACGCTCTGCTACTGGCAGGAGCCGGACGACGCCTTTGTCGGTCTCGATGATGCGACCCTCCCATTTCTCCAGATGAATGCCAAGTGGCTGAGCGAAGCGCCGGACGACGTCGTAGATCAACGTGTAACCCGTTGCTTTCTTCTTAGGATTCTGTTCGTCTCCTTCTTCGTCATCGGGCACGTCTTCATCTCCATTCAGTGTGCCCTTCGCTTCGCCATCGGTGGATTGAAGAGTCCATAAAAAGAGCGCAGTTAGGCGCGAATCTTCTTCCAACGCTCCCGCTCCGCCGTTTCGCGCCTTCGCTTCCGCCGTTCCCAAAACCTGCTCAAGAGCCAAACGTCCGACTGTCTCCCATACGTAAGCCAGAAATCCGCGTTTGTAAGGTTCAGAGGCGGATGGGTCGCCGCCGAGCGGGATTTCCCTTCCTTCCGCGTCTTCCACTCGGCTATATCGACTGTAAATCTCCATAGCTGGGCCGATGCATGCAAAAACGAGGTCAGCGCCACGAATGCCTTCTGCCTGTAGCCTCTCTATCCATTCACCAACCTTCACGGGCAGTTCGCCGAGAACAATAGCCCAATCGCCCACTTGTGCATCGTCGCCACGCGGGCGACAAATCAGATGAACACTCGTCGCTAACGCAGCAGAGTCCCGAGCACGAAGCCGATTGGCAGCTTCCGTTAAAATGGGCCACGACGCAGTCACGACCCATTTCGCTTTCACGATTCCGTGCAACAACGATTCCCAACCCTCCGTAGTTTTGTGTGCGAATACGACGCATCCGACGCCGGAGGTCGAGAGGCCCGCACGACCGACCCCGAATGAGCGAGCCATCATTTTCTCGAAAAATTCCCTGTCCTTTGGCTTACCTTCCACCAACTTCGTTTCGTCCTGAACTGCTTCTCGCTCCTTCGGAGTTAGAGGATTTCTTGTATCAAACGGGTCGCGTAGCAATGGGTGGCTGGGCAGTGCTCTTTTCAGCCACACGAAAAAGAAGTCGGAGAGGTCGGAGTAGGGAATAGCATCGTAGTAAGGTGGATCGGTGAACCAGACTGACGTGGACTCTTCAGGTAGGACAGGCTGTGTTGCATCCGCAATCTGTACTTGTGCGTGTCCTGCATCAGGTGGAATGGCTTCTAGGACTCTGATCATCGTTCCGAGCGTCGTTTCGAAATCTCCAGCTTGTCCCGCAAAAGCACCCGCTTCGGCGAAGTCCCAAAGCATTGAAATAGCCTGTCGCGTGAATAGGTGCCGCACTTGGGTCTTAGAACTTTCCCATTGGCACAAGGCGTTCGAGATGTCCGAAAATCGACTGATCGCCAATGCCACGAAATCGGCTGCCTGTTCGGAGTAACGCTCTTTGATTTTGCCTAGCACGTCAAGCAGGGTGAGCATTACTAGCTTTTGTCGGCTCGTAAAAAGGTCGCCCCAAGCAGTCATCCCATATCTCTGAACACGAAAGCCGAGCGTTCCCTGCGGCGGCAGCGGCTCGGTAGGAATGACAGGCAACCCATGTCGCGAGTTAGTTCGCTGCGCCAACTTGAGGCGTTCCTGCGCTTCAAGAACCGCACCATAATCCTTGAGCGAGGGCAATTCGTAGTCCCTGCCATCAAGCTCCTCTCGCATTGTCACAACGCAGAGCAATGTCGGGCCTCCGACTCGTTTCCCCTCGGTGTCAAAAACGACCTCAGTTCCGCCGTGCTGCTCGGCAAGCTGCGCTCTGACTCGCTCTAAGGGCATCACAAGGCGACACGAGATACAGGTGGCTTTTCCTCGCCGGACAGTCCCGGCGGGAACCTCAGCATCCTTTTTGGGTTCGAACACCTCGAATGAAACTCGGGCTACCTTTTCACCCTTACCACGCGTGACCGAATAGCGGAGAGCGCGTTTCTTTTGCGATTTCTTGGAAAGCCAAAAAGACCGAACGAGCGGCAGTTCCGCGCCGCAATTGTCACAGATGACTGTTCGTGC
>Ga0307478_10002591_pt1 | contig 14021 bp, 13 predicted proteins | sample atmos_gasesECM4C_2_FD_203713 | JGI IMG/M metagenome (GOLD analysis project Ga0307478, IMG submission 203713) | Hardwood forest soil microbial communities from Morgan-Monroe State Forest, Indiana, United States - atmos_gasesECM4C_05 | ecosystem: Environmental > Terrestrial > Soil > Temperate...
ATAATCCCGATTGAAGCCAAAGCGCGCTTCGTTGAGGATGGTTGAGCTTATTGTCCTGTTCCAGGACAATGCCACGCCCCGTTCATGAATGTTGTAGGCAGTTGCGAAATCGCCGTTGCCAGCCACCGGATTGCCGGTCCAGGGCGGGTCCTGATTCTTGATGAGGTACTGGCTATACCGTCCGAACAGGTTGTTCTTGCTGTTCAGCGTGTGGTCAATGCGGACGTCAAACGAACTGGTGTCATTCGGGATGGAATACTGGAAGGTGTAGTTGGGAGATCCGTCATAACTACCGGGAGTCCCCTCGAGCGCGACCTTTGCCGGGATGTTTGGATCCGGGAATAGAGCGATCAACTGCGTCGCGGTATTGTCAATGCAAGTCGGATTGATTACTTTTCCGACGACGCAGCCAGCCTGACCGGCCACCGGAGAGTCATGCAAAGTGTAACTGCTCGCCAACTCATTGAAGTTCCCGCCCTTCATCAACGGAGTAGGCACGGTGGATTCGACCGAGGTCGCCTTGCGCTTTGTAAAAATCTGGAAATCTCCGAAGAAAAACGTCTTGTTCTTGATAAGCGGTCCACCAATTGTGGCGCCGTACTGGTTCTGCGAGAACTGACCGCGAGGAGTTCCGTTCCGATTATTGAAGTAGGTGTTGGCATCGAATGCCGCGTTGCGCACGTACTCCCAGAGGTCACCGTGAAACTTGTTCGTGCCCGACTTAATACTGGCGTTGATGACCGCTCCCGCCGATGTACCGAATTCGGAGGAATATGTCCGCGTCTGAATACGAAACTCCTGCAACGCGTCCGGGGGAGGCTGAATCACTTGCACGGAGCTTTCCTGCAGATTGGTCGAGCCGGAATTGTTGTCGATTCCGTCGAGCGAGAAGTAATTCTGTGTTTCCAGGTTCCCGTTCGAACTGAAGCGGTCAGGAGCAGTGTTGTTCGTATTCACCTGGTTGCGCTGAATACCGGCCTCGAGCAGCGCCAAATCCGAATACCTGCGGCCGTTTAACGGCAAATCATTGATCTGCTCCTTCTGCACGACGCCGCCCAGGTCGGCGGTTTCTGTCTGCAGAATCGGAGTCACGGAGGTGACTTCGACGACCTCCTTCGACTGCCCAACTTTCAACGTGAAGTCGATCGCGGGCCGCGATTGCACGTCGATCTCGATGTTCGTCCGGATCTCGGGGTCGAAGCCTGGCGCCGACACCTGCACTGTATACACGCTGGGGATCAACGCAGGGAATAGGTAGCTACCGTCCTCGTTGGTCGTTGCCACGCGTGCCACGCCCGTCGCCGTGTTGCGCAACGTGACAGTCGCGCCCTTGATGGCGGCGCCAGTTGAATCCTTGACGACACCTACAATCGCTCCGGTGTCGATTTGGGCGATCAGGAAGGAAGGAATCAGCAACGTGAGGACAAGCCACGAGACGGAAACGAGTCGGACGCGTAGGCAAGAAGAAAGCGGCATCATCGCACCCCCTGAGATGGACCTTCTCTGCTGATGACCCCGAAAGTGTGCAAACGTTACCATAAGCCTCCGTCAACTGTAAACCATCATTTTTGGGACTTCGACCAACCCATGTCCAGGTTTGCGCCGCGGGGGCGAAATCGCAGCCGAGTCTCGGTCGGGGTGCGTTCGAAACGCGCCAATATTTGCTTTTCGCTCCAAATGAATTGTTTTTTGTGTGTTCGTAGGGGAAAATCGCGTTCCTCGGAGTGGGGAAATTTCGCCTTCGCAGGATCGCGCGGCAGGATGGACCCGGGAGCTTCTGGACAGTCGCAGTTCTCTATGCGAGCATCCGGAATTGCGCAATCGTGTGCACGACTGCTCACTTATCACCCGTTACGCTCTTTCGCAGGTGCTAATCCGATGGTCGGTAGTGTGAAATCCGGTAAAGTCTGACTTGGACTTGCAAAACGACAAAGGCAGCTGCGTTCTGAAACCCCCGATTCATCCTCTCCGGCTCGCCCAGTTGATGAACCGTCGGCAGTTTCTTCTTGGTGCGGGATGTTTCGCGGCTTTGCCCAGCTTGTCCTGGGCGCAGACGCCGCCTCTGATCTTCGAAGAAGTGCCCCCTTCACGTAGCGGTATTGTCTGGACTCACGAGAATGCGATGTCCCCCGAGAGGTATCTGCCGGAGACTCTCGGTCCAGGTTGCGCCTTCCTTGATTACGACAACGATGGATGGTTGGACATTTATCTCGTGAACTCCGGACCTTCAGAATTCTTTCAACCGAAGCAGCCCCTCCGGAATGCTCTCTACAGGAATAATCGCGACGGAACCTTTACCGACGTAACAGAGAGGGCAGGTGTGCTGGGGGGAACGTTTGGCATGGGCGTCGCCGTCGGCGATTACGACAACGACGGCTATCCTGATCTATTCGTCACCGCATGCGGCCGTGCCTTGCTGTACCACAACAACGGGGACGGCACATTCAGCGATGTAACCAGGAAGTCTGGAATTGAGCTTTCGGGCTGGACTACCAGCGCTGTCTGGTTTGACTACGACGGTGATGGGCGCCCCGACTTGTTTGTCTGCAGCTTTGTCCGATACCTGCCGGAGGACCGACAGTCCTGCGGAGGAAACGGAGCAGGTCAGAAGTACTACTGCATCCCTCGGGCCTTCCATCCCATGGTGAGCTATCTTTTCCACAACAACGGGGATGGCACGTTCAGCGAAGTGGGCCACCAGAGCATTATCGGAAAGACCATGGGCAAAGCACTCGGCGTCGTGGCTACCGACGTGAATAATGACGGCCGCATGGATCTGTTCGTTGCCAACGATACCGTGCAGAACTTTCTCTTCCTCAATCGTGGCGGGAATCGCTGGGAAGAAGCAGGCATCAACGCCGAGGTCGCTTTCGGCGAAACCGGCCAAGCACGGTCGGGGATGGGTGTCGATTCGGCGGACTTTGACAATGACGGATGGCAGGATCTCTTCGTGGCCAACGTGGATCAGGAGAAGTTCTCGCTGTATAGAAACTTGAAAAATGGAACCTTTGATGACGTTGCGCAGGTACAGTCGATCGCGCAGGCGACGCGCCTGCTGAGCGGCTGGGGGCTCAAGTTTTTCGACTATGACAACGATGGGGAGCTCGATCTCATTTTGGCCAACGGACACCCCGACGACATGGTTAGCCAGCGCTCGCAGGCTGTTACCTACCGCGAGCCGCTGCTGTTGTTTCACCAGTCCGCGGGCAAATTCCAAAATGTCAGCAAAGAGGCGGGACCGGTATTTTCGAGGGATTTTGCGGCGCGCGGTCTGGCGGTGGGAGATTTCGACAATGATGGGAAGCAAGACGTTCTGATCGGAGTCAATGGTGGAGCGCCTGTGCTTCTACGAAACAAGTCGAGCGCCCCCAATCATTGGCTGGGCATTCGCCTGGAAGGAAAGAACTGTAACCGTGACGCGGTTGGAGCACGATTTTCGTGGCTCGCGAATGGCAAAAAACGCTCGCGGTTGAAGACCGCGGGAGGCAGCTACCTATCGTCGCACGACCCGCGGGAGGTTCTGGGACTCGGCGCTGCCGCCAAGGTTGATTGGCTGGAAATCAAATGGCCCGCTCCCTCGACGCGCGTGGAACGAATCACGAATATCCCTGTTGATCGATATGTGCACATAGTGGAAGGAAAAGGAATCGTATGACATCACTTGCATGGCGCTTCCTTGGCGAGGCAACGGAATGATGCACAAGCCAATCCGGGCCGTCTGTTTCTTAGTAGTCCTTCTCGTCCTGTGCATGCCAAGCAGCGGTCAGGCTGTTAATACGAACCCAACCGCGGAGATGCTGACGCAGTTGATTCGCATCGACACCACCAACCCGCCGGGAGAAGATGTAAAGATTGCTGAGTTTCTGACAGCGACACTCTTGCCACTCGGGTTTCAAGTCGAAACGATTCCTACACCGGCTCCTGGAAAGGTGCACTTTCTGGCGCGTCTCAAAGGGAACGGGGCAAAGAAGCCGATTTTGCTGGCGGCGCACGCCGATGTGGTCGGAGTCGAACGAAGAGGCTGGCATTTAGACCCCTTTAGCGGGGAGTTGGAGGATGGCTACATCTACGGGCGTGGGGCTATCGACAACAAGGGATCACTGGCTGTGTTCACCCAGGCTCTAATTCGCCTCGCGAAGGAGAAGGTGCCGCTCAATCGGGACATCATTCTTCTATCTGAAGCAGATGAAGAGAGTGGACCGTATAACACGGAATGGCTCGCCGAGAATTACTTTCCGAAAATCGACTGTGCCGCAGCTCTTAACGAAGGCGGTTGGATCATCGAGAACTCTGACGGCTCCGTGCGGTATGTAAGCATCTCTACGGCCGACAAAATCTCTGTCTGGTTCAAGTTGACGTCGCATGGAACCACGACGCATTCCTCCATGCCGGTTCCCAATGGCGCGATCTCGCAATTGGCCGAGGCGCTGTCGGAACTCGCCCACTACCGAACGAAAGTGCACCTGCTCAGCAACACGCAGCAGTTCTTTTTAACCCTCGCTCAGGTGAGTAAACCACCGGAATCAGAAGTATTCGAGCAACTCGTTCAGGTGGCGGACCCGCAACAGGCAGCAAAGGCGGATGAGGAGATCAGCAAGGATCCGTTGCTGAATGCCATCATGCGAAACACCATGGCTCCTGTTTTTCTCAATGCCGGATTTCGCGGGAATGTCATCCCCGGCACCGCCGAAGCCGTCATCAACTTGCGTCTTCTGCCTGGAACGGATATTGACCAGGTTCTCGACGAGGTGCGAAAGGTGATTCACAATCCCCAGATCGATGTGACGATTGCGGGAAGCGGCGGCCCTGGGGCAAAAGATGACATCCAAACGTTGCGGAACAATTACGAATCAATTCGCAAGGTGCAACCTTCGCCCACAGATACAGAACTCTATCAAGCGCTCGTGGCGGAGGGGCAAGCAGAGTTCCATGCCCCGGTGACCCCGTATCTGTTCCAAGCCGGCACCGATGCCGCGGCATGGCGGAAACGTGGAATCCCCGTGTATGGGATCTACCCGTATCCCGTTCCGCCATCGGATTTATCGCGAATGCACGGCAACGACGAACGCGTAAGTGTTCGGTCGCTCGCGCAAGGTACCGAGATGATCTACAAGGTCTTGCGTCGAGTTGCCAGCGACGAGTAGCAGATCTCGTACTTTTCCAGACAGAACCACTGGCAGGGCTAATCGAGAACGATGTGTTTCGCTCACCTGCTCAGGGTGCAAATGAAGCGATCCAGGGCGGGCACGCAGCGCCGAAACAGCATCCGAAAGGAACTCCGAATCTGTGGGCCCCGAAACAGGTGAAATCAAACGCAGCGTCACCTTCACACGAGAGCGTTCGATTCCGAGCTTTCACGACCCTGTCGGTAAACGGTTCGACTTCTCTGTCATGGTTGATAACGGAGAGTTCCCACGCGAGTTCATGGTTGAGGTTCACGGGGAACACCATTATGAGCATAGCTTCTTAGGTGAGAGAGTGAGGGAGTCTTACCGGTTGAAAAAGGAGTGGGCCGACATGTACGGCATTCCGCTGTTGGCTCTGTCGAACTCGGAAGTATTCAACCTTTACTTTGAAGACAAACTCGCGGCTCGGATTCGCGAGTTTCTTGGGTGTTAGGAAAACCCTCAAGATTCTCCTGCTTTTCTCCCCGGCCCTCTTTCTTAGCTTTCGAGAACCATCCGATCTGCAAGGGGCGGTTTTAGTTTGACAAGGTAACCATGTTCTGTGAGGTGGATGGCATCGTCAATGTAAAGCAAGCGCCGTTTGTTGTTCGTCCCGTTGCTCTTTTATTTTCCCCGGCGTGTTTTTTTACACGTTGAAATCTGCTTTCAGCAACTCGCCAAGGGTTTGTGTCAGTACAACGTAGAACACCGGAAATTCGTCTTGGCCGCAATTTGTGATCACTTGCGACGCTCCCGCGCCGTCGCTTGCGATCCATCGCAGATAATCGTAGTGAACGGCTCGCAGCAGGCGTTAGATCTGATCGCTAGAGTGTTGGTGCAGCCTCACCAGCCTGTCGCGATCGAGGATCCGAGCTACCAGGGCACGAGAGAAATCTTGCGTTCCCTCGGCGCTCGCCTGCTTCCCGCACCAGGTGGATCGGGACGGCCTGGTCACGGCCAAGCTGCCCTCGAATGCCCACCTGGCCTTCGTAACCCCATCGCATCACTTCCCAACGGGCGCAATTCTTCCCCTCGAGCGGCGTCTGGCACTACTCGATTGGGCCAGGCGGATGAAAGCCGTAGTTGTGGAGGATGACTACGATGGAGAGTTTCGCTACACTGGGCAGCCCTTGGAATCGCTGCAAGGCCTCGCCCGCGAGGGGCGGGTCATTTACGTTGGGACATTCTCGCGTACGATTTTTTCAGCTCTGCGAATCGGGTACTTGATCGTGCCCAAGAGATTGGTAGCAGCGTTTGCAGCGGCCAAGTGGGTATGCGATCGGCACACGGCCACCCTGGAACAGCAAACCTTGGCAGAATTCATCTCCAGCGGAACTACGAACGCTATTTGCGGCGTGTCCGACGGAAGAATGCCTCTCGTCGTAAAGCGCTGCTTTTTTCGATTCGCACATACCTGGGCGAGCGCGTCGAGGTGACCGGTGACGGAGCTGGCGCTCACATCGTCTTGTGGCCCCGCGGGCGCATCTCTGACCAAAGCGTCATCCTTAACGCTGCCTCACGCGAAGTCGGGGTGTATGGGATCTCTCCGTACTATTTGAAACAGCCTCCCCGGACCGGAATCCTGCTGGGGTATTCGCGTTTGCGAGAAGGACAAATCCGCGAGGGTGTCCGACGGCTCGCGGAAGTAATCTAGCGGAGATGACGAGTTGGAGATCGTCAATGTTAATCCTGGCCACCGGACTGCGAGGAAATGACATCGAGTCCGTGTTGACTCCATTGGATTTTGTTTCACTCGATATAACACACACTTTCTGGGATCACGACGAACATTCGTGTGCCATTCGTTGTGTGCGAATCAGTAAATGGTCATCTCAGCATCACGCAAAAAGTGGAACTTGGTTTTGGTCGAATCCAAGGGCATCAGCCATCAGCGTGGCCGTAAGTAGGGACCTCGCCCCGATCGTGGTCTGGAGATCGCTAACTCCGGGGATTAATTGAATTTCGAATCAAAGGCTGCTGGCGACCTGTGAACTGGCTTTCGCAGCAGCGCTTACCCCTGTCATGTTTGCAGTGCCGTTTGGCGCCCTAACCGCCGAATGGGGGAGATTAAATCAAGGCTGACCGACCTGAAGGAAACCTCCCAGGATTCTACGGGTTCGTCTGTATTCATGCGCGGCGAGCCTAAAAGTAACCTTCCCATTTAACAAGACGTTGGCTCCCGTGCTGGATTGCCTTCTGTCGGCTCTCCCAAGGTAGCCGCACCCAACCGGCGCGGGAGCTCCTTCGGAATGATTTGCCGCAAAGCCGCGCGGTAATCATGGAAGCCACTAGCTACAGTCAAGACCGTATTCCCGTGGCGAAGTCAGAGTGCATCAATCATCACAATTCGGCGCGTAGCGCTCCTTATGGTTTTCAGGAGAGCAGATGGCAGTTCGAATATTGATTGCCGACGACGACCCCACAATACGCATACTGCTGCGACGACTTCTAGAAAGACATTCGGACTGGCGAGTATGCGGCGAGGCAGTCAACGGGGTGGAGGCTGTCGAGAAAGTTGAGTTGTTTACACCTGATCTTGCGATATTGGATCTTGGCATGCCAATGATGAATGGCGTGCAGGCAGCGCGTCAAATTGCTAGGACCAATCCCCGACTTCCGATGCTCCTTATCAGTGTTCAGGAAGTATCCCACCAACTAGCCGACGCAGCTCGCGACGCCGGATTCATGGGAGCGGTCACCAAGAGTCGTGGCCACGAGATCGTGGAGGCCGTTGAAGCTCTCATCGGCAACCAGCTGTTTTTTGGCTCGTAACATGAGCCCCACGTGATCCTCACGGAAAGCGCGTCGAGATTTCGCCAAACGTTCGTCAGAAATTGGAGACAACAGGCGCAGTAGCGCCAAGCAAGACAGCTAGGATGAGCAGAGGTCAACATCCGGGTTGGTTCATGCAGTTATCGCTGTATGCAAGAAAAGGAGGGGCGCTTGCGCAAATCTACCCTAAGGTCCTGCTCCTGAACTGTGAATAGCGGGCACGGGCACTCTAAAATATTGAGAGCGCTGGCCTCAACATGATTGGTGCTCTGCCTGCACGGAACTCCAGCGATTCGAACTGGCAGGAATCCTTTGCACCTCGGCTGTATGAACAGGAGGCACCCAATGGATCGAAGCAGCGATAAGGAGTGGCAGGACCTGTGTCAGGCGGCTGCGAACGAGCAAGACCCGAAGAAGTTGATGTTGCTGGTAGCGGAAATTATCAAGACCCTAGATCGAAACAGGAGAGCTGGCCCTCCGACCGTGAATAGGGAACATTGTAACGGAAGCTCCTGCCCAAGCGTTTACGCGGTCGGACGACCCAAAGACCCAACATGCGAAAGCGGCTTGTCAATCTAGCTTCAAGACCTGTTCAGCCTCAAAGCGAATCTTGGTTGGACCTCGACGCTGTCCCGACCGTCGAGGTGACCTTGGAGGATGAGGACTTTCCAATCGAAGCGTCGTTGTCCACCCCACAAACGCACGGCTAGCGTGCGGCCGAACCTGGGCCTCAAACGATTCGCCTGGTCTTTGATGAGTACCAAAAGCTCAAATGCATATTGCTGGACTGCAGAAATATGCGAGCCCATTGTTCATGACAAGCGGGCCGAGCCAATTGGTGCTATTGGGCTAGGAGTAGCTATCGTGCGTTGAGGCTTCATCTTTCTCGGGTCGCTTTCGTCCAAACCGGACATCGCACTCCCCCTGGCGACGGAAAATTTCTCCTACTCGCTGCTTTTGAGGTGGCCACCTCTTCGGGTGAACTTGCCGATGAGGAACTCCTGGGCCAGGTTTGCGCCAATTCGCTCCGCGATGCCGATCGCGAAATTTCCGAACACCAGCCCGGCACCACGATTGGATCTAGGATAGTAAAGGTTCGCGAGACTGGATGATGCCAGAACGCCGCCCAAGCTAGAGTAGTTTGGTTGCGATTCTCCTTTGTCCGATCTTGCAACAAAAGTACTGAATACCGCGTGGCGGAATCGGGAGCCGGGGGTACCAGTTCCCTGGTAGAAGTAGCGCGGGTCCTGGTGCAATAACGATGGCAAAATGGCGCCACCGATTATGATGTCAGAAAAACCGTCGGCGGCGACTGCGCCAAAGCGCTTTCCGTATGCTTCCCAGCCTTGCCCATAGTTCGGAGTGTTTCCAGCTTGCTTGGCACTGGCTACAAGAAAAACTCCTGCAGTGGTAACTGGATCTGTGGAGACCTTCAGAGCCAGCTTGAACTTCATCGCGGTCGTCAGCGGTGCAGGATCGCTCTCATAGGAAACGTAAAAATTTGGAACGATTCCGAACACACGCTGCTTTTCTTCGGCCTTGAACTGCTCGGTAGCAACTTTGACAGGGTCGTAGTGAACATCGACAGTAATCCGATAGGTTGGAATTCGCAGTTGGATGCCGGTCACAATTTTGAACTGGTCCGGATTGAGGATAATCGGGGCAGACATCCAGTCTTCATAGTCCTTGGCGCTGATACGGAGCTGATAGGGAATGCCTGGTGTCACATCGTGAAACTCGAACATCCCGTTCTCAGTAGTCAAGATCGTACGAGGGTCATTGCTTTCAACTTCTTTAAGGAGGACCGTCGCGTTCGGGATCACACCGCCGTTGACATCGGTGACGGTGCCCATGACGGTTGCCGTCCGAGGTACCGCTTGACTGAGCTGGCCCAACGCCGGAAAGGAAAGGGCCAACGCCACAGCGAGTGCGGCACCGAGATCGAGATACGAGCGTTTCAATCCAATCCTCTCCACACCTCAGAGGAAGAGCAACGCAGATGCCAAACTGAGAAGTCCGCAGCCTGCCGAAGTTCGCGCACGTGATGGCGCGTGTCGATGAAATAAAGGGGTTTCGTCCGAGAGATAGTCGGCGCTGCGTCAAAAATGTCGAAACTGTCAAGTGACAGTCAAACTGCTGATGACAGGGCGGGTGAGGGTAAGCCTTGCAATCAGAAACAGACTCGACCTGCCGTAGCCAAAACCTGGCTTTAGACGATTTCAAGGCAACCTCGCCGATGAAATCGAAAATGAACTTGTGCCTGTTGGACGTGCCGAAATCAAACACTGACAGCCGCACCAAGCGAAAGAGCGTCGGCACTGAGTTGCTATCAAGCACCGGAAACGGAATGATTCTCCTGCGCTGTGCGGGCGCGGAATCAAATTTCCCACTTTGTTTAGGGAACATCTGAAAGTAAGTAGTACCCGATCACGATTGCCGTTTTCGCTACCACTCCCAGCCGCATTCGCAGCGAATGTGATCAGCTAGCTTGGCCTTCCTGAGTACCCGTCTGCACGCTGCACAACATCGCATCCACATTCTGACCTCCCATATCCGCGACTCTCACCGCGTTCTAGCTCAAGAGGAGCAAATAGACTTCCAATTCTCGATGACCCCAAGCAGCGAAGCGGCAAAGCCCGCTGTTCCACGAGGTCCCTTCTCTCAGCGAGTCGAACTACTTGTGCAGCCGCTGAGGTGTGTACGCCTGCTTGGCGCAAGCACTCGCCGCATGTGCCGCGCAATCATTGCGCGCGCGCGTGCCATCCGAGCCTTTACTGTTCCCTCCGGCACACCCAACGCTTGGGCTGTCTCAAGGATCGAAAGACCGTCGACGACGCGTAGCTGATATGTTCTTCGCAAGCGGGGCGACAATAGTTTTGTGCATTTTCGCAAGCGCGCCGTAAGTTCAGAATTTCGAAACTCGTCTTCCGGGCTGGGCCTGGGGTCCGCCAGTCTCTCGGATATGAAGTATCTTTGCTCCTCGCCAATCTGCTCATCCAACGGCATATGGATTTGGCGCGGCCGTTTGCGCAATTGGATCCGGGCGCAATTGCAGACAATCGTCGTCAGCCAAGTGGACATCTGCGACTGTCCCCTGAATTGGTGCAGATGTTTGTAGGCCGCCAACAGCGCCTCCTGGACCGCATCCTCTGCGTCATCTCTATTGCCCAGAACACGCAAAGCACGTCGATAGAAAGAGGGCAAATAGAGTGAGAGTACTCTTTGCAGTTCGCGGGCTGCGCTCTGATCGCCTGCCACCGGGTATTGAGCAGTCTGTGTGTGTGCGTCTGCGTCCGGCATAGTTTTTCGTCCTCACAAAAACGAAAAGCACGTAACTGGCCAAAGAGTTTTGGCGGGATGGTTTTGATCCACGCGCAAACACAGGGAAAATGGACCGAAATGGTGTCAATGGGGTCTCCCGAGCGTCAGTGTCTGGAGGTTGACACTACGCCCGCGACTCCTCGCTCGCCCGTGTACGCTGGCGGGACTGGCAATCGATCGCTTGATTTCCCAAGCTAATGTAGGCGTTAAAGGCTTTCTAAAATTTGGGGCGGACCACTTCTTTGGCATGCGTTCATGAAAACGATAGCCAGGATTTCATTTCCGCCAAAACAGAACGCTTGCCGAGTGCGATGCACGACCTGAAGTGGTGCAGTGGGTTCACTGCAACGGCCGTGAATTCTGGCCGGCCGTTTTGCATCTGTTAGCCACTTTGGCATCTGGCGTGCCTTTGTCATGTTGTCGGAGCAATGAAGTACCTCGGAGGACATATGGCAAAGATAATCGAGTTCTACATACCGCAAAACTTTCGCAAGGCTTCAAAGTGGGTCCCCTCAGCCGAACGTGGCAAGGTGCTGGCATTCCCACTGGCAGTACGAAAATCGGCGTGACCTGTTCTGAAACGCGCATGGCGAAACTAAAATTGAGCATGGGGAAGCAATGACCCCGAGCGATCAGGAGATTACGCAGTAGTGGTGGTGCGTCCTGCTAGTAGCTTTCGGTCTGGCACAGGAAGGCCAAGAAGGTGTCCCTACGAAGACCACAGCAGGCGCGCGGTTAATAGAAAATGACGCACAAATGCGTTACACCAAATTGACACTGCCAGGACGTCGACAGTAGATAGCCCCTCCCGCCCTCGAAGTATTTCTTCGTACCGCTTAAGTCTCAATCGCTTACCGACGGCTTCAGCGATTTCGCCGATTGGCATGAGTCGTGCAAATCCTCCTCGCGCATAAGTAAAGAATCGAAACAAGAAGTTCTTGGAGGGTTACAGTGAAACTTGCCCGTATATCAATGCTCGGTGCGCTCTTTTGTGCAGTTGCTACCGTCCTGATCACAAGCTCCGCATTTGCTGCCACCGCTAAAACACGTCAACTTACGCCGGGCGAGAAAGCCAAAATGTCGGGCTTGATCCTGTCTCGGGATGGAGATCTCGTGCGCGTGCGCGACAAGAGATCGCATGAGGTAATCACGGTAAGCATCGGCGATGTAACCCAGATCGAGCGCAAGAATCATAAATTTCCGTTTTATCGTCATACTGACATGGACGTTACCGCCTTGCTTCCGGGCCTGACGATCGAGGCTGAGGGCGTAGCTAATTCCAACGGAGAGTTGGAAGCCAGCAAGGTCTGGTTCACGCCGGACGACTTCGCTATCGAAGTAGCCCAACAACAAGTGGTGGCCAATAAGGCGGCCGCCCAGAATGCCCAGTCGGCAGCCAACGAGGCCTCAACTGCAGCCGGCGCGGCACAAAGCTCCGCTGATCAGGCCCAGAATGCAGCTGATCAGGCTAGCTTGCAGGCCGAAGCTGCGGCCGTTGTTGGATTGGCGGACGCGGCTGCGATCGCAGCTATCGATCAACGCCTCTCGGACATGGATGATTACAAGATCGAATCGGAGAACGATGTTTACTTCGACAGGGATTCAGCGGTCTTGAAGGATGAAGCCAAACCGGCGCTTGCCGATCTTGCCAAACTAGCAAAGTCGCTTCAGGGCTATTTGATCGAGATCTCGGGGTACGCATCCAACACACTGGGCAGCAAAACGGATCAGAAGCTAAGCGAGGAACGCGCTGCTGCTGTAGCCCGTTACTTCTTTGAGGTTCAGAACATCCCGATGCGACGCATTCTTATTCCCGTAGGCTACGGCAGCACGCATCCGCTGGCCAGCAATAGCAACTCTGAGGGCCGTGAACTCAACCGCCGGGTCGATGTCAAAGTTCTGGTTAACAAGAGCCTAGAGGAAGGACTGTAGTTGGCTGCCGACTACGGTGTGCTCTGTAGTTCAGGCGTGCGCTCCTGATCCCGTATCGCCGCTGGCGCTCGCATTAGCTGATCTGCGTAAGCACCGCAAAGGTGGAAGATCGACACCGAACCGGCGACGGCGAGCGAGAGTGGAACCATGTACTGTTGGCCAATACCCGTGAATTCGACCGTGAGCACGATAGCGGTAAGAGGCATTTTCATGGATGCTGCCAGAAACCCGGCACCACCGATAATGGCGAACCCGGCTATGGACTGTGTGGGCCAAATGTGATTCCAGAAGCTACCGAGGATGATCCCGAGCAATGCGCCGATGCTCAGGCCCGGCGTGAGCAAACCGCCCTCTGCACCCGCGCGAAGCGAGGCTACTAAAACGACAACCCTGAGCAGCAGTAGTGTCGCGGCAAGTGTGAGACCAATTTCGTTGTCAAATCCTGCCTGCGCCAGTCCCTTTCCGTTCCCGAGCAGTTGTGGAAATGGAATCGCGAGGAGTCCGATGATTGGAAAGACCAGAGAGCACCACACAGCCAGACGCCAATCTTTAGGAGCACGCCCGCGGCCGGCTTCAGTCGCCTTTACAAATAGGTAGGCCGCCACCCCGAGTACGGGTCCCGCGAGCAGCGCCCAAACGATGATAGAAGGGGAAATTGCGAGCGGCGGAACTGAGTATTGCTGTGCATTGCCCAAACCCAGCCTTGCAACCAAAGTTGCGATCACGCACGTTGCAAGCGCTGCCACAGAAGTAGAAAGGCTAAAGGTTCCTAGTAGCACCTCGAGAGTAAAGAGCGCTCCCCCGAGAGGGACATTGTAGACGGCAGCTAAA
>Ga0307478_10002592_pt1 | contig 14013 bp, 11 predicted proteins | sample atmos_gasesECM4C_2_FD_203713 | JGI IMG/M metagenome (GOLD analysis project Ga0307478, IMG submission 203713) | Hardwood forest soil microbial communities from Morgan-Monroe State Forest, Indiana, United States - atmos_gasesECM4C_05 | ecosystem: Environmental > Terrestrial > Soil > Temperate...
GCACAAAGCGATAGTCCTCCAGAACCCGGGCCATATCGAGGAGGACATTTGCCGGGTGGTCAGCCATGAAGCCAGCACGCGAGACGGGTGCGCCATACTCTTCGACGATTGCTTCCAGCAGTTCCTCCCGACGTGCCTTCATAGCGGCGTGCATCCCCCGCAGCAGGGCGATGCGTTCGGCCTTGCTCGTGCGCGCGAAGGTCGGGAAGGCGCGTTTCGCGGCGGCGATGGCCGTGCGTGCGTCCTCCTGGTCAGCGAGGCGCACCCGACCAATGACCTGTGCCGTCGCGGGGTTATGCAAGTCGAACAGTTCAGTCCCGTGCGGTGTGACGAAGCTGCCGGCGATATAGATCTTGTCGATGAGTCGCATGGCACTGTCTCCCGGAGACGATGGATGAACCCGGAGATAGGGCACTGTTATTGGCCCGATAAGGTGTATAATCCTGCATGAGATGGTGCAGAAATCCGGACAATGCGATCATCGGGACTGATCGAACTTGATGCGGTGCTGGCGGTGGCGCGGCACCGCGGCTTCCGCGCGGCTGCAACCGAGCTCGGCATGTCGCGCTCAGCGTTAAGCCATTCCATCGCCGCACTGGAGGCGAAACTCGGCGTCCGCCTGTTCCACCGAACGACGCGAAGCGTCTCGCTGACCGAGGCCGGTGAGCAGTTCGTTTCCGGCGTTGCTCCAGCGCTAGGCCAGATCAGAGAGGCGATGGAGCGGGCGGGAAGTCATCGCGAGACGCCGGCCGGCACGCTGCGCATCAATACATCAGCGGGGGCGGCGCGGCAGATGGAGCCGATCGTGTTCGAGTATCTCCGCCGATATCCCGACATGACGGTCGACATCGTCACTGAAGGACGATTGGTCGACATCGTTGTCGATGGATTCGACGCCGGCGTGCGGTTGGCTGAACTGGTGCCACAAGACATGATCTCCGTGCCACTCGGGCCCAATCAACGTTTCGCAGTCGTCGGATCGCCCGCCTATTTCGAGCGCCGCCCGAAGCCGCGCACGCCTGCCGATCTCGCCCGGCATCGCTGCATCCGCAGTCGACTGCCGAGCGGAGGCATCTATCGTTGGGAGTTCGAGCGCCACGGCGAAGCGTTGGCGATTGATGGTGACGGTCCGCTGATCCTCGACGAACCTAATTTAATGCTGGCGGCGGCTCGGGCCGGGTTCGGCCTCGCCTATCTCACCGAATGGAATGTCGCGGCCGACCTCGCTGCCGGCTCGCTTGTTCGCGTGCTGGATGAATGGACACCACCCTTTCCAGGCCTGTCTCTCTATTATCCCGGACGTCGGCATGTACCTGCCGGGTTGCGGGCTATGATCGACCTGATCCGAGAACAGGCATTGATGTGAAAAGCTTGTTGACGCCGCGCGACGCGTAATCAAATGGAAATTCCGAACGTGTGACTTTTGCCTTCGGAGGGCAACGATCGAGCTCACGGAACATGGGCTTGGGCCAATGATTGGCCATTGAAATGAGCACATCGAGCGTAAACGAACGGCTTCTGGCGCTGCCACGTAGTCCTAAACGCCGGGTACATTTATGGGTACACTGAAAAATCATCATTCTAAAAATTAAGTGATTTCAATCAGATGTGAGGAAATTCGATTCCGCCCCTGGGCACCATTCCTAAACGGCCGCGAGCATGGGATGCCGCTTTGGACTGCGATAGGCGGTATTCTTGAAGGACCGACACTCGCTAAAATGGGCCGCGTCGAGCAGGCGCTACAGCAGATTGAGGCGGGACTAGGCTGGTGCGACAGCTCAAAGCAAGTGGCCTTCCATCCTCGGTCCTTGTTGCCTAGCCGAGGCACAACTTCCCGCGAGGCGCGCCGTTGAGGCCGTTCGTATCGCTTCCGAGGCACCAGAACTAGCGGAGCGCCATGGTGAGTGCTGGATGTTCTCCGAAATTTGTGATGTGCAAGCACGAGCGCTAAAGCTAGCCCGGTTCGCGCCCGAGCACATCGAGAAATGCCTTCATCGTGCGCAGGCGGTCGCACTGGAGCAAGGCTCGAAGATGCTAGAGCTCCGCGCGTCCACCAGCCTCGCCCAACTCTGGCGCGACGAAGGCAAGCTCACCGAAGCCCGCGATCTCCTAGCGCCGATCTACGCTGGTTCATCGAGGGCTTTGACACGCCGGACCTGAAGCAGGCGAAGGCTCTGCTCGACGAGCTGGCGGCATGATGGTGCACATGTCGGCTTGTGGGTCCAATGCGGCGGTCCCCGAATGAGAGCTTCTAGGCCCTATGCCAGGCTCTCAGGCTCGTTTTAACAAATTTCAGAGGCCGAGGAGGCTTTCCCCGCTTCCGCGTGCCAGTGTGGCTGCCATGGCTCTCACCGCAATCGCCCCGCAATTGCGAAGGAGGGAGACTGCCGTCAATGCCCCTTGACGAGCGAGGCCCGCTGGATCGCACCGCGACGTGCAGCTCGACGGCTACGCAGAGGCCGGTCGCTGATCTATGGCCGCCAGCGCCGACATCCTTAAGGTCGTTTTGACAGGACCAAGACCCGTTGCGGAAGTGGCCGGCTTTAACGGCGAGCGCTCTAAACCTTCGTATCGTTCCGTAACCCCCTTAGATGGCCGACGATTACCTACGTTCAATTGAGCTGCTGATCGCGATCGTCTTAGGCTGCATGCGTTGGAAAAGCGCACAGGCTCACGTGCGGCGGTGAAAAAAGGATGATCGACACAACCAAGAGGAGACCAAAATGCCCAACTGCTCCGAAAGTCTTGGATCCGGCAGAGCCGCGCGATGCGCAGTTTGTGACGGCAAGTTTGGTCTCGTCCGGCACTACTCGTGGCGAACGCCGCTTTGTTCCAAGAAGTGCGTCGATCGCTTCAGAGCTCGCAGGGAAAGTGACCGCAATTGGGTGGGCTGGCTCCAGATCGCCTTCAACCAGCTGCCAGAGAACCGCGCGAGGGCTTCATGACGGTCCAGATCTCACAACGAGGCAAAGCGTTTATTGAGACAGCACGGACTTTGCTCCGCGCTGCCGAAACCATGACAGACCGAGCGATTGCGGGTCAGCTTAAGGCCCTTGCCGACGATTACCAGCGGCGAGCCGAGAAAGCTTCCCATGTTGATGCAGCCAAAGCATTGGCTCGATCAGCTGCTAGCGATGAACGCGAGTGGCGTACATGACCTGATGGGCAGCCTCACAGCCCACCATACGGAGCGAACATGGGCGAGATTGTTCGATTTGTCCCAAAGTCTGAGCGCGAGCGAGCCCGCTTAGTCGCATGCCGGCGACACCTACCCGCTGGAGCCGAACGCGCCGGCTATTACTCGACCGCGCCACTCGAGCAGACCTTGGATGTCAACCTGCTCAATAGCTGTTCGCCTCGCGCCCGGCACCATCACGAGATCGATTGGACCATCGCCCATGACCTGATAAGCGATGCTCACGTCGCCGCTCAGCGCGTACCTTGTTACAGGTAAAAGCGCTCTAGCTATGAGGCGACTTACCTTGCGAGGTGTCAAAGCTGTTTTGTCGAAAATTGGCGGCGATGAAGTGCGTGACGGTGGGCTCTGCAGCGGCGCCGAACTCGCGGATGGCATCCTGAACGACCCTGTCGGCGTTGGTTACGCGCTGGTGCTGCCGAAGATGCTCAAGCCAGGACGCTACCATGAACGTCTCCAGAAAACGCCCGGTCTCGGCCGCATCCTCGAAGACATCCCATGAGTAGGCGCCGTCGCGCCGCCGCTCTTGCTCCAAACTACTGATGGCAGCGAGAAAGGCCTCACGTCGCTCCGGAGCGATCCGGTACTCGACCGTAACTAACACCGGCCCGCGATCGGCATCCGCGTCGATCACCAGGACCGGCGCTGGCCAGTGCATAGAAGGCGCAAGATCCACTCCGGCACCGGATTGAAGTTTCCAGCCCCAGGTCAGCGCGATCCCGACGACGGCGCCTGCGGCGGCCGCGAAATGCGCCGTCGGCAATCCCAGCCCGGAAGCAAGTTGCCCCCAAAGGAAGCTACCGGCGGTCATTGCGCCGAAGAATACGGTTACGAACATGGCCAGCCCGCGACCGCGAACCCAATCCGGGAGCGAAACCTGGACCGAGACATTGAGGGTGGCGAGGACGGCGATCCACGAGATGCCGGCGACGACGCACGCTGCGAGCCCGAGCGCGGACCGATGCGCGATGCCGAGCAGGATTAGGCTGATGGCCGTGCCCAACGTGCCGCCGGCAACCAGGCGGTCGGGGCCGAACGCAGCTTTCATCGCGGGCAGCGTGAAGGCGCCGATCACCGCGCCGACGCCGATCGCACCGAGCAGGATGCCGTAGAGTTCGGGGCCGCCCGCGATCTGGTTGCGCGCGACTAGAGGTAGCAGCGCCCAATACGCGCTCGCGAAGAAAAAGAACGCAACCGCTCTAATGAGCGTTGCGCGCAGATTTCCATTGTATCGCGCGTGGCGGAAGCCGATCACCATGGCGCCGAGTAGCCGTTCCGGGGGAAGTCGGGTCCCCTGCTCTGGCGGTGGCCTCCACCAAAGCAATGCGCCGATCACGGCGAAATTGCTCAATGCATTGATCCAGAACGGCGCAGCGATGCCCAACCCGCCAATGACGACACCACCCAGCGCCGGCCCGATCGCCCGGCTGATGTTGACACCTACGCCGTTGCTGGCCACCGCCGCGGCCAGATCCTCCTTTGGGACGAGCTGAGGCACGACGGATTGCCACGCAGGAGCCGTGAAAGCCGCTCCCGCTCCAAGCAGGAACGTGAACAGTAGGAGGATGGTCGGATTGATCAAGCCTAGCCAGACCAAGATCGTGCTCGCGAACGCGATTGCCGTGAGGGTAATCTCGCAGCCGATCAGGAAACGCCGTTTGTCCACGATGTCAGCCAATGCGCCGGCGGGCAGCGCGAACAGGAACATGGGGAGGCTGCTCGCGACTTGGACAAGCGAAACAGTGAACGGGTCTGGATTAAGACTCGTCATTAGCCAACCGGACGCCGCGTTGTACATCCAGGTACCGGTGTTGGCGACGACGGTCGCAATCCAGACTATCGTGAAGGTCGCATGGCGAAAGGCGATCCAGGGCGACGCGCGCCCGTCGCCGGCAGTAGGAGCGGATTTGACGTCGGAATTGGTCATGCGGCTCGCCACCAGGCCTGCGGATCATCTAGTTCGATGTCTCGGTCTCGCCGCGATGCGCGCTTTCGCGGCTCTCACGCGGGATGAATCATATCTCGTGCATAGGCGAGCCCGATTCCATATCCGCCTCCGTGCGCTTCGACGATGGCGCGCGCGCCGTCATACGTCAGCCGCTGGCGCTTCGTCGCCTTAATGGCGCCGCGCATGGCATCGTCCTCCCATGCGTTCATGTTGTGTCGGTCGAGGGCGACGACCTCGGGAATTGCGGCCTGTACACTTGGCATGAGAGGTCCGCTATAGACCTTCGTCGCTGAGGTTGATGCAACGACATGGAGATCGAAGACCTTGGCCGTGCGGGCCAACGCAGCCACGTTGTTCAATAGTATCTGTCTGTCGATAGATCCGACACCGAAGGCAAGGCCAGCCTGTTGGTCGAGGAGGACCAGCGCGCAATTCTTTGGCTCAAGAAGTCTGAATTTGGCATGGTTATTCCTCCGTGGATGATTTTCCGTCAGGCTTCCTACCAGCCGCGCTTGATCTCGACGCCGACGTAATTCGAGTTGTGGGCTCCGGCGTTGCGCAAGGCATCGCCGATCACGAAATAATCCTCCTCGATCGCAAACGAGGTTGCTCGGTCTATGGTCCAGTCGAGCCGCACCTCGCCGTAGCTGCCGGTATAGAGTCCAGGCCGCCCTGCGGTATTGGGCACCGCGATGTCAGGGATGGTGTAAACCGCGTCTGCGGTGGTCTCGCGCCACTGCGCTGCAACGGCGACCAGGAGCTTCATCGATGGTTCCAGCTGAAGCGTGAGCGATGGCTTGACGTGAACGAGGTTCACGTAGGTTGAGTAACCGCCGAGCTGAAAATAATAACCGTTCGGAAACAGTGGATTGAATGTCCCAAAGGTTTGTTTGGTGTTGCCGTCGCCGGATGCCGCGTCGACCTGAATACCTACCCTTGGGCTCCAGTTCAGGTCGGCGAAGGTGTAGCCGGCGAGTGAGCCGAAAGCCCAGGCCTCGATCGGCTCGATGCCGATGCGTCCGGTCTGGTTCATCCCTTCGAAGTCAAAATCGAAATGATTAGCGTTACCGTTCAGATGGACATCGAGAATGTCTCTCCGCTCGTCGCCGGACGCATTTGCAAAATGCGCGTTCCCCTGCGTGAAATTGGCATAGTAGCCGGCGATGAACAGGGACTCGGAAAACTTATACTCCGCTCGCGCCATCCCGAAGGTCTGCGCCGTGACGCTGCTGTAATCATCGAATATCGTGACGTCCCGAACCTGGACCGGTAGGCTGTATAAGGTGATGAACCGCCACGGTCCATTCTCGTAGTCCGCCCAGCCAGCGTCATAGGATTGTCTGACATTGGGACCGTCGCGGACGGACACAAAGCGCTGCAGGTCGAACGCGAATTGCTGGCGTCCCGCCCGGAGCTTGAGCGTTCCGCCGCCCAGGGGCTCGACCAAAGCCACGAAAGCCTGCTCGAGATCGAGCTTGTCCGCGTCCACCGGCGTTAACATGGTCTTCCAGGGCGCATAATCGGCCTGAAATTGCACGAACGCCTGTATTTGATTGGCTATGCGGAGATCAACATCGAATTCGTTTCGGCTGATGAGATAATTTTGAGCGACGTTTGAACCAGTGCCGAAATTAGCGGCGTTGTTGGACTCGAACCGCTCGCGCGTGTCGGCGCCGAACGAGAGATAGGTGTAGGGATCGACGTCGGACAGCGGTATATATTTGAACTCGTCGAAGGGTTGACGCGGAACCCGTGGATCCGCGAGCACCGACCACTCCTCCTGCCATCGGTTGAACATGATGGCCGGCCGTTGCGGCGTGGAGGTCTGAGAGGTCTGATCGTCATCCGCCCAGGCTACTTGCGGCACCGCCATCAAGCAGAGTGCCGCTGCAGCGCATCCTCGCCGCAGCGGCAAAAGAACTGGTGATGACGGGACCGCCATCGCATCTCCTACTTCGCTGCGGCAGCATGAATCTCCGCGATGTATCCGCCCGGAAATTGTATCATAGCCGCCGCCCGTCCGTCAGAGGTGTAAGGGTCGACCAGCACTGATGCGCCCGAGGTCTTTGCTTTCCCCAATGTCTCCTGCAGGTCCTTGACTTCGTAGCCGGTCAGCTCGCGCCCGTAAGGGTAAGGAAGGTGACCATCCGTGACGAACACCGTCATCTTTCCGAACACTGATTCGATGCGGATACGTCGATATGTGTCCTTGGCTCGGCCGATCTCGACACCCGCGGCATGCGCATCGTCGGATATGACCTTCCCACGCGAAAAACGGAGGAAACTGCGGGTAAAAGCGTCCGCCCGCTCGGGAGAGACGTAAACGCGATTCTCGGGGATGGTCTCGAACGGTGCATAGGACGGCTTCGTCGTGTGCCAATAGAGCTGCATGTTGACGCCGCCCGGCCACTGGATCACGGCGTCGAGTCCAATGGGATCGGGAAAGGCCGTCACCAGAACGTCCGCGCCCGAGTCTTTGGCCACATTAATTGCCTCGTCAAGGTCTGTAACGAGATTGCCGGTTCGCTCTGCACCGAAAGGATAAGGAATAGGCGTCTTGAAGCCAAATAGTGACACGGTCCCGACCGGTGTCTGCAGCAGCTGGCTCGTCGTGCTGCTCGGCGTGGGCGTGACCGTGGCAACGACCTGCTTCGTGCTCTTCCCTCCGAAGGTGGAAAGAAAGCTGGCCACGAACTTGTCGACGTCTTCCGGAGCCACATAGACGTGAGTGGTATCATATTGCGCGCCGACGCCGAGCTGTGGCGCCGCGCCCTCGCCCTGGTCTCGTGCGATTGCCGCAGACGGAGATAGCAGTGACAAAACCAGCAGGATTTCGATCAGACGACGCTTGCCAAGCATAGGACACCTCGAACAGGAGAGTTGAGCGCTCATTTCGAGCGCAAGGACAGGATCGACACGAGCACCAGGCCGGCGATCAGCCCCAGATGCTCCAAAAAGGCGTTCACGGTCAGGAAGCGATCGTGACCAGTCTTGGCCCAGAAATCATTCGCGGTGAGCATGGCGACCGCAGTCAGTACGCCAAGCCCGCCGGCTCCCAGCCACACCCAGCGTCCAAGAATGACGAGCGCTGAGCCGCCGAGTTCGACCACAATAGCCGCCGCGGCCCAAAGCGAGGCCGGCTGAAGTCCGAAATGCTCCTGCTCCGCGACGGCTCCCGGAAAATCGGTCAACTTCTGTATTCCGCCGATCAGGAAGGCCGACACCAGGGCGATCCGAGAGACCCGCAACAGCCACGGCCAGGAGAGGATCACACTGATCCAATGCGGGGTGTCGGTCTTCGCGAACATCTCACACTGCCCAGCAGGCGCAACCGAGCGCACCCCAGAAGTTCTTGAGATCCGAAACCGGCAGCCTTCCGGACCATGCGCGCGCATGATCATGGCCGTGCACGGCGCAAGCGTTGGCGCAACCGCACATCTGCATTGCGTGTGCGCGGACGGCCCGTGCCTTACCGCCCTCTTCGGCCCAGCTGCCGTACCCCCCGAAACTGCGCACAGGCGACCAGTCGGGCATGGCAGGCGGCGGTGCGGTACCGTCGATGGCCTTGAACTCTCCCGCCCCGTAGACGATCCGTCCGCCTACCACTGTAAGATCGCTTGTGATGTCGGCGATCTCGCTCTCGGAGCAGGAGAAGAAATCGCGGTCCGGAACGATCAGATCAGCGAACTGACCGACCTGGATGCGCCCCTTTTTGCCCTCCTCGTTGGAGAACCAGGTGACGTTTTCGGTCCACATCCGCAAAGCGGTTTCGCGATCGAGGCAGTTGCGCTGCGGGTATATTCGCATGCCCGCCACGGTCATGCCCGTCACGAGCCAAGCCAACGCCACCCAGGGATTATATGAAGCAACCCGCGTTGCGTCAGTGCCAGCGGAAATCTTCACTCCCTTGTCCATGATCTTCTTGACCGGCGGCGTCGCTTCGGCGGCGCCGAAGCCGTAGCGCTCGACGAAATACTCGCCCTGATAGGCCATGCGGTGCTGCACGGCGATGCCGCCGCCGAGCGCCGCGATGCGGTCGATGGACTGGTCGGAGATGGTCTCGGCATGGTCGAAGAACCAGTGCAGCCCGTCCAGCGGCGTATCCTGGTTGACCTTCTCGAACACGTCGAGCGCGCGCGAGATCGTCTCGTCATAGGTCGCGTGCAGCCGCCATGGCCATTTGTTCTGTAAGAGGATGCGGACGACGTCCTCGAGCTCGCGCTCCATTTCGGCCGGCATGTCAGGACGCGGCACGCGGAAGTCTTCGAAATCGGCGGCCGAGAAGACCAGCATCTCGCCGGCCCCGTTGTGTCGGAAGTAGTCGTTGCCCTGTTTGTACCTTGATGTGCTGGTCCAGTTCAGGAAGTCCTGCTTCTCGCTCTTCGGCTTCTGGGTGAACAGATTGTAGGCGAGGCGGATCGTCAGCTGCCCGTCGTCGGAGAGCTTCTGGATGACGGCATAATCCTCTGGATAGTTCTGAAAACCGCCGCCGGCGTCGATTGCGCCCGTGACGCCGAGCCGATTTAGTTCGCGCATGAAGTGACGCGTCGAATTGACCTGGTATTCGAAAGGAAGCTTGGGCCCTTTCGCCAGCGTAGCGTAGAGGATGTTGGCGTTCGGCTTCGCAAGTAGAAGTCCGGTCGGATTACCTTTGGCATCGCGCACGATCTCGCCGGCCGGCGGCTCCGGCGTGTCCTTGGTGTAGCCGACGGCACGCAGCGCGGCGGCGTTCAGGATAGCGCGGTCGTAGAGGTGCAGGATGAAAACGGGGGTGTCGGGCGCGGCCGCGTTGAGCTCGTCGATGGTCGGCAACCGCTTCTCGGCAAACTGGTGTTCGGTGAAGCCACCGACGACGCGCACCCATTGCGGTGGCGGTGTGATCGCGACCTGCTTCTTCAGCATAGCCATGGCGTCAGCGAGCGACCACACGCCGTCCCAACGCAATTCCATGTTGAAGTTGAGCCCACCGCGGATGATGTGAAGGTGATTGTCGATCAGCCCCGGCAGGACGCGGCGTCCCCTGAGGTCGATGACCTTCGTCGACGGGCCGGCGAGCTTCATCACCTCCTGGTCGTGACCGACGGAGGTGAAGGCGCCGTCCTTTATCGCCACCGCGCTGGCTGTCGGATTGCCGCGATCGAGCGTGGTGAACAAGCCTCGGTGCAGGATGACATCTGGCGAACTCATGAACGCTTCTCCTTTGCCACATCAGGCGTTAGCGCGAGAGCATCGGTTTGAGCATCTGCTTGTCGTCCCGGCAGCAGCCCGAAAATATGCGGGGCGCATTGGGCCTGGCGCCAGGCGGCGGCGAGGCCGCTGCCCAAGATCAATTGCTTGCTGACCGGAATGACCTGCTCGCTGATGAGAATGCCGAGCAGGTCGACCAGCGCCACCAGAGGCGGCGCCGGCGAGCGGACGTTCAGGAGGCTGTAGATGACGCCGACCAGGATCCCGGCCCCAGCCGACAGCAGGTAGATTTTCATCTTGTTTTTCCTGGTTGCGAAACGACGAGCTATTCGGCCGCGCGGGCCCCGCCTTCCGAAGCGTGCTCGCCGAGCGCCCACTTCGAGAAACGCACCTGGATCCCGTAGGGCGAGTGCGCCCGCAGGATGTCCATCACGCCTTCGTAGGTTTCGGAACGTGCCCAGTCCTGCTGCAGTTCGAAGAGGTATTGGGCCGAGGTGATAGGAATCGCGCCGGCCTGGACGGCGCGGTCCATCGAACGGTTGTGCGCTTCGATCGACAGATCGCCGCAGGCATCGGCCGAGATGTAGATCTCGTAACCCTCCTTCAGCATGTCCAGCGTCGGAAACATCACGCAGGCTTCGGTCCAAAGGCCGGCGATGACGAACTTCTTGCGCCCGGTCGCGGCGACGGCCTTGCGGAACCCCGCGTTGAGCCAGGAGTTCATCGAGGTCCGGTCGATGATGTCGTGGTTAGGGAACAACTCGGTCACTTCCGGCATGAACGGACCCGAGAACGAATCCTTGGCGACCGTCGAGAGCACCGTCGGAATCTTGAAAAGCTTCGCTGCCTTGGCGAGGATCTGGATGTTGTTGAAGATGACGGTCCGGTCGTGCGACTGAACGCCCTGATACATCGCGGGCTGATAGTCGATCAAGGCGATTGCACTGTTTTGGGGGGTAAGCATCTCAAGTTTCGGCATTGTCTTCTCCTCTTGCTGTGGCTTGACTGTTGCTGGACCTCCGAAGCAGTTTCGCTTCAGCTGCCCTTCGCCGGCACGAAGCGGTAGATGATTTCGTTCGTCACGACGCCGCCTTCTCGACGGCGACGTCCAAAGCGCGCGACGCTCCCCACGGACATACTCTAGACAGTCAAAAGCCGCTTTCAAATCAAATCGTTCGAACTCACGACTGACAATGTCCGTTAGTCACCACGCGGAGATACGGCACGATTCCAGTCATCTCGCGCTCCCCTTAGTTAGTTTTTGATCTGTCGACGTGACACGCCACACTGTATCCAGGAGGAAAAATCAGCCCACATCATTTCGGCGGTTGCGTAGTAGGTGATATCGGTCAAAAGCGCGCCGACGAAGCACGCGATGGGAACCGGCACCAGCACTGGGTGAATCGGGCGTTTCTTTATTTGTGCAGTTGCGTGCGAACTCTCATCTGTCACGGTGCGCCTCTCGTTATTGAGAATTGAGAGACAAACGTCCAATCATTTGCCGAGACCGCCGTTCCCAACCGGAAGCAATCCCAATTCGTCGCGAACAATCCAGTTGGCGATCAAAATGGACGCGCGCGCGATTACGGTTAGCCTCGGCGATGCCGTTGATAAAATGCAGACTGCCGAGACCGCAGCTTCCCGGCGACCGCGGTGAGGGCGCTGGTTAGTGAGGGTTCGCCGTGGGCGTCGAAGGCCCCAGCCTCCTCGTGGCGCATCGAGATCCACTCGATGCTGCTTCGCGAGAGCGGGTGCGCGATCATATTGGGGTATCACCCACGACGCCAAACAGTGCTTGACGCCCGGGCTCTCGAACGTCTGAACGCTCATGGCATCGAGCCCCTTTTTGGCACTCTTACCGTAGCATGCGCTTGACTGCGGAGCCAGGCTTGTAAGCGAATGCGAGGATTTGTATGCGTCTGCTCACGATATGCAGATGTCACCCGGTTCGGCAACGCCCTCAAGCCCAGCGGCGATGTTCACACCGTCACCAAGGATGTCGTCCCCTCGATCAGGATGTCGCCAAGGTTGATCCCAAATTCTGAAGAGCATACGGCGGTCCTGCGGTACGCCCTGGTTGCGTTCGGTCATCACCGCCTGCACGGCCGCCGCGCATTCGACCGCATCGACCACCGAGGGAAACTCAAGCAACATGCCGTCCCCCGCGGACTTCACAAGGCGACCGCAATGCCCATCGCAGCGACGGGGGTCTCCTGTCGTGATCAAAATCATCGCGGTGCTCTGCAGTCTCTCTTCTCCGACAAATTGCCACACAGGTGGCGGACGGTTTTGCAACGATTAATCAAGACCGATCTTCGCCATCCTCCCCACCATCTCCGCCGCTGTGGTCCTCCGGCAACAACTGTGCCTCCTGCGCCAAGAGCTGCACCAGTTCCAGGTCGGACAAGTGGTCGAGCTCGTCCCCCGATCGCCGGAACCGCGCTGCCGGTCGACGGCAGCTAGACCGCACATTGAGACTATGCCCGTAACAGGGCCGGCCTCGCTTGCGAATATTAGATCAGGCTTGAATAGGAGCAGAATATGCAGGACAGGACTTCCCCGCGAAACATCAAATCGCTGGCCAAGGATCTCCCAGGCCAGGTGGTACTGGTGTTGCAAGGCGGCGGTGCCTTGGGCTCGTACCAGGCGGGCGTCTATCAAGCCTTGCACGAGGCGGGCGTCGAGCCCGACTGGATCATCGGCACATCAATCGGCGCCATCAATGCCAGCGTCATCGCCGGCAATCCGGTTGAGGAACGGCTGCCGAGGCTGAAGAAGTTCTGGAAGCGGATGGAGCAAAATCCAGTCTGGAATACGGTCTTTCCCGGCTTCAATGAGCGGCTGTCTTACTGGGCGACCATTACCCACGGGATTCCGGGCTTCTTCCGGCCAAATGCCCTTGCGCATGCCGGCGAAACCTACCCGCTGGGCGCCGAACGCGCCGGCTATTACTCGACCGCGCCACTCGAGCAGACCTTGGCCGAACTCGTCGATGTCAACCTGCTCAATAGCTGTTCGCCCCGCCTTACGGTCGGGGCCGCCCATGTGCCGACCAGCCAGATGCGCTATTTCGATAGCCGCGATGGCGAGCTCACCATCAGGCATGTTATGGCCTCCGGCGCGTTGCCACCCGCCTTTCCTGCCATCCGCATCGACGGCGAGCTTTATTGGGATGGTGGTATTCTCTCCAACACGCCAACTGAAGTCGTCTTCGACGACACCCCCCGCAAGAACTCGCTGATCTTTGCCGTCCACTTGTGGAACCCCGCCGGCCCCGAGCCGACCACGATGGCGGAGGTACTGAATCGGCACAAGGACGTCCAATATTCCAGCCGCATCATCAGCCACATCGCGCGCCAGCAGCAGGCGCATCGGTTGCGTCACGTCATCAACGAACTGGCCAAACGGCTGCCCGAGAGCGAACGCAACACTCCCGAGGTGCGCGAACTGGTTGGTTATGGCTGCCAGACACGCATGCATGTCGTCCGATTGCTGGCGCCGCAGCTTGATCGCGAAACCCACACCAAGGATATCGATTTCAGCCCGCGCGGCATCATGCAACGCTGGGACGCGGGCTACTCGCACACCAGGGCAGCTCTCGAACACGCACCGTGGACGGGCGAGTTTGATCCGCTCTCAGGCGTTATCCTGCACGAGCAGATGGAGCTGATGCCGGTGGCGG
>Ga0307478_10002593_pt1 | contig 14008 bp, 14 predicted proteins | sample atmos_gasesECM4C_2_FD_203713 | JGI IMG/M metagenome (GOLD analysis project Ga0307478, IMG submission 203713) | Hardwood forest soil microbial communities from Morgan-Monroe State Forest, Indiana, United States - atmos_gasesECM4C_05 | ecosystem: Environmental > Terrestrial > Soil > Temperate...
AGCCGACCTTGATTTCCGGCTGGCCGAACTGCGCCGATTCGGCGGCAACAACGAAATCACAAAAAGTGGCCAGTTCCATTCCGCCGCCGAGGCAATAGCCATGAACCGCCGCGATTTTCAGGCAATTGGCCTCAGCAAGTCGGCGAAAGACTGCATGAAATGTCGATAGCATTTTCCTCACACGCTTTGGAGCGTGATCGGCGACGTCAGCGCCCGCGGAAAAACCTTTCGCCCCTGCACCCTGAAAAACGAGGAAGTCGCATTTCGGCAACGCCTTGTCCAGCGTCTTTCCGAGCGCTTCCATCATGGCGATATCGAGAATGTTGAGTGGTGTGCGGTCGAGAGTGACCCACGCGGTCCGGCGCTCGAGCCGCAACTCGACGGTTTCTCTTGGTTTCTTCATATTGCTGGGTACGATCGCTCCGGCGGGCTACTTTCCCTGGAATTTTGGCTGGCGTTTTTCGAAAAACGCGCGAATCCCTTCGCTGCAATCTTCCGAAAGATAGCAATGAATTTGTTCTTGCACTTCGCGCTCCAGCGCCTCGGCCAGTTTTTTCTTCTCGCGCCCAAAAATCGCTCTCTTCACCGCGCGAATCGCTACCGGTGGCCCCTGCATGATTTTCATCGCCAGAGCCCTCGTCTCGGCCTCAAGCTGCGCGCCGGGGACAACGTGATTCACGATCCCGAGACGAAGCGCGGTTTTGGCATCAATCATATCTCCCGTGTAAAACAATTCCGCGGCTTTCGACGGCCCGACAAGTTGCGGCAAGAAATACGTCCCGCCAAAGTCCGGGAACAGTCCCACCTTCGCGAAATTCTCGCCAAACGTAGCTTCTTCCGCCGCAATTCGAATGTCCGCCGCCAAGGCAATGTTCATGCCCGCCCCTGCGGCCGGGCCACTGACGGCCGCAATCACGGGCTGCGTCATGGTTCGCATCTTCAGAACCGCTTGCATTCCCGAACGCAGGAGGGGTTCCAGTTCTTCCGTCTTGCCGCTCTGGCGGCCTTTGCCGATCAAGGCCAGATCCCCGCCCGCGCAAAATGCCCTCCCCGCGCCGGTGATCACCACCACCCGAACAGTTTCATCTCCAGCCACACGCCCGAGCGCTTCATTCAACGCCATGGCAAGTTCATTGTTCAGCGCATTTAAGCGGTCCGGACGATTCATCACTAGCGTGGCAATGCCCTCGTGCCGCTGTTCCAGAATGACCGGCCCCGATTGCGCAGTTTGCGGAGCATTGCTCATGGGCTTCCTCCAGGCTAATGTCCCTTAGTCTCGCGCTCTTTTTCGATTCGCGCCACCAGCTGCGCCAGCTTTCGAAAATGCCTGAGCTTCTCCGTCCTGCCCTGTGTGTTCGCGCCGCTGGTGGAAGGCAGGACGTAAATCCGTGCGCCATACAAGGTTTCCTTCTGCAACCCGCATTTGCTCTTGCGTTGCGCGAACTGCTCGTACGTCAGCTTCCCATTGAACGCCACCACATGTGGCGCATACTCTTCCAGTTTCTGCCCCAGCACAATGCGCCCTTCGGCATAGTCTTCCCGCTTCAACTCTTCGATGCTCTTGGTAGGACGTTTTACCAAATCGGTCAGGCCAATGCCGAACTCGATCACCCGCTTGTCATCGTGGTAATCAAACGGTTCTGGCACGACTCCGCCCTGAAACAACAATGGCCAAAACTCATTCGCCCGCCCGGCATAGTAGTGCCCCACGCGCACCGAGGACTCGCTCGGATTGCACCCCACGATCACCAATTTCATGCCTTTGCGGAGATGGTCCGGCAGGGTTCGCATCATGTCAGCTTACTATGCCTTTCAAATTTCGCTACTTTTCTTGAGCCCATCGGTCTGCATTTTGACATGGGTGTACATCCCCCGCACTGGTCATTTCGCAAGCCCTCCCCCAGTTTCCGCCTGTAACCTCACGTACATTTTTGAATCGTACAAAGAGCGCCATCATCTAACCAGGAGGAAGACAGAGGTGCTCTTTTGCTCTGTGCAGCTATAATGGAGAAGAAAGCGAGCATTCGGCCGTTCGCCGGCCCGCGTGAACCATTGAGCGCCCCAAACCCCCACCGATTGCCTTCCACGGTCGCTCGCGACGACGAGCACCTCCTCGTCGCAGCCGCCAAGCGCGGCGATGCGGCCGCCTTTGAAGAGCTGGTGAACCGCTACGAAGGCAAGATTTTCCGTCTGACCATGAATATCACCCGCAACCGCGAGGACGCCGAAGACGCCATGCAGGACGCTTTCCTCAAATCCTACGCCCACCTCAAGGATTTCCAGGAGGACTCCCGCTTTTACACTTGGTTGGTGCGCATCGCCGCCAACGAAGCGCTCATGCGTCTCCGCAAGCGCCGCCCAAACCAGTTTTCGCTGGATGAGCCGATCGAGGGCGACGAAGACCTGATGCCCCGTGAGCTTGAGGATTGGGGACCCAGCCCCGAGCAACGCTTCGCGCAAACGGAGATGCGCGAAATTCTGAACGAAGTAATTGACAAGCTCGAGCCGGATTTTCGCGTTGTCTTCGTCCTTCGTGACATCGAGGAGCTTTCCACGGAAGAAACGGCCAGCACACTCGGCATCTCCATTCCTGCGGTAAAATCCCGGCTGTTGCGCGCACGGTTGAAACTCAGGCAAAAGCTGAATCATTACTTCCGGCAGGGTGGTGCGAATTGAACTGCAAAGGCGTGATCCGCGAACTCTCGGACTATCTCGACGGCGACCTCCGTCTGGCCGAAAAGCAAGAGTTGGAGCGGCATTTGGAGGATTGCGAAGACTGCAAGATGGTTGTGAATCAGACCAGGCTCACGGTCGAAGTTTTCTGCGATAGGGAACAGGTCGAACTTCCCGGCGATGTCAAGTCGCGTCTGCACGAAGCCTTGCAACGAAAAATCAAACCCCAGGGAATTTAAACAGTGGGTCAGTTTCCGATTATGCGACCAGGAATTAGGCTGCGGCGGCCGGACCGCTACTGGTGGTGAGGGGATTTTCAGAGACTCATCGACGTTGTGTTGACGGGGCCAGAACTTCAGTTAACGATGACCGGAGTTACTTGCAAAAAGGAAATCGCCCAATCGTCCCCTTCCTGCGTTAGGATGACCGTCATCCGGTGCATCGACCTCGTTGTTTCACCCCTGAAGGCCACGTTCTCCCACAATACGCTCGCGACAACGGATTCAGCGGGACCCGAATACGCGCCTTCGAGGAGGAATGTTACGTTTTTTTTTGCGTAGGGCGCGAAGAGCATCTCAAAATGTTTCTCGATCTCTTCACGTCCTATCCAGCGCTTTCCCGAGGAATCAACGAAGTGTGTATTCTGAGCGAAAAAAGGAGCCAGTTGTTCCCAGTCGTACCATTTGAGTCCCGCAAGGAAACTGTCCAGCGCTTCGATAGCACCCCTGCTCGGTTTTGCAGGCGCCTTGCGGCTGGCAGAGCCGGGATTTTTTGCCAAAAGCTCTCGGATTGCTTGTGGCCTGAGGCCCCTCTCCCGCAGGAGCCGTGCGGCCAGCGAGCCTTCAACCCCTAATATACCAAGCAAAATGTGTTCCGTTCCGACCTGCCGGTGAGCGAGTCTTTCGGATTCTTCCACGGCGAGTTTCAGGATCTTCTCGCATTCGGTGGTCAACGGCACTTCCACGGAAGTTGAGATACGCTCGCGTCGAGTGATTTGTCTCTCGATTTCGGCGCGAATGTCCGTCGTGACGCTGTTTGGTCCCAGGAACCGCCTTACAAGCGCTAAATCTTCTCGCAAAAGTCCAAGCAAGAAATGCTCACTCTCCATGTATGGACTGCCATACAAACTCGCCTCGTAGCGAGCGAAGAAAATCACACGGCGAGCCATTTCTGTATAGCTCTCGAACATGGTTTGTTGTCCTCGTCCTGCCTACACGGGTATCGACAGGTCCGGCAACGCGGACTAGAAGGACTCAAGTGTATGGTCGACTATGCTGCGGATGCAAACAGCAGGGCGGGCTAAATCCTGTTTACGCGAGATCCCGCTTAACCCACTAGTCCGAGGCTACCCCACTACTGGAAATCAGTATTTCTTCGCCGGCTTGAGCGCCTCCGCCCAGAACGGCAGCTCTCTTCCGAGCTTTTTCTCCCGCGCCATCGCATAGACCTTCATCCCCACCGCCAAATCCCAGGACGCAATTCCATTCGATTTGAACAGCGTCACTTCGCCGTCGCTCGTTCTTCCGCTGACTTTTCCCGCGACAACCTCGGAAAGCTTCTTCACTCCCGTCCAGCAAATCTCGTCGCTGTGAAACGCGATGATCAAGTCGCCCGCTTCCTGCCGCGATTGTTCCACGGAGTCGACCACAATCACGTCCGCGCTCGCCACCGCTTCATCGTCGAGTTCGCGTTTGTGTGCGTGATTCGCTCCGATCGCGTTGATGTGTACTCCGGTGGCCAAATCCGCGCCGCTCACCACCGGCTGCGAAGCCGTCGTCGCCGTCGACACAATGTCCGCTCCTCGCACCGCCTCGGAGGACGAAGTGCACGCTTGCATGGGGATGCGCAGCCGCTCAGACAACTCTTTGCAAAACTTCTCGCGCTTCGCCGCGTCGCGCCCGTAGGCCCGCACCAATTCCAATTTACGAACCGCCGCAACTGCCTCCACCTGTGTTTTCGCTTGGCCGCCCGTGCCGATAATGGCCGCCACACACGCATTCTTGCGCGCCAAATACTTCGTTGCCACGCCCGACGCCGCCCCCGTGCGCAATTGGCCCATGTAGTCGGCCTCGATCAACGCCACCAAATCTCCCGTGGCTATTTCATACAGCGGAACCAGAAACCGCAGCTTGCCTTTCACATACGTGTACTGCTTCATGGCCACGAAGCCCGCCGACAAATCCGCTGCCGCCATGTAGTGAAAAAATCCTCCGCCGGGCAATTCGAATCGCCGCCGCGGGTGCACCACCACTTCGCCGCTCGCCTGTTTGCGTGAAATCTCCTCCACGGCCTCCACGGCGATCGCCATGTTCAATACCAGCCGCACTTCCGCTTCGCTGATATGCAGCGTCATCGATTCACTCTCCCGCTCTCGCCCGCGATTCGAAGGGAGTAACGCATCTTTAGATCTGTTAAAGATTTCGTCTGCGCGCATGCCAAGTTGTGGATAACGGGTCGCAAGAGGCGTCACTTCGCCACGGGTTTCGCAGTCTTCGCGGCACGGGATACATGTTGGCCCGGAGCCGCACCCGCCTCACGAACCCGGCGAACCACCGTCTGGTTAAGCCGGTAAACTCGTTCTGCCTTGTCCCCGCCCATCACGTGAAACCGAAACTCCGGCTCACCCTTCGGCCCTTTCGCCACTCGCACCGGCATCTGCCCGCACAAATCATTCTCGATATACGCCGTTTCGTAGCGGCTTTTCTTCGCGTACCACGTGTACACACGCAACGACGTAAAATCACAAGCCTGTCCCTCCGGCCCGCGTGTCGCAGCAACTAAATATTGCGGCTTGTCTCCGGAGGGATCGCTCACGCGGTTGAGTTCGAACCACGCCAGCGGCCGAAGATTTGCCGACGACGCGCCCTCTCTCACCGCGTCAGGCAAATCGAGCTCGATAAACCTCGCGATCACCCACCCGGAAATCGGCACCGTCAAATCCCCGGGCTGCGTCGTCGTATTTGTATCAGCGGCGCGCGCCGCCGCCTCTCCCGGGGGACGTGTGGCCAGTCCGCGCACCAGGAACCAGTCCTCTTTTTTCATCTCGTCCGAACCGCTTCCAGACTCTTTTTCATCCGTCGCCTGCTCCCAATCTGCACTGGCACGGCCGACAATCTCCAGCGGAACGCCTCGGCCGAAGTGGTAGATGCGCGGCTCGGTACGCCCAGGTTCAACACGCAAATTCGTCGCCACTTTTGTGCGCCCGCGCGCCTGCACCGGCATCGTCTTCACCTGCGCCAGCAGCTTCACGCTGCGCTGCCACAACGCCGGATCCATCAGCAGCCGGCCATCGATCCAGCCAACCGCACCGCTCACCGTGCGGACCTTCACATTGTCATTCCGCCTGGCCACCACTTCGACGTGCTCGCCGTAATGCAGCATCCCCATCGGCTGCCGCACCTGCGCCACGCTGCTCCAAAGCGTAACGCTGCGCTCGCTCACAAACGCTTCCCCCACCGTTTCTCGCTTTGGCCGGAACATCCACGCCAACAAAGTCACCAGTCCCAGCAGCGGCACGGCTATGAGCAGTTTTCTCTTCATTTCGCGTCACCAATTCTCGCGCCCGCCCCGCCCATCATCCGCGGCATCAATCGTTTCGCCCTCATCTTGCTTGCTCAAACTTCTCGTCCGCTCTTCAAAGATTGTACCTGAAAGCGCGCAGCCGCCGCGCGCCACCACGCCGTTTCCTTTTCTGCTAAAATGCCGCCGCATCCAAAACCAATTTTATGAAATCGTTGGCCAAGGAAATTTCATGAAATCTCTGAATTCCCTGCAGCCCCTGGGGCTGCTTCTTCTGCGCCTGTCGTTGGCACTGATTTTCTTCACTCACGGCTACCCGAAGCTCGCGCATTCCGGCGCGGGCATGCAGAGATTTTTCATTCAGCATGGCATGCCAGGGTATTTCGTTTATGTTTCCGGAGTACTGGAAGTCTTCGGCGGCATTCTTCTGGCCCTGGGGTTATTCACACGGGGAGCGGCGCTTCTCCTCGGCATCGAGATGGGCGTCGCAATTTGGAAAGTCCATAGCGGCAGCGGTTATCTTGCCGTCCACGATTACGAATTTCCTCTGGCGATGTTGGCGGGAAGTTTTGCCCTCGCCACCATCGGCGCAGGCATGCTTTCGCTGGACTATCCTCTGTTTGAGAGCGGCAAGGGCCGCTCTTGGCGAGCATCAAAAACAAAAATCTGAGTTTCGATAAGAAGCCGTCAGTCTGAAACTTACGCCGCCGCGGAGCTGGTGTGCACTGCCGTCTGCCCTTCCGGCACGGCAATCCACAGGATGATGTAGGCAATAATATTCGGGCCCGGAACCAGCGTCGCGAGCAGCCACAACACTCGGATGATCGTCGGATCCATATCGAAATAATCAGCCAGTCCAGCACAAACGCCAGCTAGTTTTCTGTCGTTGATTGACCGCACCAGCCGCTTTGGCGGCGCATACGCAGGCGCTGCGTAGGTCGGTCCGGTCTCCGCCTGCTTCGCCCCACAGTTGTAGCAAAATTTCGAACCGTCCGCGATTTGCTTCTGGCAATTTGGGCAAGTCATCGTTTCACCCCACCGACCGGACACTCCAGCTTTCCTACTCCCTAAATACGACTGAACCCCTCAAAAAGTTTCATCCGCCACTCGTCTAAGGCCCACCTTATCAATAATCTAGAAGCTGCTTCACCGCCGCCGTGATATGGCTTGTCTGCGGCAGGATCACGTCTTCCAATTTCGGCTGGTACGCGCAGAAAGTGTCCATTGCCGCCACTCGCTTCACCGGAGCATCCAGCTCCTCGAACAATTCGTCCGCGATCCGCGCTGCGATCTCCGCCCCGTATCCCCAGCTCAGCATATCCTCGTACGCGACGATCACGCGGTGCGTCTTCCGCACCGTCGCCGCAATCGCCTCCCAGTCGTATGGCGACAGCGACCGCAAATCGATGATTTCGACCGAAGTTCCTTCTCTCTCCAGTTGCGCGGCAACCACTTCGGCCCGATGCACTACAGCGCCATACGTAATGATGCTGACGTCCGTGCCCTCCTTCACGACACGCGCTTTTCCGAATGGCACCATGTAATCCGGCCCCGGATATTCCGACCGGTTGTACGGTTGCCGGTACAGATGCTTGTGCTCTAAAAACATCACCGGGTCGTCAGAGCGGATCGCCGTGCGCAACATCCCCGCCACGTCCAACGCCGTCGACGGCATCACCACGCGCAATCCCGGGCAGTGCGCAAAAATCGATTCTCCGCTTTGGCTGTGGTACACCGCGCCTCCGGTCAGGTAGCCGCCGATCGCCACGCGCAGCACCGCGGGCGCCTTGAACGCCCCATTCGAACGCCACCGGAAAACGCATAGCTCGTCGCGAATTTGCATCATCGCCGGCCAGATGTAATCGAAGAACTGAATCTCCGCGACAGGCTTCAACCCGCGGTTCGCCATCCCAATCGCCCGCCCGACAATGCTCGCTTCCGCCAGCGGCGAGTTAAACACGCGATCCGCCCCATACTTCCGCTGCAATCCCGAAGTCGCCTTGAAAACTCCGCCCTTCCCTTTCACATGCTTCAGGTTATCTTCGCGGCTGGCGTCGGCCACGTCCTCACCGAAAACGGTGATTCGTTCATCCCTGGCCATCTCGTCGGAAAGAGTCGCCGCCACCATTTCCACCATAGTTTTTGGCGCGCCGTGAAACTGCGGTTCCGTTTCGAAAGCCGAAGACGTCGGATCGATGTCCGGCGAATAGATGTGCATTCGAATCGATTCAATCTCCGGCACCTCGGCCGCTAGCGCCTGGTCCGCCGCTTCCCGAACTTCGTTGTCCACTTCTGCTTCGAGCGCCTCGATCTGCTTCTGATCCAAAACGCCCTCGCGCACCAGCAGCAGCGCCAATTTAGAAACCGGGTCCCGCCGCGCCTCTTCTTCCCGTTCCCCTGCGGACTTGTAGAGTTTTTCGTCGTCCGATAGCGAATGTGAATACGGCCGCGTCACGTGAGCGTGGACCAGCGCCGGTCCGCGCCGCTCCCGGCAATACTCCATCGCTTCCTTGCCAACCGCGTAGCTTTCCAGCGGATCCGTGCCATCACATTCCGCGATATGCAATCCCGGAAATCCCTGTGTCAACTTCGAAATGCTCCCACCGGCGGTCTGAACCTCAACGGGAACCGAGATGGCGTAACCGTTGTCCTCAATCAGATACAGCATTGGCAGCTTCTTGGCGCAGGCCACGTTCAGCGATTCCCAGAATTCGCCCTCGCTCGTCGAGCCGTCGCCCCCCGAAACGTACACAATCTCGTCCGGATCAAACTTCGCGTATTGCCCCAGCGGTGCCTTCTTCGCCTGCGTCAGCGCCTTCGCGCGATGTTCGTAATAAAGTGTCGCCTCCGCCGCTCCTACCGCCTGCACGAACTGCGTCCCCGTGCACGAAGACCGATTCACGATATTCCACTTCGGATGGCCCCAATGCGAAGGCATCTGCCGCCCACCTGAGCTGGGATCATCCTTCGCTCCCACCGCTTGCAGCAGCGTCTCCAGCGGCGTCACGCCCAGCATCAAACACAGTGCGCGATCCCGGTAGTACGGATAAATCCAATCGATCCCGGGTCGAAGAAGCAGCCCCATAACCGCCGTCACGGCTTCATGCCCGGCGCTGGATATTTGGAAGTAAATCTTGTTCTGGCGCTTCAGTTGGATCTCGCGGTCGTCGAGCCGCCGCGAGAGGTACATGGTGCGGTAAATCCGGATGAGTGTTTCGTGATCGAGGCCGCGAACCTTGGGAGCGTCAAGTTTCGTTAATTTGACGCGCGTTTGTAAGGCCATTCGCTCTGCCCTCGTATGGGAGTTCGGAAATCTGCCTCTGCGGAATTTAATTATACCGGATATCCGCGCGGCCCCGCCTTATTTGACCAGATCGCCACCTTCCGTCAGCCTGAAAAACAATCCAAATTGGTCTCGTCGAAAACCCACGAAATTAAGGGAATTTCACGGCTTTCTTATCCATGGATTCGAACTGCTGGTCGGTCTTCTCAAACTCTGCATCGCTCTGATGGATAACTTTCGGTGAAGCGCTCTTGAATGGTTCTTCCGACGGGATGCGCTCGATCCACCTTTGCTCGGACAATTTTTCATGCGAAGAAAAGTACAGCCGCACCAGCAATCCGACTTTTCCGTTCGCACTCGCCGCGGGCTTTTGCTCCGCGCTCTCGCTGGGCTTTGCCTTCGTCGCTGCCTTTTCCTTGCTCTTGCTTCCGGACTTGGATTTATCCGCTGCCGCTGGTTTCCTTGCGCTCTCGCCAGTCGCAGGTTTCGCGGCACTATCAGAGCCCCTCGCCGTGCCGCTGTCCGCCGCTTCGCTTTCCGGCCGGTCAACTTTGTATTGCACTCTCTTGTCCAAACGGAACGCCTGCCTCCAGCCGTCCAACTTATGGCGCGCTTGCTGGGCCTTCTCCTCGTCCGTACCAAAATCGAGTCGTATGTATGTGTGTGCCATAAATCGAGTCTGCGACTCGCCCTCCCCCTAAGTCAAGGTACCCGCCGCCCCGCCCCCCTAGCGACTCAGTTTCCGATTTCCGCGCTAGTCGGGCCTCTCAAATCCCTCTTGCAAACTATGGCGTGTCGCGATATAGTATGTGCAGCAGTAGGACTGTTTGAGCAGCCATGGAAACTGTACGTCCAAATCGATGGCGGTCGATTTCAGCAGGCATCTGTCTGCTCGCCGTTTTCTTTCTCTATACCCCGCTTGCAACCGCCGCGTGGTCCGCGTACCGTTCCGCCTGCTGCGCTTCCGGGCAGTGCCCCATCAAGGAACATCATCACCACCAAGCTCCCGCCGCGGGTTCAAATCACATGGATTGCGGTCATGACGTGCTCGGTATGATGGCCTGCAGCATGTCCTGCTGCCACAATCCCGAAACCTCGGCAGTTGCTTCCGCCATATTCGTTTTGCCGTTGCCGTTCGAGCTCTCTGCCCCGGCAAGTCTCCACTCCTGCCTCGAGTTCTTACAATCCCAAGATTCTCCCCGGTCCATAAAGCCTCTTTCTCCTCCTCCTCGGGTCGTCTCCGCGGTCGCCTAAGGCACCGCCTTCTCTGCTCACCTCTGCTGATCGACCCGATCGCGGCTCGCATGCCGCGCGACCCATTCTCTAGAGGAGAACTCTTATGCAAAAGGCTTTCTTAGCATTCGTAATCTCGCTCGGCTTAAGCGCTGCCGCCCTGGCGACGGTCTTCGGTTCCGTTCGTGGCGTTGTTCACGATCCCCAGCATCGACCTGTTCCAAGTATTAAAATCATCCTGAAAGCAGAAACATCGGATTTTCTGCTTACGGCGGAAACCGACGCCAACGGCGATTTTCAATTCGACTCCGTCCCCCTCGGGCAATACTCCGTCAGAGCAACCGACCCTGCTTTCGCTCCCGAAGAGCAACTCGTAACCGTCTTTTCCGGCACCGCTCCCGTTCTGCATCTCGAATTGCACCTCGCCACGCAAACTCAATCGGTCACCGTCTCCGCCGACGCCGCGCAGACGGAGACCGTCACGCCGACAAGTCTCGTCGACCGCCTGCAAATTCAGGAGACGCCCGGCGCCGCGCGAACCAACAGCCTCGCGATGATCACCAACTACGTGCCCGGCTCCTATTTGACGCATGATCAGCTCCACGTCCGCGGCGGCCACCAGGTAAGCTGGCTCATCGACGGTGTTTCGATCCCCAACACTAACATCGCCAGCAACCTTGGCCCGCAGATCGATCCCAAGGACATCGATACTCTGGAGACGCAGCGCGGCAGCTACTCCGCAGACTACGGCGACCGAACCTACGGGGTGTTCAACGTCGCTGCGCGGACTGGATTCGAGCGCAACCAGGAAGCCGAGCTTGTCCTCTCCGCCGGCAACCTTTATCAAACGGACGACCAACTCAATTTCGGCGGCCACTCCAATCGCTTCGCCTACTACACCAGCGTCACCGGAAACCGCACGAATCTCGGCTTGCAAACTCCAACCTCTGCTGTCGTCCACGACGCCGCCAACGGCTTCGGCGGTTTCACCTCGCTCATTTTCAACCTGGATCCGCAGGACCAGTTCCGCTTGATTGCGCAGGCGCGCCGCGATTTTTATCAGGTGCCGGTTGATCCCAGCGATCCATCTACAATCCTGCGCGACTCCAATCGCGAGAACGATTCTTTCGCTGCCTTTTCCTGGATTCGCACTTTCGGCCCGGGACTGGTGCTAACCGTATCGCCCTTCTTTCATTACAACAGCGTCAACTACCGCAGCGATGTAAACGACATGCCCAGCGCCGCGACGCAAGACCGCTCCTCGAAATACGCGGGCGGACAGGCGGGCATTTCCTGGATCAAAGGACGGAACAACGCGCGGATGGGGCTCTACAGCTTCGCGCAGCAAGACGATCAATTTTTCCACGTGATCTATAACGACGGCAGCGGCTCGGACTTCCAGCAGGCACAAACTCCCACCGGCAGCTTGATCGCCGCATTCGTCGAGGACCAGTTCAAGCCGACTTCATGGCTCACTCTCAATGGGGGCCTGCGTCAGACTCATTTCTCCGGCAACGTGGTCGAGAATGCCACCAGCCCGCGCGTGGGCGCTTCCGTGCGAATTCCCAAACTGAATTGGGTGTTCCGCGGCTTTTACGGACATTTTTATCAAGCGCCGCCTCTCGGCACTCTGTCAGGCCCCGCTTTGGACGCCATCCGAACCCAACAGCAACTGGACTTCGTGCCATTAGCGGGCGAGCGCGACGAAGAGCACCAGTTCGGCGTCACCATTCCCATCAAAGGATGGGTGTTGGATGCCGACAATTTCCTGACTCGCGCCACCAATTTTTTCGACCACAACAGTCTGAATAACTCCAACGTATTCTTCCCCGTTGACGTGCACGACGCGCGAATCAATGGCTGGGAGCTGACCCTCCGCTCGCCGCGCCTCCGCAACCGAGCCCAGTTCTACCTCACCTACTCCAATCAATTCGCGCTTGGCCGTGGCTGCATCGTCGGCGGTCTGATCGGTCCTTGCGCCGTACCGCCGCCGGGATTTTTCGCCCTCGACCACGACCAGCGCAACACTCTCCACCTCGGCGGTCAGTACACGCTGCCCTGGCGCGCCTACGCCTCGACGGACGTGTATTATGCCTCTGGCTTCTCCAATAGCAACCCGGCGATCCCAGGAGATCATCTCCAGCCGCATACGACCTTTGACCTTTCTCTTGGTAAGCAATTCGGCGAGCAATTCTCCGTCAACCTCGAAGCCATCAACGTCGCCAATCGCCGCGTACTGCTCGACAACAGTTTTACTTTCGGCGGGACACACTACTTGAACCCGCGCGAAATCTTCGTCCAGGTTCGATACCACTTCCACTACTGAGCGCCCGCATCTCTGCGAAACAGATAGAGCGGCATCTAGGGGCGAATTACCGTAGCTACCAAGGACAAAGCCACCGTCCTGCCCATCTCGGGGAGCCGGAACCTGTTAAACTAAGTCGAAATCTAGAAGGCGATGGAGTTCGCCACAACCGCTCCGCCGATGTCCGTCGGAGCTGATGACTCCTGGCAGCTTGCCCCAGCATCACAGGGCCGCGCGTCGCCAGGAGTTTCTGTTTTGGGCGCCGGGCCTTCACGAATACGCCCCGCAAGCGGCAGATTGGAGCAACTTTGCGTCTTGCACTCATCGCGGTTTTCGGCGCGGCAGGCACGCTCGCCCGCTACGGCCTCCAAGGCGTCGTGCAAATCCGCGTCGGCGGCGCGTTTCCTTACGGCACCCTGCTCATCAATTTGACCGGCTGCTTCCTTCTCGGCCTGATCGGCCAGTTCACTCTGAATCGCATGGTTATTTCGCCGGACTGGCGCGTGGCCATCGCCGTCGGCTTCTTCGGCGGCTACACCACCTTCTCCAGCTTCGGATGGGAAACCGCCAAGATGCTGGAAGACGGCGAGTGGGCCCGCGCCACAGCATACGTCGCCGCGAGCGTTGTTGCCGGGCTCTTTCTCAGCATCGCGGGCATCCACCTAGCCAATCGGCTCTGACTAACGGATTGGCTGTTGAATCAGGGAGCAGGTACTATCCCCCACGCCCCTGTTGGGCGATAATATACTTGACTAACCATGGCGTCCCTGCTACAGTTTAGGCAGTGAGGGACGCCATGAACAAGCCCAAAACACTCCGCGACGCAATCCGTTACTTCAGTGATGAGCAGGTCTGCATTGAAACCGTCGCTTCTCTCCGCTGGCCGAATGGCCCGATTTGTCCCAAGTGCGGCCACAAAGAGCACTACTACCTAGCCACTCAAAAGCGTTGGAAGTGCAAGAACGGAGAATGCTCCAAACAATTCTCCGTCAAAG
>Ga0307478_10002594_pt1 | contig 14006 bp, 7 predicted proteins | sample atmos_gasesECM4C_2_FD_203713 | JGI IMG/M metagenome (GOLD analysis project Ga0307478, IMG submission 203713) | Hardwood forest soil microbial communities from Morgan-Monroe State Forest, Indiana, United States - atmos_gasesECM4C_05 | ecosystem: Environmental > Terrestrial > Soil > Temperate...
ATTGTGGACAGCTACGGCGGCTATAGCCGTCACGGCGGCGGCGCGTTTTCCGGGAAGGATCCGTCCAAGGTAGACCGCTCCGCGTGCTACATGGCGCGGTACATTGCGAAAAACATTGTGGCGGCGGGATTGGCGCGCAAGGCGGAAGTGCAGCTAGCGTATGCGATTGGTGTTGCCGAGCCGGTTTCCGTGATGGTCGATGCGTTCGGTACCGAGAGCGTTCCCGAGGAACACATCACGACATTGGTGCGCGAGAACTTCTCGCTGACGCCAAAAGGAATCATCGAGGCGCTGGATTTGCGCCGGCCGATTTACAAACCCACCGCCGCTTACGGGCATTTTGGGCGCAGCGGGCCAGGGTTCACCTGGGAGCGCGCGGATCGCGCGGCCGCTCTGCGCAAAGCCGCGGGCTTGGGTGCCAACGCCAGTGCGGGGGTCGAAGTGGGGGCGCGGGCGACCAGCGTCGCGTAAGTCGGTAAGAGCCAAAGCACTTCGGACACTTCGTCCTTCAGATCAGCAATCGGAATTCGGCAACTTCAAACTCGAGGAGCATCACTGTGGCTATCGCGGAAATGAAGAAGGGTGACGTCAAGGATATTTCGCTGGCCGACGCCGGCAAGCGCAAAATCGAGTGGGCGGCGCAGCAGATGCCGGTGCTCGAAATTATTCGCAAGCGTTTTGCGAAAGAGCAGCCGCTGAAGGGATTGCGCGCGTCGGCATGCCTGCACGTAACCAGCGAGACCGCGAATCTCGCGATTGCTTTGCGGGACGGCGGCGCGGAAGTGGTGTTGTGCGCGTCGAATCCGCTTTCCACGCAAGATGAAGTGGCGGCTTCGCTGAATCGCGACTTTAACATTCCCACCTATGCGATCAAGGGCGAGGACAACCAGACCTATTACTCGCACCTGAGCGCGGCGTTGGAACACAAGCCCCAATTCACCATGGACGATGGCGCGGATTTGGTGACCATGCTGCTCACCAAGCGCACCGACCTGGTTCCCAACGTGATCGCCGGCACGGAAGAAACGACCACTGGCGTGATTCGCCTGCGCGCGATGGCCAAGGATGGCACGCTGAAGTATCCGATCATTGCGGTGAACGACGCGCAGACCAAACATTTCTTTGACAATCGCTACGGGACCGGACAATCCACCCTGGACGGCGTGATTCGCGCGACGAATCTTTTGCTGGCTGGCCTGAAAGTTGTTGTCGCGGGTTACGGCTGGTGCGGGCGCGGCATTGCGATGCGCGCCAAGGGCCACGGCGCGGACGTCATCATTACGGAAATCGATCCGACCAAAGGCATCGAAGCAGTGATGGACGGATTCCGGGTCATGCCGATGGCCGACGCCGCGAAAGAAGGCGACGTTTTCATCACTGTCACTGGAAATAAGAACGTGATTCGCTCTGAACATTTTGAAGCCATGAAGAATGGCGCGGTAGTTTGCAACTCCGGCCACTTTAACGTGGAGATCGACATTCCGGCGTTGGAGAAGTTGTCGAGCGGGAAGCGAGAAGTGCGTCCGCTGGTCGATGAATATGTGTTGAAGGGCGGGCGGAAAGTGTATCTGCTGGGCGAAGGCCGACTGGTCAATCTGGCGACAGCGGAAGGGCATCCGGCCGCGGTGATGGATATGAGCTTCGCGAACCAAGCGCTCTCCGCGGAATACCTACTGAAGAATTACAAGACGCTGAAGCCGCAAGTGTATGTTGTGCCCGAGCACCTCGACCGCGAAATCGCGCGCCTCAAGCTCGAGTCCATGGGCCACGAACTCGACAAGCTAACCCCCGAGCAGGAACACTACCTCGCCTCCTGGCAAGAAGGCACGTAGCGCCTGCCCATCCAGGATGGAGTTCCGTTATGGGCGGCTTTTAGCCGCCCATAACTATTTTGTGAGAAGCTTAGACGCTTCATCCGAGATGTGGACTTGAGTGGACTCTATGTGGGACCTCTGCACAAATTCTCTTGAAACTAGCAAAATCCGAGGAGCTAGCTACGCGGATGTTCGCGTGATGCATTTGCGGCAGCGTGACTTGACTACGAAGAATGGGGAAGTAGGGACGCTGGCGCAATCGGAATCGATTGGGCTTGGCATTCGCGTACTGGCCAACGGCTCTTGGGGATTTGCTTCGACGGACCGGCTTACTCGGGATGGCGTTGCGGCTTGCGCGGCGCAGGCGGTGTCGATTGCGAAGGCTTCCGCACTGGCTAAGCGCGAAGATGTGGTGATGGCGCCGGAAGATGCGTATGTAGATAGCTGGCAGAGCCCGTTTCGCAAAGATCCGTTTGAAATTCCGCTGGAGACGCAGTTGGCATTGTTGCTGGCGGCGGATGCCGAGATGCGGCGGGTGAAGGGTGTGACGCTTACCGAGACGGATATGCAGTTTCGGAAGATTGATTCGTGGTTTGCGTCCAGCATCGGTTCGCGAATTCACCAAAGCAAAGTGATTACCGGCTGCGGGATTGTGGCCACTTCGTTCAAAGGCGATGAAATTCAGAAGCGGTCGTATCCCAACAGTTTTGGCGGGCAGCACGCTTTGCAGGGGTACGAGCTGGTGGAATCACTTGATTTGCTGAAGCACGCGCCGGTGGTTGGGGAAGAAGCGGTGGCGTTGCATGCGGCAGCGCAGTGCCCGCAAAAAACGGGGACGCTGATTTTGGGCGGCAGCCAGTTGGGTTTGCAGATTCATGAGTCGATAGGTCATCCGATTGAGCTGGACCGCGTGCTGGGGCAAGAAGCGAATTTTGCCGGTACCAGTTTTCTCACCCTCGATCAGCTCAACAAGCTTCGCTATGCGTCGGATATTGTGAATGTGGTGGCCGATGCACGGCTCGAACACGGATCAGGGCTGGGTACGTTTGCGTACGATGACGAGGGTGTGCCGGCGCAGTGCACCGACATCATCAAGACTGGACAGTTTCGCGGATATCTTTCCAATCGAGAGACAGCGCACCTGGTCGGGCTGAAGCGTTCCTCTGGAACGATGCGCACGGAGAGTTGGAATCGTCTGCCGATTATTCGAATGACCAACGTAAGCCTGTTGCCCGGCACTTCGTCGTTCGATGATTTATTGGCGGACACCGACGACGGAATTTTGATGGAGACCAACCGGTCGTGGTCTATCGATGACCGGCGGTATCAATTCCAGTTTTCGACGGAAATTGGCTGGGAGATCAAAGGCGGGAAGCGCGGCCGCATGTTGAAGAATCCCAGCTACAGCGGAATCACCACCGAATTCTGGAATTCGTGCGACGCGATTTGCAATCGCGAGCATTGGACGCTGTGGGGCACGCCCAATTGCGGGAAGGGCCAGCCCATGCAAACGATGGGTACCGGGCACGGCGCATCGCCTTCGCGGTTTCGGAATGTGCGGATCGGAGCGGCTTTTTCCAAGCAATGAGCGCCACCCGCAAATCCAAGGGTTCGATTCCCAAAGAGCAATTGATGGCGGAAGGCGAGTTGCGCCGCATCGCGGACACGGTGCTGCGGCTGGCCAAGTCCATTGGCGTTGCGGAGACGGAAGTTCACGTCGACGAAACGATCAGCGCGCTGACGCGCTTTGCCAACAACGGCATTCACCAGAATGTGGCGGAGCACACGCTGAACGTTTCGGTGCGAACCCAGGCGGAGCAGCGCACCGCGCGGGCCATCACAAATCGCACCGATGAGGATTCGTTGCGCGCGGCGATCGAGGCATCGCTTTCCCTGGCGCATAGCCAGCCGAAAAACCTCAATTCATTGCCCATGCCGGGGAAGCAGCGCTATCGCGGAGTCAGCCGATTCATCAAGGGGACCGCGGCGCTTACGCCAGAAGATCGCGCGCATGCGGTGAAGCGGGCTTGTGATCTGGCGGTCAAGAAGGGGCAGACGGCGGCGGGAATATTCTCCAGTGCGCAGACACAAACCGCGATGGGCAATTCGCGCGGGTTGTTTGCCGCGTACCGCGATACGCACGCGGTATTCTCCATCACCATGCAGCAAGGTAAAGCGGCAAGCTGGGCGAAGGAAAACGCGGCGAACGTCGCCGCCATCGACGCGCAACGCCTGGCAGAACGAGCGAGCGACAAGGCGCATCGCGCCACGGACGCGCAGGAACTTGCGCCCGGCCGGTATACGGTAATCCTGGAGCCTGCGGCGGTGCTGGACCTAGTGGGCTTTCTCTTTTACGACTTTGCGGGAACAGCAGTACGAGACAAGAGATCTTGCTTCAACGAACGGATCGGTAAGCAGGTATTCGGCAAGAACATCAGTATCGTGGATGACGTTTATCACCCGTTGCAGTTGGGTGCGCCATTCGATGGCGAGGGAATGCCGCGCGAGAGAGTATTGCTGGTCGATCGGGGCGTGCCCAGGAATCTGGTGTATTCGCGAGCCTCGGCGAAAGCAGCGAAGAAGAAACCCACCGGCCACGGGTTCATGCTCCCGAATGAATATGGCGAAGCGCCCATGAACCTGGTTTTCTCGGGTGGCAAGTCTTCGTTGGAGGAAATGATTGGTTCGACCGAGCGTGGGCTGCTGGTGACGCGGCTGTGGTACATCCGCGAGGTGGACCCCTACGAGAAGATTATGACCGGCATGACGCGAGACGGGCTGTTTCTGGTGGAAAAGGGCCGGGTAGGCGCGGCCGTGCGCAATTTCCGGTTTAACCAGTCGATCCTGGAGATGCTGCGGAACGTGGAGATGATGGGGCCAGCGGTACGAGCGACCGGAGAAGAGGCGTTTGAGATGGTCGTCCCGGCGATGAAAGTGCGAGATTTTCACTTCTCGGAAGTCACGAAGTTCTAGCTTCTTGAGCCCGTGCCGCAACCTTGCCGGCGAAGGGAGAGGCCTCAGGTTCAAAAACCGAACCTGAGCTACAGGTCTTCGAGTTACGACTTCGCTGAACTAGGGCGCAGCGATGCTGCGCCCCTATGGGGAACGATCCCGGCCGCCGGGGCTGGCGCCGAGAGGCTTACTTGCCCGAGTTTTCGCAGGCTTGCTGTACCTATAGCACTACCTCACAAAATTCGATTGGTCGAATGCAAATTCTGCGTTGTACAAGCCGGGCCTCCGCGTTCGATAAACGATCATGTGCCCTCACCCCAATTGGGGCCATCCGGATCACGACGCCTGCGGGACGGGCTTTGTGGCGCGCCTTGGCGGTGCGCCCAATCACGACATAATTGAGCATGCTTTGACGGCGCTGGAGCGGTTGACGCACCGCGGTGGAGTGGATGCGGACGGCGCCAGCGGAGACGGGGCGGGACTGCTGACCTCGATTCCGGAAGCCTTTTTTCGGGCACGGGCGGAGGAGGAGGGAATTGCGCTGCCAGAGTTCTTCGGCCTGGGTTTTGCGTTTTTCCCGGCCGGCGCGGCCAGCGACGCACGCGCGGCTGTAGAAGCGGCTGCTGACGTGGAGCGATTGCGCGTGATTGGTTGGCGGCGCGTCCCAGTCAACACCAATTCGCTGGGCCGGATGGCGCTGGAAACCATGCCGGAGACCTGGCAATTCTTCGTCGAGCCATTTCATCCGGCGCGAGGCGCGGGACGATTTGAGTGGCGGCTGGCGCTACTGCGCAAACGGGCGGAGTCGCTTTTGCCGGCGCGCTGCTACATTTGTTCGCTGTCTTCGCGGACGGTGGTGTACAAGGGCCTGCTGACACCGTGGCAATTCCCGCAATTTTACGAGGACCTGCGCGACGCGAGTTTTGCCACCACTTTTGCCGTTTTCCACCAGCGCTACTCGACGAACACGCAGCCTTCCTGGCATTTGGCGCAGCCCTTCCGGTATGTGGCGCACAACGGCGAGATCAATACGATTGTTTCCAATCGGAGATGGCTGCGCGCTAAAGAGAGCGAGATTCGCGGGAAGCTAACGGCCGGGCCTTGGCTGAAGCTGCTGGAAGAGAACGTCAGCGATTCAGCCAGCTTCGACAATGGCTTCGAGTTGAAACTGCTGGAAGGGATTTCGGCGGACGCGGCGATGCTGTCGATGGTGCCGCCGGCGTTTGAGAACGATCCTTTGCTGTCGCGGGATGTGCGGGCGGCGCTGGCGTCGTTGTCGCAGCAGGGCGAGCCGTGGGATGGCCCGGCGGCGCTGGTTTTCTCGGACGGGCAATTTGTGGGCGCGAAGCTGGATCGCAACGGTCTGCGGCCGCTCCGCTATACGTTGACGCACGACGGGCTGCTGATCGCGGGGTCGGAAGTAGGAATTATCGATCTGGAAGAATCGCGGATTGCGGAACGGCAGCGCCTGGGTCCGGGTGAAATGATTCTGGCCAATCCCGCGACGGGGACCGTTTTTCGCTATCGGGAAATCCTGAAGCGGCTGGCTACGTTGCAGTCGCGCAGCGCGCTGCCGGTGGTACGGCAACTGAACAGCGCGGCGGGAGCCCCGGCCGTCAGTGTTGAGCGTCCGGAGCGCATGGCTGCGGCAGCGGGCTGGACGGAAGACCAATTCAAGATCCTTTTTTCGGCGCTGGTGAAGGGGCACGAAGCGAACTGGAGCATGGGAGACGATGCGCCGCCGGCGTTCCTTTCCAATCTGCCGCGAACGTTGTGGGATTACTGCAAACAGCGCTTCGCGCAGGTAACCAATCCGCCCATCGACCCGCTGCGCGAATCGCACGTAATGTCGCTGGCGTTGCACTTGAGCAATGGAGTGGTGCTGCCGAGTCCGCTGATTAGCGCAGCGCAATTGGCTGAGCTTTCGACCACGTTTGGCCCCGTACAAACTATTGATTTTACTTTTTCCGCCCCCAACGAAGTCCCGGGTGCGCGCAGCAGTTTGGCTCAGTTGACTACCCCTCTGAGTGGCGGCGCGCGTCCGGGGCTTCTCCTCCTTTCGGATCGCGGAATTTCCGGGGAGCGTGCGGCGCTTCCGGCGCTGCTAGCGACGGCCGCGGTGTGGAAGGGGATGGTGCGCGAGGGATTGTGGGACGTGCCGTTGATCGTGGAGTCGGCGCAGGTTTTCGATACTCATCACGTGGCGCTGCTGGTGGCCGCGGGCGCCAGCGCGGTTGTGCCGTATCTTGCTGAACAGTTTGCGGAATCGCTGGAGGCTGGCGGGACGGAAAAGATGCGCGCGGCGGTCAACGCCGGGTTGCTGAAAGTTCTGGCGCGGATGGGAGTTTCGACGCTGGCGAGCTACCGGAACAGCCATCTTTTCGAGGTGGTCGGGCTGACGGAGGAGTTGTGCGCGGAATTCTTTGAGGATGCCGCCGATTTTCCGGGGCAGAAGAGTTTGGACGATTTGCTGGGCGATTATGTGCGCATGCACCGTGGGGCGTTTTCCGGGGCGGCCAATGAACTGGCGGATGCGGGCTTGTATCGATTCCGCAAGGGCGCGGAGCTGCATGCCAATTCGCCGGAGATTGTGCGGCGCATGCATGCGCATGTGAAGGCGCCGGAGGCCGGCAAATTTTCCGCGTTTGAGGAATTGGCGGAGAGCCAGGGGACGGTGTTTTTGCGCGACCTGTTGGAGACCGTGCCGGCACCGCCCGTTGCGGTGGACGAAGTCGAGCCGGCGGACGCGATTATGCGGCGATTCAGCACGCAGGCGATGTCGCTGGGGTCGTTGAGTTTGGAGGCGCACCGGACGCTGGCGCTGGCAATGAACTCGATTGGGGCGCGGAGCAATACCGGCGAGGGCGGCGAGGATCCGGCTTTGTACCGGCGCGAACCGCATGCGGCGAACAAGATCAAGCAAGTGGCTTCCGGGCGATTTGGGGTGACCGCGGATTACCTGGTGCATGCGCAAGAGCTGGAAATCAAGATGGCGCAGGGGTCCAAGCCCGGCGAGGGCGGACAGCTTCCAGCGAAGAAGGTTACCGAATACATTGCGCGGATTCGGCACGCTACGCCGGGGACGCCGCTGATTTCTCCGCCTCCGCATCATGATATTTACAGCATCGAGGATTTGGCGCAGTTGATTCACGATTTGCGGACGGTGAATCCGCGGGCGCGCGTCGGAGTGAAGCTGGTTTCGGGCTCGGGAGTGGGGATCATCGCCGCAGGCGTGGCAAAGGCCGGCGCGGATGTTATTACCATCAGCGGGCACAATGGTGGCACGGGATCTTCGCCGCTGACCTCGATCAAGAATACGGGCTTGCCGTGGGAAATTGGTTTGCGCGAAACACATGACACATTGGTTCGCGCGGGCCTCCGTTCACGTCTCTCTCTCCGCGTGGACGGAGGCCTGAAATTTTCGCGAGACATTTTGATTGCGGCAATTCTGGGCGCGGATGAATTTGGATTTGGGACGGCGTCGCTGCTGGCGATTGGTTGTGTGATGGCGCGCCAGTGTCACTTGAATACGTGTCCGGTGGGAATTGCGACGCAAGACGAGAAACTGCGTTTGCGATTTAATGGTAAACCGGAGATGGTGGTGGCGTATTTTCGGGCGCTGGCCGAAGAGGTGCGCAAGAAAATGGCGGAGCTGGGCGTGCGATCGCTGGGCGAATTGCGGGGGTGGTACGACCGGCTGGGAACACGGTCGGGAATGGACGCGTTTTTGGTCGTACCGATTTCGGAGACGCGGAGGGTGGCGCCGCAGCAGGTTCCGACGGATCACTCCGCGGCGCTGGAGGATTCGCTGCACTTCAGTAGCGCGATTACGCCACAGGCCGAGGCGCAGCCAATTCACAACTCCGATCGCAGCGTGGGGACCGGGCTAAGCGGAGAATTGATGCGGCGACGGGCGCACGATTGCAATACTGAGTCGGAATTCACGCAGGCGTTTACGGGGTCGGCGGGGCAGAGTTTCGGGGCGTTTTTGACGGGCGGCGTCACGCTGAAACTGTTTGGAGAAGCGAACGATTACGTGGGCAAGGGGCTTTCCGGCGGAACGATTGCGATTTCGGCGGGGTCGGCGGCTTCGCGGCGCGGGGACGTGCTTACTGGGAACACGGTGCTGTATGGCGCGACTTCTGGGCAGCTTTATGTCAGCGGGCGCGCGGGGGAACGCTTTGCGGTTCGCAATAGCGGGGCGTTGGCGGTTGTGGAAGGCGTGGGGCAGCACGGCTGCGAATACATGACTGGCGGCGTCGTGCTGGTGCTGGGGCCGCTGGGACTCAATTTTGGTTCGGGGATGACCGGAGGGCTGGCGTACGTTTTGCGGGCGGAGGCCGAGGATGTGTTGCACCGCGAATTCGTGGCGTTGGCGGACACGGAGCCTGAGGAGCAAGTGTGGCTGCGGCGCGTGCTGGAAGCGCATCAGCATTTCACGGCGAGTCCGCGAGCGGGGCGATTGTTGTCGAGGAGAGGTGCGCTGCCGCTGGTGCGCGTGCAGCCGGTACACTTTCAAGGGACGATCGCGGGCACGTGGAAACCGGTGCTGGAACGGTTGCTGCCACGCGAGACCCTACTTGTTGCGCCGGAGATTCCGGCAATTTCCCAGGCGGCGCTGCACGCCTAGAAAGAGAATTACGACCGCGCACGACGTTTCGATTCCGATATAATCCACGTCGAGCGGTTGGCCCATGGACTTCGATCAACTCACTACATTTGTCTACGTTGCAAAATTGAAGAGTTTTTCGCGCGCGGGACAGAAGGTGTTTCGCTCGCAGTCGGCGGTGAGCGCGCAGATACGGCAATTGGAGCAGGCCTATCATGCGCGGCTGCTGGACCGCTCGGCGAAATCGGTGGAGTTGACTCCGGCCGGCGAAGTGCTGTTCGAGTATGCGGAAAAGATGCTGCGGCTGCGCGATGAGTCGGTGCAATTTGTCGCCGATCGCGGGAACGTGGTGCAGGGTCCGGTGATGTTCGGGGCCAACGAGGCGACCTGCCTGTATTTGCTGCCGGACATTTTTGCGGAGTTTCAGCGGCGGTTTCCGCTGGTGCACATCAGCATTTACCGGAACTTCAGCCACAAGATTTTGCAGCGCGTGGAAGATGGCTCGATCGACGTGGGCATCGTTACTTTGCCGACCAAGTCGCCGAACCTGAAAGTGCACCACATTCATCGCGACCGGCTGCGTTTCATGGTGAGCACGCGCAATCCTCTGGCGCAGCGATCGAAGTTGACGCTGGAAGAGGTGGCTTCGCAGCCGCTGATTCTTCCGCGCACCGGATTCACGCGGCAGGTGCTGGACAAATTGTTCCGGCCGTACCGATCGCGTGTTCATGTCGCTATGGAGCTGCCGAGCATCGGGATGATCAAGCGTTTTGTGGGCGCCGATGCGGGGGTTTCGTTCATCAGCGAGAGTTTCGCGAAGGACCAGGTGAAGGCCGGCGAGGTGAAACTGCTCACCGTGGAAGGTGTCGAGTTGTATCGCGAGCTGGGGCTGGTTTACCGGCGGGATCGCAGCTTGCCGCGCGCTGCGCAGGCACTCATCGCGCTGATTCGCGAATACCGCAAGGCGGCCGAACACTCTTCTGCGGCGTCGGACTAAAAAACCGCAGGGCTCGCAGACTCCGACCCTTCGAGACTCAGGGTAAACCTGCACCACAAGCTCGATTACTTTTTTGTGTCGGGAATGTCGAAGCTGAGGCTGGCGATGGCCTTGGCGATTACGTTTTCCTCGATCTGGATCAAATCACTGTCCGCGTAGGTCATTCCGAGCACGGTGAAAATATCGCCGCTACGGCTGATCACCACCAGAGTGCCGGACCATTCATGCTCGTCGGCTTTACCGTGATAGCGGAATTCAACGGCGGGCGATCCGCCGATGACCGTCTTGCGTTGCGAAACCCTCTTGTAGTTTTCGTAGACGTCGTAAAGGCGCTTCTCGACCGTAGTGGCCGCAGAGTCCAACGGCTCCTTCGTTTTTTCCCGGCCAACCACCAGCAGCGAGGATTCGTTCGATGTGCCCATGGCGACTATAGCGTTCGGTAGCGCGTTGCGTGCGTCGCCCATAATTTGCCAACTGGGTGCTTTGTACATGGAAAAACCGTGTGTGTAGTTGGTGTACAAATTCTTCTGAACGTCCTCGCGAATTGCGGGAAGCTCCGGGTCTTTCGGCGGCGCGGGCTGCGTGATGGTAGCGGGCAGGGGCGCGTTGGCGGTAGCCGTTGAACCCTTTAGCGCCGGGGGCTTGATCGCTTCTGTGCCTGTCGCGCCAGGCGGAAGCTCGGGCTTGACTGCTGCCGCGCTGATTTTAGGTGATGACTTGTCGGGCTTGTTCGGTTTGCCCGCGCCTGGCACTGCGGTCTTTTCGCTGGCATTACTGGCCGACGGCGAACCATCCGCCGCGGTCGCGACTGCTGATTCCGATTTCGGCTGCGGGTTCGCTGAGCCCTTGGTTGGCTGTGCGCCATTTTTCGCAGCGGCCTGGGCTTCGGCGGCTGTCGGGGCGGCGGGTATGATCGAGGCAATCTTGTCTTTTTCCACCAGGACATATCCAAAGTCGGTCTTGACCTTGAACATGTTTTCTTCGTAAGCGACGATCACACCGTAAAGCTTTTTGCCGTCTTTGAGGCGGATTTCATCGCCCCGGGCGGGCAGGGCAGTGGTCAAGGCCAGAACGCAAACGGGCGCCAGCCAAGCGCGCCGATTTAAAAGAACGCCCATGATCCGAGTATGGGCTTGGCCACGTTGGGCTGCAACTGGCGCTGTGCGGATGTGTCCGCCCTATTACTTGGCTTTTTCGTGCCCGGAAGGCAGGGACGCGCGGGGAAGCCTGTCTGCAGGATTTCAAACGGCCGGCGGCCCGGGAGAGCCCAAAGGCAATGGAGCCGCCAGCCGTTTCCCGTTTCCTCTACCGAAATCGATTATAGCGAACAAAAAGCGAAAGTCAAGAGCCGGCCCAAGTCACGGTCAGTTTCCGATAATCCGACTCTCCTGGCACTCACCTGATACGCAGACCGACCAAGAGAACAAGCCCGCTTGGCTTGCCGTTTGGGGCAACCCGACGGGAGAATCACGCCACGCAAAAAAAATGGGCAAAGACAAGGGCTCGTCTGAAACGCAAGCCCGCACACGCAACGTCTGTAAAGTAACGACGCGCTCGAGGCCAGGATTGGACAACGATGCCACAACCCAATTTGAACAAGGAATTGGCAACTTGCCAACTCTCAAGGCTTACCTCCTTGCATCGTCGCACAAATTACCGTTATAGACTGTGGAGCTTTGTCCTGGCAGCAATCTGCCTGACGCTTGTAGCAACACACGGGGTTCCAGCCCAAGATGCGGCCCGCCAACTTAAGGCCAAAAAAGCCGCGCCAGCCGATTATCTGAATACACAACCCGGCGTGGAGTATGTTGGCGACCAGGTTTGCGGATCGTGCCATTCCCTTGAATACAAGAATTTCAAACAAACTGCGATGGGTAGATCGGCTACGGTTCCCTCTCAGGACGATCTAGAATCTTTGGCAAAGCCAATCACCTTCTTCAGCAGTGCCCTGAACCGCAACTATAGTGTTTACTCCCGCAACGGCAAAATGTACCACGAGGAATCGCAGCGCGATGTGGAGGGCCAGCTTGTTTTTTCCGAGACACATGAAGTCGCCTATATTGTGGGCGCAGGCGAGGTCGGTAAGAGCTATCTGGTCGGCAACGGCGATGCCTTCTTCGTCTCACCGATTTCCTTCTACACGCGCATAAATGGATGGGATCTTTCTCCGGGATATGAAGCAGGTTCGTTCCGGGACTTCACGCGCCCGGTTCTCGAATTATGCGTGGACTGCCATACTGGACAGCCGCGCTTCGTTGCGGACAGACCGAACCACTTTCAGCAACCTGCTTTTCGATTTCTGAGCATTGCCTGTGAGCGTTGTCATGGTCCCGGCGCGCTCCATGTCAAACAACGCAGGCAGCGCCTTCCCCCTGAGGGTCCGATCGACTACGCCATTGTTAACCCGGCGACAATGCCAGCGGAAATCCGTGACGATGTCTGCGCGCAGTGCCACTTCCTGGGCGACGCCCGGGTCCTGCGGTCGGAGAAAAACTCTCTCGACTTCCGGCCGGGAACACCGCTGGATAAGACGGTGGCCATTTTTTCCGTTGCTGCAAAGGTCAAGGGAGAGAGATTCACCGCTCTGGATCAATTTGAACAGCTAAGACTGAGCCAGTGTGCGCTCGCAAGCAAAGGGCGCCTCGGTTGCATCACCTGCCATGATCCGCACGTGCAACTGCGCGGCGCGGAGGCGGCAGAGGACTTCCGCGAGCGATGCCTCACTTGCCATAAGGTCGACTCCTGCCGGGCGCCTTTTGCAAGCCGGCAATCCACTTCTCCGCCCGACAGCTGCGTGGCGTGCCACATGCCAAAACAGCAGCTCCAGAATATCAGCCATGCATCCGCGACAGATCACCGAATTCTTCGCGATCCTTCGGAGAATGTCCAGGCCCGCGATCAGGTTTTGCCGGTGCCCTCCGAAGACCTTCTGTACATTTCCAGACCACTTGGCTTTGAACATGCAACACCGGATTTGCGCAGTCTGGCTCTCGCGTATCCTCAAGTGGCGGGACATTATCCGGTACTCAGGCAAAAAGGTTTAGCAGCACTCCAACAAGCTGCGCGGGAGCTACCGGATGACGCCGAAATTCAAGGTACCTATGGGCTAATTCTGGCCCTCGCGCAACCGGGCGAGGGAGCCCGCGCAGGCGATGCTTTGCAAAGAGCAATCGACCTCGGTTCCAAGTCTCCGGAGGTGCGCAGTAAGTTGGCGGACCTTCGACTCCAGCAGGGACAAGTTACGGCAGCAATCGACCTGTATAAACAATCGATCCAAATCGAGCCATTCTATAGGCCGGCTTACGCCGACCTCGCGCGAGCCTATCTCCTGTCGAAGGATCTCGATAACGCTTACGAAATTCTCGGCCGCCTTCTGAAAATAGACCCCGGAAACGATGCCGCCCGTCAGGCGTGGCTCAAGCTCGCGCCCCCTCCTGACGAGCACCCTTAAAGTTCACGCCGGCATCCGGTTAAAAGGTCCTGCCCAGGAATCTAACCGCTATCGCGGCGCGCCGGTTTGAGATCATCGCGCGCCGATTTGAGATCATCGCGCGCCGATGCGAACTGGTTGACAAACAGCCGACTAGGGTAGAGGCTCTCGGCTATGGCTCCGTCTTACGTTCTGCTTTTTGCG
>Ga0307478_10002595_pt1 | contig 14003 bp, 12 predicted proteins | sample atmos_gasesECM4C_2_FD_203713 | JGI IMG/M metagenome (GOLD analysis project Ga0307478, IMG submission 203713) | Hardwood forest soil microbial communities from Morgan-Monroe State Forest, Indiana, United States - atmos_gasesECM4C_05 | ecosystem: Environmental > Terrestrial > Soil > Temperate...
CGTTCAGGGCCTCGGCGGCGCTTTGTTCGAAGCGATCCAGTTTCAGGATGGGAAAATTCTGAACGGCCGAATGTCGGAGTATCGTGTGCCGCGGTTCAGCGACCTTCCCGCCATCGAAACGGTTCTCGTCGATCGCAAGGATCTTCCGTCCGCCGGCGCCGGCGAATGCCCCCTCGTCGGACTTGCGCCCGCCATTGCCAACGCCATCTTCGACGCTTCCGGCGTCCGCTTGCGCTCCTTGCCCCTGGTCCCGGATGGATTGAAAGCGAGCTAGCTGCGCCGAGGGTGTCGAAAGTGAAGGGCAGTGGCATTTCTGCACGGTGCCCCAGGTTCGCGCCCGCTCTTTGGGCGCTAACCTGGGTTGACCACGAACGCTGCGAGGCGGCCTTCTTTGCCGCGGTAAGGTCCACTAATTACGCGACAGTTCCCCTACCACCAAAGGGTAGTGCCCGGTCGTCTATGGAGCGGCGGGCGTCCCCGCCCGCCCGACGGGCGAGACGCCCGTCCCTCCACTGATCACTGAAGTCAACCTCGGCTGGTGCCGATGGTCACAACAGGTTGGTGTGCAGATCGGCTGGCAGGTTGTCACATTCCTTTTGTGTCCGCGGCCGGCAAGAAGCAGCGAACCCCGATTTTCGAGAGCCTCCACGGCGCCGGCGCTCTGACGGTCAGTGATGTCGAAGGCTTCGCCGAACCGGGTGGAATGATCAACCTCGTGATGCGCGAGGGCAAGGTGCAGTTTGAAATCAATCACAAGGCCGCGACGCAGGAAGGCCTTGTTATCAGCGCCCGGCTGTTGAGCCTGGCCAAATTTATCGCGTAGGTGGGAGTTCTTTTTGGCGCCGATGAAGCCATTTCGTGACTGGTCGATCCGCCACAAGCTCACCGGCTTGTTCCTGGCGATGGCTTTCCTCGCCGCACTCGCGGTTTCGCTCCCCATGAGCACCTTCGACTACCTGGGTCAAAAACGAACCATGATCCGCGATATCGAAACCCTGGCCGAAGTGCTCGCGCGCAACAGCACCGCTGCCCTGACTTTTCGCGATCCCGAAGCTGCCAACGATATCCTGGAGGCGCTCCGCGCCGAACCCAGCATCACCGCCGCCTGCATTTACACGCAGGATGGCACGCCCTTGGCCGTTTACGTCCGGAACAGCAACCGGCTCACGTTTTCGCCGCCGCCCATCGAGCGCCCCGGCTCAAATTTCAAAGGCAACCGTTTGGTGCAGTTCCGCCAGGTCATGCTTGCTGGCGAGATGCTGGGCACCATCTATGTGGAATCGGACTTGAGCCGATTGGACGCGCGCTTTCGCGAGTACAAGATCGCTTTTGCCCTGACCTTGGCCCTGGTCCTCACCCTTGCCCTGGTCGTTGCCGCCCGTTTCCAGCAGTTCATCTCCCGTCCCTTGCTCGCCCTGGTCGACACCGTCAACTCGATTTCCAGCGCCGCTGACTACAGCATCCGCGCCGCGACCTTGAACAACGACGAGGTCGGGCAGCTCGTGCGCGCCTTCAACGGCATGCTCGAGCAGATCGCCCTCCGTGATCAGAGCCTGCGTGACCACCGCGAGCACCTTGAGCAACAAGTAACCGCGCGCACCGCCGAACTCTCGGCCATGAATACGCGCCTGCGCCTCCAGGCCGCCAGTCTCGAAGCCGCCGCCAACTCTATCGTCATTACCGATCACCGTGGCGCCATTGTCTGGACCAACCGCGCTTTCTCTGAGATCACCGGCTACGGCGCCGAGGAAGTCCTCGGGCAGAATCCCCGCATCTTGAAATCAGGCTCACAGAACGATCCTTACTATGCCGAGCTTTGGCGGACCATTGCTGCCGGCAAGGTATGGCATGGAGAACTCGTCAACCGCCGTAAAGATGGATCCCTCTACCACGAAGAAATGACCATCACGCCCGTCGCCACCGAAGGGGCAATCAGTCATTTCGTTGCCGTCAAGCAGGACATCAGTGAACGCAAGCGTGCCGAGGACGCCCTCCGCCGCGCCGAAGAAAAGTACCGCGCCATCTTCGAGGACGCGGTCATCGGCATCTTCCAGACCACGCCCGATGGCCGCCCCCTCAGCATCAATCGGGCCATGGCCCAGATCCACGGCTACGACTCGCCGGAAGCCCTGCTGGGCAAGGTTTCCAATGTCATTCGCGACTTGTTCGTCGATCCCGGCCGAATGCAGGCTCTCGGCCGCGAGCTAGAAAAAAACGGCTCGGTCCACAACGTCGAAGTCGAGGTCTTTCATCGGGACGGCACGAAGAAATGGCTGCTTGTGAACCTGCGCGCCGTGCGCAATGCTGAAGGCGAGGTGATTCTGCATGAAGGAACCGCGGAAGACATTACCGAACGCAAAGTGGCCGAGGGACGCGTGCAGTTCCTCGCCTACTACGACAGCCTGACGGGATTACCCAATCGCGCTCTCCTCCACGATCGCCTCATGAACGCTCTGGCCAACGCACGCCGGCGTGGCGAGAAGGTCGCCCTTCTCTTCATTGACCTTGACCGCTTCAAGAACATCAACGATTCGCTCGGTCATTCCGTCGGCGATCATCTCCTGCAGGAAGTGGCCACTCGCCTTCACAGCCTGGCCCGCGAACAGGACACCGTAGCGCGTCTCGGCGGCGACGAGTTTCTCGTGATGCTCAACGCCATCGTCGACATTGGCGACGTCGCCGTTGTGGCTGAGCGTATCCTGAAAGCCTTCCACTCCGAATTCGTCGTGCAAGGCCATTCCTTCAACATCAGCTGCAGCCTCGGCGTCAGCGTTTTTCCCGAGCACGGCGAAGATGTCGAGACCCTGGTCAAGCATGCCGACGCCGCCATGTATTCGGCCAAGGAGAAAGGCCGCAACAACTTCCAGTTTTTTACGCCGAAAATGACCGCCGATGTCGTGGAGAGGCTGCACCTGGAAAGCAACCTTCGCCAGGCGCTCGAACGCAACGAACTCTTTCTCGTTTATCAACCCCAGATGGAGATCCTGACCGGCAAGCTAATTGGCCTCGAGGCTCTGCTGAGGTGGCGTCACCCGGAGATGGGCCTGGTGGCCCCCGACCGCTTCATTCGTGTTGCCGAAAACAGTGGCCTGATCGTTCCCATCGGAGAATGGGTACTGCGCACCGCCTGCCTGCAGGCAAAAAAATGGTATGACGAGGGAGTCGCCGCCGTTCCCGTGGCCGTGAATGTTTCGGCCGTGCAGTTCCGCCAGGAGGGATTCCGTGACCTCATTCAACGCGTCCTCGACGACACCCGCCTGCCCGCCTCCTGCCTCGAACTCGAACTCACCGAAAGCGTCCTTCTCACCAACGCCGACGTGATGCTCTCTGTCCTGCGCGATCTCAGAGCCATGGGCGTTCGACTCGACATCGACGACTTTGGAACCGGCTACTCCAGTCTCAGTTACCTCCGACAATTTCCCGTCAGCAAACTGAAGATTGACCGCTCCTTCGTCCAGCACGTCGCCGAAAATCCGGATGACGCCGCGATCACGGGAGCGATCATCAGTATGGCCAGGAGTCTCAACCTCAAGGTCATTGCCGAAGGTGTCGAAACCGAAGAGCAGATGGCGTTCCTGCGCGCCCATCAATGCGACGAGATCCAGGGATACTACTTCAGCAAACCGCTCGAAGCGGACGTCCTGGCCCGGCAACTGCGTGGTCCGCTTCGTGCGGCGTCGGCCGCGCACTGCGGTTGCTAGCTCCGTCGCGTCGATCCGACCCCGCGAATCGTCCGCATTCTCGGGAAGCTCTGGACACGGACGAGACAGTCAAAGGCGACTGCTTTCCGCAATACCTTCTCGACACACAGCAGATGCCAGAATTTGCGCGATGGCAGCAGAAGCAAACGGCCGTTGTAAGTGTTGCCAGCGGCAAGGAAACACGTAAATGCTCTTGCAACGCAGAATTTACCTGCCCTCTAGGACCACAGCAGTAAAGTGACGCGAGTTCGGGGCCGAGCGGCGACCATGTGCCGCACCGGGGAGGTGGCACATTCCCTACAGGCTGCTCGGCCATTTTCTCGCCCATCCCCCACATAAACCCTTGGTAGAATTCCCCGCATGCCCAATCTCACATCGGTACTCAAACATCTAGAGCGGGAACGCACTCGTCTGGCGTCCCAACTTGAAAATCTCACCAACGCACTGTCAGCGCTTAGCGGAAACGCATCATCCCGAAGGGGCACGATCTCGGCTGCTGGCCGCGCCCGTATCGCTGCCGCTCAACGCGCTCGGTGGGCCAAGGTCAAAGGGAGGAAAGTCGTGTCCATCTCCGGACACAAACGCAAAATGTCGCCAGCCGCCAGGAAGCGCATCGTTGCAGCTCAGAAGGCCCGCTGGGCGAAGTGGCGAGCGACTCAGAAGAAGCGCTGAAGTCTTCCCTTTCGGCGTCCGTCATTTCGAATTAGTACCAGCTCACTCTCCGCGTCAGCGCACCATGTGAGAACGCCGATTCCATTCTGCTTAGGATGGAAGCAGATACCGGTGCCCCGTGGTCGCTAGAGGATCCCGCATGGATTGAGGAGCACGAGGGGTACATTCTCGACAAACCGCGCCCCCGGGCCCTATTGACGCGAAAATCCTCAACCCTGTCATGTGGTACGACCAGCTAGGAGAGGCTTGGATTGAACTCCATCAAAGTTTCACCGTCCCGCTTACCGATTCCGAGGAAGAATGGTTCGAGGTATTCAAGGAAGATGACGAGATCGCGAACGAGGCCTGAACCGGAACAACCTCCCCCACTTCACAGCTTTGCCATTTGGTAAAGCAACCGTCTACCATCGATGGGCATCTACACAGTCGCAGTTTCCTATGGGCCGTTTTGCCAAGTACGTGGTCATTCTCGCTGGTCTCAGTGTACTGGTGGTTCTGATAACTCCTGCCCCAGACGAACTTCCCTGTACTGCCGCGCACAAATCATCGCTGGCTCCGGCCGTTCTTGCAAATGTGCCGTCGGTTCTTGTGCAACCGATTCGCCTCAACTATCGGTCGGCCCGTGTCGCACCCCGATTCTTAGACGTAGCAGACGTGCTTTCCCTCATGTGTACCTTCCTTTGCTGAAGCTGCTATCCCGGCAGTGATCCGGCCTGCTTTCACACAGGCTGATGAATATCGCAAGACAGCCATCGGGTAACTAGACGTGCGCAAAGACGAAGGCATTAGTACGCCAACGCCGACCACGGCAATTTTTGGGGACGCTTTGAGTGCAGGCAGCGCGGTTACGGCGCTGTTGCGCGCGGGATTTCCTGATAGTTACGTCTATGCCGTTGGTGTGCTCGAAGGCCGGACACCGGATCTAAGCGATTTTCTCGATAGCCTGGGTATACCCGGTGTTGACACCGTTTACTACAACAACTGCTTTCAAGACGGAGCCGTACTCCTGATTGTCCGCACGCAGACCACTTGCGAAGAGCGAAGTGCTCTTGAAGTCATGCTACGACACGGCGGAATACTTCCTCCGAGCTGTGAATTCCGGAGCCATGCGGTGCAGTGACTGGTTGCAAGTCAGACGGGAACAAATTCGAAAGGCAGGTCTTTCATGAACCCAAGCAAGAGCAAGCCCGGGTTACGAGTGATGGAACTCCTCGCAGCCTGGAGATCGATCCTTACCGGCAGCACTCCAATGTTGTCGATCGAGCTTACGCGTGAATGTCCTCTCAGCTGTCCCGGTTGTTATGCGTACGGCGAGAATCACTTGGGAGGACCAATGACACTTCGGAACCTCGCTGACTATCGCGGAGATGAACTGGTTGAGCGAATCATGCGTCTGGTCCGCCAACATCGTCCTCTGCACCTATCGCTGGTTGGGGGCGAGCCATTGGTTCGGCATCGCGAACTGAGCCGATTGTTGCCGATCTTGAGTGAAATTGGTGTTCATACCATGGTTGTCACGAGCGCTGTGATCCCAATTCCCAAAGAGTGGATGACCATTCCGAGAGTACGAGTCACAGTCTCGGTGGACGGCCTTCCTGAGCATCATGATGTCCGGCGCAAGCCAGCAACCTACGACCGAATACTGCAAAACATCGAGGGCTGTCAGGTAAACGTCCACTGGACGATTACGGCGCCCATGCTGTGCCAAAGCGGGTACCTCGAAGAATATTTGTCTTTTTGGAACGCACGAGCCGGGGTCGTCCGGATCTGGGTCAGCCTGTACACTCCCCAGCAAAACGAGCACAGCCCAGAGATGCTGAGTGTGTCAGAGCGGCTTGCTGTAGCTGAAAAGTTAAAGACGCTGCAGCCCCGTTATCCTAAACTACTCATGAACCAAGGCATCGCTCGAGCTATTGCATCACCGCCAGCCACACCAAGTGAATGCATGTTCTCCAGGATGTCTACAAATTACTCTGCCGATCTCAAAACTCGAGTGGAACCCTGCATTTTCGGCGGGGCCCCCGACTGTTCCCAATGCGGTTGTGCCATTAGCAGCGGCCTGCATTGGCTAAAGACGGTACGGGTGGGGCGGCTGGTGAAAATCGAATCTTTGGTGAACCGCTCGGTCGAATTGGGATCTGTGCTCGGGAGATTACGGCGTGAATACCGTGCGCATCCTCGTTGGACCGTCCCGCCCACATCGGGGCGTAAGCTTGTGCAAATCGGGGTCCGGAGACGATCCGATATTACCCCATAGATTCACGAGGACGACTCCGGCGATCGCGATGGCGCCCCCAATGAGGCTGAGGGTGCGAGGCACCTCGCCGAGCCACAGCCACGCGATCAGGGTGGCGAATACCGGGATCACGTAGAGAAACGATGCTGTGCGGCCCGCGGAACCGTGCGAGAGCGCGTAGGCCCAAAGAAAAGAGGCGATGGCAGCGGGAAAGATCCCGAGGTAAAACACGGCGAAAGTGCCGCCGCGTGGGGCGGAACGTATGGCGTGAAAGAGGCCTCCGCCGAAGGGAAGCAGGAGAAGAGTTCCGCTCCAAACGGAATACGAAGTGAACTCGAGCGCGCTGTACCGGCCGAGGAAATGTTTCTGAATCACGATGTAGACGCCCCACGCGAGCGCTGCCGCGAGGATGATGAGCGCCTGCGGCGCGAGGTGGATGCCCTCGCCTTCGCCGCTGGCGATGAAGGCGACGCCGACAAAGCTGAGAAGGACACCGACCCATCCGATGGGCGTGAGGCGCTCGCGCAGAATGAACATGGCGAGCAAGGCGGCCCAGATCGGGGTTGAGGAAACCAGCAGGCTTGCCGAGCCAGCAGTCACCCGAGTTTCGCCATAGTTGAGCGCGAGATTGTAGAAGGTGATGCCGAGCGAGCCGGCGAGAGCGAGCATCGGAACGTCGCGCCAAGCGGGCCGCCGGAAATGCGCGAAGCGCGCATAGGTTCCCAGAACCGCGGACGCGATCAGATAACGAAATAGCGCGAGATGCGCGGGAGCATAAGCGCGGAGGCCGGCGCGGATTCCGGGGAATGCCGACGCCCAGAACAGCAGGGCGATGCAAAGCGCCAGAAACGTACGCCCGGGCAATTGTGCAACCGGCGCTGCCGGAGAGGCATTCCCTGCAGGTATGGAAACCGCCGAAGGCGCATCGGCGATTACAGTTACGGGATGTTCCACGCTTACCACGTATCGCCTCCCGTGCGCGGCGGCCACATTCCGAAGCATCGCAACAGCAGGGCAATCTGTCCGAAGTGATAGCTGTTGTGAACGAGGATCTGCCACAAGACCGCCTGCATGCTGGAGGATTTCGCGGCCTCGCTCGCGTCGATCATCTCAACCGGACCGGCTAAGACCTCGGGAGTGGATTCGGAGAGGGTAGCGAGGCGATCGAGATGTTTCGTGAGACTCTCCCGCGCGACGCGCCATTCGGCTTCGCTCGCGGGAGCAAGGCTCGCTGGCCAGCTTTCAATGGCGTGGTGCGGATACTGCGGGTGCTCGCCGGCGATTCGTTTCAGTTCATAGTCCATCCAGTAATTCATGTGGCTGGCGAGCTGCCAGATGGAGTGGGGGTAGCCGGGGACGGTTCGGCCAGCGATCTCGGCCGGCACGTCGGCGATGCTGGCGACCGGGTCAACATGCGCGCCTTTGCCACGCAGAAGCTGGCGGAAGGTCGTATCGGTGGTGGGCAGAACGGGCGTCATGACGCAGTGACGGAGTCGCCGACGCGGATGATGCCCTGGGTGAGGATCTGCGCCCGGAGTCCGGCGCGATGGCGCAGCGACTTGATGACGGGAAGCCCGGTGAGCGCTTCGAGGTGGCTGCAGGGCTCGCACAGGCGAAGGCCCCGGAGCTTGACTCCGCCAATCATGAAGTCGCGGCCGACGAGATGATTCAGAGGGACGTCGCGAGTCACGACATTGCGGCGGGCTTCGCCAGGATTCATCTTTACCTTGTACTCGCGCTCGGCGGCTTCGATGGCCTCGGCTTCGATCAGGGTAAGTTCATAATCAGGTTCGGGCTTGTAGAAGGTGCCCCGCTTCAGAAAGTAACGGTCACCGGAGAGACCCGCGCCGGGAACCGCTTCGACTTCAGAGATGGCATGAGTGGGCGCCTTCGCGTCAGCGGCGATATGGATGGATTCAACTTTGCCGCTCCACATGGGGAGCCTCCTGTAAGTTGGGTGAGAGGCCGACGGAGTCAGCCCCTCACATTCAAAACCACGAAGGCGGCGGACACGAGTGTCCAGCCAACAGGCGCTATGCGTTTTTGCTGACGATCTCGATCGACTCTTCGAGCGCGTCCATGGCGACATCGGCTTCGTCTTTGGTTACGACCAACGGGGGGGCGATGCGGACCGTACTCGGCCCGCAACCGAGGAACAGGATTCCGCGCTCAAACGCGTGCTCGACGATCCGGTCGCGTTTTTCGGGCGAATATTCCTTGGTCTTCTGATCTTTGACGATGTCAACGCCGATCATCAGACCGCGGCCGCGCACGTCGCCGACAATGCGGTGTTTCGCGGGCCAGCCTGCCATGCGCTTCAGCATGTGGTTGCCCACTTCGGCGGAGTTCGCCAGCAGCCCTTCCTTTTCGATGACATCAAGAGTGGCGAGAGCGGCAGCGATGCAAACCGGGTTGCCCCCGAAGGTGGAAGCGTGCGAGCCGGGGACCCAATCCATGATCTCCGCTCTCGTCATGGTGACGCCCAGCGGCATACCGGAAGCAATCCCCTTGGCCATGCAGACGATGTCAGGCTGGACGCCCGTGTGCTCAACAGCAAACCACTTGCCGGTGCGGCCAATCCCGCTCTGCACCTCGTCGACTACAAGCAGAATGCCGTGGCGGTCGCAGATGCGGCGAAGTTCCTGCATGAAGGAGGTAGGAGCGACGACGTATCCGCCCTCGCCTTGCACCGGCTCGATGAAGATGGCGGCGACTTCCTCGGGAGGCAGCACCGTCTTAAAGAGCTTCTCTTCGATGTAGCGGGCGCAGCCCAGGGCGAAGGCTTCCGCGTCGTCAACGCTGCCGGAGCTTCCGCGATAGACATCGGGATAGCGCACGTGGGTGACGCCAGGAACGAGCGGAGCGAAACGGCGCTTCTGCTGGGGCTTGGACGCAGTAAGCGAAAGCGCGCCCATCGTGCGCCCGTGGAATGCACCGAGGAAGGCAATGATGTTCTGGCGCTTGGTGTGGTAGCGGGCGAGCTTCAGCGCAGCCTCAATGGCCTCAGCGCCGGAGTTTCCGTAGTAGATCTTGTGCGGGCCGGGCATGGGCGCAATCTGCGAGAGCCGCTCGGCAAGGGTCACCATATTCTCGTAATAAAAATCGGTGCCCGACATGTGGATGAGTTCCCCGGCCTGCTTCTGAATCGCAGCAACAACTTCGGGGTGGCAGTGACCGGTGGACGTCACGGCGATGCCGGCGGAGAAATCGAAGAACTCGTTGCCATCGACGTCGGTGACGACGACACCACGACCACTCTTGGCGACCAGCGGGTAGGAGCGTGTATAGGACGGTGAAATGTATTTCTGGTCGGCCGCAAGCACGCGCTTGGCATTGGGGCCGGGCAGGGCGGTATGGATCTTGGGTCCGGCGGTCAGAGTCTTGGTCGGCATGGTGGTCTCCTAAAGGTCGTCGGTCGTTGGTCGTCGGCTAAACCCTCGGGCAGGCTACAAGCGGACTACGTCCCGAAGGAAATTTGCACAGGGAGGATTGTGTTAGTCGCTACCGAAGAGACTGGGACGGACCTGCGAAGGCAACACCGCCAAGTGGCGCCGCGGGCAGCAAAGCTGATGCAGCCAGCAGGCGGGCAGATGCGAATTGGGGTTCTGCAGGATCATGAACACAACTTTCCACTACTTGATTCTAACTGGAAAACAGCCAGACCGGAACCCCCTAAAAAGCCCCTAAAGTCCCACGAAGGTATCGGTCTGTTGGGCAATAAGGTGGGAGTCGGGGAGGTGAGCATCATCCCGAAAGGTGCAGAAGAGCGTAGCGTCTGCGATTCCAGGTATCGGCTGATGGGAAAACCAGCAGCGAGTGATAGCGACGAAATGGACTTGTGCCACATCCAATCATGGGAGCCGGGTAATCATCCTGATATTCTTCCTTTTCTGTTATGTCTGCCTCGAGTCAACAACGGTGGAGTTTGATCCTTGCCTTCGGGCTGGTCTATCTGTTTTGGGGGTCGACATACCTGGCCATTGCGATCGCGGTGGAGCACATTCCACCGGCGTTGATGTGCGGTGTGCGCTTTCTGATCGCGGGAACCCTGATGCTGTTGTATTGCGCACTCACCGGACGAGCGATTCGATATTCGTCACTCCAGCTGTGGCACATGGCGGTGGTGGGTATCCTGTTGCTGATGGGCGGCAACCTGACTTTATCGTACGCGGAGCAGGTGGTGCCTTCGGGCCTGGCTGCATTGTTGATCGCCGTGACACCGCTGTGGTTTCTCGTGCTCGATGCATGGCTGCTCGGGGATCATCACATCACGCGCCAGGGTGCAGTTGGGTTGGCGCTGGGGATCGTTGGCATGGTCGTGCTGCTGTGGCCAAAGCTCACCGCGACCGGAACGATCGGCCGGCGCGAACTCTGGTTTTCGTTGAGCCTCCTGGGCGGTTCGTTTAGCTGGGCGCTCGGTTCGGTGCTGTCGAAGCTCTGGCATTCCCAGGACCTTGACCCTGTCGGAGCGACGGGATGGCAGGTCGTTTTCGCGGGCGTTGCCAACATGATTTACGCGATCCTGAACCGGGACTTCTCGCGCGTAGTGTGGACACCGCGCGGGATCGGAGCAGTACTTTACCTGGTGGTGGGCGGATCGTGGATCGGGTACACCGCCTACATCTGGCTGATCCGGCATGCGCCAACCTCGAAAGCGTCGACGTATGCGTATGTGAATCCCGTGGTGGCGGTCTTTCTCGGATGGCTCGTGCTGCATGAACCGATCGACCGCTACATCCTGATGGGAAGTGCGATCATTATTGCGTCCGTGGTTCTGGTGACGAGCGCGAAAGTGACGGAAAAGCCCGCGCGGCAGGAACTACCAGCGGTGGAAGCCGTCGATTGAGAGAGCAATCACGGATTCTGACAGGCTCGGGTTCAGGCGCTGCTCCAGCGCCGGGGATTCTCTTTATAGTCGCTAGTCGTCAGCAAAATCCTTTAGACACAAGTTTCGGCTCTGCGAGAGTGTCGGCGGCCGCGCTGCCTGCTGCTGGCGGCAAACCCAGGTGGCTAGCGACTGATGACTAGCGACTGACGACTAGGAATCCTACTCTGCTCCTTCTTCGTCCTCTTCATCTTTCTCATTCACCACGTCGACGGCGTGACCCCGGACCGAGAAGGTCAGTTTTTGCGTGTCATCGGGTTCGAAGGTGACGCGGGTCGGCTGGCGTTGCCACGCAGGCGCAGGACATTCAGAGTCGGGCGTGTCATCGCCGTCGGGCTCGCCAAGCGGTTTTTTCAGGATCGGTTTACGCCTGCCGAGCTGGGCCACGATCGCAAACAACTTCTTACCATCGTCAGAGACGCCGCAGTAGGCGATGTAATCACGGTACCAGCTTGGCGTGGAGTAGAAGGAATCGAATTCTGGCAGGTTGAGTTGTGTGACTCGTCCGGTGACACGATCGACGAGCAGCCAGCCCCCGCGTTGCCACAGCCAGCGCGGCGTGCCACCGGTTTCGGAAGGCAGCGTGTCGTTCAGGCGAAAAACCCGGCGCACGACAAAGAGCCGGTCGGTCACTTCGTGAGGCGTCCCGGCCGTGTACTCCTTGAGACGCGTGTCGACGTAGAGTGCTCGTACTTTCAACTCAAGTGGCTTCGTTTCAGCAGTCCCTACGTACCATTTCGCCGGGGTCCACTTCCCAAAGCTGATGACGTGGGGCTTGGGCAGGGCGAGTGCTGCCGCAGTGCATAACATGAAAGTGAAGATGAAAGAAATGCGAAATTTATTGCACATGGAGGCAGCTAACCATAGGGTGCGGTGCGAGGCAAGGTCAGTTGCCACATGGAGAGTGAAATTTTTTCCCGAGGAGGGAACCAGACTTTGTCACGAAAACGATTTTTATGCGGCAAAAGCGTATTCGCGAGAGGAGAAAGTTCGCTACAATGGGTGCCGTGGCAACGAATTTTCAGATACTGCAATCTATTTAATTCATGGGCGAGCTCCTAATCCACCGACGCGTTCCGCGCATTCTCGTGGTGGATGACAATCCCGACATGGTCGAGCTGATGCGCGAGCTTCTGGCAAGCCGTGGCTACGAGGTGGTCGCGGTGCGCGATGCCACGGAGGCGGAGGCCGAAGTGCGGCGGCACCTGCCCGATCTCATTCTCTCGGACGTGGTCATGCCCGGCCGCTCCGGTTATGAGCTTTGCCATGAGTTGAAGGAAGACCCTGCGACCCGACTGATTCCGTTTCTGCTCATCACCGGATTGAGCGATCGAGAGGACAAAGTCAAAGGGATTGAAGCCGGGGCGGATGATTTTCTGAACAAGCCCATCTTTCCCGCGGAATTGTTTGCCCGGGTGAAGTCGCTGTTGAAGCTCAAGGAATTCACCGATGAGCTGGAGACGGCGGAGTCTGTGCTATGCACGCTGGGGCTGAGCGTCGAAGCGCGCGATCCCTACACCGTCGGGCACTGCGAGCGCCTGGCGAAACGGGCGGCGGCGTTGGGGCGTCACATCGGGCTGGAAGAAGAATCCATCGTGGCGCTGCGGCGCGGCGGGTACTTGCACGATCTAGGCAAGATCGCGGTGCCCGACGAGATCCTGAAAAAAGGCTCCAACCTTACCCCCGACGAATGGAAGGTGATGAAGCAGCATCCGGTCACGGGCGAGAACATCTGCAAGCCGCTGAAGTCCCTGCGCCTGGTGCTGCCGATTATCCGTTTTCATCACGAGCACTCTGACGGCAGCGGATATCCGGACGGGCTGGCGAAGAACGAAATCCCATTGTTGCCCCGCATTCTGCAAGTGGTGGATGTTTATGATGCTTTGCGGACGGCGCGTCCCTACAAACCTGCGCAGACGCACGAGCAGGCAGCTTTGACCATGCAGGTGGAAGCACATTCGGGGCTATGGGACGAAGACCTGGTGGAGCAATTCTTCTCGTTGCTGGCAGAGCGCCAGGTCGCCTGACGCGGCGCCACTCCTTTATTATTCCGGTCGAATATTATTTCCGTCGAACAACCATCGGACCCCGCGCGGGTTACAACCAGTGACCAATACTGCTGTGCCGACCACCTACAGCATCGTGATTCCCGCCTACAATGAGCGGGCGCGGATTCGCGCGACGCTCGACCGCGTGCTGGCGCATGTCCACGAACGTGGTTGGAAGGCGGAAGTGCTGGTGGTGAATGACGGCTCGAACGACGGCACCGCGCAGATCGTTCAGCAATATGCCATCGAGCATGCAGCGCTGCGGCTGCTGGAGAATCCGGGCAATCGCGGCAAGGGTTATAGCGTGCGGAACGGGATGCTGCACGCGAACGGGGAAGTGATTCTGTTCACCGACGCAGATCTTTCCTCGCCGATTGAAGAGGCCGACAAGCTCTTTGCGGCACTCGCGTCGGGCGCGGACGTGGCCATGGGGTCGCGGTGGCTGCGTCCCGAGCTTCAGA
>Ga0307478_10002596_pt1 | contig 14002 bp, 10 predicted proteins | sample atmos_gasesECM4C_2_FD_203713 | JGI IMG/M metagenome (GOLD analysis project Ga0307478, IMG submission 203713) | Hardwood forest soil microbial communities from Morgan-Monroe State Forest, Indiana, United States - atmos_gasesECM4C_05 | ecosystem: Environmental > Terrestrial > Soil > Temperate...
ATTGTTGGCGTCCCCGACGGGATTTGAACCCGTGTTACCGCCGTGAAAGGGCGATGTCCTAGGCCAGGCTAGACGACGGGGACGGCTGTGAGGTGGGTGTTCGCGGCACCATTGATCGTAACAAGCACTTCGCACCCTGTCAAAACGCGGGGGAGAATGATCTAGGCGTGTGGGTCCCGTCCTCCAAGGACGGGACCGCTTCTTCGAGTGAGCGAGAAGACGAGCCCAATATCCCAAGACCATTTAGAATTATGAGGCCCGTTACCTGCGAGGCTCACAAACATTCGAGGCGAATGTGTCCGATCCACTTTATCTCAGTCTTTGGTTTCCTGATTTCTCCGGCCCGGAAATGTTGCCCCACGCCTTCGCCGTATTGCAGCAGTTTCCTTTCTCGGCACAGCGTCCCGGGATCACTTACTTTGCCCTGCATCCTATTTCTTGGGACGAGGCCACGGTGTTGGAGCGCCGATTCCCCGGAGGAATCGATCCCGGGCAGGCCACGCTGATTGCCGCCGAACAGGTTCACGACGATTACGCTTATGTCTTCGAAACTCATTGGGATCTGTGGACGCCGGATGAATCGAACGCGAACTGGGTGCTTGAACCGGCAATGGTCAAGTTCATCGTTCAGGGAGAAGAATTTGACGAGCGAGCTTATCAGCAGACGGGGCACATCCAAGTGGATTTTGGCCCTGATTCGTACTTTCTCCAGCCCGAGACTTCGCTCACCGAGCAGACTCGCGCCAAGATCCGCGATAACGTAGCGAAGCTGGTGGCGTTCTCGACGAATGTGCAGAAAAATAGCGGCACCAGCGCCCGCCTGCTCTGGTCAGATTCAGAGGAGAGCCTGGCGAAAAAACTAATCGCCCGTCTGCAGAAGGTACAGTAATTCACGACGCAGAGGACGTGGAGAACTCTGGTGCGCCTTTCGTGTCCTCTGCGTTGAACCGGTTTATTTCGTTCTTCCGCCCTCAACTTTCAGCGTATCCGACGCTCCGGCTTGCGCCGCAGCCAGCCGCGCCGTCAGCACGCGGAACGGAGAGCACGACACGTAATCCATTCCAACCTGATGGCAGAACTTGACCGACTCTGGCTCGCCGCCGTGCTCGCCACAAATCCCTATCTCCAAGTTCGGACGCGTCTTCCGCCCCCGTTCGATCCCGATCTTCACCAGTTCGCCTACGCCCACCTGGTCGATCGCGGCGAACGGATCCTGCTTCAGAATCCCTTCCTCAAGATATGCCGTCAGGATCTTGTTCACATCGTCGCGTGAGAAGCCAAAGGTCGTCTGCGTCAGGTCATTGGTGCCAAATGAGAAGAACTCTGCTTCCTTGGCGATCTCGTCCGCCACCAGGCAGGCCCGCGGCAACTCGATCATGGTGCCCACGTGATAGTGGACGCGCTTACCTTTTTCTTTGAACACTTCTTCCGCCACGCGCCGTACAATCGCCCCCTGGTTCTCCATCTCCTTAACTGTCGCAATGAGCGGGATCATCACCTCCGCATGGGTCTTGATGCCTTCCTTTTCCACGGCGACGGCCGCTTCGATAATGGCCCGCGCCTGCATCTCAGTAATCTCCGGATAGGTAATCCCTAAGCGGCATCCGCGAAGCCCCAGCATGGGATTGAACTCGTGTAGCTCCTCCACACGCGCCAGCAACCCGGAAAGAATCTTCTTCAGATCACCCGCGCCTTTCGCCCCGTACTCGCGGTACTCATCCACCAGAGCCTTTTTCTGCTTCGCGGTGGCACTGGGCAGGCTGGCGATATCAACCATCAGTTTTTCCCGCTTGGGCAAAAACTCGTGCAACGGCGGATCGAGCAGGCGGATTGTCACGGGCAGCCCGTCCATCGCTTCAAACAGGCCTTTGAAATCTTCCAATTGCATCGGAAGCAGCTTCTTAAGTGCCGCACGGCGATCCTTCTCGTTGTCGGCGAGGATCATGGCACGCATGTGGGGGATGCGATCCGGGGCAAAAAACATGTGCTCGGTTCGGCACAGGCCGATACCCTGGGCACCGAACTCGCGAGCTTTTATGGCATCGCGAGGGATATCCGCGTTGGCTCGCACTTCTATCTTTCGGAACGGCTCTGCCCAGCCCATAAACTTGTCGAGCTTTGCCAAATTCTCCGGGTCCGGCGGAAGCAGCTTCCTTTTGCCTCTCAACACGTGGCCTGCGGTGCCGTCGAGCGTAATCCAGTCTCCCTCCTTGAACACCTGCCCTCGCGCCCGCATCTGGCCTGCTCTTTCGTCGACCACGATGTCGCCAGCGCCCGCAACGCAGGTTTTGCCCATGCCACGAGTGACCACTGCCGCGTGGCTGGTCGCTCCACCCTGCGACGTCAGGATGCCAATTGCAACTTCCATGCCGTGTATGTCTTCCGGAGTGGTTTCGGCGCGAACCAGGATTACCGGGCTCTTCTCAGCACCGTGTCCAGCTTTCGCAACAGCATCGTCGGCCGTGAAAACGATTTGCCCCGTGACCGCCCCCGGTGATGCTGCGATGCCCTTCGTGGTCAGCACGTCTTCGAGCCGAACGTCTTTGAGGTCCAACCGGGATACAAAGAAATCTACGACCTGGTTGGGATCGAGGCGGAAGATAGCCTCATCCTTGCCGATGAGTCCCTCCTCCACCATGTCGATCGCCACTTGCACAGCGGCAAGACCGGTACGCTTACCGTTCCGCGTCTGCAGCATGTAGAGCTTGCCATCCTGGATGGTGAACTCGAAATCCTGCATGTCCTTGTAGTGCTTCTCCAGCCGAGTCGTGATGTCGCGCAGTTGGTCGTACACGTCCGGCATAATCTTTCGCAGCTCGGAAATATGCACGGGAGTGCGCACGCCTGAGACCACGTCTTCACCTTGCGCATTCATTAGAAATTCGCCGTAGAATTCCTTCGCGCCCGTGGCGGGATTGCGCGTGAAGCCCACTCCAGTGCCGCTGGTGTCGCCGAGGTTGCCGTACACCATGGCTTGAACGTTGACCGCAGTGCCGAGCATGTCATCGATGTTGTTGATGCGGCGATAATGCTTGGCGCGCTCGTTCTGCCACGAGCGGAACACCGCGTCCCGCGCCATTACGAGTTGCTCGTGCGGATCCTGCGGAAAGTCGCGTTTGGCATGCTTCTTGACGACCTTCTTGTATTCCTCAATCACTTCTTTCAGAGCCTTGGCATCGAGCTGCGTATCCAGCTTGGCTTTTTTCTGCTTCTTCTTCGCGTCAAAGACTTCGTCGAACGCAGACTTCGGAATCTCGAGCACAACGTTGCCAAACATCTGAATCAGCCGGCGGTAGGAATCTGCCGCAAACCGTGGATTGTTGCTGCGCTTAGCCAGCGACTCCACGCTCTTATCGTTCAGTCCAAGGTTCAGAATCGTATCCATCATTCCCGGCATGGAAAACTTTGCGCCAGAGCGCACGCTCACCAGCAGAGGGTTCTCGCCCGTTCCCAGCTTTTGCCCTTGTAAGGATTCGAGTTTCGCCAGCGCCTCCTCCATCTGCCGGTCGACTTCCGCCGACACATGGCCCTGCCGCATGTACTCGCGGCAAGCCTCGGTCTGGATGGTGAATCCCGGAGGTACGGGCAGACCAGCATTGGTCATCTCCGCCAGGCCGGCGCCCTTGCCGCCCAGGTCGTCTTTCATCTTGCCGTTGCCATCTGCCTTGCCACCGCCGAAAAAATAAACGTACTTGGTTCTAGTCTTCTTGCTTTCCTGAATTCCAGCTTCGGGGAGAGTAATTGTCGCCATAATGATTAGTCCTTTGTCCTAAGATTTTGGCTGGTGCAGCGCTTTCGACGCTGCGATCAGAGTTTGTTTACTTCTTCGCCCAGGGCTTTCGCCCCAGCGAGTTAACCTATGCTTTTCCTTCCGTGACGATCTCGGAGAAATCCGCGATCGTCGAAAACTCTCTCAGCAGAGTCCGCAGCAGCGCCAACCGGTTCGCGCGCACCCTGCCGTCCTCTACCATCACCATTACCTTGTCGAAAAATGCATCCACGGGCTCTCGCGCGGTCGAGAGCAGCATCAGAGCATCGCGGTACTCTTGTTTCTTCCGAAGCACTTCGACCCGAGGTCCCTTAGCCTCGATATAAGCCGCCAAATTTTTCTCTTCATGGGCCGAATCTGGCAGAAGCTCGAACCTTGCAGTTGGAGCGATTCCCTTCTCTTCCGCTTGCCTGAGGATATTCCTTATGCGCTTACAGGCCGCGCCAATCGCCAGGAACTCAGGCATGTGCAAAACCTGTTTTACCGCCTCTGCCCGGGCGAGCACATCCACCACATCCTCCGCATCCGCGGCCAACACTGCCTTCACCACGTCGTACTCATATCCGCGCACATCCTTCAAATAGAATTCTAGACGCTCGCGGAAGAATATTCTCACGGACTCGACAAACTTCTCATCGTCAACAAACTTCTTCTCTGCCTCCGATCCCTGGTAGCCAGCCCGCGCATCGCGCATCAACTCCGTCAGGCGCAGAGGCAGCTTCTTCTCCGCAATCACCTTCACTATGCCGTTCGCCTGCCGCCGTAGGGCAAACGGATCCTTCGACCCGCTCGGCACCAGCCCCAGCGCAAACATCCCCGCAATCGTATCCGCTTTGTCGCCGATCGAAAGCACCGCACCCTCCATCGATCGCGGCACGTCATCTTCAGTGGACTCTGGTCTGTACTGGTCGTAAATCGCATCCGCAATAGCGAATCGCGTCGCCTCCGGCAGAGTCGAATCCAGCTTCTGTGCCCGCGCATATAACCCGCCCACAATGCCCTGCAGTTCGGTGAACTCTTTCACAAGCTCGGTGGTCAGGTCAGTCTTCGCCAGGCACGCCGCCTTGTGGATCACGCCCGCTCGCACTGGAATCCCACTCTGTTTAATGATCTCACTCAGCCAGCTGCACAAGCGCTGCACACGCCGCGTCTTCTCGTAGTAGGTGCCCAGATCTTTCTGGAAAGTGACGTGCCGCAGCAGTTCCACACGCTCCAGGAGCGACCGTTTCTGATCTGTCTCCCAGAAAAATTTGGCGTCGCTGAAACGGGCCCGCAGCACGCGCTCGTTCCCGTGTCGAATCAATCCATCCCGGTCGCCGTCGGTGTTCAGCACTGCCAGAAAATGCGGCAGCAGTTTGCCGTCAGCATCTTCCAACGCAAAATATTTCTGATGGTCGCGCATCACTGTGACCAGCACCTCTTCTGGCAGCGCCAGAAACTGCCGATCGAAACCGCCAAGAATCACGGAAGGAAATTCCGTCAGGTTCACGACGGTGTCGAGCAGAGACTTGTCTTCCCGCCACTGCGCAACAGGAATCGTGCGCGTAGCAGCGTCGAGTGCCTTGCGAATCTGCTGCTCACGCTCCACGCGGCCCAGAACTTTCGCCGCGCGCAATGCGTCGACGTACGCCGCCCCAGCCCGCGGAATCGTCACTTCACCGTGCGACAACATCCGGTGCCCACGCGAAGTCTTCCCTGCCCAAATTCCATCGAACTCCAGCGGAATCGTATCTCCATCGAGCATCGCCACCAGCCACCGCACCGGACGCACAAAGCGCTCGTGCGGCTTGCGCCAGTACATACTCTTAGGCCAGTAGATCGAGGAGAGTTCTTTGGGCAAATTTTCCGTGAGAATCTCAGCCGCGCTTCGACCTTTCTTAGTGACTCTCGCGGTCAGATATTCGCCCTTCGCAGTTGCGACCTTCTCCAGTCGCGTCACATCGACTCCAGCCTTCTTGGCAAATGCATGCGCTGCAGGCGTCGGCCGACCATCCTTGTAAGCAACCGCTGCCGACGGACCCGTCACTTGCTCGGTAACATCCGTCTGTGCCGCGGCAATTCCGGAAATAATCAGAGCTAGGCGTCGCGGCGTCGAGAACGGATTGACACTGCCGCACTTCAGCCTCTCATTGCCCAATAGTCTAGTAATGCGCCACGCGAGATCCTGCTCGGCATCCATCAGCATCCGCGCCGGAATCTCTTCGCACCCGATCTCTAATAGGAAGTCTGGCATGCCGTTCTTCGTCTACCTTCGTCCTCCGTGGTTACAGACTCACAAACCCACTGGCGACAACTTCTCCTTCTTCGCCTTCTTCTCCGGAACAGGTTCAGGCTCGTCCGATTTCTCTGCCCTGCTTTCGCTCTTCTGCTGATCCACCCAAGCCTTTGCGATGCCCACCGCCAGCGCCCGCACGCGTGCAATCACGCCCACCCGCTCGGTCACAGAGATCGCACCGCGCGCATCGAGGATGTTGAACAGGTGCGAGCATTTCAAGCAGAAATCGTAGGCCGCAAGCAAAGGAAAACGTTCTTTAGGTGGCGAAGGGCACATCGGCTTCTCATCAAGAGCTGATTCTACTTCCTTGAGCCTTAAGGCCTCGCTAGGCTTGTACATTTCACCATACGTCTCCAGCAAACTCTTACATTCCGCCTCATACAGCTCGAAATGTTTCCATGTCTTCTCCACATCCGCCATTTCGAAGTTGTATACGGAAAACTGCAGCTCATCGGACAGCCGCACCTCACCATACTTAACTTCGTGCCCCGTCGTTTTTCCGTCGATCGATGGATCGCGCGCCCAAACAATGTCGTAAATTGAATCCACATCCTGCAGAAACGCCGCAATGCGTTCCAGCCCATACGTTAGCTCGACCGAAATCGGAAACAAATCCACTCCACCACACTGCTGGAAATAAGTGAACTGCGTAATCTCGAGTCCATCGAGCATCACCTGCCAGCCTACGCCCCACGCACTCAGCGTGGGAGCCTCCCAGTTGTCTTCCTCAAACTTGATGTCGTGCTGCCGCAGGTCAATCCCAATCGCGCCCAGCGATTCCAGATACAACTCCTGCACATTCTCCGGAGGAGGTTTCAGGATCACCTGCAACTGCATGTGCTTGAACAGCCGGTTCGGATTCTCGCCATAGCGCCCGTCCGCCGGACGCCGCGAGGGCTGCACATACGCCACCTTGTAAGGCTTCGGCCCCAGTACGCGCAGAAACGTCTCCGGCGCCATCGTCCCCGCGCCCACTTCCACGTCATAAGGCTGCTGTAACACACAGCCGCGCTCCGCCCAAAACGCCTGCAGCCGCAGGATGAGTTCCTGGAACGTCAGCGATTTCGAGTGAGATGAAGTCATGGATGAAGTTGCTCTGAAGTCCCAGTGCCGGGAGCTAGATCGTGCTGCCGCCGCAGTTTAACCCCTGATTGTACTGGAAGGGGACGGTGCGCGTCAGCCTCGGGTAAGGAAAACTGGCCACAGATCAGCCCGGTAGCGTATACTCCGCGCTAACTTGAAGTGCGGTCCTTTTTCTTTCAGTCTGTTACTTGGGGCGGAACACATGAAAACTTCGAAATCAATCCCTCCGGGGATTGCAGTCGGGATCGCTGCGTTTTTCCTAGTGTGTTTGAGCAACGGCTGTCAGAAGGCGCCAACGCTTACGGCGGCTGCAGCGCCAGCATTCTTTCTGGAGATGGAAACGATACCGCGCACTCCGGAACGGCTGGCGCGGGGCAAGTATCTGGTGGAGGGCTTGCTGCAATGCCCCTTCTGCCATTCCGAGTTTGATTTCACGCAACGTCCCGCACGGCCAGTCGAGGGAAAAAAGGGCGGCGGCAACGTCTTTACCGGTGGCGAGCTGGGAATGCCCGACGCCAACCGCGTGGTGGCGCCGAATATCTCATCTGACCCGGAATACGGAGCTGGGAAATGGAAGGATGCGGACTTTGTGCGGGCGTTGCGCCAGGGGATTGGTCACGATGGGCGGACGCTTTTCCCGATGATGCCGTACCAGTACTTCCGCAGTCTCTCGGATGACGATTTGGCATCGGCGATCGTTTACGAGCGCTCGCTGGCGCCCGTGCACATTGAGCGGCCGAAGACGGTGCTCACTGACGACATCAAGAAAACATTTCAGCCGCTTCCGCCGTTGGCACACGTGGCGGAGCCGGACCAGTCGGATCGCGTGGCGTACGGGAAATATCTCGTGACGGTGGGACATTGCGATGGCTGCCACACGCCGGCGGATGAGCAGGGCAATAACCTTCCCGGAATGGATTTTAGCGGCGGAGCCCCGCTCACTGGGGCCTGGGGGCCAGACCCGAAGAAGGTGATAACAGTCGCCTCGCTGAACCTGACGCCAGATCCTTCAGGGATCGGTTATTTCGACGAAAAGATGTTCATCCAGGTCATTCGCACGGGTTCGGTCAAGGCCCGACCCCTAGCTAACATTATGCCCTGGGCATTTTTCCGCAACCTGAGCGACGATGATTTGAAGGGAATCTTCTCTTATCTGCGGACACTGAAGCCGGTACAGCACCGGGTGGATAATACCGAGCCGCCGCGCTACTGCAAGCTGTGCCGTGGCAAGCACGGGTTCGGTGACAGGAACTAGCGGAACCATTGCGAAGTAAAGCAGTGTGGCGTGCACTTTAGAAACCGCCCTTCTCCAACATGCCTGCCGTTACCAGCTTCTTCTCAATGTGCCGCTGCAAGGTTTGAATCAGAAACTTCCGCAAGTCGGCCCCCTGCGCCTTCGGCCACGGCTTGCCAGCAAAGCTCTCCACCGGTGCGCGAAACATTAACGCCGCCAACTCCCGCGAGTCTTTCGAAATCTCGGAAGACGCCAGCCGCTTGTCCTCTGGACACATCAGTCCATCGGTCAGAGCATGGAAATAGGCCCGGCTTCCGTTCAGACTTCGACCGCAAACGATGCATTCCGTCAACTCCGGCAGAAACCCAACCAGCCGCGTCAGCCATAACTCGAAGTAGGTAACCGGCATCCACACCTCGACGCCTTGCAAAACATGCAACACGGAAAGCGTCAGCCGGAAGATGGCGTCATTGGCTTCGCGGTCGGGCAGCAGTTCATCCAGCAACTCAGCCACATGCCCCAGCGCCACCGCCCGCGCATAGCTGACTTCGGTGGCCAGCGGAGACTCCAGCACCTCGCAGGCATCCAAGCGCGCCAGCTCTTGCCGCTCGCGCACATCATAAAACGCGCGCACATGGGTCATCGGTTCCAGCGCTCCACCAAACCGCCGCTTCGACTTCTTCGCCGACCGCGCTACGCCTCGCACTTTACCCTCTGCGCGCGTGAACAGCGTGACCAGCAGATCGGCCTCACGCAGCGGATAGGTGCGCAGCACGATCGCCTCCGACTCCATCAATGCCATGCGAGCACATCAGGTCCACGATAACGAACGATTGTAGCCGAGATGATCGGGTATGAGAAACCGCGGAAAAAGCAGCTGGAACGGGATAAAACCTGACAAACACGAAAGGCGATCGTGAGGGCCCGAACGTCGCGAATCGTTCCGCGAACACTAACCCATGATCGCCCTGAATCTGCTTTCTATGAATCGTTTGGTAAACCTACTTTACCCTCCGGCCTGCCATCCGACAATACGGTGGATTCCGTAGGGTCAATTGAGTCAGCAATTCGCAATTCGAGGTTTAAAGGCAACTCTGGAGCCCATTTGGTGTTCTCTTTTCTGTTGGAAGTATTCAACTGAGGGAGGAAATGTGCGCAAATCACTTGGGGTGTTCGTCCTCATCGCGCTGGGACTAGCGATGGTGGGGTGCGGCAGCGGGCCAAATTCCACCAATGTCAACGGAAACTGGAGCGCCAAACTGACAAACTCGTCGGACGGGTCGACTGCTTACACTTTCAACACGACATTTAGCGAAATGAATGACGGCAGTCTGACCATCACCAACTTCTCCTTTACATCGAGCGGTACGTGCTTCGAGGGCCAAACAACTCAAACTGGCAGCTTCACCCTAAGCGGTGACTTCAGCGGCAACGTCAAGGGGACTTTTGGATTGACCGTGACCTCTTCCACCGGCAACATCCTCACCCTGCAAGGCGGTGTCGGTCCCAACAACACGCTCACCGGCAACTGGAGCGTAACTGGATCGACTGCCTGCGTTGGAAGTGGAACTTTCATCTTCAACCGATCCTAAACGGATGGCTTGAAAAAAAAGGCGCGCGCCTGATCCATCAGACGCGCGCGACCTTCTAATCGGTTCCTACTCTACCGCCCGAAGTACGCCGCGTTCTTCGCGGTATATTCGTTCCATTTCTCCGGCAGATCATCGAGCGCGAAGATGGCTGATACCGGGCACACCGGCACGCAGGCGCCGCAATCGATACATTCCACCGGATCGATATAAAGCAAGGGCTCGGTCGCATACTTGGGGTCATCCTTCTTCGGATGAATGCAATCCACCGGACACGCGTCCACGCACGCCGTGTCTTTGGTGTTGATGCAAGGCTCTGCAATCACGTAGGCCATAAGGGTGTCTGTTCTCCTGAGATCTATGCAGATATTTTACTACGACAGCCCGTCTCCGCGAACCGCACATTCTAGCAAGAAACACGCGCCGCGGTACAGGCCTATTGGCCCGCGCGGCCGCCGTTCGCGGACAGCCCAGGCTCCGCTCAGTGACGCCATGTCAGCACAGAGTGCCCTGGCAGAAACGAAACGGCTGGCAGCGTCCGCTGCCAGCCGTTCTTTTCGCTATCGGATTCAGAGAACTCCGAATCGGTCCACGATTACCGGTGTCCGCCACCGCCACCGTGTCCACCGCCGCCACCGTGGAATCCTCCACCTCCGCCGCCGTGGAATCCTCCACCTCCACCGCCGTGGAATCCACCACCACCGTGGAAACCGCCGCCGCCGTGAAACCCACCAGCCGACCCTCGCGCAAATCCGCGTCCACCGGCGAACCCACGGCCACCGCCGAACCCACGTCCACCGGCGAACCCACGTCCACCGCCGAACCCACGTCCACCGACGAACCCACGTCCACCAAAACCGCCCCGACCCCAACCACCCCAGCCCCACGGCCGTCCCCAGCCATACCACGGGCCGGCGCCGATGAACAGGCCACCCGCGAACCAGTCAGGTCCGTAGTAGCCGTAAGGCGCGCACGCGTAAGGATAATATCCGTAGTAGCCGTAGTCGCAAACTGGAGGCCCATACCCCAACCCGACGCCCACCCCGACCTGCGCTTGCGAATAGGCCAGCGGCAGCGTTAGAACCGCAACCAAAGCCAAGTATTTTAGGTACCGCATGGTAACCCCCTTTTTCAGACCCGCCGCCGAACCACAAACCTATCGGATCTGCCAGGCTTTTCAGATTTTACTTCGATCCGAAGCGCCTACCTATTTGAACTCGGATTGCCAAGAAAAGTTGCAGTTCCCGCAATGGCTGATTTCAGCCACCCTGCCTGAATTCAACCACTCACTGAAGACCGCAGGATCCCGGTGTGAGGACCCGGCCATTCCAGGAGATTTGCGCCGGCTATGGCCGGTAAATCCAAGCCCGCGCCGTCGCCTCCGGGCCATTTGGATACCCTCCCGCCAGTAACACGCTTCCGTCCCGCAACTTCGTCTCGCTCATGAAATGCCAAGGCTCGTTCATCTGCCCCGCAGCCACAAGAAACTTCCCGCTCGCCGGATCGAAAACCTCCACTTCCGTGCTTCCGCCCGCAATCAGCAATTTCCCCGACGCCAATTGCACAGCCTCATCCGGCAGCTTGAACCGGCTGTCCCTCATCGCGGATGTGGCCGTGAACTTCCCCGTCCGCGGATCGTAGATCTCCGCGCTGCTCAGGTTTCCGTTCCAGCCGCGCGAATCGGAGCCACCGGCAATCAGCACCTTGCCATCGGGCAGCAGCCCCGCGGTGTGCTTGCAGCGGGCTGTCCCCAGACCGCCAGTCTCAGTGAAAGTTCCGCCCTTCGGATCGTATAGTTCCGCGCTCGACGAAACGTCGCCCCTGTAGCCACCCGCGATGAGAACACGTCCATCGTTGAGCAGCGTTGCCGTGTGCGAGACGCGCGCATGGTGCATCGATCCTGTCGCCTGGAACGAAAGCGTCTTCGCACGGAAAATCTCGGCCGCAGCCAGGGCTTCGTTGTCCGTTTCCTCCCCACCCGCGATCAGCACGTCCCCGTCGGGTAACAAAGTGGCGCTAGGCCTTCCGCGGCGAATGGTCATCTTTGCGATCACGGTGAAGCGGCCATTGGCGGGATCGTATAACTCCGCCGAATCCGTTCCTGCCTGGCCCACCCAACCTCCGGCGATAAGCACTTTCCCCGATCGCAGCAGCACCCCTATGTGCCCTACACGCCCAATGCTCATCTCTCCCGTAGGTTGAAACTTACCGGTCGCGGGATCATAAAGCTCGGCGGACTTGTAGAAATCCTGATTGCGCCGCATGCCCCCGGCGATCAGAACCTTGCCGTCCGGAAGAAGAGTCGCGCTGTGCCCTGAGCGCGGCTCCAGCATCGGCGCCGCTGGGGCGAGCGATCCGACCCGGGACACCGGGGAGCCGGCGTCGCGAAACGCCATGGCTGCGAGAGCAAATGTGATTGTGATGAAAGCAACGAGAAGCAGGCGGGACCGGTTCATGGCATCCTCCCGGAAGGTCAGACGTGTAGCCGTAATGGCGGTAAGCAGGCAATCGCGCTTTTCCGGCGCATCTGCGCCACAACGCTAAGCGTCGACTAGCACCTCACTCGGCTCATACTCCACAATGTAACCAGCCACGGCACTCGCGGCGACCGTCAACGGCGAAGCCAGATACATCTGTCCCGGACCACTGCGCCCCGGAAAGTTGCGATTCTGCGCGCTGATCACCACCTGATCGGGACGCGTCGAAACCCCCGGTCCGGCGTTGATGCAAGCCCCGCAACTCGGCTCGATCACAATTGCCCCAGCCTTTTGAAACACGTCCAGGTAGCCCTTGCGCAAGCAATATTCGCGCGTCTCCTGCGATCCAAACTGGATGTAGAACTTCACTGAATCAGCCACGCGCTTGCCTTGCTTCAGCGCGTCGGCCAGCACGGCCGCGTACATGTCCATGTCTTCGTTCTTGCCGGCAGTACAGGTACCGCCGTAAGCAATTTCGATCGGCACGGGAGTGTTTAGATCGCGCACATATTTCCCGTTGCCCGGATCGCCCGGAGTCGCGACCATCGGCGTAATCTCCGCCGCATCGAGCTCGATCACGTGCGCATACTGCGCATCCCGATCGCTGTACAAACCCGCAATCATGGCCTCCGCTTTTGCCTGATCTATCCCGCGCCGCTCAACCAGAAAATCGACGGCTTTCTTGTCCGGCGCGACGATGCCGGTGAACCCGCCAATCTCGGCTGCCATATTCGTCATCGTGGCGCGCTCATCCACGCTGAGTTCTTCGATCGCTTCGCCCGCATACTCCATCACTTTCGCCAGCGCTTTGCCGCTGCGCACGTAGTCGAGACTAAGAATCTTCAGGATGAAGTCCTTCGCCGTGGCATTCGCATGCCTCTTGCCGCGGATCACAATCCTCACCGACTCCGGCACCTTCACTCGCACGTCCTTGGTAATCCAGCTATTGAACACGTCGGTGGTGCCAATGCCGAAAGCCACGCAGCCGATCGCGCCCACGTGGGGCGTGTGCGAGTCGGAGCCGATGTTCAACTGCCCCGGCAGCGCGTAGCTTTCCAGCACGATCGAGTGGCAAATGCCCTCCGACCCTTTGCGGTCCTTTAATTCTCCATGCAGCTTAATTCCCTGCTTGGCGGCAAAGTCCTGCTGTTTCAGTTTGAGTTGCGTCGCCAAGTCGAGCAGGCCCAGCTTCTTTTTCTCCTCCGAAATCACCTCATCGAGAAACGTTAGGTGATCGCGGAAGAAAATAATGCTGCCAGCATCGTTGACCTTGGCATCTTTGCCAACGTAACGCTCAAAAAAGATGGCCGCCATCGGCGTCACGTACTCATGGCTGAAGCGCAGGTCGGCCTGGGCAAACCCAGTGTCCCCAGGCTTCACGCAAGCGACTCCGACCCCGCCCGTTTCGTTCGCCATGTGCCGTGCAAAGATCTTCTCAGCTAGCGTCATGGGCCGGCTGCCGGTTCTGACCGGCGGCAAGAACACCTTCCCCTGCATCCGCGCTACATTGAACGGAAACAGCCCGCCGTACTCAATCACCTGCCGCGTAATCTCGTCTTCCCCGGCAGTGAACTC
>Ga0307478_10002597_pt1 | contig 14002 bp, 12 predicted proteins | sample atmos_gasesECM4C_2_FD_203713 | JGI IMG/M metagenome (GOLD analysis project Ga0307478, IMG submission 203713) | Hardwood forest soil microbial communities from Morgan-Monroe State Forest, Indiana, United States - atmos_gasesECM4C_05 | ecosystem: Environmental > Terrestrial > Soil > Temperate...
ATATCGGGACTCACAGGTGCAGCCAGTATTTAAGCCAATGGCCAACTTTGTCCCAAGGTACTCGTGAAAGAAGAAGAATTCCCGCGATGACACTGCCGGTTGCGAGCAGTAATCGAAGCGTCAGCTGATCGCTCCGAATGTATTCCTTCTGCAGGGAAACGCGGATTTTGCTTTCGGCCTCAGAGTAATGCGCTTGCAATTGTCGAGTAATCTCATCCTTATATAAGTCATGGAATGGGTTACTAAATGCCTGCATGGCAGTGCTAGCCGCCACCTTGAGCGTCTCCTGCTTGGTCCTGCGGTCTTGAAACGCGGCGTTCGGATCTTTTGTAACGGTGTGGAAAACCACCGTAAAGACGGCATCACCCGGCGCTAGCGCCCATGGCTGCGCGCTCAGGTTGATGAGGCGAATGAGGATTGGCCCATTGTAACCTGGGTCAACATGTCCCGCATTGAGAGCGAGAATATTTTCCTTTTGGAGCTTATTGCGTGAGTACACCGTTCCGCAGAGATCAAGTGGAAGCCGTATCTCTTCCTGTGTCATCACAAAAATCATTTGTCCAGGATGAAGCGTCACTGCCGCCTGATTTTGCTGATTGGGGACATAGCTTTCCACGCGCAGGTCGCTGGTTTCTCGATCTTTCCAAAGGATCGTTCCAACTCTGAGGTCGTAGCTCGCGGCTTCTACATCGGCCTCACCAGTTGGACGCAGCTTTGCATCACGGATCAGCTCTTCGGTGCGGATCCGTTCTTGGATCTGCGTGCCACTGAGGATGGGCATCAGCTTGCCTTTCGCTTAGTCTGAGGTCGTAGTGAGTTCGCTTCCATTTTAGGCTCTTTATCCAGAAGTAAAGGCTTCACATTTTGAATGGATGCGAACCTGAGATTATTGTCTGAATTCAAATATGTCACGCCTTGTTTATTCTTCGTCTTCCTCGTCAAATTCAGTTTCAGATTTCCGAATCGGGGGCACCTTTTCGCCAGCCTCAGAAAGGTTCGGTAGCCGATCTTCGACGAACATGTTTACCAAGGCGGTGAAGTACTGAATCTCTTCCTCAGACAAATCCCGGCCCGTCTCCACTCCGTACCAGTATTCAATACACTTCCGGCAACACGTAGCAGTTGCGTGTTGCGCGTAGTAAAGGGGGTTGCCGCTCTTTGGCGTTTGAGTGCCGTCGTGCCAAGGTTGAGCGGGCCCGACAGAATTCCGGATGCGCTTTTGCGCCGCAACGCGCAGAGCGGCAACACCCTTTCGCCTTGCATAGTTGATGGCGCGAAGATCGATCTCCAAGTGCCAGAAGTGATGCCGAATCATCTCGTACTTCAACGACTTGAATGTGTATTCAAGGTCTTTCAAATTGCGCTTCTGAACGCGCGAGAAATCGACAAGATCGACACCGCAGTCGCGGCATTTCCCGCCAGATACGTGTTCCTTGCCCTTCTTTTTGGCCTGCCTAAAACAGTGAAGATCGTCATCACAAGCTGTGCTTGTGCACGTTATCTTTAGCGGAGCCAGCTTCTTTTTCTTGCCAGCTGCGGATTCAGGCGCCATAACTGCTCGGTTCTGACAAGGCCTGGAGTAGCAACTCCTTGTCAATTGGATTTACATCATCGAACTTTGCTCGCGAAAGAACAAAATCTCGAGCAGCCTGCCAGGGATCCCCATCTTCCTTTTGGAGATTTTGTGCAGTGCCCCACCAATTCTCACCCTGCAATGACAGGCGGTAGGCCATGTAGTTTGCGAGCAAATCCACGGGCACATTCTCGTCCTTCGCAACCTTCGTGACCGCATTCTTGAGCCACTCCAGTTTTCCTTTCGCGACATCAACACACTTCTGTGCCAGCTCCTCCGCCCGTCCTCCAAGCGCCACTTCGCCGGCGAAGTCAGTTGCCTCAGCTTCCTCATCGACAAAGTCAGATGGCGCATCCTTCATCAGTACTTCGGGTTCCACTATAGCCACATCTTCGTTTTGCGGTCGTTTTGCCAAATGCCGAATCTCATGCAGTAAGTCGACAATCCATCTGGCGTGCGACGCAGTCTTTTGTTTCAGGACAATCACGTTTCTGCCCTTGACGCGCCAACACGCCCCATGAAACGCGCCAGAATCATTCAGTGGTAGAACGGGAATACCAAGATCATCCCAGCAGTACCGAAGAATACATTCAAAGGTTATCCTCCCTTTCGCGTCTGAAACTGAATTACGAATGGAGTCAGCATCCATTGGAATACCCTTGCGCGACTGCACATGCGGGGTGCACTGTAAGAGAACTAACGCCAGATAATGCGCATAGACCGTGTATGCCGCAAAGAACTGTTGATCAGTTCGCGCGGGAACTTTGAATTGAGCCTGCGCTAGTACGTCGCCTCGAAGCGATAAAGCTGCTCCGCTTAGAATTGAGTCCGTTGTCCAGCTAAAAACCCGACCGACTCTTGCCGCTGCTTCCAGAGCCCAAACTTGGGTGTCTGGCTCATCCATCGAAAAACCAGCACGCAGGGTGTTGGCAAGGTTCTTGGGGAGAATCCGATTCTGAATAAACTCCTTTGGCAGCCCCACCGCTTTGGTGCGCTTCAACACTTCTCCGAACGTAGTCGCAGTCACGGGCAAGAACACCCCATTCGACAGTTTGAGACCCAAGGCCTTCATGACTTCGCGAATTCTTTCAAGACTAGCGCCAGCGTAATCTGTAGCCTCGTAACGCTGGATCTGTTGTTCCTTAACGCCAAGCCGATCTGCTAAGTCTTTTTGCGTCAAACCGACTGCGATTCGAGCCTTCACCAACGCTTGTGGGATCTCATCGAGAGAATTCACTTCTAACGTGCCTAATCCGCGTGCCCGCAAACCTTCGTACTCCAGTACTTCGGACCGGAGCTCATGTAACTGACTAGCAAGGGCATCTTTCTGCACCTTCAGCCACAACCGATCCTCATCTGTCGTTGCACTTCTGGAAGAGAAGTCCGCAAAGGCGCGTTCAAACTCCTCCACGCGAGCTTTCGTAATCCGGTATTGTCTTTCGTTCCTGATCATCACAAGCTCCCCAGATCCAGGGCGAGGATTCCTTTCGCTCGACCGGTATCCTTGTCGCGCTGAAAAAAGTTAAGAAAGGTCATCCCTGATCCGCCTTCCACCATGTCTGCCGGAAAGAGTTCTCCGAAATACTTAGCCTTTTGTGCCGCGCGTGTGTTGTCGAATCTCAGCAGTACCGGATCTGCTGCTTGAAGCATCAACAGGCTCATACCCGCTCGTTCCCAGCACCCATCAAAGTCCGAAGGAACGTCCTTGCTCGTTACAAAACTGCCATCCACGTAAATCGTTTTGCAGCCGGCAACTCTGAGCACCTCCGCTGCGCGCCGCAGTCCGGACAGCAAACGCCGGCGGTGCGGGTTCGAGCCGCACCGTTCAAGCTCGGCCCAACTGACCGGGTGAATCCCAGGAGGGAGATTCCCGTCGCCATCTAGGTCCGGCATCATCAACACAACTATATTGTTGTGTCACAAGAAATGCAAGGATCTTCTCGAGTTGACCGCACCAACTGGCGATACCGATAGGGCTGCGAGAGTCTGGCTTTTGAACGATTACTTCTCTAAGTCTCTGAAAAGCTGGCTGGGACGGAAAAACTCGAAGTCGCGATTCTCTAAGGTGACAGTGTGGATAAAGGACCTCAATTTACACCAATGCGTAGTGAATCTTAGCCCTTACAGAAAAAAAGTTTGAGAATAACTCTAATTTAATTGACACTTGTGACTCGCTTTGAGAATATGAGGCGTGCTCGAACTAAAAAAAGTCGCTGCCGTTCTCTCCGGGGTCGCCATCCGCGAAGGAACTGTTGGAAAAGCACGATTCATGCGCCTGTCCGATCTGTCGGATCTCAAATCAGGTCGGGAACCATCCCTCGGGGTGGGAGCTTTACCAGAGGTGGCAAGAGCTCTTGCGATTCAGCAGGGCGACCTGATTGTAGCCGCACGCGGTCTATCCACGGATATGTGCTTGGCGAACGAAGCTGTTTTCGGGGCCTTCGTTTCCCTCGACCTGTATCTGGTTCGCCCAGACACATCTAAGGTGGAACCGCGCTATCTTTCTGCCTTCTTGTCGCTCCCGTCCACTCAAGCTCTCTTCGCGATAGGTAAACAGGGGAGCGGGCTGGCCAGATTACCAAAAGACGTGTTGGAGAAGATGAGAATTCCAATCCCGTCAATGAAGATGCAGCGCCTGATCGCCGGACTGGCTGGGACTTTTGAAGATGAGGCAAGGCTACTCAGGAAGTTATCCGATTTAAATTCAATCCTTTCCCATGAACTCGTTGCGCGAGCTGTCAACGCCGGCGACCGGGCAGGTTTCTCAAGGAGCTCTAGATGACTACTCCTCTGAAGCAAGAAGACATACTCGCGGCTGTCTGGCGAGCCTGTGACACGTTCCGCGGCGCCGTGGACGCCACTCAATACAAAGATTACGTCCTCACAGCGTTGTTCCTTAAGTACATCAGTGATGTCAGGCGCAAGCATGTCGCCGATTACCGGCTCGAGTTCGGTGGTGATGAGCTTCGCATTCAGAGACGCCTTGATCGCGAGCGTTTCAAGCTCCCCATTGCGGAACTCAAAAACCCCAAGACGAATGAGGTCGAAGAAACTTTTCTTGCGGACTTCTATAGCCTTTACGAACGCCGCGGTCGCGACAACATAGGCGAACTCATAAATATCACGCTGGATACAATCGAAAAAGGCAACGAGGGCAAATTGGGTGGCCTTTTCCGGGCGATTGATTTCAACTCCGAAACCAACCTCGGGCAAACGAAGGACCGCAATCGCCGTTTGAAAATGTTGCTGGAGGATTTTGCCAAACCCAGCCTTGATTTGTCTGAGGTATCAGAGGACATCCTGGGCGATGCCTATATCTTCCTGATTGAGCGTTTCGCAAGTGACGCAGGCAAGAAAGCCGGCGAATTCTTCACGCCACGCAAGGTATCCGAAGTTGTCGCAAAGCTTGCGAACCCGACACCTGGTTCCCGTATTTGCGACCCCACCTGCGGCTCAGGTTCGCTACTGTTGCGTGCCGGTGAAGAAGTTGGGAGCAAGGATTATCAGTTATTCGGTCAGGAATCCAACGGCCAGACGAGAGCCTTGGCGCGGCTTAACATGTTATTGCACGGGCAGGACAGCGCGAGAATCGATTGGTGCAATACTCTTAATTCTCCGACTTTGATCGAGAGCGACCACCTGATGCGATTCGACGTCGTCGTCGCAAACCCTCCCTTCAGCCTAGATAAATGGTGGGACGATGACAATAAGGCGGACTCCCACAACCGATTCACGCCGCACATGCCTCCGAAGAGCCGCGGCGATTTTGCCTTCATTCTGCACATGCTTTCCATTACTCGCCCCACGTCAGGGCGTATGGCGGTAATTGCACCCCATGGTGTTCTTTTCCGGTCCGGGGTGGAAGGCAAGATCCGAGAAAAGCTCATCCGTGACAATCTGCTTGACGCAGTAGTCGGACTCCCCCCGCAACTCTTCCCGACAACGGGCATTCCGGTTTGCGTGCTCGTTTTTGATAAATCCCGCGAGCCGAGCGGAATCCGATCCCATGAAAAGGACGTATTTTTCATCGACGCAAGTAGGGATTTCGAGCCCGGTAAGAAGCAAAACCGGCTGCGCGACGAAGATGTAAGAAAAATCAGCGATACGTATCGCGCCCGGCTGGAAATCGAGCGTTACTCCCACTCGGCCAGCTTCGAGGAGATTGTCGCGAATAACTTCAATCTCAATATCCCACGATACGTCGATAGCTTCGAGCCTGAGCCTGAGATCGATCTTCAGGCTGTGCAGAACGAAATTCGCGATCTTGAAGGACAGCTCGCGGACACTAGGGAAAAGATGAGCTTTTACCTCAAGGAGTTGGGCATTAATGTCTAGGGATTGTCAGAGGAGTGAAGGTCGCCTTGGCGACTTTTTTAATCAGAGGCAGGAGCCGGGGAAGCAAGGCCTGCCTGTCATGTCCGTGACGATGAACGACAGCCTTGTGCTCCGTGAAAGCATCGAGCGGCGATTGGAATCCGCCCTTCAGCCCAATCAGCACCTTCTCGTTAAGAAGGATGACATCGCGTACAACATGATGCGCATGTGGCAGGGCGCTTGCGGACTGGCATTGAGGGACGGGATCGTAAGTCCGGCTTACGTGGTATTGGAGCCCAAGCCATCCATCGACAGCCGCTTCGCCTATCATTGGTTCAAGTCTGCCCACATGCTCTATCTCTTCTGGGCCTACTCGCATGGTTTGACTGAAGATCGTTTGCGACTCTACTTCGATAACTTTTGCGAAATACCCGCTGCGCCACCGTCGCTTGAAGTTCAACGGCTCATCGTCGACGTTCTAGATCCATGGGATAGACGAATAGAAATTACTGAAAACCTCATTGCGGCTCACACAAAGAGGTTCGCGAGCATTTCCAAGTTGCTTTTCGAGGATTTGGGTAGGAACAGATCGAAGTGGAAGTCTCTACGGATTGAAGAGGTTGCAGACTGCTTTTCCGGTGGTACGCCCGACAGGGGCAACAAGGATTTTTTTGGCGGCGACATCCTTTGGGTCAAATCCGGAGAGGTTACGTCAGCGACTATCTCCAGGACAGAAGAACATCTTACGGCAGCAGGGATGAAAGCTTCGAGCGCCCGATGGGCCCCTGCTGGAAGCACCCTGCTCGCCATGTACGGCGCCAATGCGGGTCAGGTCGGTAGGTTGGCAATACGTGCAACGACAAATCAGGCCGTTTTGGCCATTGTTCCGCATGAAGAATCCGTTGACTCAGAATATCTCTACCATTCCATAAGGTATGCGATCCCGTCCTTATTACGAAAGGTCCAAGGATCCGGCCAGCCGAATCTGACCGCAAAGATCATCAAAGAACACGAAGTGCTTGTTCCAGAAAGAAACCGCCAGACAGCTATCGCGCAAATTGCCAATGCCCTCAGGGAGACGCTGGATAATCTAGAAGGCCAGCTCGCGCAACTCCGCCTTCAAAAGCGTGGTCTTATACAGACGCTTCTTGATAGGCAATCCAGCGAAAAGGGATATTTCGATCTTTCCCGACTCAAACTCCAATTCGCGAACCTCTCAAGATTTTCAAACGGAACAGCGCTTTCTAAGGTGCGCGTCATATGAGCAAGTCACCTCAGTTCGCCACCACCGAAGCCGCCGGCGCCCAGCTTCAAGCGCTGCACACATTGATTAATTGCGGTTGGCGCTATGTTACCCGCTCCGAAGCCGAGCAATGGCGGGATGGGCGGCGCACGGTAGCGTTTCTTGAGACGCAGGTGCGATCCGATCTGGCACGTATAAATCGAATCAATCTGAATGACCGGGCGTATCCATTTTCTGAACCTAACATTGATGCGGCCGTGCGGCGATTGACTGAGCGTATCCCGGAAGGCGTTGTGCGCGCCAACGAACGCATGACCGATGATTTGACGCTTGGCTTTGCTCTTCCCCAGAGCATCGGCGCCACGGCGCGCGAGTGGCCATTCAAATACATCGACTGGTCGGACTGGCGGGCAAACACCTTCCAGGTGAGCAGCGAGTACACAATCAGCGAACCTGCGGGAAATTCAATCCGTGTTGATTTGGTCTTGTTCGTCAACGGCATTCCGCTCGGTGTGATCGAAGTCAAATCCTCACAGGTCGATGCCGAAGAGGGCGTTGGTCAGCAGATCCGCAACCAGAAGGCTGATGTCGGCGTCCCTTCTTTTTTCTATTCTGTCCAATTGCTTATCGCCGCAAATACACACGACCCACGATACGGTACGGTCGGCACGCCCCGGAAGCTCTGGAGTGTCTGGAAGGAGCGCGAGGATTCGGACGATTTCATGCGCGATATCGTGAATCGCCCTTTGCACAGCATCGAGGAAAAACGGGTTGCGATGGATTTTTCGCGGTACATGAAAAACCATTCGGAGTTAATGGCGATTGGGCGGGAGACAACTTCCCTCGATAAAACGCTCATAGGCCTTTGCCGGCCGGAGCGCTTCATGCGCCTGATACGCCGGTACATGTTGTTCGACAGGGCACAAAAGAAAGTCGCAAGATATCAGCAAGTTTCCACTATCGAAAGCCTGCTGAAGCGCATTGAGGAGCGCGACGAAAACGGCCGACGCAAAGGGGGTGTTGTATGGGAGACGCAGGGGTCAGGCAAGAGCCTGGAGATGGTCATGCTTGCCAAGGCCATTGTGCTGGCCCATTCGCGCGCTCGCATCATCATTGTGACGGATAGAACCGATCTCGATGACCAGATTTTCAAAACTTTCCGGGCCACCGGACAAGAGCCGAAAAGGGCGGCCACGGGAGAAAACCTTCTCTCGCTGATTGAAGACAAGACGCCAGTCGTCACCACTGTCATTCACAAGTTCAGGGCGGGTCTAAATAAGCGCCGGGTTGTGGAGACGTCAGCGGATATTTTTGTCCTAGTCGATGAGAGTCACCGCAGTCAGTATGGCGATCTCGATAGTCTTCATGATCGTATGCGCGAGGTGTTGCCCAACGCCTGCTTTATCGCTTTCACGGGAACACCGATCGCCAAAGCAGAACGCAATACGTTTGCTAAATTCGGCGACCTTGTTCGGCCATCATATTCGATGCGGGATGCAGTTGCTGACAACGCCGTGGTACCTCTCCTTTATGAAGGGCGAGAAGTCATGACGGACGTCGACGAGCAGCAGATTGACCGCTGGTTTGAGGTACATACGCGCGATCTCACTGAGGCGCAGCAAGCGGATCTCAAGCGCAAGATGAGCCGTGCGCGTGAAATCGAAGGCGCTGAATCAAGGCTCCAGACCATTGCCTTTGATGTGGGCCAGCATTTTGCGGCGAATTTCAAGAATACAGGGCTCAAAGGACAGCTCGCCGCTCCGTCAAAGAGGGCGGCGATCCAGCTCAAGAAACTGTTTGATGTTTTCGAAGTGGTTTCATCCGAGGTCATCATTTCCGCCCCGGAGCTGCGGGAAAGTGAAGATGACGTCGATGAACCCGACAGTGAGGAAGTACGCGCATTCTGGCGGAAGATGATGAATCGCTACGGCGGGGAGGATGCGTACAACAAGTCGATCATCGAGCAGTTTAAAGGGCCTGGCGATCCCGAGATCATCATCGTCGTCAGCAAACTTCTGACCGGCTTTGACGCGCCGCGCAATACGGTTCTTTATCTCGCGCGCCACCTCAAGGACCATGGACTTCTTCAGGCAGTCGCCCGCGTGAACAGGGTTTTCGACGAAGAAGGAACCCAGGAAAAGCCCTTCGGTTACATCCTCGACTATATGGGCGTGCTTAAGGATCTGGGAAAGGCGCTTGCCAGCTACGATGCACTTCAGGGCTTTAACGAAGAAGATATCGCCCAGACTGTTGTTTCAATACGTAACGAGGCAAACAGGGTTCCGGATGCGCACGCTGCATTGCTCGACATCTTCAAATCAGTGTCCAACACCTACGACGCGGAAGCCTATGCGCGACTTCTTGCTGATGAACGGGTGCGGGAGGATTTCAGAAACCTTCTTTCTGACTTCCATCGGACACTTACCGTGGCTCTTGCTTCGCCGAGTTTTGTTGAGAACACGAAACCGGAAGTTATCCGGCGCTGGAGAGAGGATTTCTCGCGCTTTATTGCACTCAAAGCCGCTACGGACATACGCTACGCGGACAAAATCGATTGGCGCGACTATGAAAGACGTATTCGCCGCCTTCTCAACACGCATCTAGTCGCACGTGAGGTCGTCACACTCGTGGAACCCCTTAATATCTTTGACGATATTGCGATCGAAGCTCGCAGAGAAAGTAGGATTGAGACGGACGCCTCTATCGCCGACACGATAGCGCACCGACTGACGCATGCCATCGAAGAAAAATGGGACGAAGACCCAATATTTTTCGAGAAGTTCTCGAAGCTTGTCAGAGATACCATCACCGATTTCCACAGCGGTCGTATAAGTGAGATCGCTTACCTCGCCATGGTCCGTCAACTTCGTGACAAGGTTCAAACCGGTCGCGACGACGCTGATCCCGCTCCTGCAAGGCTGCGAGACGATAGCCATGCGCAAGCGTTCTGGGGACTCGCCAGGAGAAATCTTGAAAAAGCCGGGGTAGGTAACGCTGAACTAGCGGCGGACATAGCCCTGCAGGTCAGCAAAATCGTCCAGGAACGGCGCAAGGTCGGCTGGCAATATGACCGCGATATCGAGAACCAGATCAGGAATGACATCGATGATTTCTTTTTCGAGGAATTGCTTAAGCGAGACGACAAGATCGAAGCCAGAGTGCTGGACGCCATCGTCGATGACGTTCTCGCCTCGGCACGCGTGAGGTTGGCCCAATGAATTGCGGCCTTGAACAAGTAGAAATCAGTTGGGGGGGGCGCCGGATACTCGCGGAGCTTCGACGCACGCGCAGGCGCGTCCTGCGGGTTGAAGTGAGACCAGCGGGCAACGTTGTCGTAATAGCGCCCTGCGGTGTGGAGATGGAAGCGATTCAACAGCGCGTGAAACGCAAGTGCCCTTGGATCTTCCGCGAGATCGACAGAATAGCGTCAAGGCCCGCGGTTACCCCTACCCGCCATTTCGTTTCGGGCGAGACGCATCTTCTTCTGGGCAAGCCTTACAGGTTGTCAGTGGAGCAGAGCGACCAGCCGGAGGTCAGGATCGATGGAACACGTCTCCGTCTGTTGACGCCGCAGCCAGGTAACTCATCGGAATGCAGCGAACTGATGAAAGCCTTCTACACATCTACTGCCCGCACCGTCTTCAGAGAAAGACTCGATGCCTTGGCACCGCCCTTCCTCCGGAAAGGGATGACGTATCCCTCGCTCGTGATTCTGGCAATGTCAAAGCGCTGGGGGAGCTATACGACCAACGACCGCGTAATTCTTAACGTCGATCTGGTGCGCGCCAGTCCGTCACTCATCGATTACGTGATATGTCATGAACTTGCACATGGTTTCTACGGCGACCATGGCAAAGAATGGCAAAACCTGCTTTCCACGGTCATGCCAGATTGGGAGCGTCGGAAGGCGCGACTCGAAGCACTCCTGCGGTAGAGGACCGAGATTGTGCACTTCTTTTTGAAGCACCACTTCCTATCGTCTCAATTTCCCGGCCGGATAACTGCGGTCGTCATTCATGCCGGATGTGAGTGCGACCATGAAAGCTAACATCCGAAAACTTGTGCATCACATCAATAGAAAGGTTTGGTGGCATGTCAAGCCAGATGACGCAAAATCCTATGAAAAGCGAGGGAAATTCCTTTCGTCGAGTTTTGGAGAGGCGGAATTCTATGGACGACCGGCAGGTATTCCGGAGAGGGTGAGAATTTCGCGACCGCTCGTTGGGGATAACAATAGCGTCGAGCGCACACTTCTGGGGCGGGTTGAGTCAAGTCCAGACATCACAGTTCCGAAGCGACTTGCTTTGGACGCTAGACTCCGGCGCGCTGCTCTCCGACAAGGGTACGATTCCATCGCGTTAATGACCGCTTCCGGTTTCCGAAAATTCATGAATGAGGGCAAGGTTCCCCGAAGCATTGAACTAAACGTTTTGGATCTACGATGTTTGACTTCGGCTGAACACAATTGACGAGTTCGCTAATTATCTATCATTGCCCCGGATGGTCGACAAGCATTCCGCACTTCAAGCCTTCGGTTTTTGTTCTTCATTCATCCAAGTCCCTATCCTTCCGCTTTCCGACTCCATAGATGCTCTGGGGTGGGAATGCCACGTCTCGCTGCTTCGCCAGCCCCAGTTGTTTCTCTACCGGTGGCAACAATTGCGAAGGGACGCGATCGAGAGCTTGTGACAAGTTGAAGAGAGCGCTCAGGGAGGGACTCTTCTCGCCCCTCTCCAGCTGGCCAATATAGTTGCGGTGGTATCCAGTGGCGTGGGCAAAGGAATCCTGGGAATGACCTGCCTTCTCTCGTAGCTGCCGAAGGACGATCCCGAAAGCGATCTGCGGCGTTCGCGTCCTCCAGTTGCGCTTTGCCTTTTGGGGCATGTGGCCAACATTCTTCTGTTGACCACAATTGTGCGACCCACCTATAGTGTGTATTCGTAAGCCCGCCGAGATCGGCCGATCCGCATTGGGGACATAGTGAGTTCGTCACTTACAACCCGATTGCCCTCCCTGGCAGCCTCCAAAGAGAACAGTCGTCAAGTAGCGAACTCGAATCAGCCTTCGAGTGTGGAGGCGGAGGCTACAGACGAGGCGTTAATCTCTTGCATTTGCGATGGGGATAGAGGAGCTCTGGGGTGCTTGTTCCGTCGTTACGCACGCGTCGTGCGCGGGGTTGCCTACCGGGTACTTCGAGACGCATCCGAGGCAGACGACTTGCTCCAGGATATCTTCTTGCTGGTTCATCGCCTCTGCGCGACCTTCGACAGTTCCAAAGGCTCAGCTCGGTTCTGGATGCTCCAAATGACCTACCGCCGCGCCATCTCCCGCCGGCGTTATCTGACCTCTCGGCACTTCTATACACATGTGGATCTGGATCAAGCGGCAGACCGACTTGGCGACGTGCCCTCGAAATCAGCTAATGGAAATTCGTTGGATGGAAACCTTGAAAGAAAACAAGCTTGGGACACTTGGTTGGCGGAACTCTCGGAAAACCAGCGGCAGACACTCCATCTGCTCTTCTTCGAAGGCTACACATTTGAAGAGATCGCATCAAAAACGGGACAGACCGTTGGGAATGCGAGAAATCACTATTACCGTGGATTGCAGAAGTTGAGGAAACAGATTTCTGCTGGCAAATTGCCGGGCAAAGAAGCAGTATGATAAAAGATTCTTGCCATCGTAGGAGCGGGTGCGTTGTTGCCAAGCGGACCCCATGACGAGTTTTTGGAGCTCTGTGCTGTTTCGACCTCAGGCCAACTCAGCGAGGAAGAACAGAAACGGCTTCACGAACACCTCGTTGTTTGTCCCGAGTGCCGTCAAGCTGTTCGTGAATTTGAGTCGGTCGTCAACGATGCGATTCCCGCCATTGGCGCAGAGCAATCCTCTCGAATCGATCCCGGTCCTGGATTTTCCCAATCGAAAGCCGAAAAGGCCTTCTTCGATCGTTTGGCCAAAGAAGATGGGCAGCGAACACGTGGCACCGAAAAGAAGAACGGCGTGCCGTCCGCTTTTCGTCGGGTTCTGCCCATCGCCCCCGAATCCACCTGGCGCCATGTTTGGATGCTCTACGCCGCTGGCATCCTGCTCTTTGTTACCCTCTGTCTTTCCGCCTACTGGGTTGGCGTGCGGCACGGCACGGATGTGGCCAAGTCCACACCGCCGTCCCAATCGTCTCAGGTTCAAGTAGCAACTGAGAACCCGACTTCCCTGGAAGAGCAACTCAGCGATGCCGCCCACGAGCGAGAAATTGCCCGTTCCCAGATCGCCCAACGTGACAAGGCGCTCGCGGACCTGCGCCAGCAATTACAGCAGCAATCGGTAGAAATCAATCGGATGAAGGAAGCCCAGGAAAAACTACAGGCCACGGTGCAGAGCGACCAGACCGGCAAACAAGACCTCGTTCAACAGCGAACCGAACTCGGTCAAAAATTGGAAGCCGCCCAATCGGAATCGCGATCTCTTCAGCAGCAGGTAAATTCACTCACACAGCAATCGAGCACTGAAACCTCGCAAGCCAAAGCCCTAGGATCGAAAGTCGAGGATCTGACACGGCTTTTGGAGGATCGTGAGAAGGCTCTGAATCAGCAAGACGAACTGCTGGCCCATGATCGCGATATTCGGGAAGTGATGGGCGCACGGAACCTCTACATCGCCGAAGTGTATGACACCGACGAAAAGGGTGCCGCCCGCAAGCCTTACGGCCGCGTGTTCTACACAAAAGAGAAGTCTCTAATCTTTTACGCCTACGACCTCGATCAGCAGCAGAGTAAGAATCATGCCCCGACATTTCAGGCGTGGGGTCGTCGGGGACCAGACTTTAAGCAGGCGGTCAACCTCGGCATATTTTACGAAGACAACTCTTCCAAGAA
>Ga0307478_10002599_pt1 | contig 13998 bp, 13 predicted proteins | sample atmos_gasesECM4C_2_FD_203713 | JGI IMG/M metagenome (GOLD analysis project Ga0307478, IMG submission 203713) | Hardwood forest soil microbial communities from Morgan-Monroe State Forest, Indiana, United States - atmos_gasesECM4C_05 | ecosystem: Environmental > Terrestrial > Soil > Temperate...
AATGCGCGCGCCGAATTGCAACTCGACTTCGCCAACATTCTTCGTTTGGGACCAAATTCCAAGGCTACTATTGCGACCTTCACGCATAAAGACATTCAAATTCAGTTGGGCCAGGGCATAGCCGCTTACACTGTTTCGAAGGACAGCGAGGCAGAGCCGGAGATCGACACTCCGAACGTCTCGGTGCATCCGGCACATCACGATGGCGTGTTCCGCGTTGAGGTGCGGCCTGATGGTGACACGCTCGTGATCGTGCGCAAGGGTGAAGCGCAGATCGCCACTCCACAAGGCAGCACCGAAGTGCACAGCGGGGAGATGGCAACGATTCGTGGCGACACGAACTCAGCGCAGTACAAGATTTCGCAAGCGCCTGATCGCGACGACTGGGATCGCTGGGTCGCCGACCGGGATCATCTGATTGAAAATGCGCAGTCGTGGCATCACACCAATCACCGCTACACCGGAGCGCAAGATCTAGACGCGTACGGGCAGTGGCGCAATGTTCCTGACTATGGCGACGTCTGGGTTCCGAACGAGCCCGAGGGATGGGTTCCATATCGCGACGGTAACTGGGTATGGGAACCGTCCTATGGCTGGACCTGGGTTGGTTATGAGCCTTGGGGATGGGCTCCGTATCACTATGGCCGCTGGTTCTGGTACGGCAGTTCGTGGGCGTGGTGGCCAGGACCTGTCGGGTTCGGTTACAACCCCTTCTGGGCGCCGGCATACGTGTCGTTCTGGGGTTGGGGTGGAGGCTTCGGGTTCGGCTTTGGATGGGGTGGATGGGGTGGTTTTGGCTGGTTGCCGATCGGGCCATGCGATTGGTTCCACCCGTGGTGGGGTGGATATCGTGGCCGCTTCGGCTGGGTCGGACGTGGCTGGGACCATGACGGTGGTCGCTGGGGTGGCTTCCAACCGTTGCATGGAGGAACGCGGTTCTCGAACCTTAACAACATCCGCAATGAACACATTTTCCGGGCGATGTCGACCGTCGGCGCCGGCCGCTTCGGTGCGGGGAGAGTGACGGCGACCGCGGCGACCCGTCAGCAGTTGAACGGCGCGCACATGATGGCTGGCAATCTGCCAGTGGTTCCGACGCGTGCGAGCCTGTCGGCGAGCGGCCGCGCGGCAGCGCCATCAACGATTCGGAATGGAGGCTCGGAACGCTTCTTCGGCTCGTCTCATAACAATGCGTCGCGGCCAGCGTCGTTCCAGCAGCAGACCGCAGGTCTGCGGCAGTCGATGCAACAAAGTCATGTGGGTGGGGTACCAGCCGGTGGTCGAACGGCCGCTGGCGGTTCGTTTGCGGCGCGCGGGGCAGGTACAACCGGCACCATGCAGAAGCCTTCTGCAGGAAACATCTCCAACCGCGAGATGGGTAATTCCGGCAGACCGGGAAGTCAGAGTGCCGGTGCGCAGAACGCAACCCGAGGTGGGGTCGGATCTGCCAATCCCTCGAACAGTGGAATTGGACGAAACGCGGGGCCTAGTAATGCGGGCGGCTATCGTCCGTTTACACCCCCGAGCAGCGCGTCGCGGCCATCTGGCTCTGAGAACATGGGCCCGGCGAACCGCGGCTCCGCTATGGAATCACAAGGCGGCGCCAGAGCGTCGGCTCCGGTGGCTCGCGACGGATTCCGGCCCTTCACGCCGCCCTCGCGAAGCGAGTCGTCCGTTGCGTCCGGCCTTGCGGCCCAGCGAGGCAGTAGCGGCAGCTATTGGAATCGGACGGCGCCCAGTTCCGTGGGATCACGCGGCTACAGTTCCGGCAACTACGGGTCGGCTGGAAACTATGGACGCGGATCATACTCACGTCCGCAACTGGATATGCATCAGCCTGTCGTGCGCGGTCTATCGAATGGCGGCTACGGCGGCTATGGAGCGGGTCGCGGTCCAAGTCCAAGCTATGGGGGTTATGGTGGACGTCCTAGCGCTCCTCCGAGCTACGGAGGTTCGCACGGTGGCTACAGCGGTGGCGGTCACGTAAGCGCGCCCAGTGGCGGCGGCGGCCACACTGGCGGCGGAGGTGGTGGACACGCGTCCGGCGGAGGCGGTGGACACTCGGGCGGCGGCGGAGGTCATTCGAGTGGCGGCCATCACTAATTGCTAACTTGGGTTTTGACGAGTTGTTGTAAACGAAGTGAACGACAGAGGCGAGAAGGGCGTGCTAAACGGCACGCCCTCTTTCGTTTGGATGATGGAAGTTTTCAAGGTTTCAAGGCTCTAAAGTTTTAACGTTTTAGGGTCCCCCGTTGCAGACGCAGGCTCTTGGCCTTCAACGTTGGAACCCTGAAACTTTGGCACTTTGAAACCTTGAACCTTGAAACCTTGAACGTTGCCCCTACGGCCTTGCATACGCTGGGCTATCCGGCTGCGGGTGATCATAGTCACGACCGTATTTGTTCTTGTGAGCAAGTTCTACATCGGACCCTGCGAGGCTGAATGTGCCCAGCGATGTCTGGTCTGGCACGATGGTGATCTCGCGGGTTTGGGCGTGTAGTGCATCGGGCGGCACCGATGAGTGGAACATTTGAACTTGATAGCGTCCCGGCGGGACATTGGGCAAATTCAGTTCCCCTCGAACATCCGAGATGGCGTAGTAAGGCGTAGCCAGGGCGATGATCACAGCGCTCATCTCGGCGTGGATATTACAAAAGATAAATGAAATGCCGGGCTTGTCGAATTGCACGAACCGCGTCGTACCACTCTCGTAGAGTCCGAGGTCAAAGCGCTTCCCCTCGAAAAGAGAGAACACGTTGTGAAAGAACGGATCGTGGTTCGGAAACTCGACCTTGCCTCCAACCGGGATCACAAGCAGCGATGGATGGAAGCTTTTGTCTTTCTGGACCAGTTTCGGAATCTCGGATTGAGGTTGTTGTCGCGGTTCCAAAGAGACGCCGATCGGGGTCAGCCACAACACGACTTTTGAACTGTCTTTCACGCGATGACCGTTTCTGGTCAGTTCCACATGAGCTTTCAGGGGCGCCTTCTGGGCCGTGGCAAGAATCAGAAAGGCGGATGACAGAATGCCCACCTTGGCCGCGAAAAGTGCGGCAGTGCGCAGGCCCGCGACGAATTTGTCGCCACTGAGCCGGTGGCGAAGTGCTCGGTTTTTCAAAACAGGATCCCCACTGCTAAATTCACCTGATTGGTTATGTTACTGCTGTTATAGACGGGAAAACTCTGCAATCGTCTGAGCTCGGCAGAAAAGACCAGGTCCGAGCGTGGGCGAAAAACGACGTTTCCGAAGGCTCCGCGATTGCGTCCCAGGATCGGGGCGAAGTTGTTCTGATCCGTGGCAAAGCCGCGAATATCCCTGGTGAAAGTGTCGTCCTGCGCGATCACGCCGTTCACTTCGATCTTAGGCGTGACCTGGAATTTCAGCTGGGTCCATCCGCCTGCTGCGTCGAGGCCACGAATTGGAGTGCTGGCCGACGGTTTTCCGCCATAGACGATCGACCGGCCGACGGCACCGCCTAATCCGCCTATCCCGCGGCCGCGATAGAATTCGCCGGAGAGCGACAGCCGCGACACAATCGGAATCTGCCAATCGGCGGTTCCCGCCCAGGCATCGACGTAACGGTCCCAAGCCCAGTTTTGCCGACCGTAGTAGCCAGCGGCTCCAAAGCTGATCTGGCGTTCGTGCAGGGGACGCGACCAAGCTGTGCGAAGAGCGTAGGCTGGCTGTCCCGATAGTTCTCCCGCTTGCGGGTAACGGTAAAAGGGATCTCCGGGAAATTCCCAATCCAGGTTGTCAAGAATTCCGGCTTGCATGGTCAAGGTTTGGCGATCCGAAACCGCGAACCGGTGCTCCATTCGCAGTTGGGGCGTCCATCCCCAGAGGTTTCCGGCAAAGGCGAAGGCGGGCGTAGCCAGGGACGCGAACGAAGTCGGCGAGAGTGGTGAAAAGAATAGCGAGTCTTGGCCGGCGACAAGCGAGGTTTGTCCCCAGTCGAAGCGCAGGCTGGCGGTCTGCAGCCGGACGATGCCGAAGTTCACACCGTTTCCAGTGGCAGGGAACCCGCCGGCGAAATCGAGCTGAACGTCCGCCGAAGTTTTTGCTCCGGCGAAATTGGGGCCGAAAATCTCCAGTCCAATTTCGGATTGCCGCAGCGTTGCTCCGATCGAAGCCTGTGGATTTCCTCCGCCCACCGGCACTGCGTAGTCAGGGAAGTCAATACTGTCGGCAGCACCTACGTTGCGAAACGCGTTCATGAGCACGATTCCGTGAAGCCGGGCGCGATACTTGGAGGCTGTCTCAACCTTCGTCTGATACTGCTCGTCAATTTTCGACCCGATCAGCGAAGTAGATTCCTCCAGCTTTTCAATCCGGTGTTCCAGGGCATCGCTTTGGGGGGGTGAAGCCGAGGTGGAAGTGGCGATCTGACTCGTGGTTTCGGCGTCTGTTGTTGCAGGCCGTTCCAGCAGAGCGCGGGTGGCTTGGAGATCGTTTCGCAACTGCAGCATCTCGGCGCGGGATTGCGCGTTCTCTGAGCGCATTTCGTCGATCAATGTGCGCAACTGCCGCACTTCATCTCGCAGGGCGCTGATCGAAGTATCGGCGCCAGGTCCAGTGGAGTTTGTTTGAGCAGACGCCTGTTGTGCGGCTGCATGCCCAGCGAATGCGATAAAGAAGGCGGCAACCGACACTGCGGCCCCGCGAAAGACGAAGCTGCTTAAGGTATTCACACCGTCCTCCTGCACATCCATCCTGGCTCAGGACACAAGTGATAAAAATGGACCGCGACTAAAGGCCAGGCCGGGAGATCGAAGAATTGCCGGAATCCGAGCGTTGGGCGACCGAAGATAGTTCATCGCCCGCATCATGAGCGGTTTGGAGATTTTCCTGTACGCGTCCGGGAAGCACCATGCGAAAAATCGTTCTGCCTTGCGTCGTACGTTCCAGAGAAATCTCGCCCCCATGGTCTTGCACAATCTTTTGCACAACCGCGAGACCCAGCCCGGTCCCGTTTTCCTTGCCGTGGCTGACGAAGGGATGGAATAAGCGGTCGCGAATGGAGTCGGCGATGCCCGGGCCGTTATCCGCGACCGAGATGGTAATTGCGCCGCCCATTTCGCCTGCAGTGACTTCGATCTGTCCTCCCCCAACCGGAGCCGCTTCGCAGGCGTTCAATAATAGGTTGTACAGAGCGCGCTCCAGCTTGCGGGCATCGAACCAGCCGGAAGCCGAACCACTGCACAAGACATCAATCGAGCGAGAATGATGCCGGGGATGCAGCCGCACCGCCTGCACCGCCCGCTGAATGACGTCGGCAACATTGCCGTACGCCGGAGTCAGCGATTCACGAGTGCGGGCAAATTCGAGCAGAGAATCGATCAAATCTGTCATCAGATTCACGCCGGTGCGCACTTCCTGGTAGAGTTCCTCGCGTTGCGCCGCGGTTAGTCCGCTGTCAACGAGAAATTCGGAGTTAGCGACAATCGCAGCCAGCGAATGCCGTAGATCGTGGGAAATCGAACTGGCCATGCGTCCGATGGTGGCCAACTGTTCGGACTCGAGCAGTTCCTGCTGGGTTTTCAGCAGGCTGGAACGCATGCGATCGAAGGCGCGCGTCAACTCGGCTACCTCATCACCGCCACGCGGGTCGAGGGGATGATGAAAGTCTCCTGTCTCTAGCGCGCGAACACCCGCGACAAGGCTTCCCAACGGGCGAGTGAAGGTATGGGAGAGGAAGAACACTAATCCGCTTCCCACCAAAATGGCCGCGAACCCGAGCAGTAAGAGGTAGCGGTTCAGCTGGTCGAGAAATTTCGTGGCTTGATCGTAGGAACCGAGCACGGTCAATCGCACGGGTCCGGATTGAGATTCCGAAAGCAGCAGGGAAGTCGCCAGAAAACGCTCTTTACCGATCTCGACATCACGCGGTTCGTCGTGAATCGACCCGAGGTTCAGATTCTGTACATTCCCGCCCTTCACTTGCGAGGGACTCAAAGTCGTGGCTGCGACCTCGTTGCCGTAGGAAAAAGCTACCTGACTGCCCGCCACCTTGCTGACTTCTCCGGCCAGCCGATCATTGATTTCGTACCCGATAACCAGAAATCCGAGCAGAGTGCCTTCGGTTCTGGAACCGCGATAGATCGGTTCGACGAAGGCCTGGTACAGCCGGCGGTTGCCTAGCCACCAATGACTCGATTCGCCTTGATCCTCCTCGAGAAACTGCTGGAAATATTTCTCCGCTGCCGCCTGGGTGAAACCCGGAGTCTTGGTGTGGAGGGCTACCACTTTTCCGCTGCGGTTGACCAGCACGAAGAGATCGAAGCCGGCGATTTTCCAGACTGCTTCAGAAGCATCCTGGATCGTTACCGGATCTGGACTGGTCATAATCGCGCGCGTGATGGGAAGATCCGCCAAAAGAGCCACGTCACTAGTCAGCATCTTCTCGCGTTCGTGACGGAAATCCTGGAATGCGCTTACAGAATTCCGCAAATTGACCGCTATGCTCTGCCGGACGTTTTGCTCAACACTGCGACGAACCAGAAGCAGGCTAATGGTGGTCAGGCCGGCCGTGATGACCAGCATGGACAAGAGGAAGCGGGTGCGCAAGCGCAAGCGCGGCAAAAACTCCGCCGCAGGCGCGGTCGGATAACGGTGTCCGGATTCCGGAGAAGAGTTCACGCGGATCAGCGAACGAACTTGTATCCCATGCCATGCACGGTACGGAAATGGATCGGGCTGGAAGGATCCTTCTCCAGTTTCTGACGTAGTTTGAGAATGTGATTGTCCACCGTGCGCGTGGAAGGATAATTCTGATATCCCCAAACCTCATTGAGCAGTTCATCCCGGCTGATCACACGGTCGGCATTCTGTACCAGGAACTGAAATGTCTTGAACTCTTGCGCTGTCAGTGTGACCAGTTTGCCGTCGCGCTTGATTTCCATTTTCTTGAAGTCTGCCGAGATACCGTCGAAGCTTACGACTTTAACCTCGGGACTACGTTCAGTGTGCCGCAGGGCCGCGCGCACGCGAGCCAGCAGTTCGCGAGGACTGAATGGCTTGGTCACATAATCGTCGGCGCCAAGTTCGAGCAGCAGAACTTTGTCGGAGACATCGCTGGCGGCGCTCAGGACGACGATCGGCAGTGTCGGAGCGAGGGCCTTGATTTCTTTGCAAACGTCCCTCCCGGATACTTTGGGCAGCCGCAGGTCGAGTACTACGACTGCGGGTGTCGAGGCCTGAAAACTGTCGAGTGCGGCGCGCCCGTCCGACTGGGTCTCGACGGTGTACCCCTCGGTCTCGAATAACCGACGCAGTGCTTTTTGGACTGCAGGATCGTCTTCTACCACCAGAATCCGACCCTTGGAGGGTGTTGGCGGGTTCAAAGTCTTCGCGCCGAAGGGGATGGCGAGATTGCCCATAATCGAGAGTCCTGATCCGAGGCAGACTTCCGATATTGCTCACAGGAAGTTTGACCTCTGAAGGTTACAACGATTTGACGAGCTTCCCGGACGAACGGTGCGGTTTTGACAATTTTTTTACAACATCTCTTGTGTGTCAAAACTGAGTAGGGCACGAGACGTGCTACGCGGCGACATTGCTTAAAGGCGGGCTTGATTCACCAATACCTCTGCATCCCGGAGCGCGTTGCCTTTATTGCGGGGTGCGGATTCCGTACTTGGTGAGTTTGTAGGCGAGGGCGCTGCGCGAGAGTCCCATGCGGCGTGCGGCTTCGGCCTGCGCCCCTCGAGTCGAGTTCAGGGTACGTACGATCAGTTCCCTCTCGGCATGCTCCAAGACTCCGGTTAGGTCGAAAGAATCGGCAAACGGAATACGAAGTCCCGGGATCTGCACGCTACCGTTCCCATCAGTTCCGGCGGATTCTTTCGGCAAGGTTAAGTCCTGAGGCCTGATTTCCAGGTTGCTGCTCAGAATATAGACGCGCTCGATCATGTTTTTGAGTTCGCGCAGGTTTCCCGGAAAGTGATATTGCTGGAGCAGTTGCAGGGACTCGGCGGTCAACCGTCTTTTGGTGGTTTTCAATGCGGTCGCGACCTGCTGACAAAAGGCGTCGCTCAGGCTTGAAATATCCTCTCGCCGTTCGCGTAACGGTGGCAAGTGAATCGGTGCCACGGCCAGCCGGTAAAACAGGTCTTCGCGGAACAGCCCTACCTTTACCTGCTGCTCCAGATTGCGCTGTGTCGCTGCCAGGACTCTGACATCGACGCGCCGCGGCCGGGTAGATCCTACGCGCAGCAATTGGCCATCGGTCAAAATGCGGAGCAGTTTGGTCTGAGCGGCCAGCGACATCTCTCCGACTTCCTCCAAAAACAGCGCGCCTTCGTGCGCAGCCTCGAACAGACCTTGACGCTGGCGATCCGCTCCGGTAAACGCTCCCTTCTCGTGCCCGAAGAGTTCGCTTTCCAGAAGAGTTACCCCATAGGCCGCGCAGTTAACCGCAACAAACGGTTTCGAAGCTCTGGGGCTGTTCCGGTGGATTGCACGAGCTAAAACCTTTTTGCCACTCCCTGCTTCGCCAGTAATCAGGACAGTTGAGTGGGTAGGAGCCACTTGGGCAATGCGCTCGCGCACTTCGCGCATAGCGGGGCTATCGCCATAGATTTCGGATGTGCCTTCGAGACGAACCACGGCATCTTTCAGCAGAAGGTTTTCCCGCAGCAGGCGGGCGTGTTCCGACGCTCGGCGGACGGTCGCGCGGACGAGGTCGGGCTGGACCGGCTTACTGATGAAATCGAAAGCGCCTTGGCGGATGTGATCGAGGGACAGTCCAGAACTGAGAAGATCCGCGATAAGAATGACAGGAAGGGTTGGATCGAATTCACGAGCCATTTGGAGGACTCTACTGCCTCCACCATCAGGAATTTTCTGTTCAGCAATGGCTACGTCAAAATCATTGCCGGCTAGACTGCGCTGAGCTTCCTCCACCGTAGAAGCTTCCCAAATCTGATGCTCATCGTGTCGCAAGTGAAGAGAAAGGAACCGCCGTGTGCTCGCTTCCTGATCAATTAAGAGTATGCGCCCCATGTGTTTGACAACTCGATTCCGAAAGTCCGCTCTCCCACCTTGGGAGGGCACACTGGGGCCTACTGGCCAGTAGACGAAGTTCGGGTCTTGCCGATATCCTCGTTCATCCGGGAAGTCGGAAAGCGCCCAGCGCGCGTAACAAGATATTCCCCCAGAACGGCTAGGGCAAGTTTGGCCCAGAGCAACAAACGTTCAAAAAACTTTACAGGAATACCAGTGAGTAATTATTAGGTCTGCGCCAACAAGCGGACGACGAGTAGTCCGGTTAAAATCTCCGCATCACCGGACCAAGGTCGTCATCGAGGTGCACCACTGGAGACTGGTGCTTTCGGCCTCATCCGAAATAAACTGGCAAGAATCTGCAACAGATTGAGACTAGGCAAACGGTTAGAGGCGGCGTTTCGCCCGCTTGAGACTGGAACGCACTCCCCAGGATGCTAGAGAAGCAAAAAGAAAGATCCATTCTTCAGGTCCGCGGCCGCAATCTGCGGTGGACTTTATTGGCGGCTGCCTTGTTGGCATTTCTGTGCGCGGCCCGCATCACGGCGTTCGCTCAGATTTCTCCCGGTCCGCTGTCCCGCGCACATCAGTCTTTAAATGGATCGACGAATTGCGCAGCCTGTCACAAGTTTGGCGGTCAGGCGGCATTGAAATGTCTGCAATGTCACACAGAGATAGCCACTCGCCTTTCCGCTCATAAAGGATTGCACGCCACCTACAACATTCCAGCCGGATCGAGCCAGGAATGCGCGCGCTGTCACTCCGATCACAACGGCGAAGATTTCCCTCTGATCAAATGGGACACCAAGACTTTCAATCACAAAGAAACTGGATACCTGCTGGAGGGCAAGCACGCCGGTCTGGCCTGCAACAAGTGCCACATCGCGTCGCACATTGCGCCGCAGGAAAAAGCGACGATCAAAGACAAAGACCTGAATCGGTCATTTCTGGGCGTATCGACCGCCTGCGTGAACTGCCACGAGGACTTCCACAAGGGCCGGCTCGGGCAGGACTGTATCTCCTGCCACAACTTCGAAGACTGGAAGAAGATCAGTATCGGGAAGTTCGATCACAGTAAGACCCGTTATCCGCTTACCGGCCTCCATGCGCAGGTACAGTGCGCCAAGTGCCACACCAACGGATCCGACGGCAAGCCCCAGTATGCGGGCATTCCGTTCAAACAGTGCATCGATTGCCACAAGGATCCGCACCACGGCAGCTTCACGCAGCCTTGCGAGTCCTGCCACAGCACTGTCGGCTGGAAGAAGATTTCGCTGCAGGGTGTGAACGAGCGCTTTGATCACTCCAAGACCAAATATCCACTAGAAGGCAAGCACGCGACCGTCGATTGCGCGCAGTGCCACGCCAACGGCGACTTCAAAAAGCCGCTGGTGTTCGGCAAGTGCTCGGATTGCCATAAGCCCGATCCGCATAATGGCCAATTTGCCAAGCGTCACGGAGGCGGCGAGTGTTTCCCCTGCCACACCGTTCAGGGTTGGAAGCCGTCGACGTTCGGCGTGAAGGAGCACGCCACCAGTGCTTATCCTCTGCAGGGGGGCCACGCGCGCGTCGCATGCGACAAGTGTCACATCCCGAAAGGGAAGGACACTCTGTTCAAAGTCAAGTTCGACAAATGCACGAATTGTCATACCGATCAGCACGCAGGCCAGTTCGTCGGCGCGCCTTACTTCAACGCCTGCGATCGTTGCCACAATCTGGAGGGATACAAGCCTTCGACCTTCACTTTGACTAACCACAAACAGACTCGCTTTGTTCTCACCGGGGGACACGTTGCGGTGCCTTGCGCCGATTGCCACAAGGAGTCTACTGAATTCCAGCCGAAGCCGTCCGCGATCTATCGTTGGAAGAATCTGGACTGCACCAGTTGCCACGAAGATGTACACAAGGGCCAGTTCAAGGATCGGATGGCTCAGAACCGCGCGGATGGGTCAGTGCTGGGCTGCGAGGCTTGCCACAACACGAAATCCTGGAAAGAACTTTCTACATTTGATCACTCCAAAACGAAGTTCCCGCTAGTTGGGGCGCATCGCGCTACCGCGTGCATGGACTGCCACAAGCCTCCGAACCTTGAGACCAAGCTGATTAACGTCGATTTCAAGATCGCACCGATGGAGTGCGAGGACTGCCATGAAGACATTCATGGCAAACAGTTCGCCAAGGCCGATGTCACGCGCTGCGTCGATTGCCACAACACCATGAAATGGAAGCCGTCCTTGTTTGACCACGACAAGAGGACCGACTTTCCGCTCAAGGGAGCCCATCAGAATGTGCGCTGTGCGGAATGCCACAAGCTGACGAAAGTAGTTGCCAGCAAGACGGTACTGTTCTACAAGCCCACCCCGAAAGAGTGCACTGCCTGCCACGGTCCAACCAACCCCATTCCCAAGGCCAAACAGCCTGGTTCATAGCTGAGAGTTATCGGGCTGTTCTGGGTGCCGGGAGTTCTAAGACCTTTGAGCCCTTGGAAGGGAAAATCACCTTTCGTATATGTCTATAAGCAGTAGGTGTTCCAGTCTCTTAGGTGGTGTGCTGGAAATTTGAACACTCGTCCATTTTTTCGAACAATCTTGCAACGTTGAAAAAAGTGCGAAGCAGGAGGGAAGAACTTACATCGGCTCTCTTATAATCCCTCCTCGGATTTGTTGTTGGGGAATTCGAACAGTGAACGTCTAGAGATTACGTACACGCACTTGCGTAACTTTCCCACGACATGTCCAAGTGGCTACCCTGAGTGGACGATGAATTGCTTAGATTCTCATCACTCATCATAAGTTTATTCAGCAGTTTTTGTTGGGGATCAACCAATAGAAGATTTTCAGGGGCCAGCTTAAGGGGCGAGCTATGTTGGCGTCGGCGAGTGCACTCAATCTCGTTTTGGCATTGGCGCTTTCCGGGACTCCGGGAAGTACGCCTGCGCAAGCTTCAGGTACCCACAGTCCGCACGGCAATCTGAACATTCCCTGTCAGAACTGCCATACGGCCAGCGGGTGGAAACCGATCCGCGCCGTCCCGGAATTCGATCACAATCAAACGCGGTATCCGTTACGCGGCATGCACCAATCCGTGACCTGCGTGCAGTGTCACGTTAAGCCGGTCTTTAATAATGTGGGCCAGCATTGCCAGGATTGTCACGCCGATATCCACAGGCGGCAACTGGGAGCGAACTGCGAGCAGTGCCACACCGTTCGTGGCTGGACGGTCACGGTGCAGCAGATTCAGGATCACAACAATAGGTTCCCGCTCACCGGCGCACATGCCGCTGTCGACTGCGACGCGTGTCACAAGAGCGGGGCCAACAGCAACTTCGAGACGATGTCGACGGCGTGCTACTCCTGCCATCAGTCCGACTTCCTGAATGCAAGCAATCCGAATCACGTGTCCAGCAAGTTCTCAGTGACTTGCGAAACATGCCACAGCACCGACAACTGGTTGAATGCGAAGTTCGATCACAATGCGACCGGCTTTCCGCTGACGGGTGCGCACAGCGTGCCGCCGCGAGCCTGTACGGATTGCCACACCAACAATAACTACAATCTCACGAGCACCGCCTGCATCAGTTGCCACCTGACCGATTTCCAGAACACCAACAACCCAAGTCATGTGTCCGGCGGCTTTCCGCAAACCTGCCAGCAGTGCCATTCAACGGTGGCGTGGGCTCCTGCGAGCTTCGATCACAATACGGTCAATTTCCCGCTGAGTGGGGCGCACAGTGTGCCGCCGCGCACCTGTGCAGATTGCCACGCCAACAACAATTTCAATCTGACAACCACCGCCTGCGTGTCATGCCACATGAAGGATTTCCAGAGCACGACCAATCCGAACCATGTGGCCGGAGGATTCGCGCAGACTTGCGAGACCTGCCACACGACCACGGACTGGCAGCCGGCGACGTTCGATCACTCGAAGACGGCGTTCCCTCTGACGGGTTCGCACACGGTGCCACCGCGCCTGTGCACCGACTGCCACGTTAACAACAACTACAACATTACGGTGACCACGTGCGTGTCGTGCCATCAGACCGATTACAACAACGCGTCCACGCCGGTGTTGCACACGGGATTCCCGACCACCTGCGAACAGTGCCACGACACCGTGCAGTGGACTGACGGCAAGTTTAACCATTCGACGACCGGGTTCCCGCTCACCGGCATGCACACCGTACCGCCAAGGCAATGTACCGACTGCCATAACGGTAGCGCTCCCTACAGTTTGACCAGTGATGCCTGCGCGACCTGCCACATGACGGATTACAACGGCACCACGAACCCGAATCACAAGGCTTCAAATTTCTCGACGTCTTGCGATCAGTGCCACAGCACTTCGACGTGGTCGAATGCGGTCTTCAATCACAACAACACCGGATTCCCGTTGACGGGATCGCATACGGTGCCGCCACGCGCTTGTACCGACTGCCACATTAACAACAACTACAGCATTACCGTGACCACGTGCGTGTCGTGCCATCAGACCGATTACAACAACGCGACCACGCCGGTGTCGCACACGGCATTCCCGACCACCTGCGAACAGTGCCACGACACGGTCGCCTGGACTGATGGCAAGTTCGACCATTCGACGACCGGATTCACGCTGACAGGTCTGCACACCGTGCCGCCGCGGCAATGCACCGACTGCCACAATGCGACTTTTGGCGGTTATAACATCCAGACGACAGCGTGCTATTACTGCCACCAGACGGACTACAACGGCACCACAAACCCGAATCACAAGGCCTCGAATTTCCCGACGGCCTGTGACCAGTGCCACAGCACGTCATCATGGTTGAGTGCGACCTTCAATCACAACAGCACGGGATTTCCGCTGACGGGATCGCACACCGTTCCACCGCGGGCTTGCACCGACTGCCACATCAACAACAATTACAACCTTACGGCTACTTCCTGCGTGTCGTGCCACCAGACCGATTACAACAACGCGACGTCGCCAGTCGCACACGCCGCTGCCGGACTCCCGAC
>Ga0307478_10002600_pt1 | contig 13994 bp, 10 predicted proteins | sample atmos_gasesECM4C_2_FD_203713 | JGI IMG/M metagenome (GOLD analysis project Ga0307478, IMG submission 203713) | Hardwood forest soil microbial communities from Morgan-Monroe State Forest, Indiana, United States - atmos_gasesECM4C_05 | ecosystem: Environmental > Terrestrial > Soil > Temperate...
GGGGGCGTGCCTTGCTTTTGACGTGGGGCGGGAATATACTCTAATTTCACTCTGAAGCGGTCGCACCGATGAGTGGGCGCAAGCCCACTTTTTTGTTGACGCCGGTTGGGGTGCAGTTGATACCGGCAGTGGCCGGGGAGTCTTTACGTGAATTTGGAGAGGATTCGGGCGGCGGCCGAGCGTGTGGCGCGCTCGGAGGGGCTGGATATTGTTGATGTGGAATGGAAAGTGGGGAAGCAGAGATTTTTGCGGGTAACCATCGACCGTTTGCCGCGAAAAATAGCGGCGCCCGACAGTGTGATGGCGGCCGAGGTGGCGGGAGCGGAAGTTTTGGCGGACGATCCGGACCCTAAGATCAGCCATGCGGATTGCGAGCGGGTGAGCCAGCAGTTGAGCGTGATTCTGGATGTGGAAGAGCTGATTGAGGGGGCCGCGGGGTACACGCTGGAGGTCAGCTCGCCGGGGCTGGACCGGGCGCTGAAGAAGGCGGGAGATTTCGAGAGGTTCACCGGGCGGCTGGCGAAGATCACTACCAGCGAGCCAATTGGGGATGCGAAATTTTTCGAGGGGCGGCTGGCGGGGTTCGCGGACGGAAGAGTGAAGATGGAGTTGAAGGGGAAGCAGCCGCGGGTGGTGGAGATTCCCTTGGAGGGGATACGGAAGGCGAACTTGGTGGTTGAGTTTTAGGGCGGGGAGGGAAAAAGATAACGCTGAGGCGCAGAGAGCGCTGAGGATCGCAGAGAAGAGAAGAAAGAAAAGGATTTAATACAGAGTGCACCGAGTTCGGTGCACTGATAGCGCAGAGAAGAATCGGAGAAGAGAGTTAGGAACTAGCAATGGCGAATTTGCTTTATCAACAGATTGAGATGCTGAGCCGGGAGAAGCACATCGAGCCGGAGATCGTGGTGTCTGCGATCGAGGATGCGATGGTGGTGGCGGCGCGAAAATATTACAAGACGGAAGAGAACCTGCGTGGGAAGTTTAATGCGGATACGGGGCAGGTGGACGTGTTTTCGGTGCTGACGGTGGTGGAGGAAGTGGCCGACCCGAAAGCGGAGATCAGCCTGGCGGATGCGAAGAAAAAGAATCCGACGGCGGAGGTTGGCACGGAGATTTTGACCGCAAAGCCGACCGATGTGCTGGGGCGAATTGCGGCGCAGACGGCCAAGCAAGTGATTTTGCAGAAGGTGCGCGAGGCCGAGCGGGACACGATTTACAACGAGTATCACACCCGGGTGGGTGAGCTGGTCACCGTGATTGTGAAGCGCGCGGAAGGGCCGGACCTGATTGTGGACATGGGGCGGACGGAGGCGCGGCTGCCGAAGCGGGAGCAGTCGAAGCTGGAGACGTACAACATCGGCGAGCGGCTGCGGGTGGTGATCAAGATGGTGGACCGGGCGGCGAAGGGGCCGCAGGTAATCGTTTCGCGCGGGGATGCCAGCCTGGTGCAAAGATTGTTCGAGATGGAAGTCCCGGAAATTTATGACGGAACGGTGCAGATCCGCTTTGCAGCGCGGGAAGCGGGCGAGCGGACGAAAGTGGCGGTGATGAGCCGGGACAAAGACGTGGACCCGGTGGGCGCTTGCGTTGGGATGAAGGGCATGCGGGTGCAATCGATCATTCGCGAGCTGCGCGGGGAGAAGATCGACATCATTCCGTACAGCGAAGAGACGGTGGCGTTCGCGCAGAAGGCGCTGAGCCCGGCGAAAGTGACGCGGGTGCAGATCGTTGATCCGGAAACGAAGAAGCTGGAAGTGATCGTGGAGGATTCACAGCTTTCGCTGGCGATTGGGAAGAAGGGGCAAAACGTCCGTCTGGCCAGCAAGCTGATTGGCTGGGACATCGATATCAAGAGCGAGGAAGAGAAGCGCCGCGAGATCGAAGAGCAGATGACCGCGCTGACCGCGCCGACTACGCCGCTGACGGCGTTGGGGGGCGTAGGGCCGAAGACGATCGAGAAGATCGAGGCGGCGGGAATCACGAACGTGGAGAAGCTGGCGGGTATGACACCGGAGCAGTTGATGGAGATACCGGGCATCGGCGAGAAGATGGTGGACAAGATTTATCAGGCGGTGAACCGGTTCTACGAAGGCGGCGGCGAAGCTGCGGCGGGCGAAGCGGTGGAGAACACCGATGCGCTGGCGGAAGATGCTGAGACGGAGGAAGTCGCTGCTGCCACGGCGGAGGAAGCTAGCGCGGCGGAGGCGGGCGTGGTGGAAGCGCCGGAGACGACTTCCGAGGGCGAGGAAGCCGCTGAGTCCGCGTCAACCGGGCCGAAGGAGCACGTACATAAGGCCGAAGAGGAATCGACTGAGAAAAACGAAACTGGCGAAGAGGTTGAGTCCGCAGACGAGAAGAAGGATGCGGATCGATCGGAAGAGGCAAAGTCTTAAGAAGCATGTCTGACGCAAATCAAGTACGAATTAACGAGCTGGCGCGCGAACTGGAAGTCAAAGCCAAGGCGATTATTGACCTGTTGGCCGGGTACGGCGTCACAGAAAAAAAGACGCATTCGAGTTCTATCCCCGTGGATGTTGCGGAGAAGGTGCGCAAGCACATTCAGGGCATAGCGGACGCGGAAGCAGCGGAAGAAGCCAAGGCTAAGGCGGACAAAGAAGCGAGGGACGCGGCGGCGAAGGCGGCGCGGATGCGTCCTGCTGTTGCGCCTGCAGCGCCTGCTACCGCGGCGGCACCACCGAAACCTGCGGCTCCGGTGCCGGCACCTGCGGCGGCGGCCCCCGCAGCACCGAGACCGGCCGCACCCATTGCTGCGCCTAGTGCGCCTGCGGCAGCAACGCCCCCTCCTCCGGCGACGGCTCCCGCTGCTACGACAGCGGCTCCCGTAGCGACTAAGCCGGCGCCTCCTGTTCCTGCGACGAGCGTGCCTGCTCCGACTCCTATTCGTCCGGCCGCGCCGAGTGCGCGACCTGCCGCTCCAACGTCGACTCCGGCGGTGGGAACTCCGGCCCAGCGGCCTGCGGCGGGATCTCCTGCGCAACGTGGTGTATCTGGAAGTGGGCCAGGGACTGGGACGGGAACGCGGCCGCAGCCATCGGCGGCGCGACCAGCGGCAGCTTCGGGTGCCCCCGCAGCGGGTGCGCGACCTCCACAGCGTCCCCCGATGCCAACGGGCGGAAATCGCGGACCGCTTCCTTCAGCGCCCGGGGGGCAAAGACAAGGCGGACCGCGTCCGGGTCAACCGATGCGTCCCATGCCGGCGGGACAGGGCGGACGGCCATATCCATCGCGATCGGGAGGACCAGGCGGATCGGGCGGAGGACCTGCTGGGCAGCCAAGACCATTTGATCAACGACGCGGCGCGGTGCCCACGGGCACGCGGCCGGGTCCGCGCACGCCGGGGCGCCCCGGAATGTTGCCGCCGTTGCCTCCGGACAAAGTGCCGCCGAAAGCGGAGCCGGGCAAGCCGCTCTATACGCGAAAGCCGACGCAGCGGCAGCGCCCGGTGCTGGACAAGCGCGAGATTGAGGGCGAGCGGAAGCTGCACCCGACTAGACAGCGACCCGGAGCAGGGCGAGCTGTAGCAGCGGTGATTGCGCCCCCGGAACCGCGGCCGCCGCGCGAAGTGACGATTACGGAAGGCATCACCATTCGCGAGCTGGCGGAGAAGCTGGACGTACGCGCGAAAGAGTTACTGAAGACGCTGCTGGATCGCGGCGTGTTCGCGAGCATCAACCAGGCGCTGGATGTGCCGACGGCAACGACGCTGGCGGAAGCGTTCAGCGGCGTGGTCAGCGTGGTCTCCTTTGAAGAAGAGATGGTGCTGGAGGTCGCGAAGGAAGAGACCAAGGAAAATCTGAAGCCGCGGCCACCGGTGGTTACGGTGATGGGACACGTCGACCACGGCAAGACGAGCTTGCTGGACGCCATTCGCAGTGAAGACGTAGCGGCCGGCGAAGCGGGTGGAATTACGCAGCACATCGGAGCCTACAAGGTACAGGTGAACAACCGCAGCGTGGTGTTCATCGATACGCCGGGTCACGAGGCATTCACGCGCATGCGCGCACGGGGCGCGAAGGTTACGGATATCGTAGTGCTCGTGGTGGCGGCGGATGATGGTGTTATGCCGCAGACAAAGGAAGCGATCGATCATGCCAAAGCCGCGAACGTGGCGATTGTGGTGGCGATCAACAAGATCGATAAACCCGAAGCGCAGCCGGAGCGTGTGAAGCGGCAGCTGGCCGACAACGGATTGCTGCCTGCGGAATGGGGCGGAGACACGGAGTTTGTGGAAGTCTCCGCGAAGCAGAAAAAGGGAATCGAGAAGTTGCTGGAGACGCTGCTTTTGGTGGCGGATTTGCGCGAGCTGCGGGCCAACCCGGATGCGCCGGCGACCGGCACGGTGCTGGAGTCGCGTGTGGACAAAGGACGCGGCCCGGTGGCGACCATTCTGGTGCAGAACGGAACTTTGCAGCCGAGCGATTTCTTCATTTGCGGAGCGGTATTCGGCAAAGTGCGCGCGATGTTTGACGATCACGGCCGCACGGTGAAAGATGCGCCGCCGTCGACGCCGGTGGAAGTACTGGGTCTGCAGGGCGTGCCGGAGGCGGGCGACAATTTCCAGGTTACGGATGAGGCGAAGGCGCGGCATATAGTCGAATACCGGCAGGGCAAACAGCGGGACGCGGCCATGGCGCGTACCTCCGGTGCACGCATCACCCTCGACCAATTGCATGAGCAATTGAAGTCGGGCGACGTGAAGGAATTGGGAATTGTGATCAAGGCCGACGTGCAGGGCTCGGTGGAGGTGCTCAGCGAGATGCTGCCGAAGCTTTCAACAGATCAGGTGAAGCTGAAGATCATCGGGTCGGGCGTGGGCGCGGTTACGGAAAACGACATTCTGCTGGCGTCGGCTTCGGGCGCGATCGTGATCGCGTTCGGCGTGCGACCTGACCGGAAGGCCCTGGAGCTGGCGCAGCAAGAGCATGTGGATGTTCGCACGCACACCATCATCTACGAAGTCTCCGACGAGATTAAGAAGGCGATGGAGGGCCTGCTGGAGCCGGTGATCCAGGAAACGTACGTGGGCCGCGCGGAAGTACGCAACACGTTCCGGGTCAAAGGCGCGGGAACCGTGGCCGGCTGCTACGTTGTGGATGGGGTGCTGAAGCGCGACGCGCAGGTCCGCGTGGTGCGCGACGGAGCCATCATCTACACGTCGAAGCTCAGCTCACTGAAACGATTCAAGGACGACGCCAGCGAAGTACGCACGGGCTTTGAGTGCGGGGCGGGCATCGCGAATTTCAACGACGTGAAAGTGGGCGATATACTGGAATGCTTCCAGGTAACGAAGCTGAGCGCGGCGGATGCCGCAGCGCAGAGCAGCGTGCCCGTTTCGCGCAGATAAAACTGCAACCCCGTCCCGCGGAGCCGCTCATGCCAGTGGGTCTACTTACCCTCGAGCTGCACATTCCAGACGCGCACTCGCTGAAGGACAAGCGGCAGATTGTACGCAGCTTGAAGGACCGGCTCAGGCGCCATTTCAACGTCGCCGTGGCGGAGATGGAATATCAAGAAGTGTGGCAGCGGTCGATCATCGGCGTAGTGACGCTGTCCACCGCGGAGCAGCACGTGGAGGAATCACTGCAATCTGTGCTGCGGGAGGCGGACCGGCTATTGGGTCCGGTCCTGGTAAACCACGTTGTGGAAATGATCTAGAGAATTGCGATGAGCCCGACGAATCACCGTCACGAACGAGTGGGCGAAGAGATAGCCCACGAAATCAACGCCATGCTGGCCGGGGAACTGAAAGACCCGCGGCTGGAGGGCACGGTGGTAGTCAGCGAAGTGCGGGTGCAGCCGGACATGAAGCATGCGCGCGTATTCGTAAGCATGCGGGGCAGCAGCAAAGAGCAGACCGACGCAATCAAGGCGCTGGAGCACGCGGCGGGGTACATTCGCAGCGAAATCATCGAGCGGCTACAGTTGCGGCGCTTGCCGGAGCTGCACTTTACGCTGGACCTGTCGCAGGAGCACGTCGAACGCATCGAGCAACTGCTGAGAGATATGAAAAAGGACAAGCCTTCTTCCAATCTCTGATTGTCTTCTGATTCCATGCCAAAGCAGCCGCAACCCGCGCCTTTTGACGGCGCCCTGGTAATCGACAAACCCAAAGGAAAAACCTCGCACGACGTGGTGGATGCGGTACGGCATCTGGCCGGATTCCGGCAGATCGGGCATCTGGGGACACTTGACCCGCTGGCAACCGGCGTCCTGGTGCTGCTACTCGGGCGGGCCACGCGTTTAGTACAGTTCTATGCCGGCCGGCGCAAACGATACACTGCGGGATTTCGGTTTGGCTTTGCGACCGACACGTATGATTCGGACGGAGAGGCGCAAGGAGCGGACGCCGCACCACGGCTCGATTCGTCGGTCCTGGAGAAGTTGGCCAGCGAACGAGTCGGGCGCTTTCAACAAACGCCGCCGGCGTTTTCCGCGAAGAAAGTGAAAGGACGGCCCGCATACGAATTGGCGCGGAAAAGGCAGCCAGTCGAATTGAAGTCCGTCGACGTCGAATTGTTTGAATTCAAATTGCAAGAGGTGGAGGGGAGCGTCGCGCGTTTTGTGATCGAGTGCTCGTCTGGCACGTACATCCGCTCGCTGGCACACGAGATGGGGATGAAGCTCGGATGTGGCGCGCACCTCGCGGAGATTGAGCGGACCGCGGTCGGAGAATTTTCGCTGGAGCAGGCTGTGAAGTTGGAAGAGCTGGCGGACGGGACGCGCGCCGGGAAATTCGCGGATTATCTGATTCGGCTGGAGAATCTGCTGCCAAATTTTCCGAAAGTAAATGTGCTGCCGATCATCGAGAGGCGAGTGCGGCACGGCACCAAGTTCAACATCACGCTGGCGCAGGTGCAACCTGGGCGCGCGGAGCCCGTGCCGGGCGCGACCACGGAGTTGGACGGCGGCGAGCCGCGACCGCCGCGGCTGCGCGTGTTCAGTCAGCAAAATAGCTTGATTGCCATTGCAGAAGCAGTGGTGCCCCGCACGTACCAGCCGATTGTTGTGTTCGAACCGCTACCGTAGCGAGGGCTAAGGTGGGGGCTGGGGTTGAGGCTGTGGCGAAGTTTCCGGTGTCAGCGGCGCGTTGCCTCGCGTGAAGCCACGAGTAGGGCCGGGCTCGCCGCGTCCCGCGAAAATGGTGCGGGCATTGCGGAGGGGATCGCGAATCCTGCGTGGCGTGATCAGGATCAAGAACTCCGTATTTTGCAGCGAATTGTTCCGACCAGCGAAAGCGTAGCCGAGCCCGGGAATATTGGCGAAGCCCGGGAGGCCTGTAAGCGAACGCGTCTCCTCATTGTCCAACAATCCACCGATAATCGTGGTTTCGTCGTCTTTGACGCGAACGGTCTGCGTCAGAGTACGGTTAGAAATCACGGGGATGCCGTTTACGCTGGCGCCGGCCAGGGCGCGGATTTCGAATTCGAGTTGCAGAGTGACTTCGTGATGGGAGTGCAGCGTGGGAGTGGCTTTTACTTTGACCCCCAGGTCGATGTATTCGGAGCCCGGGTAGGGAGATTGCGCCCCACCGCCGGTGCCGTTGCCAGTGGCGAAGGTTGAGGAGTCCTGGATGATGGTGACGACGCCCTGATTTGTGGTTGCGCCCAGCGCGGTCAGTGCGACATCAGGCAAGGAGCTGGAAGTCAGGATGCCGCTGATGATCGCGCTGGGGCTGGCCGGCGTGGCAATCTCAATGCGATTCGAAAATGTGCCAGCGCCAAGGCCCACGTAAATGCCCAAGGTTCCTTGTCCTTTATTGGTAACAGCGAGGGAAGGAAAGTTTCCGCCGGTAAAGTTGGCGATGGCGATGCCTGCGGGCGTCGTGGCGGTTTGCAGAGGTGATCCTACCGCGGCAGTGAAAGTTCCATCGAGATTGTTGCTGCCCAGGAGAATCGAAACCGTGTTGTCGCCCTGGTTGACGACGGCCAGGTCGGGGACGGTGTCGCCGTTCAGATCCGAGGTGGCAATGGCGACGGGTAAGGAGCCGACGCCGATGGGCGAATTAGGAGCTTCGGTGAAAGTGATATTGGAATTGGCGTCGACGAATCCCAGCAAGATGGAGACATTGTTGGTGGCTTGATTCACCACGGCAAGATCTACCTCAGGGCTGTTGTTCGATTTATTGGTCGTCCCGCGAAAATTTGCGGTGACCATGGCCACCGGTCCCTTTTCGGAGATGGTCGAAGTGTTTGTTAGAGCAAAGGGCGAGCCGGGAAATTCTGTAAATCCGCCGTTGCCATTGCCCTTGAAGACGGAGATGGTATTGTCGCCCTGGTTGGCCACAGCGAAATCGAGGTTTCCGTCGCCGTTGAAGTCGGCGACCACGACGGAACTGGGGTTCTTACCAACCTGATAGGGCGAGCCGGCGGCTTCCAGAAAGGTGCCGTCACCGTTTCCCAGAAGGATAGTTACGTTGTTGGATGTTGAGTTGGCGACGACCAGATCCGGGGCGAGCTCGGTCACGCCGGACGTGGTGGTAAAGGTGTTGCCAAAGTTGGCCGAAGCGATAGCCGAAGGCGCCGTCTCGGTGTTGGACAGCGCGATGGGAGAGTTGGTGGCAGCCGTGAAGTTCCCGTTGTCCTGATTTAACAAGATGCTGATGGTGTTGTCATTCTGATTGGCGACGGCCAGGTCGGGCAGATTGTCGTTGTTGAAATCACTGGACACCAGGGCGACAGGATTGTTGCCGACGGCGAATGAGGTTTCCGGAAAGTTGGCGGAGGTGGGCACGCCGAGCAATGAGTTGGTATTTGTCGAGGAACTTGTGCTGCTACTCGCGGTGCCCAGACTGCCCGACAAAAGCGATAGCGTCACCGGGAAACGATCGCCTACGAAGAACGTTGCGGGTTTGCCGTCTTGCGCGCGCAGCAAGACCTGGCGGCCACTTTGCACGAGGCTGAGGGCGTCGGAAAAATTGGCGGCTACGCCGGGCAAGGTAAGCAGGAATGTGGTGTAGCCGCCGCCCACGAGCGTGAAACCGGGAACGCTGGAGAGGCCCTTGGCGCTGAGAAGCTGCCCGAGGATAGTGAGAGCATTACTCAAGTCGGTGGCGCCTTGCAGGGTGCGAATGTCGCTGGGGCTGATCAGGAAGGCTTGCGAGCTGGCAGGGGGAGTGATGCCGAGCTGCTGAGCCTTGTTGCGGTCGACCTCGAGCAGGTTGATATCAAGCATTACTTCTCCGCGCGCACGGTCGAGCTGGTGGATCAATTCGGCGGTCAGGGTCAGGCGCTCCGGAGTATCGCGCATGGTGATGGTGTGGCTGGCGGTGTCCAGGTCAATGCGCAAAGCACCAGTGATTTCGCGCAACATGCGCAGCAACTCGGTCATCTCCTCGGGAGTTGCTGAAGAAGGCAGGGGAAAAGTCTCCTCCGCTTCCAAAGCAAACTGACGACGTTTTTCGGGTGTGTCGGGAGCCACGAACATGAGACCGGAATCCAAAGGCCGCCAAAACGTGCCGGTCACGGTGCCGAGGAGCGAGATCGCCGTGTTGAAGTCCACGTTGTCGAGGTGCATGCGGACAGGGCGTGAGACGACGTCGGGATCGTAGGCAACTTTTACGCCGAAGGCCTGAGCGACTTGCTCGTAGGCGCCGCGGGTATCGCCGCGAAGATCAAAACTGTGCCTACCTGGCTGCATTTTCAGGCGGGGAATACCCGGAATTTGGGGGTTGGGAGGAGCGGGCTCATCGTCTTGCATGGATTCCATCTGAGCATAGCGCTCGGCAACGATTTTGTTAGAAGGGTCGATACGCAGCGCGGAGGTGAGCTCTTCTTTCGCTTGCGGGAGCTTGCCGGCTAGTGCTAGTTGCTCAGCCTTGTCGACGTGTTCGCGAATTAGGCGGGAGCGCAATGCGGCGCCCAGCCCGACCAGCGCGAGATTCTGCGGAGCGAGGCGAGCGGCTTCGTCGTAAGCGGAGAGGGCTTCATCGTTACGGCCGTCGGCTTCGGCTTTTTGCCCGGCATCGACTAACTTTTGAGCGCGTTTTGGATCGGGGCGGATCAGCGAATTGGGAGCGGTGGCGGAAAGCTGCGGTTGCTGGGCGAAGGTTGAGACGCACAGCAGCAGGGATAGGGCAAGCGAGGCAGCTTGGCGCAGCGAAGTTGAGGTCATGAAAGGCTGTCTCGGGGCACCAGCAGTTTACTTGAAGAAGAGGGAGGGCAGAGCGGCTTGACGGTGGAGATGTGTGACGGGTAAACTTGGATTTGTAGTTGCAAATGACTTTCAACTGGAGATTTCGTGCTCGCGGCCTTTCTCATTGCGCTCCGTGAAGGTGTCGAGGCGGCCCTAGTGGTCGGCATCATCCTGGTTTATCTATCGCGTACCGGGCGCGCGCACCTTGCACGTTTTGCCTGGTACGGCGTCGCCGCGGCCACCGCGCTGAGCCTGGCGGTAGCCATGGCGCTGCAGCGCTGGCGCATCAGCGAAGACGGCTTCGAGGGCTTGATGCTATTGGTGGCCGCCTTCTTCGTGGTTTCGATGATCGTTTGGATGAATCGCGTTGCGCGACATCTGAAAAAAGATATTGAGCAAAAGGTGGAGGCGTATGCGGTGCGCGCGGGCCGTGCCGCCGGGTTGGGGATTTTTCTGTTTGTGTTTTTGATGGTGGTGCGGGAAGGCGCGGAATTGGCGCTGATTCTGCGGGCTGTGGAGATGTCCACGGAAGGCTTGCAGACGTGGATTGGGACGATTTTGGGGATTGCGGCGGCGGTGGCGGTGGGGCTGTTCTTTTTCAAAGGCACACTGCGCGTACCGTTGCACCGATTTTTCGCGGTGACCAGCGCGATTTTGATGCTGGTGGCGTTTCAGTTGGGATTGACCGGGTTGCATGAGCTTAGCGAGGCGCGCTGGCTGCCTTCGAGCAAGCAGGAAATGGCGCTGATCGGGCCGATCGTGCGCAATGAGCTGTTCTTTTTTGTGTTTGTATTTGGGGCGGCGGCGCTGCTGATTTTGCGGGAATGGCAGTCGGCTTCGCACGCCAAAGCGGCTAAGGAAGCGATGGGCGAAGCGGAGCGGCGGTTGGTGGAATCGCAGAACCGCAGGGCTCAGAGATGGATGATTGCCGGGGCGATCGGGTGCTTGACGGTGATACTGGTGCTTACGGCGGACTTCATTTACACGCGGGCGAATTCGGCGCCGCCGGCTTCGCGGCCCATTGCGGCGGTGGGTAACGAAGTGCGCGTTCCGCTGAGCGAGGTGCAGGATGGGAGCCTGCATTTGTTTACGATGAACATCGACGGTCAGTCGCTGCGATTCATGGTTATCAAGAAGCCGAATGGGTGGGGTACGGCGCTGGATGCTTGCCGGATTTGCGGGGCGGAAGGGTATCGTCAGGACGGGCAGAACGTGGTGTGCCGGCACTGCGGGTCGGCAATTTATGTGCCATCGATTGGAGAGGCTGGCGGCTGCAATCCTGTTGGCGTGCCCTCGCATGTGGAGGGCGGGGACTTAGTGATGGATGTTAGTTCGCTGGTGCAGGCGGAAAAAGAGGTTCCGCAGTAGCCCAGACATTCTTGTCTGTCACTCCCTCCAAATATTGACAATCGCATGTTCCTAAGACTCGTTGCCGATTCGTTTAGCCGCCGACCGCGGCACAAGCTCCTCACCGGGGCGGCGCTGGCGTTGGGGATGGCGGTGGCCACGGCTGCGCTCAGCGTTTCGCTGGACGTAGGAGATCGACTGGCACGCGAGTTTCGTAGCCTGGGCGCGAATTTGGTGGTCACGCCGCAGGCGGACTCTCTGCCCCTCGAAATTGGCGGCGTGGACTATCGGCCGGCAAACGCAGGCGCCTACCTGCCGGAATCCGATCTCCGTAAGCTGAAGACAATTTTTTGGCGGAACAATATTGTTGGTTTTGCGCCAATTTTGGACGTCCCCATCTTCGTCAGCAGGTTTGATGGTCCAAATGACATCTCAAAGATCAAGCCAAATGCATCGCTTATTGGGACTTGGTCCGCCCACGCGCTCGTGGTGCCGGACGGAAGCTCCTATGTCACGGGCGTTGAAAAAATCAATCCGTGGTGGCACGTCGAGGGCAGCTGGTTTAACGAGAGCGCCAGGGAATGCGTTGTCGGCGCAAACCTTGCGCATAAAGATGGTTTGAGTGTTGGGGACCCGATCACGGTTTACGGTTTCGCGCGGGCCGTACCCGTGAGCGTCGAGCTTCGAATAACTGGGCTACTTAACAGTGGCGGCCCCGAAGATGATTCTATTGTTGCATCGTTGGCGACCGCGCAGTGGCTCACGACTACATCTGGCGAATATCGTAGGCTCTACGTCAGCGCGCTGACCAAGCCGGAGGATGAGTTTGGGCGGCGGGATCCAAGTACGCTGGCGCCGGCGGATTACGAGCGATGGTATTGCACGCCGTACATTTCGTCGATTGCGCTACAGATCAAGCAAGTGTTGCCGGGGGCGGACGTGCGGGTGATTCGGCGGGTTGCAGAGGGCGAGGGCGCTATTCTGAGGCGCGTGCGGACTCTGCTTTGGCTGGTGACGTTTGCCTCGCTGTTGGCGGCGGCGCTGGCGGTCGGGGCTTCGTCCGCGGCTTCGGTGATCGAGCGGCGGACGGAGATTGGCTTGATGAAGGCGCTGGGGGCCGGCTCGGGCACGGTGGGATTCTTACTGGTGGCCGAACAGCTTTTGCTGGCGGTGGTCGGCGGCGGGCTGGGATATGCGTTGGGAATTCTACTGGCGCGGCTGGTGGGGCAAAGGATCTTTGGCGCCGCGCCAGCATTTTCGTTCTTCGTGCTTGCTGTGATTGTTGGCCTTGCCGCTATTGTCACGCTGCTGGGTAGCGCGATACCCCTGCGGCGCGCCTCACGTTATGAGCCTGCGCCGATTCTGCGAGGGGAATGATGCCGGACCGCAAAATGTTCTGGCGCATCATGCGCCGCTTGCTGGCCGCGAATCGCGGGCGCCTGTTTGTAATTTTGCTTGCGCTGGGCGCGGGGGCAACTATCACCGCCGCGCTGCTGAATCTTCAAGTGGATGCGAAGCGCCGCATCACCGCCGAGTTCCGCACTTTCGGCAGCAACGTCGTACTTGTCCCTAAGAATTCCTCGTCGACGACTTCCGGCACTCTCCCCGAATCCGCCACCCGCTCCGTGCCTACTCATCTGGCAGGGGAGGAGGTTCGGGTGATATCCGCCCTCTATTTGATCGCCGACGTTTCTGTTCCATCGTCCGGCAAAGCAACGTCCGCGGTGATTGCTGGCCTGAATCCCTTTGCATTTCTGACGATATTTCCACGCTCTTCCAGTGACACAGAAACGAATCACTCCGCCGAAAACGTATGCGTGCTCGGAGTTCGCGTCGCACGCCAACTCAACGCGCAGCAGGGTGCCGAGCTAGTGATCTCCATTGGTAGCCGGCGCGAATCGCGCCACGTCGCAAGCTTCAAGGAGACAGGTGGCCCCGAAGACGACCGCATTGAAATCAGCTTGCGAGTGGCGCAACGCCTGGCTGATCTTCCCCGTCGCATCAGCTCTATCGAACTTCGCGTTCCAGGAACTCCCGACGCAATCCAAAGCTATGTCGCGGAGTTGCAGCGCCAAATTCCTGAGGCTGACGTTCGGCCCATTCGCCAATTCACCGAAGGGGAAGCAAAGATTTATGACCGCATTAGCAGCATTTTGTCCGCGACCGTCGCGCTGGTGCTCGTGCTTACAGGCCTTTGCGTGATGGCAGCAATGACGAATGTGGCCATGGAGCGGCGCAATGACGTCGGCTTGATGAAAGCCATCGGCGGAGCGACGCGGCGCGTGCTGCGCCTCTTCCTGGCGGAGGCTGCGCTTTTGGGCCTGACCAGTGGTGTTCTCGGAGGGGCTGCCGGCATTTTGCTTTCGATGTGGTTGGGCAAGGCGGTGTTCGGGATTGCGGCACGGCCGCGCTTGATTGTGTATCCTGTAGCTGTGGGACTAACCATCATTGTCGCGATTGCGGGCGCGTATCCGCTGCGGCGGCTGACCAATATC
>Ga0307478_10002601_pt1 | contig 13993 bp, 11 predicted proteins | sample atmos_gasesECM4C_2_FD_203713 | JGI IMG/M metagenome (GOLD analysis project Ga0307478, IMG submission 203713) | Hardwood forest soil microbial communities from Morgan-Monroe State Forest, Indiana, United States - atmos_gasesECM4C_05 | ecosystem: Environmental > Terrestrial > Soil > Temperate...
TTGCGGGCACAACCATCAATGGCTCGATGGCCCATCGCCTGCCGCACAACATCAATATCAGCTTCGCGCAAGTGGATGGCGAATCGCTGCTGATGGGAATCACGGACGTGGCTGTATCGAGCGGGTCGGCGTGCACATCGGCGTCGCTCGAGCCGAGCTATGTGCTGAAGGCGCTGGGCGTGCCCGATGAGCTGGCGCACTCCTCGATCCGCTTTGGCCTGGGGCGGTTCAACACCGAGGAGGAAGTGGACTACGCCGCAGCGCGCGTGATCGAGACGGTAAAGCGGCTGCGCGAGCTTTCGCCTCTATATGAAGCCGCCAAGCCGCGCGCCATTCGCGGATGAGGCACGGCGCGAGGCGATAGGACGCGGAATTCTCCCCCATGACATCGCACGTTTTCCCGGATTGACGGTGGTCCAAGGCAGCGTATAATCATACGCTCGGCAGAATGGCGCGTTAGCCGGCTCCCAGCCCTCGGGTCAATTTAGGATCAAAGGCAGGCATACCGTGGCGTTTCCGTACAATGAGGCGATGTATATCGCACTTGGCGGGAATTCGCTTACAGCCTATTGGAACAAGCTAGCAGACCCGACCTTTCGCGGACTCTATCAGGCGAACGCCTTCGATCTAGCCATCATGCTGCCGTATTTTCTGGTGATGGCCATACTCGCGATGTACGGCGTGCATCGCTACGCACTGGTCTACAATTATTTCAAGCACCGCAAGAACGTCCCCGGGCCGCCGCCGGAAGTGAAGCAGTGGCCGAACGTGACCGTCCAGCTTCCCATCTACAACGAGCAATATGTGATCGAACGGCTGATCGAAGCCGTGGCGCAATTCGACTATCCCCGCGAGCTGCTGGAAATTCAGGTCCTCGACGATTCGACCGACGAAACGATCGAAGTGGCGCGCAACTGCGTCGAGAAGCACCGGGGCCTGGGAGTTCCGATCAAGCTGATCCACCGCGACAATCGCGCCGGATTCAAGGCGGGCGCGCTGCAGGAGGGGCTGCAATCGGCGATGGGGGAATTCGTGGCCATTTTCGACGCGGATTTCATTCCGCCGGCCGATTTTCTGCGCAAGACGGTGCCCTATTTCGCCGATGCAAAGCTGGCCATGGTGCAGACGCGGTGGAGCTACGTCAACCGCGGTTATTCGGCGCTCACCGAAGTGGAGGCCATACTGCTCGACGGGCATTTCGCAATCGAGCATTCTTCGCGCTACCGCACGGGGCTCTTTTTCAATTTCAACGGCACGGCGGGCATATGGCGCCGCGAAGCGATCGAGGATGCCGGCGGCTGGGAGCACGACACGCTTACCGAAGACACCGATCTTTCCTATCGCGCGCAGATGCGGGGCTGGCATTTTCTGTATCTGCCGGAAATAGACTGCCCCTCCGAATTGCCGGTGGAGATGAACGCATTCAAGGCACAGCAGGCGCGCTGGGCCAAGGGTCTGATGCAAACGGCCAAGAAAATCCTTCCGCGCGTGATGCGCGCCGACGTGCCGGCATCGGTGAAGGCGGAGGCGTTCTTTCATCTGACGGCGAACATCAGCTATCCGCTGATGGTTTTTCTCTCCATCATCTTGCTGCCCGCGATGATCGTGCGCTTCTATCAGGGATGGTTCCAGGTGGTTTTGATTGACCTGCCGCTATTCCTGGCGTCCACCTGCTCGATTTCGTCGTTTTACCTTACGGCGGAGCGCACCCTCTACCCGGAGACGTGGACGCGCACGTTCCGCTATCTGCCGCTTGTGATGGCCGTGGGCATCGGCCTTTCCGTGCGCAATGCGCTGGCGGTGGTGGAGGCTCTCTTCGGCGTCAAGTCGGATTTCGTGCGCACGCCGAAATACCGCGTGGAGACCGGCGCCAAAGGGCAACGCACGTGGACGAAGAAGGCCTACCACAAGCGCGCCGGGTTGATGCCTTACGTCGAGGTTCTGCTGGGGCTTTACTTCGCCTGTTCCATTCTCTATGCCATCCAGAACAACAACTACGCCACGGTTCCTTTTCTGCTGCTTTTCGTTTGGGGCTATCTCTACACGGGCTTGATGTCGCTCGGGCAGACGTATATTGGCCGCATGCGATTCGGCGCCGCAGCGCCGGAAGCCGTACCCGTCGCGGTAGTCGCGCCTGTCGCATCCAGCGACCCCGCAAGCGCCGTCCAAATACCCTAATTTTTACGATTCGAGAAGAATGGCGGTGAGCGTTCCCTTCGCGATATTTCCCCTGTTTCAAGCGCGCCTTGGTGCAAGGGTGTGCGTCAATGATGGATGAGCGCGTCAGGGGCGGATGAAGAAGTAGAGAGACATGCCGAAACCGATGGCGATCACGAGCCAGCGGATGCGCCGTGGGTCTATTTTTTGCGCGAAATGAGCCCCGCCGTAACCACCCAGCATCGCGCCTACGAGCATCAGCAGGGCTTGGGGCCATACAATCACGCGCGCGCAAATAAAAGTCACCGTGGCCACACCGTTCACGACGCTCACGAGCACCGTCTTTAGCGCATTCATGGTGTGGATATCCTCCATCCCCATGAAGGCCAATAGCGCAAGAATGAGGATGCCGACGCCCGCGCCGAAATAACCGACATACATGGCGACGAGGAGCTCGAGTGACAATCCGATGGCCATTAGCAGGGCCGATGGTTTGTCGTCGCGGCGGTTGCGAGCCTGGGCGTGCAGCGCGTTCACGCGGGCGGTTATCGGGCCGCTCGCCACGAAGAGCAGCGTGGCTCCCAGCAAAAGCCAGGGAACGATGTGCAGGAAGGTGGCTGGAGGCGTTCGCAGCAGAATGCATGCGCCCAGCACGCCGCCGATCACGCCGGTTATCAAAAGCGGAGGCAGCAGGCGGCGCGCCGCCGGCGTGATTCTGTTTCGATAGGCCACGGCGCTGGCTACCGAGCCCGGCCAGACGGCTGCCGTGTTCGTGGCGTTGGCCGCGATGGGCGCCATGCCGGCGAAGAGCAGCGCCGGGAAGGAAATGAAACTACCGCCTCCCGCAACGGAATTGAGCGCCCCGGCAACGAGCGCGGCGAAAAATAGAAATGCCGGATGGTCGAAGGGCACGCGAAAGAATAACCCGTGCTGGAATCGAAGTCATCCGGATTGCGGCAGGCGGGCTACGGCGCCGACCGGGACCAGGGCGCTTAGGATTTTTGGCCGGCGACCACTTTTGAAGGCTGGCCCCAGCGGCCCGCGAAAACGAAAGAATCGAGCGGCTTGCGTTCACGCGGCGCGAGTTCGCGCTCGCGCAACTGGTCCGGCAGCGAAGCGGGATCGCCGGGATAACCGAGAGCAATGCCGGCCACGGCTTCGTACCCTTCGGGAATGCCGAAAATCTGGCGCGCCTTCTCCGGATCTATGCCCGCCATCTGATGGATCTCGAGGCCGAGGGCCGTGGCTTGCAAGGCAAGATTGGCCGCGGCCTGACCGACATCGTGAAATGCGTGGCGATTCGGTTGTCCATTGTGCGCGAATTTCAGGGCGGCGACGCTGAGCGCGACGACGGGCGCATTTTTCGCCCAGGCCTGATTTCGCTCGACGAAGCAATCGAGAACGCGCTGGAAATTTTCCGGGTCGTCCTTCGTGGCCACGATGAAATACCACGGCTGTGCGTTGAAGGACGATGACGCCCAGCGCGCCGCCTCGAACAAGCTGCGCAATTTATCGGGATCGACCGGGCGTCCGTCGAATGCGCGGGGGCTCCATCGTTGCACCATCAGGTCGTGAATCGGCGACGCTGTTTTCGCTGGTTTTTGCAGGGCAGGCATCGTTCCTCCCGGGAGTGTGTGAATGTACGTCAAATGAGATGTGGACGGCCACGCAGCGGATACATTGCAATCCGCTGCCAGCCGGCGTTTCGCTGAGGCTGCGGCAGAACCTTTATGCGGGTCGAGCGGCGGATTTGGAATCCAGGGAACAGCCGCCCGCACCAAAGGAAGCGAGCAGGAGAAGGCCTCCCATAATGGCCAGGTTCTTCATGAAATGGATTTGGTTATCCACGCGCTCCATTCCCTGGAAGGCCCAAAAATTGTGGAAGAGGAGTGTTACGGGAATCATATAGAAGAACAACACCCAGGCCGCGATTTTGGTCTGGAATCCAATGAGAATCGCGAGGCCGCCAAGAACTTCCAGAAGCGCGGCAGCGGCAAGAGAAAAGGCGGGCGCCGGCACGTGTTTTGCCGTCATGTAGCCTGACATCATCGAGAATTGCGCGAGTTTGTTGATTCCCGCGAGAAGAAAAACCTGGCTGATCAGGATCCGGCCGATCAAGGCCGTAATGTTGCATGACGAGTTGGCCACTCCATTCCTCCTAGTTAGAAATGTGGTGTTGCCCCGGGGGAGAACACTTTTGTCCGATCGAGGCGCGGAAATTGCCTCATGCCAGATCGAAGAGCAAAACTTCCGACGGCTCGATGGCCTGGGCGCGAATCACGGTTTCGTCTGAGATGGCCGCGCCGTCGCCGGCTTTCAATTCGGCGGCCTCCGCGCCGCCATTCAAATGAATGGCTCCGCGCGTAACCTGCAACCACGCATGACGCCCAACCGGCAGAGAGTGCTTCGCTTCGCCTTTTTTGTCAAGGCGCGCGATGTAGAGGCTGGCGTCCTGATGGATGGTCACAGGCGCTTGCCGACCCGCCACCAGATGAAACTGGCCGCGCAAATCGGCATCCGGAAATGCGAGCTGCTCGTATTCGGGCTTGAGGCCCTTGCGGTCGGGCAGAATCCAGATCTGCAGCAGGTGGACCGGGTCCTTCGAGGAGGGATTGAACTCGCTATGCATCACGCCCGTGCCGGCCGTCATGTGCTGCAATTCGCCCGGCCGCAGCACGCCCCGTCCTCCCGTGCTATCGCGATGTTCGAGAGAGCCCTCGAGCACCCATGTGAGGATTTCCATGTCGCGGTGGGGATGCATGGGGAAACCCTGGGCGGGCGCCACCACGTCCTCATTGAGCACGCGCAAGGAGCGGAACTGGACGTGTTCGGGGTCGTAATACTGGTCGAATGAAAATGTGAAGCGCGTATCGAGCCACGAAAGTTTGTTGTGGCCGCGCTCGTCACCGGGCCGAATCTCTATCATCAATTGTTCCTTCCGGGGGCGGCGCTCGCGGAATGCATGAATCCTCGATCCCACCCTCTGCGGCTACGATTCGAAAGTTAGATGTTTTTTGCGCGAAAAAGATTCGGCGGGGCAATCAGGGCTTCTGCATTGGACGCAGCAGGATTTCGCTGAGGAAGCTCTGCGGGGATTGCGTCACGATGGCCTCGACCGCGTAGGCCACATCCTCGGGTTGCAGCATCTTGGCGGGGTTCTTCGCGGTGTGCGGCGAAAAATCGGTGGCCACACTGCCGGGACAGATCGCGCTCACGCGGATTCCGTGCGCTCGGAGGTCCTCGGCCATGCACTGCGTGAGGCCAAGCAAACCCCATTTCGAGGCACAGTAAACGCCGCCCCCGGCAAAGGCGTTCTTCCCGGCGAGCGAGGCGATGTTGATGATATGGCCGGTGCGGAGGCGGATCATTCCGGGAGCGACCGCTTTGCTCAGCAGGAACACGGCCTTCAAATTCGTGTCCAACACCGTGTCCCAGGTTGTTTCGGATGCTTCGTGCGCCGGCCCGAACCATCCCACGCCGGCATTGTTGACGAGAATCTCGATCGGGCCGAGCGATCGCTCCGTTTCTTCGACCAGGGACGCAACGTCGCCCGGAAGGGTTAGATCCGCGGGAACGGCATGTACGCGAATTCCTTCGCGCTCGAGTTCGCTGGCGGCGCTTTCGAGCCTCTCCGCGTCGCGGGCGCAAGCGCCCACGGCGGCTCCCATGCGCCCCAGGCTTCGCGCGATGGCCAAGCCGATGCCGCGGCTCGCGCCGGTAACCAGCGCAACTTTGCCCTCGAGCGGTTTTTCGGTAGTCATTAGGTTGGCTCCAGAGGTTGGCTCCAGTCAGGTAACCCGCCAGTGTAGTTCACCATCTTAACATGTGCGCGCGGACGGTAACGGATGGCCCGGATATGTGCAAAACTGGAAAGCGGGACAGATTCCGACTTGCGCGTGTAAGGGCCTTTCCCTATAATCGTTTAGATTTCCTTTCCACGCGGTCCTTGGGGACGTGGCCTTGAATTTCACGGTTCGCCGGAAGCAACACTGCCCAGGAGGCATGAAGAAGATGAAGCGAAAGTGTTTCAACCGGATAGCGACGCTTTTGAGCGCTGTTGTAATTTGCATGTCTTGGGCCGCACAGCCGGCCGGCGCACGGGGCGCGCAACAGAGCCAGCAGCCGTCGTATACCATCCCCGAGTACAACGCCTTCCAGGCTTGCCAGACGGAGAAGGACGTGCCGGGGAGGTTGAGCTGCCTCGACAGTTTTTCCACCCAATTCCCGAACTCGACGCTGATGCAATATGTGTATCAGCTCTATTACCAGACATATTTCCAGACGAAGAATTATCCGAAGACGATTTACTATGCGGATAAGCTCGTTGCTTTGGGCGGCAAGGTGGATCAAGGGAGCATCTCTCAAGCGCTCCAGGTTCGTGTCCAGGCCTTCTCCTTGTCGTTTGACCCCAAGGCGGCCGATGCCACCGATCAGCTCACCGCGGAACGGGATGCCGCTATGCTGGGAACCAAGGTGCTCCAGCAGCTTCCCAAGCCGTCCGATCCGCCGATGACGGATGCTGACTTTGCGGATAAGAAGAAGCCCTACCTCGCATTTTTCTATGCTGCCGCAGGCTTCGCCGATATCTCCTTGAAGGATTATCCGAACGCCGTGCAGGCCTTCGAATCCGCATTGACCAATAACCCGACAGATCCGGTTTCGGAATACCGCTTGGGTATATCCTTGCTCGCGTTGAATCCGCCGCAATCCCTGGACGGTTTTTGGGCCCTGGCGCGCGCGATTGACGAGAAAGTGCCCCAGTCAGACGACGTCCAGAAATATCTGCGGGCAAAGATTCTCGCCTACGAACAGCCCAACTGCGATAGCCTGGCGGACGCGCAGTTGAGCGAACTCCTCCAGCTTGCCGCGAATGCGCAGGAACGCCCCGCGACCTACTCGATTCCGAGCTCGGCCGACCTGCAGAAAATTGCGGGGGCAAGCACCATACTGACCGTAATGAGCGATCTCCAGGCCGGTGGAGACAAAGCGAAAATGACGTGGCTAGCCATCTGCGGCGCGGAATTCCCCGAAGTGGTGGGCAAAATCGTTGATGTGCAAAAGGGCGATGGCACGGTGGATTTCATGGTTTTCTTTGGCGCGACGCAGGAAGAAATGCAAACGGCCACGACGGCAAACATGGATGTGAAGGTATGGACCTCCGCTCCTCCCGCCGGCAGCACGGCCGCGCAGGAGACCCCGCAGCCCGATGTCCTGCGCCTGCCGAAGGACGACCCGATTCGCTTTTCGGGAACCCTCGCGACCTACGATCCTTCGCCATTCCTTCTGCATTGGGACCAGGTGAAGATTGATCCGACGATTATTCCCACGGAGGAAAAACACCACGTGGTCCACAAGCCGCCCACACAATAACGGGCGGACACAGAATTTCTTACTTTTGAAAGGGCCGGCCAGGAAATAGGCCGGCCTTTTTTTCGCGGTCAGCGGCGCTGGCCGACGCGATCGAGATGGTATTCGGTGATCTTGCGACCCAGAGTATTGCGGTGGATTCCGAGGACCTTGGCGGCGCGGGACTGATTTCCATTCGAGCGTTCGAGCGCGCGCCGGATGAATTTTTTCTCGAATTCCGTCAGCGCTTCCTCGAGCAGGATGCCGCGCTCCACCATCATTCCCACCAGCGATTCCAATTGCTCTCTCACGTTTGCACGCTCCGCGGCTGTGCCGGACATCGGCCCGGCAAGCGCCCCCCTCGCCCGTTTCGGACGCGGCTCAAAGTGCGCTGAACATTGTGCGCTAAACAATGCGCGCTAAACCAGGGTATTACGTTTCGTCGAGTGTGTGGCCGGTGATGCGCTGATACGACTCCCTGTACTTGTCCCTCGTGGCTTCCACCACGTCAGGGGGAAGCGGCGGGCCCGGAGGCTGCTTGTTCCAGCCGATCTTCTCGAGATAGTCGCGAACGTACTGCTTGTCAAAGGAGGGTTGGGCGACGCCCGGTGAATACTGCGCCCGAGGCCAGAAGCGCGAGGAATCCGGGGTGAGCGCTTCATCAATCCAAATCAGATCGTTTCCCAGGAGCCCGAACTCGAATTTCGTGTCGGCGATGATGATTCCGCGCGCTGCGGCATGTTCGGCGGCGCGGCGATAGAGCGCGAGGCTGGTTGTGCGCAGCTGCTCCGCCAGCGGACGGCCAATTCGGGAGACGGTCTCCTCGAAGGAGATATTTTCGTCGTGCCCGGTGGTGGCCTTGGTGGATGGCGTGAAGATCGGCTCCGGAAGGGCGTCCGATTCACGCAGCCCGGTGGGGAGGGGAATCCCGCAGATGGCGCCTGTGCGCTGATAGTCCTTCCAGCCCGAGCCGGAAATGTATCCGCGCACCACGCATTCGATGGGCACTGGATCGGTTCGGCGCACCAGCATCGCGCGGCCTTCGAGCGCGGCGGCATAAGGAGCGAGTTCGCCCGTGAAATTCGAAGCCGAAAGCACATGGTGCTGCGCCACGTCGGCCAGCTTTTCGAACCAGAAAAGCGAAAGCTGCGTAAGGACGCGCCCCTTATCGGGGATGGGAGTGGGAAGCACCACGTCGAAGGCCGATAGCCGGTCCGTGGCCACGATCAGCAGGCGGTCTCCCAGATCGTAGATGTCGCGAACCTTCCCCCGCCCGCGGAGGCGAAGTCCGGGAAAATCCGTTTCGGAAATGACAGCACTCATATGCGGAGAAGCCACGGGATCCCTATCCTCAAAGTTGAGAGGCGGGTATTCTAGCGCAGCGCGAGGGGTTGTCAACCGCTAAGACAAAATACAGGCCATAGAAATATCGCATCGGGGCCCGGGCAAGCCCCGCCGGATTATCACGCGGCGTTGCTGGTCGCGCTTGCGGCCTTTTGCTTGGTCACCTCGGCGGCCTCTTCCCACTTCACGGAGACGAGTTTCGATACGCCGGGTTCCTGCATGGTCACGCCGTAGAGCACTGAGCCCATTTCCATGGTCTTGCGGTTGTGCGTGACCACGATGAATTGCGTCTCCCCGCACATCTCCGCCAGCATTTTATTGAAGCGGCCGACGTTGGCTTCGTCGAGCGGCGCATCCACTTCGTCGAGGATGCAGAACGGGCTGGGCTGATACCGGAAGACGGCGATCAAGAGAGCGAGCGCCGTGAGCGCCTTTTCGCCGCCTGAGAGCAGCAGAATATTTTGGAGGCGCTTGCCGGGCGGCTGCGCCACGATGTCAATGCCCGACTCGCCGGAGCTGTCCGGCTCGCCCAGCCGCATCTCGCCCGTGCCGCCGCCGAAGAGCGATTGGAAGGCGACGGCGAACTGCGCGTTGATGAAGCGGAAGGCTTCTTCGAACTTCTGTTGCGACACCTGGTCGAGCTCATGGATGGTGAGCTGCGTATTTTCGATGGAGGCGACCAGATCGTCGCGCTCGCGCCTGAGGAAGCCCTCGCGCTGCTCGCACTCCTGGAATTCCTCGAGAGCCATCAGATTCACGGGGCCCATGGCCTCGACGCGCGCCTTCATCTCGTTGTAGTTCGTTTCGGCCGCCGCGAGCTCTTCGCCGATCAAAAGCCGTGTTTCCTGCTGCGCCATCAGCTCCTCGGGCTGCGCGTTCAACTCGGCAACGCAGGTCTGGCGCAAATACTCGCGGTCGGCATCGTTGCGCGCTTTTTCGATTTGACGCTGGCTGCGCTCGGCGCGAAGCTCGTCGAGCGACTGGCGGCCGCCACGGAGCGATTCCTCGATCTTCCCTGCGAGAGCGCGCGCTTCGTTCCACTCCTTCTCGTGCGCGGCCTTGTTCTCCTCGAGACGCGCCTTATCCCGGCGCAGGTCTTCCGCCTGCGCCGCAAGCTGCTGGCACGAGGATTCCAGGGCCGCTTTCTCGCTGGATAACGCCGCGTGCTGCTGGCGCAAGGCGCTCGCGCGGGCGCTTCCTTGCGCGATTTCCTCCGTCAGGCGCTGTTCGATAGCCTCGGCGCTCGCAAGCCGCTCCGACATGGCCGCCAGCTCTTCACGGCGCGCAACGGCCTGTTCTTGCAACGCTTGAAAATCGCGGCGCAGATCCCCCAACCGTGTAGCCGATAGGGCAGCCTCCGCCTCGGCGGCTGCGCGGGAGCGCAATGCTTCGGCATGTTCGTGCCGGGCTTGGTTCGCGCGCGCGCGGGCTGCCTCGGCTTCGCCACGGAGCCGTGAAATTTCTCCGCGCTCCGCTTCCCGCTGCCGTTCGACGCGCTGGAATTCGCCGCGCCATTGCTCTCGAAGATGCGTTGCCGCCACCAGAGATTTCTCGGCTTCCACGTGCGCGGCCATCGCGGCGGTCAGTTGCTCCTCGGTCGCAGCGATTTCTTCTCCCAGCCGGGTGAGCTCCGCCTGCTCATCCTGCGCGATTCGCTCGAGCCGCGCCACTTCGGTTTCGCGCTGGCGCAGTTCGCGCTTGAGCGCGAGGGGACCCGCTTCGTCCTTGCGCCCGCCGGAGACGGTTCGTCCGTGGTAGCACGTACCATCCGGCACGAGGAAATAACTATGGGGATTATCGTGTGCCATGCGCTCGGCGATCGCGGAAGTTTCCACGATGTAGGCGGTGCGCAGCTTTTTCAGGAAATTCTTAGTGCTGGAGCCCAGCGGCTCGCGGAATTCCACCAGCCGGTCCAGCCGCGCAATAAAATCTCCCGGCATCGAAGCGCCGCCCTCGATCGCGTCCTTGTCGAGGGTTGGAGCGGAATCCACGAAGAAGGTCGCGCGGCCGCCCACTTCCTCGCGCAGCAAAGCGACCCCGGCGCGCGCTTGATCGAACGATTCGACGACGACATATTCGAGCTCTTCGCGCAAGAACTGCTCGACCGCGGCTTCGTACTCTTCCTGGACCTCGGCATAGTCGGCCAGCAAGCCGATGGCCTGGAAACCTCGCGCCGTGCCTTCGCCATTGGCGTGAAAAAGTTTTTGCACGGCGTCGGCCGTATAGGCGCGTTCGCTTAGGATCTGTTCGATGGAGGTGCGCCGCGCCCGCTCGCCAGAAAGCTCTTCGCGCGTCCGCTCAACCCGTTGGCCGATTTCCTGCTGCGCGCGGCGAGAATCCGCCAGACGCGTGTGCGCTTCGCGAACCGCCGCGCCAGAATCGAGCGCGCGCTGCTCCGCTTCCGCGAACGCGGTTTCGGCGGAGTCCTGGCGCTGGCCGAGCGCCTGGCATTGCGCTTCGATGGCCTGCATGGCTTGGGCACGGGATTCTTCCGCTGCCGTGTGCCGCGCGGCCGCTTCTTCCGCTTGCAGCGATTCGGCGTGTTCGCGCGCGGATTCCTCGGCAAGGCGGCCGGCAAGCTGCCGCAGCTCTTCCATGCGGGCTTCGAGCTGTTCCTGCCCGGTGGCGCTGGCGGATGCTTGCTCCGTCGTCTCACGCAAGATGGCTTCCAGGGCCGCAGCCTGTCCACGCAGCGACGCCACCGCCTCGAGCTGTCCGGCCATGCGCGCGGCGAGTTCCGCCGCTTGGCGCTCCGCTTCGCCGATCTCGGCGGCCAGCCCCATGGCGCGCGTTTCGAGCTGCGCCATCTGCTCGCGGTTGAACGTGATACGGTTCTCCGCGCGATCGAGGTCGAGCGCGGTCTGCCCCAGCAGGTTCTGCGTCTGGCGAAGCTCCGCGTCCAATTCATACGTGCGCGCGTTTAGGCGCTCCTGCTGCGTTTCCAAATCGTGCACGGAGTGGGATTCGCGCTCCTCCGCCGCGTCCATTTCGTGCAGCAGCTTTTCCAGGCGGGCCGCCTCGATATCGAGATGCTCCGCCTTGCTCGCCAGCACCGAGCCCAGCAGCCCGCGCATCTGCTCGCGCAACTCCGCGTAGCGGCGCGCCTTGGATGCCTGGCGCTTCAGCGATGCAAGCTGCTTTTCCACTTCGACCAGAATGTCGTTGACGCGCGAGAGATTGATTTTCGAGGCTTCGAGCTTCGTCTCCGCCAGCCGCCGTTTGGTCTTGTACATGGTGATTCCCGCGGCCTCTTCAATAATCGCCCGGCGGTCCATGGGCTTGGAATTCAGAATCTGGCCGATGCGGCCTTGCTCGATGATGGCGTAGCTATCCGGGCCGAGGCCCATGCCCATGAAAATTTCCTGGATGTCGCGCAGGCGCGCCACGCGCCCATTGATCAGGTATTCGCTTTGGCCCGAACGGTAGAGCCGCCGCGCGACAACCACTTCGCCCGGCTTCAGATGGATGGCCGGCTTTTGCGCCGCGCGCTTTCGAGAAAACTTCGCGCTAACCCCATCGTCATTGGCGCTCTCGGGAGCAGGCGCCATCTCTGTTGCATCCGTCGCATCGGCGGACGCGTTCGTGTCCGCCGCGGGTTCCTCCTGCTCGCCGATGACCTTTGCAACCGCATCGGATAGCTCAGGGTCCACGAGCGTCAGCGCCACTTCCGCCAGGCCCGTCGGCGGCCGCTTGGCCGTGCCGTTGAAGATGCAATCCGACATGCGCTCGGCGCGGAGCATCTTGTGGCTCTGCTCGCCCAGCACCCAGGAGATGGCGTCCACCACATTGGACTTGCCGCAGCCGTTCGGCCCCACGATGCACGTGATGCCGCTGCCGCTGAATGTGATCGGCGTCTTCTCGCAGAACGACTTAAAGCCCAGCAATTCGACTTTACGGAGTTTTAGCACGCGGCTCCTCGCACGGTTCGCTCCTCCCTGGCGTCGTAGATTCGTCCTGAATCTTCGCGACGGAAGAAGCTTCTGTCTGATTTTTTCCTGGAGTTCGTCCGCGACGGAAACTTTGGCAAGCCCGTAATGGTAGGCCCAGCCGCCTGGCGCTGTCGGATCGGCGGTTACGGGAATAGAAATTAGCACGGTCGCGCGGAGGTGTAAAGCGCGCTTTTCAAGTTGTGCCTGATTTTTTGATGCCGGCAGCTGGAGGTTCTCTTACCGCTTTGAGCCTGGGAGCTTGGGTTCGACCTCTTTTTGCAGGTGTGCAGCGATTTTAGCCGCGAACGGATGGGCCAGTTGGCCGACGGAACCCGCATCCGCGTTGCCCCAGTAGTCGGCGCGGATCGTGTCCGTGTCGTTGAGTATTTTCTCTCCAGCCGCGTCAATCACCCAGTAGTGGATCTGGGCCGATTCGCGGCCCGACCCCATCCCTACGAACATTCGAGTTGCCCGGTTCCCTTCGTGCCAGGCGAGAACCTCGCCTTGAATCCTGTATATGCGCGCGGGAGCAGAGGGAGTTTCGCCAGTAACGTCGAAATGGTCACCAACTTTCACCTTCAGCTCCGCGATTGTTTGCAACTGAAGTAGATGCATGTCGTAGGGCCAGGGCACGCTGGAAGAGACGGTGAACGGCTCGACGACAAGTGTCGGCTTGTTTTGCGCGTGAACATGCATCGGGAGAAATGCGAGGGCCAGCGCGAGAACCGCAAGTTTCTTCGTCATAATTCTCTCCGATAAATGAGAAGTGGACCCCAGCACTGCCATTCTTTTCCACACCAGATCCTGATGTTGCGTGTTTTCCGTAAGACCGGTAGCGGGTGCCCCGATCGTTCCCCAAGTAAGGACCTTTTTAGTTAGGATACTCCCCTGCATCTTGCTTTCGGAAGCAAGTAACGTCAAGAATTAAATTAGCGAGGGGGGCGTCCTTGGAAGGCTCTGCACTCAAAATCAGCCGGGAGCATTGCAAGCGGAGCCGGTCAGGCGTAAATTACCGGCCCCTTGGGAAGTCAAAACGAAAATCCCAGCCACGCGGTATTTGAAGATTGTATACTAGACGCCGGGGCTACTATCCCAATTGTTAGTGCCGCGAGCACGATTGAGCAAAAGGGGATAAAAGTTAATGAGAAGAGTAACCGCGATAACCATGGCTCTCTTGCTGTTCGCCGTTCCCGCTTTAGCTGATGTTCCGAAAGACG
>Ga0307478_10002602_pt1 | contig 13977 bp, 15 predicted proteins | sample atmos_gasesECM4C_2_FD_203713 | JGI IMG/M metagenome (GOLD analysis project Ga0307478, IMG submission 203713) | Hardwood forest soil microbial communities from Morgan-Monroe State Forest, Indiana, United States - atmos_gasesECM4C_05 | ecosystem: Environmental > Terrestrial > Soil > Temperate...
CGAGCCGCTTTGTTACCGCAGTAAGCGCGGCAGCCGTGCTCCAGGCATCCAACGCGGGCGCCCCGGCGGCTTTGATATCGTTCAGGTTCAACTCTGCGATCAGGGCCAGGTCGTAGCCGATCTCTTCACTGCGCTGGGCGAGCTTACGCGCGTATTCCCAGCTCGCTTCCATCCGCTCGTCATCGACGTTCCGGAGCCAGCCCCCAAAGACCGGTAGCCAATAGCCGTAACGCATCATTGGCTTTCCCGCTGTCGTTCGAGGTAATCTACGAGTCGCACATGCGGGTCGAATCCGATCAGACGCGGAGCTTCGGCCACGAAGTTCGACAGAGCGTTGATGTCGTAAAACACAGCACGGCCATCGCGATCGTCTGTCAGATATTCCACGCTGCCGGCGTCGATGCCCGCATGAGCGACAATTTTCTCGATCGCGTCGATTACGTGGCGCGGTGGCGCGCATGCTTGCACCTTCAATCCTGCCTTGGGCGCATCGGGATCGTTCCGGCAGATCTCGGCCGGACAAAGATTAAAGTCCTCGCCACTAGTGAAGACTTCGATCGCATAAAGAAACTTACCGCCCAGCATCTCGACGCGCGTAATATGGCCGCCGCGCGGCGGGATAAGTTCCTGGACAAGGGCCACCTGATCGATCCCTAATTCTAACTTGCCCTGGTCGATGGAGGCCCGGAGTTGCTCGCTCGAATCAAAACGAACGATGCCGGCGCCGCGGCCACCGATGTTTGGCTTAACCAGGAGGGGGAACCCGAGCTGCGCCGCCGCCACAAGGATTTCGTCCGTGCAATTGACGACGCGAGTATTCGGAAAAGGTATACCTAACGAGTGAAGCAATCGTAGTTGGAGCGCCTTGGATGTCTCGAGGGCGAAGGCCCGGTTGCCGTTAATTACGCGAACACCGCACTCCTGCAGATGCGTTAGATAACTATGGGTGAAGAATATTCCCTGACCGTTCCCGCGCAGATACGCCGAGGCGCTCATCCGGTTGACAAAGAGCGAGAAATCTACGCTTTCCGCCGCTGGATCGTAGGAGAGGCAGGACGCTTTCAGCTCTACGTAATCGACGCGCCGCGCATCGAGCTCGGCGAAGAGCGGGCGGAACCACTCCGGGTGTTCGTAGTAAATTGCAATCGGTCTTGAAGACATGGGCGCAGCGCCGGCAACTGCCACCAGTTACTTTTCAGTCATCATCGGAGCGCGTCGGCGGTTTCAGCGAATGCTTCGAGTGGCGCCCATGCTTCGCTGCGCTGTGCTCAACGTCTCCGTCGGTACCGCCTTTCGCATGTTCCGCGATCCTGGCCTGGGCCGCCCGCTCGGAAGCGGGGCCGGTCCGATCCTGATTGCCGGTTGTAAGGGCAAACTCAACGCCAGTCTCGCGAAAAAGGCCTGGCGATGGTCGTAAGATATTTGACTTATCGTAGTGTGCATAGCGGTGCTGTGGTCTTTGGAGTAAAGGTTCTGGATTCGGTCGCTGACGGAGCAATCGCCCGAATCCGACTTGCTTGATGCCGGTTATCCCAAACCCATCTTTGTGAGCAACGCGCCGCGAATCTGACCGTCCGGCGGCAAGCCATGTCCGCGCTCATAGTCACGGATAGCTCTCCGCGTGGCATTACCGCTCACGCCATCGATAACGCCGTGATAGTAGCCTGCGCGAGCCAGGCGGATCTGGACTTGTTCAACCAAGGAGCCGGTGTATCTGGGGCCGGCTTGGTAAACAGGTTGATTATAAGAATCGTATCCGTACTGGTAGGGATAGTATCCGTAATACGAATAGGGATAGTCATAGAACGGGTCCCAATAATCCCCAAAGAAAACAAAGCGATCGTCGAAATCGCGACGGTGATTGCGACCGCGACCGCGATCCCCATTGCGAAACATTCTGGACTGCGTCATGCCATGAGTGAAGCGTGGCCCGCCCGGGCTGAAACTCCGCGATATTCCGCCGGGTCCTGGACCGCCGTGGAAGGGTCCACCGTGAAAGGCACCGCTATGAAAACCACCGCTCTGGAAGCCACCGTGGCGCTGTGCCATCGCGCTTGAGCCCGCAAAGATGCAAACCGCGACGGCAATTGTAGCTGCAGTAAGGTTTTTGTAGGTCATAAACATCTCCAGTAGTTTTTCAGTCTCTTTTCCTTCTATTAATACAAACCGGTTTGGCCTCGTTTTATTCCGCTCTCGCGAAGAAAAAGGGCTGGCGGGTTGACCTAGGACTCGCGGATATCGCGACGTGGTCACCCCAGATCGCCAATGGCAATCAGGCCGGCGCTGCAAACGCGTGAGGAATCGTTCCGAAAAAGTAGATCCTGCGACAGTTGGGCCGCCTTCACTACATTGATGGCACCGATCTCATTTGCGAGATCGCAACGAAACAAAATCAGCCGGGCTCGTCTTCGGTCCGGCTGTAAACCTGCGGCTGCTTCGACAGCTCGGGATCGTTTAACCGGCCGTCGTAAACTTCCGACCAGGTCTGCTGATTCATCGAACACATCGGCACGGCCATCCATTCGCCATTGCGCTTCACCGCGCCCTTGAAGACGCAGGAATCGAGGCGCGCCTTTATCACGGGATCGCTGTCGGCCTGCGCCACCTTCTTTGCGTCCATGAAATTGTGCATGCCGACGCCAAGCGTGTGGACCCTAGCGCGGAGGAGCGACCGGAAGATTTCCGGCGGCGCTTTGCGCGAGGTGACGTAACGCAAAAGTTTGCAGACGAGTTTGGCCGCGAGAATCGGATGCTGGAACAAAACACCCGCGAGCCGGTAGGGCGGCGTCCCGGCATCGTCGTTGACCAGGGAGAGGCCGCCGATCTTTCGCAAGACTTCGCCGAGGAGCGAATCGAATTTCTTGTCATCCGGCAGGAGTGGAAAAATTTTTCCCGATGGCCGCGCGACGAGGAGCGACGCCCAACTGTTACAATCCGGATGACCGAAGATCGAAACGTCGCGCCGGAGCGGCAGGCCGACGCCGGCGCAGATCTTTTCCCAGACATCCGCGGAAGTTATGGGGCGTTGCGAAAAGATCGTGCGTCCCGTGTCCGCTTCCGGCTGGAAGCTGAGCATGCGCCAGATGTAGCTGCGTTGCGGATCGGCCAGGTACCAGCGAATCACTTCGGGGACGTCATCGATGTTGCGTCGGGTAACGGTGAAACTGAGTGCGTATTCCAAGAGTAATCCGGTCTTTTCGCGAAGCTTGAGCGCGAGATCGGTGAAGGCCTCGCGCACGGGGTGCAGGTCAGCTTCGCATTTGATCCGGCCGATCGGATAACCGTGCCGGCCCGCCTGGGTCATATCGACATGGACGGAGATTTGCCGCAACCCACCTTCGACCATGAGGCGTTCCAGGAATTGCGGCTGCTCGATCAAGGTCTGGCCGTGCGTCATCAGCATTGGGATGGAGCCGACGGAGATGGCGTAGCGGACAATCTCGATCAGCTCGTCGCTGCGTCCCGATTTCCAATAAGCGTCCGCCACATCGCCGCCGGTGATTTGCAAACCGCCGCCCGGTCCCTGAAGCCGGCGGTTCGCGTCGATCTGTTCCTTCACCTGGGCGAGAGATGGAATCGGAATCTCATTCGCGTTCTTCGGGAGATAACAATGGGTGCAATGAAACGAGCAATAGCTCGCACCGAGGGTGAATCCGCAATGGGTGAGATGCCGGCCGGAAATCTGGTTATCAGTGCGCAGCTCCGGCGGCAACGATTCCCAGCGCTCTCTCAGCACGCGCGCTTTTTCTTCGCCAATGGGATGCCGGAAGGCGCGCCAGCGCTGCCGCCACCGCGGAAGCGGCGACTTCAATTCTGGTGGGTGAGCGAGTGCAACCATTCGGCTATTTCGCTTCGTTCAAGCTCCAATCGTATTCCTTATAAGTGATCTTCGCATCGGCTGGAATTGGCGTGCTGCGACGTTTGTTGATAAAAGCCAGCGTGCCTCCTTCAGCTTTGAAATCGTCCTTATACCAATCGAAAATCTTGGACAGCTCCGCTGTCTTGCTTTCGGGAGAATACGTTACGCCTTTCTCCGAGTTGTTAACGCAGTTTTTCGCGAGTTTCTCGAATTGAGCGTCGAGCTTGTCACCCTGAAACGGTTCGCGATTCAGGGGCGGACAACTTCGGCTGGCACAATTGAGAGCGAAATGGACCCGGGGCTCGCCGAATTTCGACCGAATCGTTTCCTTCTCGAGCGCATTGAAACTGGTTTGCTGTCCCGCGACGGTGAGTCGTTTGCTGGTGAAGAAGGTGAAGAGCGCGTCCTTCACGCTCTTGGTCGGATATTTCGCGAGCGCTTCGTGCAGGATCCACGCGTTATAGGCATTGAGGTAATACGCGAGCTGCTGTTTTTTTTCCAGCGCCGCGGCGTTCTCCTTCGCGATCGCATCGACGACGCTCTGGAGCGCCTGGACATCGGCGGCGTTGGCTTTCCACTCGGCGTATTTCACGCCGCCGGAGGTGACGTATTTACCGAGAAGCCGGTTGTAGGTCTCAACCCAATCGTCCGATTTTTGGCCGAACGTTGTCGCCGCAGTGGCGATTGAAAGCGTGAAACAAAACAGGAGGCGCCCCAGAGTTTTCATACACCCCATTTCGCACCTGCCGAATTGTTCAGGCAAGAGCAAAGTGTTGCTGGAGCCCGCCTGTCCTCAGGCCGGGCGGGAGATATTTTCAAAAAGACGCTGCAACTGCCGCGCGCTTGTCTCGATCGAGAACTTTTCCCGCGCGATTTCCCGGCCACGACTTCCCAAACTCCGGGCCTGCTCTGGATGGGCGATGAGACGCTCGATCGCCGCGGAAAGCGCCTCGGGATTCCGCTCAGGCGCCAGCTCGCCGTTAACGCCCGGCTCGACCATTTCGGGAATACCACCGAGCGGCGTCGAGATCACGGGTAACCCTGCCGCCATCGCTTCCATGATGACCGTCGGCAAATTGTCCATGCTGCCATCTGCCTCCCGCGTGCACGGGAGAACGAACATCGTCGCGTGCGCCAGCCGCGTCGCGATCTGGGCCTGCGTTTGCGGACCCGTCAGTTCCACCGATTTTTCCAGGCCCGCCGCGGCAATCTGCCCCCGGAACGTTTCTTCCAGCGGCCCCTCGCCGATGATGCTGCAGACAAAGGCGCGACCACGCGACCGAAGCAGCGCACAAGCTCTGATGAGATCGCCGAATCCTTTTTTTTCGATCAACCGGCCGATCGAAACGATCGACGGCGTCCTGCCGCCAAAGTCCGATGGCTGAAAACCCGTCAACTCCACACCGTTGTAGACGCGATGCACTTTCGCGGCGCTCTTTGGGAACCGCTCCTGCAAAAGCCGCACGGCGTAATCGCTTACCGTGACAACGGCCGCCGCATTCTCGATTAACTTCGCGAGCGACACGACGAAATCGCGCGGCGCAAAAATATCGTTGGCATGCGCCGTGAAGCTGTAGGGAATCGCAAAGAACTCCCCGATCCACCAGGCGGTGCGTGCCGCCATTCCCGCAAAGTGGGCGTGAATATGACGCAGGCCTTTTTCGCGCAACCGCATCCCGACGTAAATCGCCTGATAGAGCCGCAGAAAATCCGATTGCCGTCCCCACTTTTCCACGGCTAAGCGCGCTTCGTCCGGCACGGCACGGCCTCGCAGAACGCGGTCGACTTCAGCGACGAGAGGTTTTTCCTCAGGCAGGTAATGGACGCGCTCGACGAGCCGGGGGTCCCAATCCTGTTCCGGCTCGTTGAGCGGACGGCGGATCGAGAAAATGTGGACGGTCGTTCCCTGCCGCTCGAGCTCCGCGACTTCGCGGTAGCAAAACGTTTGGCCAAACGACGGGAACCGCTCGAACAGGTAAGCCACCTCACGCATCGCCGAAGCCTGAACGCCCGACGCGGCGGATGCAACTGCTCCAATGGAGCACGACTCCTGCTTTTAGAGGGAGCGTGCTCGACCAGGATTTCTTTACCTTTTGCACGGGCCTGAGGCTTTTGGAGCTCAAGGCCATCGGCGAGCTCTCCCGCGTCCGGCACTTTGGCGAAGACGAGACGATCTATTCCACGGGTGATCCCGGCGACGCCTTGTTCATCATCAATCGCGGCGTCGTCGAAGTGATTCAACCGTCAGCGGAAAAGTCCGCCCCAGCCGCTTATCTCTCCCGAGGCGACATTCTGGGCGAGGTCGAGACGTTGTCCGGTCTTCCGCGCAAACAGATCGCCCGCACCTGTGAGCCTGTCAGTCTGCAATGCTTTCAGCGCAAGGATTTCGCCGAGCTGATCCGGCGCGTGCCGTCGTTCTTTTACTTTCTCAGCAATCAGCTCGCGTTGCGTCTCGCGCAGGCCCGCGACCTCGCCATGACGCAGAGCCATTGTCTCGAGCTAAGCGGGAACCTTGCGAACTTCGACCTTATCACGGTTTACCAAACGATCGCGAATTCCTCTCAAACCGGGCAGCTCCGGATTTTAAACCCGAACTCAGAGCTGGTTTCCGCGTTCTTCTTCGGGCAAGGCCAGCCGCGCGGCGGACAATTCGAGCATCTCACCGGCGAGGAAGCTTTCTGGCAATTGTTCGTGAACGAACAGCTCGTAGGGACATTCACATTTTCCGCGGGCGATTTGCCGGAGAAAGACTGGATTCAGTCGGAAGAGATCACGAAAAACGCGAGCGAAATGCTGATCAACGCGCTCCAGGGGCGGGATGAATTCACGGAGCTAAAGCAGCGATTCGCGGACCGCACGGCGACTTTGCAGCGCAACAAGGCGAAGCTGGCTTGGCCGGCGGCGGCCGCGCCGGAGTTGCAGCCGGCCGCCGAACAAGTGTGGGACTTCGCGGCGAAGGGGCCGGTGACCCTGACCGCGCTTTACCAGCACTGCGCCTTCTGCGAATTGAAGATTTACCAGGTCGTGGATGAATTGATTCAATCGCGTCAGCTTGTCTGGTCGCCCGAGGCTGCGAACCAGAAAGTCGCGTGATAAATAACCGTCGATGAAATTGCTTTGCCTGGTTCTCATCATCGCCCTGGGCGTACCCGGTTGCTCGATGTTCGACCGACGCAGCCGGCAGGAACGCGCCTATTCCAAGTATCTCAAACAGACGCAGACCGCCGGCGCAAAACGTCGCCAGAGCATCATTAAGCAACGGGCCGAGATGCCATCGCCGCCCACGGCGCCGCCGCCTCAAGAAAACGTTCAGCCGCCGGAGAACGAATAGCTCGGGGTCACGGGCCCTCTTCTTCCAGCAGCCCGCGCGGTCGCCGCGGCAAATCGCCCAGGCCGCAGAATTTTTTCCACGATGGAATCCTGTCGGGCATGGGACTGAGACGGCCCGATGATAAACCGGTTCCGCCTAACGACTCAAGATCCGCGTCCGACCGGAATCGGTTTTCCGGCGCTATCGAGAGCGACGCAGGTAAACACGCCTCTTGTCACCAGCACTTCCTCGCCCGACATGTAGCGCTGCACCCAGACTTCCACCGGAATCACCATCGAGGTGCGGCCGATCCTTTCCACCCAGGCATAGCAGGCCACGCGGTCGCCCACCTTCACCGGGCGCAGAAACGACATGCCTTCGATCGCGACCGTCACGACGCGCGTCTTCGCCACTTTCGCGGCGAGGATTCCGCTGCCCAGGTCCATTTGCGAAATGATCCAGCCGCCGAAAATATCGCCGCTTGGATTCGTGTCGGCGGGCATCGCGATCGTGCGGATGACCAGCTCGCCTTTGGGTTTGTCCTCCATCCCGCGGAGGCTAGCACAACGAATTCGCTGTAGCCACGGCCGTGTGGACCGTCCATCCTGCAGCTCGAACGAAACGGGCCGCGGGGCCGTGGCTACACGATCAACATGCAATCGCCGTAGCTGTAAAAGCGGTAGCGTTCCCGAATTGCTTCCGCGTAGGCCGCGAGCAGAAATTCGCGTCCGGCGAATGCGCTCACCAGCATGAGCAGAGTCGACCGCGGCAAATGGAAATTCGTCAGCAACGCATCGACATGCCGAATTTTCGCCGGCGGGTGAACGAAAATGTCTGTCGCACCATCTTGAGCGATGAGTTTGCCCTCCTCTCGCTGCGCCGCTTCCAGCACACGCACCGTGGTCGTACCGACGGCGATGATGCTTTTCGCCGCGTTGATCGCGGTAGCGGCGGACTCCGAAATAAAAAACGTCTCCCGATGCATCCGATGCTCGGAAATGTTTTCGACTTTCACAGGCTGAAATGTTCCAGCGCCAACATGGAGCGTGATGAAGGTGTGCGGCAGCGCGTCGAGGATTTCCGAGGTGAAATGCAATCCGGCCGTCGGCGCCGCGACCGCTCCGGCGACTTCCGCGTAAACGGTCTGATATCGCTCGAGATCTCCCGGATCGCCCTGGCGGCGAAGATATGGCGGCAGCGGAACCATGCCGCCTTCCCACGGATCGAAATCGCGCTCCAGCGAAACAATTCGTTCGCCGTCCGGACAGATTTCCTCCACGCGCACCCCGACTCCATTGATCCCAGCTTGCGCTCCCACGCGCATTTTGCGGCCGGGACGGACCAGACATTTCCAGCGCGCAGGTCCGAGCCGTTCCAAGAATAGAAACTCAACTTTCCCGTCGTCGGAAAACCGGCGTGCATTCACCACGCGTGTGTTGTTGAGGACGAGCAAATCGCCCGGCTGCAAAAACCCGTCCAGCTCCGCAAACATCCGGTGCTCGATTTTTTGCTCGCGACGATGAAGGACCATCATCCGGGAATCCTGCCGATTCGCTAGTGGCCGCGACGCGATCAGTTCTTCCGGCAAGGGGTAATCGTAATCTGATAACGCAAGGCTCATTTGAATAATGCGACGCCAGCATCAAAGGAATTGCCGTGGAGCGCAAAACCTCTGATGGTCGGAACGTGGCCGCTGAATTTTCTCCCGCGCTCGATCTGGTGCTGAACGCGCTGGAACAAATGCGCGAACGTGGCGGCAAATTGCCGCGAGCATCGCGCATTTCGCTCGGCGAATTGCGACACCCGGTTGCCCGAGAAGCATCGGAGCGGACGGACATCGGCGATAAAGCCGCGCTGCTTGCCGCCATCCAGACGCGCGTGTCGATCTGCGCGAAATGCCCGCACCTCGCCGCCTCGCGCACCCAAACCGTTTTCGGCGTCGGTAATCCCGATGCGGAATTGATGTTCATCGGCGAGGCGCCCGGCGCCGATGAAGACGCGCGCGGCGAACCGTTCGTCGGGCGCGCCGGCCAGTTGCTCACCAGGATCATCGAGACCATGGGATTCTCGCGCCCCGAAGTTTACATCGCCAACGTCCTGAAATGCCGGCCCGACATGCCGCGCGGAAGCTCCGGCAATCGCCCACCGACGCCCGACGAAATGCAGACCTGCCTCCCCTATCTCGCGGAGCAGATCGCCATCATTCAGCCGAAGGTCCTCGTCGCTCTCGGCGCGACGGCAGTCGAAGGACTTCTCGGCACGCGCGGCACCATGCGCGAAATGCGCGGCCGATGGCATTCGCATCAGGAGACACCGCTCATGATCACGTATCACCCCTCGTATTTGCTGCGGAACCAGGCGCCGTCGGAAAAACGGAAAGTCTGGGAAGACATGCTCCAAGTGCTGGAGCGCTTGGATCGCCCGATCACGGACAAGCAGCGTAACTATTTCAGGTAGGGACGCTTTTCCGAAGCGTCCGACTTATTGTTGGCGACGCGTCATCCCGGAGAAGTCGGACGCTTCGGAAAAGCGTCCCTACCTGAAAAGTTTTTCAAAGCGCGCTCGCAACGAGCTAGGCGACCAGATCGCACTCGCTGAAATCATCTTCCTTACTTCGGCCCGCGGGACTTTAACTTTGCGCTCGAAAATCTCAGGTCCTGCTTCCCGGAAAAGAGCAAGTGTTCGCGCGCCGATTAACGCCGGCAACGCCGTCGCAAAACGGACGCGCCGATTCCGAATGGCGCACGCGTAATCGATGCCGGCCTCGAGACCATACCGCGCTTTCTCGCGCCATTTTTCCAGAACTGGATCGATCCGCACCGGCTCGCGCAAGAGGTGCCCGGCGACCATACCTAACGAGTTCAGTTCATCCGCCGGAAAATAACAACGTCCGTGCCGCAGATCGGCGCCCGCGTCGCGCAAGATATTGATGAGCTGTAATCCCTGGCCGTATCGCGCACCCAGCTCGCGCATCTCGGCTTCCGACCGGTCGCTAAAATTCTTCACGTGCGCGAAACAGAGCCGGGTCCAGAATTCCCCGACGCATCCGGCGACGAGGTAGGTGTATTCGTCCAGCTCGGCGGCGCTCGCGAGCGCGCGGAGTTCGCCGCCCGTTCCAAATCTTTCCAGATCGAGCGTTTGGCCCCGATTGATCTTGGCGAGAACGTTACGGACTTCGCCGCGATCGCCCGCTTCCAATTCGTCGAGCCAAACCAGAAGAGCAGGAAGCTCTTCGATCAGCGTCCGCTCCGTTTCGTCGCTTTGCAGGGGGGCGAACGATTCTCGCAACCGGGCCGCCGTTTCCGTTGGCGCCGTTCCCTGGATGGCGGCCGCGAGTTCGCGCAGCGCTTGGGTTCGCAGCGCGGCCGGCGGCTCGGGCGTGTCCGCGATCGTGTCCGTGGCGCGCGCGAGAAGATACGCCAGCGACAACGGGTCGCGCAGCGCGGCGGGCAGGATCCGCAGGGAAAGGTAGAAGGAACGCGAGACGGAACGCAGGACGCGCCCTCGGAGATCTTTGCGACCAGGCGGCATCTTTACGGCCCGACGTTGCGCAGCTCGATCACCTCGGCGTTGCCGATCCGGAGTTGGCCGGCGGCCTGCACGTGTTGCGCCAGCGGTGCGATCGGCGCAAAGCGCGCTTTCGCCCGCCATTCTTCGATCTGGCGAACGGTGAGCGCATCGATCGCAACCGGATCTTTGCTCGCCAGGATGGTGGCGTAATGGACCGCGAAATTGGGTTCGGGCCGCGGCCCGCCCGCATATTGCGCCACCAACCCATCCATGATGTTTAGCACCACCCTCGATCCGATAATCGGCATTCGATAAATCTCGGCGATCGCGGTGTTGCCCCAGCGGCTTTGGGTGAAGCGCCGCCAGTTGTCGATGTTCGGGATCGTCATGTTGTAGAGGCAACCGGCGATGCCGCACGTCGCGCTGTCGCTCATCACAGGGACGTTAATGATTTTTGTCACGTCGGTGGTGAGGATTCGGGCGAAGTGGCTGTCCTCGCTGGTCGACTCCTGCTCGGAAAGGAGCGGGATCATCCCGCGATCGGAGCGAAATTCCAGATCGCCCCAGATCAATCTTCCGCTGAGGGGCGCGGTGAAGAGCGCCTTGGGATCGTAGCCGTCGTGCGGCGCGATCGATTTCATCTGGTAACCTTCCGCGTCCGGCCGATAGCCCGCTTCCTTGATGCCACCCAGGCTGCGGTCCCAGACGACGATGCTGTTGCGGGCGTGCCCGGCCGCCACGAGACCGTCGACGATCGCGTTCACGATATCGCGATGGGTCGTGAAGAGTTCGCCGCCCGCCGCGGAAATCTTGATACCGATCTTGTCGTTAGGCGAAACGAGCGAGCCCCAGGCGCGGGCGAGATCCGGTTGGCCGGTCGTGGCGAGGACGAGGCGGTTTACCATTCCGCGAACGATCGCCGGGTTGGTTTTGTACTGAGTGATGGCGGCAGAGTCGTGCGCGGCGTAGACGATCGATTGCGAGGGGATCACCTGGGCGCGGACGGAAATGACAGCGCAGAACAAAAAAGAGGTTAGGATTGGAATCCGCACGATGAAGGGTGAGAGCGAGCTTAAGAGGGATAGAGAAAACGTCCAATCCGCCAACGGACGGATTCGCCGTGGCGAACCCCGAACTTCAGAGGACGTTTCGCATCTCTACGTCCACATTCCATTCTGTGCGCGGATTTGCCCGTATTGCGCTTTCTACAAGGAACGGGCGAACAGTTCGCAGACGCAGCGGTTCTGCGAGGCGCTGTTGCGGGAAATTGAAGAGGTTCGAGATCGGTTTGCGCTGAAGCCGGAGACGATCTTCTTCGGCGGCGGGACGCCGACGGCGCTGACTACGGCGCAGCTCGAGTTTCTTCTCGGCGGACTGCGCGATCGGCTGGACTTGTCGCGGCTGGTTGAATGGACGGTCGAAGCGAATCCGGGCAGCGTGTCGCCGCGAAAGGCAACGCTTTTGCGCGAAATGGGGGTGAACCGAATTAGTCTCGGCGTGCAATCGTGGGACGACGAGTTGCTGAAGCTGCTCGGTCGCGAACACAACGCGGCGCAGGCGAAAGCTTCGTTCCAAATCTTGCGCGACGCCGGGTTTGCCAACGTCAGCGTCGATTTAATGTTCGGCATGCCCGGGCAAACGCTCGCGCAGTGGGAAGCGGATCTGGAGAAAACGATCCGGCTGCAGCCGGACCACATCTCGACCTATTGCCTGACCTACGAAGAAGACACGGAATTCTTTTTGCGTCATGCGCGCGGCGAGTTCAACGAAGACCCTGAATCCGACGCGCGATTTCTGGAAACCGCGATGCGGACGCTCAAGCGCGCCGGCTACGAGCACTACGAGATTTCTAATTACGCGCGCCCCGGATTCGCTTCGGCGCATAACCGCGGCTACTGGTCCGGCCACGATTATCTCGGCATCGGCCCGAGCGCCTTTTCCACCGTCGGGATGCGGCGCTGGCAAAATGTTTGCGACTTTCGCGCCTATTCCGATCGCGTCCTGGCCGGTGAATCCGCCGTGGGGTCGACAGAAATCCTGACGCCCGAGATGAAGCGGGCGGAACGAATCGCCCTCGCCTTGCGGACCCGAGACGGGATTTCCTCCCGCGAACTCGAAGCCTGGCCACAAGAAAGCCGCGAATTCATCGATCTCGGCTTGCTCCGCGAAGCAAACGGCCATTTCATCCTTACCCCCCGCGGCAAACTCCTCGCTGATTCCGTCGCCGAAGCGTTCGTCTAACAGGTAGGGACGTATTTCCGATGCGTCCGACTATTCCGCGGTAACGCGCCGCAAACGATAAATCGGACGTTTCGGAAAAACGTCCCTACCTGAACGGAGAATCACACCGCGCCATATCGCCGGTTCCGTTTTCCGAAGTCTTCGACGGCTTCGAAGAGGTCCTTCTTGGTGAAATCGGGCCAGAGTTTCGGGGTGACGTACATTTCGGTATAGGAAAGTTGCCAGAGGAGGAAATTCGAGAGGCGCATCTCGCCGGAGGTCCGGATGAGAAGATCGGGGTCGGGATAATAGCGGGTGTAGAGATGTTTGCTGAACATGTCGACGTCGATCATGGCGCGATCGATGTGGCCGGAGTCGATCTGGCGCAGAAGGCTCTTGATGCCGTCGATGATCTCGAGACGGCCGCCGTAACTGAGCGCGAGAATCAGCGTCAATCCGTTATTGCCGGAGGTGCGTTCGATGGACTCGTGCAATTGCTTCTGGCAACCGGCGGGCAAATCGGTCAGACGGCCGATCGCCTGGAGCCGGACGTTTTTCTCGAGCAGCTCCGCCGTTTTCTCTTTCAGAAAACGTTCGAGCAAACGCATCAAGGCGTAGACTTCGGTCTTCGGCCGCTGCCAGTTCTCGGCCGAAAAGGCGTAAAGAGTGAGGAATTCGATTTTCAGTTCGCCGCAGCCTTCCACGCACTCGCGCACGGCATCGGCGCCTTTCTCGTGGCCTTTGATCCGCGGCAGGCCGCGGCTCTTCGCCCACCGGCCGTTGCCGTCCATGATGATGGCGACGTGTCGCGGAACGAGTTTGGGCGCGGCAGCCATCAGCGTCAGAGAATAATCGTTTCGTTGCGGGTGGGGCCGACGCTCACGATCCGCAACGGCGCGCAGGTCAGTTCGGCGATCGCGCGCACATAGTTTCGCGCGGCCGTCGGCAATTCGGAGAGTTTCTTCGCCGAGTGGGTCGGCTTCTGCCAACCAGGAAACTCTCGATAGACCGGTTCACAATTTTCCAACTGCGCGGCATCTGACGGCGGCACCTCGAGGCGTTTCCCGTTTAACCGGTA
>Ga0307478_10002603_pt1 | contig 13976 bp, 9 predicted proteins | sample atmos_gasesECM4C_2_FD_203713 | JGI IMG/M metagenome (GOLD analysis project Ga0307478, IMG submission 203713) | Hardwood forest soil microbial communities from Morgan-Monroe State Forest, Indiana, United States - atmos_gasesECM4C_05 | ecosystem: Environmental > Terrestrial > Soil > Temperate...
GACCTATCGGCTTATTATTTTCCTTTCGACGAACAAGATAGTCTTCCCACGGTTTCCCCAACAACGCTTCCACCTGCTCCCGCTTATCCCCGAGCCGAACTTTCTTTACATTGTCGATCAAATTTCTTTTTTCTTGATCTGACATTTGGAAGTAAGGGCGCGATGTTTCATGGGGCATGTCCGATGGTCGCTGTGATGTGCTTTTCAAATAGTTCCCACTCACGTTCGATGGACCCTGCTGTGCTGCAATCCCATTAACTCCAGAACCCCATAATACCGTTACGCATGCGAGCGCCGCGACTGCCAATGCGCCTGGTCTGTTCGTTTGGGTAGGCAAGGGCATACGACCTCCAGATGAGAACCGTTATCAGATAGCTGGAAGAATGGGTTGACCTGCTTTTGAGACCACTCTGGATGTCAATGATTCGTCAGTCGATCCATTCGGAATATTTTTTTGCACCGTCAGCGAATCCTGTAATGCCTGAATTCCATCAGCCCCATGAGACAGTACTAGATACACCGCTAAAGTTATAACTTATAATTAATATATATCATTACTTAACTTCCTCCTAGGTACGATCACCAGGGTTGCCCATATGATGTGTCCGCCGGAGTTGGAGGTAACGGACTTGTCGATAATCCGTAGATGTATCCAGCATAGTCTTTTATGTCGGACGGAGTCCAAACTATAGGATGCCAACGAAACGGCCCGCCGCCCGCCCGAAGGGCGTCGTAGACAACCGTGGAGCAGTTTCGACCAAACGTACTCCATTTGTTATTCGGGTTCCCGCGAAAATTCTCCCACCATGCTCTAATTGCATCCTCGTTGAGGCCATCTATATGGATGACCGTGTCGGGACCTTGCCCTTCGAGATCTATCGCATTCTGCACAGTTTGGTTAGGGATGGCGGGAGCCGAATAAACCGGGATTTTGTCAGTCCCAAAGGTGTAGTCTCGGTCATCACCGGGCCACCAACTGATGTTTGTTCCGTCAGCAAGCGTCAACGTTGCGTGCCCCCAAGCATCCGATGTACCTCGATAGTTCCAGATGTAAACATCGAGTAGTCCTGAAGGATCGACTCGATCGATCGGGTTATTTCCGACGTAAGCGTACTTGTTGATTCCGCCGCGGAAGCCGATTGGGTCTTCAGAAATGAACCTTTGGAGAGCGGGGTTGTAGTATCTGGCGCGGTAGAATTCGAGGCCGGTGGCGTCGAGTTCGCGGCCGGTATAGGCAAAGCTATTTGTCGTGGCCGACCCGCTGGTTGTCGTGTTGCCGAATGGCTCGAACGTGTATTGCGTTTGGAGCGCCCCGGTGGAATCCGTAAGTCCTAGCGTACTTCCGAGCGCATCCGTCAGAAAACTCCGAGCGGGTCATAGGGATAGCTCATGGTGCAAGATGGTTCATCATGGTGTACAATGACGTGTATGGCTACCGCTAAGAGTGCAAAGAAGCTTGTGCGTCGCAGCATCTCGCTGCGGCCCGAGATCCATAGCAAGGTCCAGGTCCTTGCGAAACGCGAGCGCAGGAGTGCCAATCAAATACTGGAAAAGTTGATCGAGGCTGGACTCGAAACCCAGGAAGACGAAAAGCGTCGGTTTTTTGAACTTGCCGAACGCCTGATTGCTGCTACCAGCCGAAGTGAGCGGCGGCACCTCAAGGAAGAACTGGCGCGCAAGACGTTCGGAGTCTGAGTGCCCAAAATTCAATGGACGGACCTCCCACCTGCTCTTCGTGACCACTTGTTTGAAAGACTGCGCGAACGCAAAATTACAGCCGAAGACCTTTACCAATTGAAGTTGTGGCGTGAGACAGAACCCGAAGCCCCCGATGGGCCTTGGTACAAAGACTTCGGGTCATTCAAAGTCTGCGGTGAGGGGAAATATCCGAAAACTTTCCTGCTTCGTGGCCAGCCCGCCAAGGGAGAGAAGCTGTAGGCGATTCCCGCACTCCCGCACTGTGCTCGAACACCTTTTGTCACCATTTGTTGGCGCCGCCTTCCAGCGGGAGCGCCGCCATCGTGCCCCCCACAGTGCACATCATGGTTTGGGGTGACGTGTCTATCCCACACCCGGCGTCGAAGACACCGCTCTGCCCAAACGTTAGCGACAGCGCCCCATGCTCGCCTACCGAAACGTTATAGAAATAAACATTATGACCTCCAATATGACTTCCTTGGAGGCCCCAATGAGCCCCGAACTGAACTAAAGGTGTAGGTCGTGCTCGGCGTCGAGGTCAACTGATTCGGGTGATACAGAAAAAGGGGACCGCTCATTCGAGTGTCGTATGATTCCGTGCGTGGAGCTAGGGGCAGATCAATCCAGATGTATTTTGCGATCAAGACACAATGTTCGTCTGTAGAGGTCGGTCCGTCGGGCGGAATTGTGATTTGACATCCGAACCCAGAAGTGCACGGAGGATCCAACCATCTATGCCAATAAAAAGCAGCGAAGTGCCAAGCGAAAAAAATCTGAGCGTCGGGAGATAGATACCCCAAAGCGAAGGCACAATGTAGATGACAAAAAAACCGAGTATCAGCAGCTCGATGGAATAGAAGCCTATCGCAAGTCTGCGGACCAAGCTGATGCCACGCCAGAGCCCAATGGTGATTAGGCAATACACAGTTGTCGAGAGAGCCTCCACCGCAAGTGCTGCTTTCCGCCCCGCCTCCATGTAGATAATGGTACTCGCGGTTTGAACAGGCAACGCACAAACAACAAATATTAACTTCCAATCAGGGAGAATGCCATAAACTCCGGGATCGCCACTGCGCGCAAGAACCATGAGGTCGCTGTAAACGATGAGAAACATCCAGAGCGCGCGGACAGCATTCCAAGTTACTATGAGAGTTAGTTTTGATGGGTATTTCATCAACGCCCTCCTCCGTGAGTGTGTTTCCCGGTTAGCCGAGTGCCGATCTCAAATTCAGTCTCAAGGTCTTGGTTTTGGGACGCCTACAACATCACCGGGCACGGTGCCATTGGGGAAAACGCGACCGCTTGTATCCATTCGCATTAGTATCTGATATGGGCATTCGTTCAGGTCCTTACACTGTTCTGGAAACTTCGACTTTACGGGATCCAGAGGCACAAGTTCTCCCTTCAGCGGGAAGTCCCATCCTAAGCAACAGTCGTATACACAAACTTTCGCTTTTCCAATGGGGTTTGCTGACCTCCTGGTGCATGTGCATATTGGGTGGAATTTGTCAGGTTCGGGAGGTTTTGGTTTTCCATAGTACCAATTACAGAGCCAATTAGGGACCCAGGAAGGACAGCGGTTGTCGAGCCCGCTAGGATCGGCTACATTCACCGCTTGGTTTTGGACGTAAGCGTAGAAGTTAATTCCTCCACCATACCTAGTCGGATCCTCGGACAAGAATCTTGTGGCTGGATTGTAGTATCTGGCGCGATAGTAATACACGCCAGTCTCTGTGTCCGATTCCCGGGCAGTGTACCGGAATGGATTCACGAGCGAGCCTGTTGCAGCCGTCTGTTTCCCATACGAGTCATAAGTGTATGTATTGGCAATCGATCCAGCAGAACTGCTGAGCGAGGTGACCGAGCCGAGCCCATCGGCGTGGTAGTAGCTCGTCGCACTGGAGCGCAGCATCGCGAGAGGCTCGTCGATATTCTGCGTGTCCTCGTAGCGGGCCACGACGGAACCCGTCGAATTCGTTTCCTCGATGAGGTTATCGCCGTCAAAAGCATAGACGCTGGTACCGCTGGAAGACGATTTGTAGATGCGCCTGCCGAAGGGATCGTATTTGAAGCTATTGTAAGTCGCTGCTTCAGCCTTTCGGCCTGATCTGCGCACGCGAGCTTCTTACCAAAATTAGACTTGAAGTCATTGAGCAGCCGGGCGGCTCCACGGCTTATACCTGAGCTTGCGCATCGTCACGACCCTTTGCGCTTCACTTTATAGATCATCAGCACCGCAAAAATGGCGAGGAGCACGCCGGGGAAAAGCCACCCGTGGCCTGATATCGTGACGGCCAACAGAAAGTTCGCCAACGGACGAGGGAGAGCTGCTAGGGGGGCGTGGAACCCAGTTTCGGGGATACCAAACAGGAGTATTCCTCCGGTTATAATTCCAAAAAATAAACCCCAACGAAAGGCGGAAATCTGCCTACTCGATTCAACCAATCCTAGTTTATACCCGAGGAAGAGCACGAAGAAGGGGAAAACCCGAAGCAACACTCTGCACAGCACAACGACAATGGGAATAGTGAGATATCCAATTTTGGGTTCCAAGAATGATGAGAGAGTCCCTGCGCCGAAAACAAGCACCGCCAAGATCGTCCATCTTAGCCATCCATGAATACGGGGCTTTTCGCGTGTCATTCTGTACCTCTCTCTACCCAAACTACGGGATTTCACATTGCTCATTGAGCTTCATATTTACTCAATGACTATTCTCTTGATAGCATTTAATTTTGCATCTACGAAGTTCGTCGACTGCGAAACCAGCGCATACAACACCGCCCGGAGGAGAAAACTCTCCCACAAGGAAACATCCAAGTAGCTGCAAAGCGAATAACCCGTCACAACGCGCTATACAATCGTGTATGGGCTTAATCTCTATGCATCTGGGATTATACCTAGGGTCGCAGCCACTGGGGGGACATAGACCAGATGGATCCGTGAGTGTTGTAGGCCGATTCCAAACGTAGTCATATTTATTTTGAACGGTCCTGCGTCCGATGCGATCCTCACTCAAGAACCTGCCGGCAGTGAAATCGTAGTATCTGGCGCGATAGTAATACAGGCTAGTTTCGGGGTCTGATTCCCGCGCGGTGTACTGGAACGGATTCACGAGCGAGCCAGTCGAGGCCGTCAACTTCCCGAAAGAGTCATAGGTATAGGTGTTGGCGATCGAGCCGGTAGAACTGCTCAGCGAAGTAACCGAGCCGAGACCATCGGCGTGGAAATAGCTCGTCGCGCTGCTGCGTAGCATAGCCAGCGGCTCATCGATATTCTGCGTGTCCTCGTAGCGGGCTACGACGGCACCCGACGAATTCGTCTCCTCGACAAGATTGTCCCCATCGTAAGCGTAAATGCTCGTGGTGGTGGACGTAACTTTCTTTATGCGGCGACCAAACGCGTCATAAGCAAACGTGACCGTTCCGCCAGAGCCAGGCAGTGTGACGCTTGTAAGGCGGTTCTCGAAGTCCCACGCATAGGTCGTGGTATTCGACCCAACTACCTTCGTGTGCGTGTTTCCGTTGTTGTCGTACGTGTACGTCGTGCTCGGCGTGGAGGTCAACTGATTCGATGCGTTGTAACTATACGGCGAAACGCCGAGCGAACTGAGCCGGTTGCCGACCGGGTCGTAGGTGTAGCTCTCGGTCGTGGTCGAGCCTTGCGTCACGCCGGTCAACTCGTACAGCGCGTCGTAGCCGTAATTGCTCGCTGTTCCCGAGGGTTGCGGCGTGCGGCTGGTGCGGTTACCTGCGTTGTCCACGGCATAGCTCGCGCCGTCCAGGGTGGTCGAGCCGCTCTGGTGCAGCACGCTCAGCAGCCGCGAGAGATTGTCGTACGCATAGACCGACTTCAGCCCGTTCGGACGCGTCATCTGCGTGCGGCGGCTGAGTGCGTCGTAGCTGAAGCCGAAATTCCCCGTGGCCGTGAAAGCCGCTGGGGGCGTCAGCGTTTGCAGCCGGTTTAGCGTGTCGTACGCATAGCTCGTCAAGCCGTTCTCCGGATCGGTGAATCCCGTGCGGTTCGACGCCGCGTCATAAGAATAGCTCGTCGTGAAGCTCCGCCCCGTCAGGAACGAATATTGCGCGCTCGTCGCCGTCAGCCGCCCCATGTTGTCAAACGTGAATTGGTATGTGCCCGTGGGGTCTATCACCTGGGTCAGGCGGCTGTCATTATCGTAGGTGTAATTCACGGCCGTGCTATCAGGATAGGCCTTCGTAAGCAGCCTGTTCAACTGGTCGTAAGTGTAGGTTATGGTCTGGCTCTTTCGGTCAGTTTTCGTGATCAGGTTGCCCACCGCGTCGTAATAGTAGTATTCCGACAGGCTCGACGGGAACGTCGTCTTCGACACCCGCCCGAAAGCGTCATAGGTGAACGAAGTCGTGTTGTTGTTCGCATCCTTGATGCTCGTCAGATTGTTTTCCGTGTCGTAGCCGTAGGTGGTGACGTTGCCGGGAGTGGCCGCGTCGGTGACGCTCGTCAGCCGGTCCGCGTCATCATAGGCGTAGGTGGTCTTCTTCCCGTTCTGGTCGGTCACCGAAGTCCGCCGCCCCCGGGTGTCGTAGGTGAAGGTAGTGGTCCCCGTGCTGCCCGGATACGTGATGGTGGTCAGCCGGTCGCCCGTGTCATAGCCGAAGCTGGTTTGGTTATTCAGGGCATCGGTGACGGACGTGCGGTTCCCGTGGGTATCGTACACGTAGGTCGTCACGTTCTGCTGCGCATCGGTAATGGTGTTGATTAGCCCTGTCGAGTAGTACGTCAGCTTGGTGACGTTGTTCAGCGGATCGGTGATCTGCGTCAGCTCCCCCAGCGAATTGTAGGCAAATTGCGTGACGCTGGCCGCCGTGCTGCCATTCGGTGCTGGCGAAGTGACAGTAAGTAAATTCCCTTTGGCGTCGTAGGTATTCGTAGTTACGTTCCCCATCGGATCGGTCGTCGTAAGAATCTCGCCGAAGCTGTTGTACGTGTACGTCGTGACGGCTTGGGTGTCCGGAGCTATGGGCACGGAGACCGAAGTCACATTGTTATTGGAATCGTAGGTATAGGTCGTCGTGGCCCCGAGTTCACTCGTTTTCGTCAGAACGTTGCCGCGACTATCGTACGTTTGCTGAATGGTCCCGCGCAGCGTACAACTGGAGCAACCGGAGCCCTGCGAAGTGGTCGGTACCCACTTGCCGCCAATCTTCTGAGAAACGTAAGTCGTTGGGTTGCCGAGCGAGTCAGTCAAATTTACCGTGGTGCTGAGGGTGAACCACGGTCCGTAGGCAGTAATGCTGCCCACCGAGACGCTAACAGGTCCGGTTGAAGTTCCCACGGCCACTGCCCCTACGATCTGCGTATCACTCCAACTCGTTACCGAGGCGGTGGCACCGTAGAAACCTGCGATACTGTTGCTTTGCGTTGCGCCGAAACCTGTGCCGGTAATGGTCACAGTCGTACCCACGGGTCCGACGCCTGGAGAAATACCTGTCACAGAAAGTGTCGACGAAACCGTGAATTGCACCCCGTTGCTTGTGACTCCATTTTCCGTGAGCGTGACCGGACCGTTGGTGGCGTTTGTCGGTACTTGAACCGTCACGCTCGTGTCGCTCCAAGACCGAACAAACGCATGCGCGGTCGTCCCAGTGAACAAAACGTAGCTGCTTGTTTGACTCGCGCCAAAACCGCTCCCATTTAAGGTTGTATAACCGCCGATCTGAGCTGCCGGAGGCGTGAGGTTGTTGATTGCAGGCTTGATAACAGTAAAGTTAATGCTTGAGGGGCTCGTGACGGAGTTCACGGTGACGGTAACCGGCCCAGCTCCCGCTGGGGCCGCACTGGGTACGGCAGCGACAATCTGCGTATTACTCCAACTTGTGATGGAGGTTGCCACTGCGCCATTGAAGTTGACCGTACTCGTTCCCTGCGTGCCACCAAAGCTTGACCCAACAATCGTCACTGAGGTGCTCACTCCTCCCAAGTTGGGTGTTACCCCGGTGACGACTGGAGTGGTCCCGATGATAACCGACACATTGTCCAACGTGGCGGTCATAAGAGTCGAGTTAGCCTGACTGCACACAGCTATGCCGACGTATGCGCTCTGGGCCATGGTGATGGATTGGCCGGTTCCAATCTGAGTCCAGCTAACTCCGTCTGAGGACGCATAAGCATAGAATGTGCCACTGCTACGAATTAGCTTCAGCCAGTAAGGCAGTGATCCGGCGCTGGTATATCCCTGCAAATTCGTACTTCCACCAGTGCTCGACCGATAATAGAAATGGACGGCCGATGTTGAGTAATCCAGGTAGGCATTCTTAGACGCAGGGTCGAGTGTCTCCCTAATCATAACCGCCGCTTGTGGATACGTACTGCCTTGCTCCGAGACTACTCGCGCGACGATTGTTCCGTCGCCTGAGATGGGCAGGTAGACAAAATGCATGGTGTCGGCGCTGCCGCTGATCTGCGTCCCGGAACCCTTTACCGTAAACGTCCCGCTCGCATAAGTTGCACTCCCTGCTACGCCCACTGGTCCTACATCCTGATCCAGCCACGGGGATGGCAATGGTTGTGCGGTCACCGTGAAAAACACAGCATTGCTCGCATTCATGCCTGGAGCGACGGAAACCGCTAAGTACCCCGACGTTGCTCCAACAGGAATCGTGAAGATGATGGATGTGTTCGTCCACGAGCCGATCGTCACCGAAGCATCATTCAGCAGCACCGCACTCCCGCTCTGCGAAGCGCCAAAACCAGAGCCGGTGATCGCCACTTGGCTTCCCACCGCTCCCGTCGTGGCAGAGATGCTGGTTATGACTGGCGCGGGATTTGACGACGAACTAACAGAGACGTTGTCGAACGTCGCTGTGGCGAGAGTCGGGTTATCATTGCTGCAAACGGCCAGGCCGATGTACACGTTTTGTGCCATCGTGATCGTTTGGCTCGTTCCAATCTGCGTCCAGGTCACTCCGTTGTAGGACGAATAGCCACTGAATGTACTGCCGCTTCGAACCAACTTCACCCAGGAAGGCAAACTCACACTAGGACCGCTCTGAGTCGAGGTGCTTCCACCAGTGCTTGAGCGATCCCAGAAAACGGCCGACGACGCATAGTAACTCACGTAAGCGTTGGTCGAGGCTGGGTCGAGAATCTCCCGAATCATTACTCCAGCTTGTGGATATGTGCTCCCCGTCGCCGAGACCACTCGGGCCACGATTGTTCCGTCGCCCGATAAAGGTTGATACACAAAATGCATTAAGTCGGAAGTCCCAAATATCCGCGTGCCAGACGCTTTCACCGTAAACGTCCCATTCGCATATGTCGCGCTACCAGCTGCGCCAACAGGTCCGACATCCTGGTCCAGCCATGAATTCGGTAACGGGTGCGAGGTAACCGTGAAATAGACAGGATTGCTGTTATTCATGCTCGGAGCGACGGAAACTACCAAATACCCTGAGGTCGCCCCTGATGGAATTGTGATGAGAATTGCCGCATCTTCCCACGAGTTGATTGTCACCGGGACATCGTTGAGCGTCACCAAGCTGCCGTTTTGCGAACCTCCAAAGCCAGACCCGTTAATCGTCACCTGCCCCCCGATTGACCCCGTTGTTGCAGAGACGTAAGTAATTGTCGGCGCCGGAATCCCCGTTGCGCTGATCGACACATTGTCGAACGTGGTAGTCGTGAGAGCAGAAGTGGTATCGCTTGTCACCGCCAAACCGATGTAAACGTTCTGCGCCATGCTGATAGTCTGGCTCGTCCCGACTTGCGCCCACGTCACTCCGTTATAAGAGGAATAGCCGGTGAACGTGCCGCCGCTCCGAACTAATTTGACCCAATATGGCAGAGTGACACTCGCTCCCGACTGGTAGGAAGAGCTTCCCCCGGTGGAGGTGCGGTCGGAGAGGTAGACGTAACCTTGATAATAGAAAGTAAACGCATTCGTTGAACTGGCATTCAGCGTCTCGCGAATCATTACCCCAGCCTGTGGTGCAGACCCGCCCTGCACGCTGACCACTCGGGCCACGATTGTTCCGTCGCCCGATAGAGGTTGGTACACGAAATGGAAACCATCTGGAGTCGAAAACGTGCCCTGTCCCGCTCCCGCCACTGTGAACGTCGCGTTTGCATACGTTGCACTTCCTGTCACACCCACAGAACCAACATCCGCGTCCAGCCACGAAGTTGGCAGCGGTTGCGATGTCACGGTGAAATAGACGGGGTTACTGTCGTTCATGCTCGGGGCGACGGAAACTACCAAATTCCCCGTGGTTGCTCCCGTTGGAATCGTAATGACGATTGAGGTGGCGCTCCACGAGTTGATCGATACCGTAGCGCCATTCAACGTCACCAAGCTGCCATTTTGCGTGGTTCCAAAACCTGTGCCCGTGATTGTCACCTGGCTGCCGATCGATCCCGTCGTCGCGGAAACACCAGTAATGGTCGGTGCCGGGGCCGCAGTCGAACTAACGGAAACGTTGTCAAACGTGAACGTGTCCAAGGTCGAGTTAGCCTGACTACAGGCCCCCAGACCGATATACACATTCTGTGCCATGCTTATCGTTTGGTTCGTTCCGACCTGCGTCCAATTCAGTCCGTTAGCGGAAGAATAGGCGCTGAACGTACTACCGCTTCGAACGACTTTCACCCAATAGGGCAGGGATATACTTGCACCACTCTGGGACGAACTGCTTCCCCCAGTGGTCAGGCGATAGATGAAGACGGCAGAGCCCGCATCGTAAGACGAGTACGCATTCGTCGCGCCCGCGGCAAGCGTCTCACGAATCATCACACCGGCTTCGGGGTATGAACTTCCTTGCGCCGAAACAACTCGTGCCACAATCGTGCTATCGCCGGAGAGAGACTGATACGCGAAGTGCATCTGGTCGGAACTGCCCCCGATTTGTCCTCCTGACGCCTTCACGGTGAACACCCCGTTCGCATAAGTCGCACTTCCAGCCACCCCGACAGAACCTACGTCTCCATCCGACCATCCCGAGGGCAAAGCTGTAACCGTAAAAGAACCGCTGTATACGGTGTGGCTGTTCACCGTTACCGAGAACGGTCCTGTCGAAGCGCCAGACGGCACGAATGCAACGATACCTGCGTCGCTCCAGCCTCCGACGGAGGCGCTGGTTCCGTTGAGGGAAACGGTGCTAGTGCTCTGCGTGGCTCCGAAGCCCGTTCCCGTTATCGTTACCTGCTCACCGACAACTCCGGAGGTTGGTGACACCCCAGTGATGCCCAGCCCCTCGACCACGGTAAAGTTGATTCCATTGCTCGGGACGCCGGAAGCTGATACCACTACATTTCCCGTCGTGGCACCGATAGGCACTGACGCTACGATGCTCGTCGCACTCCAACTTGTAAGCGTTGCATCGGCACCGTTGAAACTCACCGTCCCACTACCCTGTGTCGCAACAAAGTTGGTGCCCGTGATCGTCACAGAGGTTCCGACAATACCAGAGGTCACCGACAGGCTGCTGATGGCTGGTGCGGGGACTACCGTGAAGCCGACGCCGTTGCTCGCGACTCCGGAAACTGTTACCACCACGTTACCGGTCGTCGCACCAGATGGGACCGGAGCCTCAATAGTAGAAGCACTCCAACTTGTCGGGGTCGCCGCCGTACCGTTGAACTTCACCGTGCTGGTCCCCTGCGTCGCACCAAAGCCCGATCCGGCGATTGTCACAGTGGCGCCCACCGCACCCGAGGTCGGCGAGAGAGTGGTGATGCTTGGTCCCGTAGCCTGAGTGTTTATCGCAAAGATGGACAGAAAGAAAACGGCTAAAAGAAAAATCGATTTCCAATATGGCGCGCGCATGAGAGTTTCCCTCCACGGCTCTACTGTCGGAGTCGATAAATCCAGTTTCGTTCTCGCGTGTAATGGATCACCCACAGCGATCACTGATTGGGGTAAGAGAACGTGACGGCTTCAACGCCTAGAGCTCGCGAGCCAGTCAGTCCGCGCCCGTTGTTGTCGTAGGTATGCGACTCGAGAACCTTGCCGTTGGAGTCTGTTACCGAGGTGATTCGAGATTGCGAATCGTATGCGAAAGTAAGAGTCGTGGAATCCTGGTTCGTCACCTGGCTCAGACGGTTCTGTCCGTCGTAGGCATACGACGTGGAGACCCCAACACTCGATGAAACTCCAGTGACCAAATAGCTAGAAGAATTCTGGTATGTGAAGGTAAGCGTCCGCGAGGCGGGATCGGTCACGGTTTGCAGGCGATTCAATCCGTCATACGACAGTTGTGTCGTATTGCCGTTCCGATCGATGACGGCAGTCAGCGAGCCGCTCGTGTTGTCGAATCGTCTTTGCTCTCCATTCTGAAACGTAAGCGTCCAGTATGTGCTGCCACTTGCTAGAGTTGCAGTGAGGTCTTGAGGAGCGGCCAAACTCCACGTTCCCCCGTTGTAGCCAAAGGACCAAAAACTGCCGTCCCCCCGCGCATACTTGATGTAATTGTCGCTGCCGACGAAGACTCGTTCTTCAAAGTTTGATCGCCAATTGGGTCCGAACAAGCCGACCTGAGACGCACTCTGTGTGGACGGCCAAATGCTATTCCAGGTTCGAACAAGGCTGAGGCCACCGCCCAAGCCCGGAATCCTGACGTCCGTCTCTTCGATATACGTATTGCCGTCGTTCAGACAAATTGGGCTCGAACCCTTAAAACAGAAATTTTTCACTTCCGGTGGCGCAGGAGCACAGTTACTGTTGTTTATCTGGCATGTGATTGACCACATGAAGGTCTGGCAATTGAATACACCCTTGGGGCAATCATTGCTTAGATGCCACAGATCGGTGTAGCCACAACTGACGAAACCCGGTGCGCAGCTACCCGATTGGGCGTGCGTGTTCACGCCCAAGGAACCAGCTGCCACAGTAAGTATGCATAGCACGAGAAGATATGTCTTAATCACAGTCACCTCCACACACTGGGCACAGTTGAACTCCTATAAAAAACAGTCGCAACTTGCGATCGGCGCACTTCGGCGAGAGTTTCGTCACCAGGGGTGACGCAGCGCCGAGGGAAGCCAAGAGCAAGAACACTTCGCCGAACTCTGCGAAACGCGGACTGGAAAGTCTTCGCAAATTTCCTGCGAGGTTATTTATATGAGAATAATTCAATCATGTGTCAATAGAACTAGCTTGATAATCTGTGTATAATCTGTGCATAACAGAGAGCGGTAAATGCTCCACAAGTGTTGTGTCTCAAAACAGCCTGCTCGGAATAACAAGCAAGACTTTCTTTTTTTTCAGCACGTTCGTCTGATGAAGCCCAAAATACCAGTGAAGTTGGGGCGCAACCATAGGTGTCTGGAGGCGTTCTGCTTTCGGAACAGTCTGGTCGGGAAGGCAAGCAAAATTTCTTCCTTCAGCGCATTCGGCCAATGCAATCCAATATATCGGGAATGTTGGGCGCAACCCGATTCCTCATTTAGACGGAACCAATAAATCAGATTGCGCTTCGAGGGGACGCCCGTTCTAACCTCAGGAATCTTCGGGGGCATTAAGGGGGCAGTAAGAACTCCCTCTCTTTCCTTTCAATACCTTTGAAGGCCAGGCTGCACCGCAAAACTCCTTTGTTTTCTCACCCGTGGTGGATTCGAATCCCATCGGCTCCACCAATTGAACCTGGTCCGGTCCGGAGAGATCCTAGAAAACCGCGCTTCGTCCATCGCCATCACATTTGAAAACGCACTTGCTGTTCCCGAGATTCGAGAACTCAAATAAGGGCGACAATCGACTCATGCCGGCCCCGTTTGAGCCCGCCGGTTTCAAACTTTATCCCCGCATGCTGGGTCTTCCCTGCTTGGCGTCCTCTGTTAGAGCTCGCGTTTTGTCTTAGCGTTCGTCGCACATTCCCAACCCTGAGGAAATACGTCTGGAAGGTGCGAAGTTTGCCGTGACGCTTCCCAAACTTTGCGAATGGCGGCTACGACCGCCCCAGGCTTTTCCATATGGATTGCGTGAGATGAACCTTTTACGATCCGCCAGTTTCCGGCAGTAGACAATGTCGCCAATTCCCTTTGCAATTGAATCCAGATCGGTGACGCGTCACGCTCTGCCGGATCTTCTTCGCGGTCAAGATCGCGAGTAAGCACCTCAACCGGCATATTTTGAAACACGCGCGGTGCAAGCATTGGCGGTGGCGATGCAAGTATCTCGACCTCATGTAACGCCGTCAGCCAGCGTGTTGGTTGGCACTCTAGGTATACGGTTTCGTCCCTGAGGTCGGGACGAACCGGGTCCAGCCCGCAGGTGTGCCACAGTCGCGTAATGCCAAATTCGCTTGCGA
>Ga0307478_10002606_pt1 | contig 13956 bp, 10 predicted proteins | sample atmos_gasesECM4C_2_FD_203713 | JGI IMG/M metagenome (GOLD analysis project Ga0307478, IMG submission 203713) | Hardwood forest soil microbial communities from Morgan-Monroe State Forest, Indiana, United States - atmos_gasesECM4C_05 | ecosystem: Environmental > Terrestrial > Soil > Temperate...
TTCGTGCGCCAATTTCTCCAAGAACGGATGGGCCATTCCCGCGCCCGCTCCATGCGCCAGTGCCAAAAGCCACCGTGCCTTCGCAGGCCGCATCAGAATCGCCGAAACCTCTCCCGCGCCTTCCACCGCAAATCGCAACCGCTCGGACTCGCTCATATTTGCGCCGGCGATTCTAGCAGAAGCGAGCAATGCATTCTCTGTGGTTCTCTGTGCTCTCCGTGTCCTCTGTGTTAAATTCTTCTCTGTTAGAAAGAGCCAGCGAGGGCCAAATGGCAGACTATCTACTGAAAACCGAACCCTCCGTATACTCGTTCGCGAATCTGCAAAAAGACAACGCAACCATCTGGGACGGCGTCTCCAATCCCGTCGCCCTCCGCAATCTCGGCAAAATGCAGCCTGGCGATCGCCTCGTCATTTACCACACCGGTGACGAAAAAAGCGCCGTCGGCGCCGCAACGGTCGTGTCCGCCGACCCCTCCGATCCCAAAAACCCTCAAGTCAAGATCAAAGCCGGCAAGCCTCTCCCCAAGCCGGTGTCGCTGGCCCAAGTTAAAGCAAATCCACTGTTCGCCGATTCTCCGTTGGTCCGCCAAGGCAGACTCTCAGTAGTACCGCTAACGGCCGCGCAATACAAAGCCCTAGCCGGTGCTTGAAACCAGAGAGTCGCTACATGGCAAATACGATTCAGTTCTTCCGAGTGATATGTCAAGAGGGCTGCGGCGGACAACTAACTGCCGCCAATTACGCTGAAGAAGGATGGGCTAGGTCCGAATCAGCCCCGGAAACTTTCGCGGATTATTCTCAAACCCAGGAAACACCGCATCCAAATCCGAAACGCCACTGTGTTTGCTCAAAATCTCGCCCAGCACCAAACGAAAATCCGTTGTAAGCGTCAAATCCCGTCCCTCATTCAACTGATGGTCCGCCAGTCCGGGCCAAGGTCCGTACACGCGCCCGCCCTTCACATCGCCGCCCATCACAAACATGCAGTTCGCGTGCCCGTGATCCGTCCCGCGATTTCCGTTCTCCTTCGCCGTGCGCCCAAACTCGCTCATCGTCACCACCACGATGTTCTGCATCCGGTCGCCCATATCCTGATGGAACGCGGCCAGCCCCTGCCCAAGATCCTTCAACAGATTCGATAGTTGCCCCTGCACCCCGCCTTCGTTGACGTGATTGTCCCAACCGCCGCAATCCACAAACAACACTTCCACTCCGATGTTCGCTTTCAGCAACTGCCCAATCTGCTGCAAACTTTGCCCCAGGCGGCTAGTCGGATATTGCGCTCCATGCTCAGGCGCATATTTGGCGGGATCGACTTTTCGCAGCATGTCAATCGCCTCAAACGTTTCCGTCCCCGTACCGTGCAGGGCAGTGTCCACCGTTTGCGCGTACATCGCCTCAAATCCGCCTTGCACCGTTGCCGCCATCCCCGCTGATTGCGGCATCACTTTGAACTGCCGCAAATCCGGTAGCGCAATCGCCGAAACGCTCCCGTGCAGCATCCGCGGCAGATTCGGCCCCATCGCCACCGCGCGAAAGGGTGAAGCATTTTCTTCCGGCACCGTTTCGATTGCGCGATTCAGCCAGCCATCCTCGGTCGCTTTGATCCCAGGGGTCCCGGATTCCATGAAATCTTGCGCATCAAAGTGCGATCTCGTCGGGTCCGGCGATCCCGCCGCATGCACAATCGCCAACTGATCCTTTCGAAACAGTGGCTCCAGCGGCGCGAGACTCGGATGCAACCCGAAGTATCCATCCAGGTCAATCGCCGCGTCCCCCCCACCGCGTCGAGGCTGTGGAATCGCAATCGTCGGCCGCAGCCGATAGTAGTTAGGCTCCGAGAAGGGAACCACAATGTTCAAACCATCCGCCGCCCCGCGTTGGAACAACACCACCAACTGTTTCTTGCCCGGCATTGCAGTGGCCGCTGCCGCGCGCTGCAAAAAAGCCGGCATCGCGCTCATCCCCACCAACGCAACGCCACCCTGCTTCAGAAAATACCGCCGCGAAAACCTCAGCCCGCGCACTCCCTCGCAACATTCATGGCTCATACGCACCTCATTTGGAGTGCGGCGGTCTTGCCGACGCTTTTACGACGTATGCGATAACTCCCGCGGAATTCGACAATCGCGACTTCTACCATGACGCCAATTCCTTGCACCCGCTGAAAAGCGGGAGCGAGACTCCCGCACTCCAAGCCTATCTCCTCTGAAACTCCGGCGCCCCCAGCACCAACCCCGTCACCATTCCCAAATCCACTCGCCTCACCGGATCATCCAATTTCGCCTGCACGATCTGCGGGTTCTCCAGCTGTTTCTCCAGCGTCTCCACAGTAGTCGCGCCCGTCTGTCCGCCAAGAAAAACCTGCACCGCTCGATTCAGCGTCGCTTTCGCATCTCCATCCACTTCCGGCCCCAGCAGCGAACCCACATCACTCCGCGACCCGCGCACTTTATTTCCCGCCAAGGCCAGCGAAAAATTCAATCGGTTCAACAGCGCCCCGGTGTTCACCCAAGCCTCCGACTTATCCGCGTAACCCGTCGGCGGCTGGCACTGATACAACGGCTCACCAATGCGTCCGGTCCACTGCACCAGCGGCATCGGCGTGTCCACATCCGCTCCCAGCGCCCGCGCCGTCGAAACCACCAGCTCAAACGGCGTCTTGATCTTCGCCCGGTACGCTTCGCGCGACCAGAACTCCCGCGAATAAATCATCGTCTTCAGCACCGCGCGAATATCCCCATCGCTCGATTGAAACGTCTCCGCCATCCGCGTCACCAGCGACGGTGGCGGATTATCCGACACAAACCGCCGCGCCAATTTCGTAGAAATAAATTTCGCTGTGCTCGGATGCCGCGCCAGCATCTCAATCACCTGCTCCCCATCCTTCATCCCGCCCGCGTGAATTTTCTTTCCCACCACTACTTTCGGGTCGGGATCATGCATCCGCTCATCAAACTTGAAATCCCCATATTCCCGGGGCTTCTCAATCGTCCAACCTGTGAAGCACCGCGCTACCTCGGTCACATCTTTCTGCGTGTAGCCGCCATCCACTCCGAGTGTGTGTAGCTCCATCAATTCCCGCCCATAATTCTCATTCAGTCCACGCACATTTTTCCTCGCCTGCTGTTGCTGCGGAGCGCGCGGCGGCCACGGCCGTCCAAATCCGCCGCGTCGTGCCTGCCGCGCCGCTCGCTCCGCAGCAAGGCGCTCCGGCGCGCGCGGATCGGCGCTCAAAAAATTGTCCAGATAAAAAAGCATCGCCGGGCTCTTCGCCGTTGCCGTAAGCAAGTCCTTGAACTTGCCCATCGCGTGCGGCTGGATCACGTCCCGTTCATAACTCGTCAGGAACCATCGATCCTCGCCCTTCCCCGCAAATACATTGAAGTGGTTGAACCAGAAATCATCCATCACCTGCTGCAATTGCCGCTCGCTATAAATGGCTCGCGCCACCTTGGCCATCGACAGCTCTTCCACAACGCGCTGCGGCCGCTTACTGTCATCCGCAATCGCGCGCGGCACCGAATTTGGATCCCCGCCGCCCAGCAAATCGCGCCTTCCCGCGCCGCGCGTGACCGCATTCATCGCCACTGATTCCTGTTTCATCGACGCCCCAGCGTTTGCGTCGTCTTTCATATTTCCATGTTCCACCTCAGGCTGATCGCCTGGCCGTGCTTGGCCACCTTGGATCCCTTCCTTGTTGGACATGTCTCTCGCGATCACCGCCGCCGAGTCGCCCGGTCGCTGCTCCAACCGCGCTGCTCGCGCCTCCACCTGTTTCTCTTGCTGCTTCGGCTGCGGATATTCCTCCAGCAATTTCGCCGTCGACATTCGCAGGGTAGGGTACTGCTCCAGTCGAGCTTCCACCGATCGATCCTCGATCCCATTCGGATTCAACTGCTGCTCGATCCACTTCGCCAATCCCATCTGCCGCACCCGCTCCATATCCCCCGGCCGCGGCCCATATGCCAATCGGTTTAGAGCATGCAAAATCGCCTCGTCCGCGCTCAACTCCGTAATCGGCAACCCCTTCAACACCGGATCTTGCTTGGCCTTCTTGTCTTTATGCAGGGGCATGGCACTGCCGTGCCCGTCTTCAGCATTAGCCACACCCGCAGCGACGAGCGCCGGCCAACCAATTCCCGAAGGGAACGCAAAAGCAATGGAAAGGAAAATGGAGAGGAATGATTTCGCGCTGGCCCGCAACCGCGCGACGCCAGCCTTCGGCCGGGTATCGACTTTCATACGCGCTCCCTCACTCGGGAAACGTTCGCAAATAGTCTCTCTTGCCTAGGTTAAACCCTCTCCGAATCATAAAGTTGCAAACTTCACCGCCCCGTGTCGAGGACTTACCCGGCCCAATGGCCTCTGCCCATCCCACCAAAAAACATCCCAACCCCTCTCGCCCAATGTCGATTTACCCCCCCTCCATTCGTCATCCATGTAGAGCCACAAACCATAGTCGTATCGGAGGCCCACATGGCGCACACACAATCGGCGATCCCCAGATCAATCTGGCAGGTGGTCGCTGCCGCTTTTGCAATTATCGTTCTCTCTTGTATCCTGCGGGTGATCGCGGCACAGGAATGCCACTTCTTCCACTACTCCATTTGGGCCGCACTCCAGCTTTTGCGTCCGGCCATCTTGGCCACCAAGACTGCCGTGCCAGCCCATCCCTGCCCGGCGGCAGATCTTTTGCAGCATCTGCTGCAAATTGTTGCGTCCAACTGGCCGTTCCCTCAGGCCCTTATCGGCTAGACGAAGGGATTCCGTCCAGATCGCCGTGTCGATTTCGTCCCAAGTCATTCGACGCTAAATTGAGGGCCACATAGGCCACGCGAGATCGACCGTATTTCGAGCTCGTAAGTCGAACCCAAAAAAGGAGATATAGCAATGCGAGTCATGGTGATCGTCAAGGCAAACAAGGATTCCGAGGCCGGCGTCCTGCCCACTCAGCAACTCCTCACCGAAATGGGCAAATTCAACCAGGAACTGGTGAAAGCTGGCGTTCTACTCGCTGGCGAGGGACTTCAGGCCAGCTCCAAGGGCAAGCGCGTCCGCTTTTCCGGCGCGAAACGCACCGTGGTCGATGGCCCTTTCACCGAGACCAAAGAGCTGATCGCCGGCTTTTGGCTATGGCAGGTCCGCTCCATGGAAGAAGCCATCGAGTGGGTCAAGCGCTGCCCCAATCCCCACCAGGGTGAATCCGAAATCGAAATTCGCCAAGTCTTTGAAGCCGAGGACTTCGGTCCCCAACTAACCCCCGAACTACGCAAGCAGCAAGCGGATCTACGCGCCCAGTCCGCTGGGAAGAGAGCGTAGGGGCACGGGATACCCGTGCCCGCAGTAATGGGGGGTCTCGGCTAAAATAAATTTTGCCGCCCTGTCGATTTCGCAATACTTCGTTCGACGCACCAATAGAGGCAGATTGACGTTCGGCCCAGCCGGATGCAGACGTAGCTCCACCAAAAATAAAGGAGACAGTGATGAAATTTCTGAGCATGTACAAGTCAGTGGAACGAAACGCTCCCCCATCTCAAGCGGAAATGAACAAAATGGGCAAGCTCATCGAAGAAGGCATGAAGGCCGGTTGGCTGGTTGCTACTGAGGGCTGCCTGCCGACTGCGCTCGGCGCTCGCGTTCGCTCCACAAACGGGAAGGTCAGCGTGACCGACGGACCCTTCACCGAGTCCAAAGAAGTGGTCGGTGGCTTCGCCATCCTCCGCGCGAACTCCAAGGAGGAGGCCATCCGGTTGGTGAAGGATTTTCTTCAGGTGGTCGGCGATGGTGAATGCGAGCTTCGCCAGATTTTCGAAGCCGGCGAAAACACCTGTGCCGATGCGGCCGCGGCCCACTAATCGACCTTCAGGGTACTGTGTCCCATTCTGTCAGCTTCGTTCGACGGTTCAACGGATCTAGGTTTCTTGTCTCGGCTGATGCCGCGTCGAAACCTCGCTCCCACCAAGAAAGAGGAGATCAAACAATGAAATTCATGATGATTGTTAAGTCCGCTGAGCGTTCAGGTCATCCACCCAAAGAGCTAATGGATGCCATCGATCAACTCAGCCAGGACGCAGCTAAGACTGGCACGATGATCGGTGGCGGCGGGCTCGGTCCAACCGCCTTGGGAGCACGTGTTCGCCTTTCGGACGGCAAGATCAGCGTGATCGATGGACCTTTCACCGAGGCCAAAGAGATCATTGGCGGCTACGCACAATTCGAGTTGAACTCCAAGCAGCAAGCGATCGACAGCGCCGTTAGCTTCATGGAGCTTCACAAGAAGCATTGGCCCGGATGGGAAGGCGAAACCGAAATCCGCCAGATGTTCGATCCTGCAGACTTCGCCCACTGTAAGCCGGAACCCGTGTAGCGGCCACCTTTGGATGGTCGTTTGCGGACGCGGCCGCGCGCTTGTTCTTGTAGGGGTGCGACACTGCTGCACACCGGCTAGGCATGATCGACCTTTCGTCTCGTCTAGCCGACTCCGAAGTCGCGCGTGTAGCCGAAAGCCGAGATAAGGCCCGGAATTCGCGTCATTCCGCAGCCGCTTGCGCGCTCTACGGGAAGATGGTGTGATGGGTATCCGTGACCTCCACCGACACCCATCGCGCCATCGACGCCGTCTGGCGCATCGAGTCCGCCCGCATCATCGCCGGACTCACCCGCATTGTTCGCGACGTCGGCATTGCCGAAGAGCTAGCGCAAGACGCCCTCGTCGCAGCCCTCGAGCAGTGGCCAGAGTCCGGTATCCCGGACAATCCCGGCGCTTGGCTCATGGCCACTGCCAAGCATCGCGCCATTGATCATTTTCGCCGCAACAAGCTCCTTGAGCGTAAGCACCAGGAGCTCGGCCGCGACCTTGAACTGCAGCAGGAGTTGGCCGTGCCCGATTTCGACGCCGCACTCGACGACACCGTTGGCGACGATCTCCTCCGCCTCGTCTTCATCTCCTGCCATCCCGTTCTCGCGCCCGAGGCGCGCGTCGCCCTCACCCTTCGTCTCCTCGGCGGTCTAACCACCGACGAAATCGCTCGTGCCTTCCTCGTACCCGAACCCACCGTCGCGCAGCGCATCGTGCGCGCCAAGCGCAATCTCTCCGAGGCCCACGTTCCGTTTGAGATTCCCCGCAAGTCCGACCTAGCCGCGCGACTCGCCTCCGTCCTCGAAGTCATTTATCTCGTCTTCAACGAAGGCTACTCGGCTACCGCCGGTGACGACTGGATGCGCCCCGCACTCTGCGAAGAAGCCCTGCGCCTCGGTCGCATCCTGGCCGAGCTTGCGCCCGAGGAGCCTGAGGTGCACGGCTTGGTCGCCCTGATGGAAATCCAGGCTTCCCGCACCGCCGCCCGCCTCAGCCCGAATGGCGAACCCATCTTGCTTCTCGATCAAGATCGCTCCCGTTGGGACCAACTCCTGATCCGCCGCGGCCTGGCCGCTCTCGAGCGCGCCGCAAAACTCACCGCCAGCCCCGGACCCTACGCCCTCCAGGCCGCCATCGCTGCCTGTCATGCCCGCGCCAACGTCCCCGAAGCCACCGATTGGCCTCGCATCGTCGACCTTTACACCGAGTTAGCCAGGCTAACGCCATCTCCGATCGTCGAACTCAATCGCGCCGTAGCCGTGGCCATGGCCTCCGGTCCAGGCGCCGGCCTCGAACTCATCGATGCCTTAGCTTCCGAGCCGTCTCTCAAGTCCTACCACCTCCTCCCCAGCGTACGCGGCGACTTCCTCTTCAAGCTCAATCGCTTCAACGAAGCCCGCGCCGAATTCGAGCGCGCCGCCGCGCTAGCCCGCAACGCCCGCGAACGCGATCTCCTCCTCGCCCGAGCCCAAGCCTCCACCCAAACGCAAGATTAGTTTTGCTCCGGGTGAAAACCGCCCCTATCCATCGAAACGCCAATCTCCATGTTGGCATCCGCACGTATCCTCCATTTCACGGAACGAATTTCCATCTCAATTCGTATGGGCTAATTCACTCTGCCGCGCGAAACAAAACGCGAGTATCATCTTTCTGAAAAAAGGAGATCGCGGTGCATCGATGACTCTGCAAAATCTGGTATTCGCCGCTCGCAGCCTCCGCAAAAGTCCCGTCTTCGCCCTAACCGCCGCACTCACCATAGCTCTCGGCATCGGTGCCAGCACCGCCATCTTCAGCGTCACCAACGCCGTTCTCCTCCGCCCGCTTCCCTTTAAAGATCCCGACCGCCTGGTCATCGCCTCCAGCGACATGCTCGCTCGCCACGTCCGCGATTTCCCCTTCTCCAACGAAGACTTCATTGACATGCGCGACGGCACCAAAGACGCCTTTCAGGACATGGCCGGCGTCTTCACCTTCCGCAACGTTCTGCTTAAAGAAGATGGAACGCCCGAACAAATCCGCTCCGCCGTAGTCACCACGAATTTCTTTCGCTTGGTGGGAGCCAAAATCGTTCTCGGCCGCGATTTCAGCGACGCCGACGGTCTCCCGCAACCTGCCCCGCCTGCTCCCGGCGCTGCGCCAGCCGCCGCGGCACCGCGCCTCCCCACCATCGCCGTCATCAGTTACGAATACTTCCAGCGCCGCTACGGCAGCAATCCCGCCATATTGGGAAATGCCATGCTGACCAACGGCCCACAGAGCCTGCAGGTTGTCGGCGTGCTCGCTCCACACTTTCAGTTGTACTTCCCCGCCGCCGCTAACGAGGAATCCGCCCCGGAAGTTTGGATCGCCAATCGCCTCGGTTACGACAACAAGAATCGCAACGGCGTCTCCATCCGCGCGATCGCCAGGCTAAACGACGGAATTTCCTTGCAACGCGCGCAAGCTGCCGCAGACAACGTCGCCGCAGAGGCCCGCAAGAACTTCCTGATCGAACGCACCGCTGGCTACGCCATCCGCATTGAGCCATTGCGGCAGCACCTTGTCTCCGAGGTCCGCCCCGCCATTCTGGCTCTCATGGGCGCCGTCATTTTCCTGCTTCTCATCGCTTGCGCTAATGTCGCCAACCTTCTCCTCGTGCGCGCCTCTCTCCGCCAACGCGAACTTGCCGTGCGCGCCGCGATCGGTGCCAGTTGGTGGCATCTCGCCCGCCAGATGCTCACCGAGGCTTTTTTGCTCTCCGCTCTGGGCGCCATTGGCGGCCTCGCCCTTGCCTGGTTCGGCATTCACGAACTGCTGGTCATCGCCCCTGAAAATCTTCCCCGCCTCGATACCATCCGCATCGATTCCGTCGTACTCGTCTTCACCGCCCTCGCCGCCGTGCTGGCTGCCATCATTTTCGGTTTGGCCTTCGCGTGGCGTGCCTCCCGGCCCAACGTCATGGATGTGCTACGCGGCACCAGCCGCAACGAAGGGCTCGCCAGTGGTGGCCCGTTGCGCAAACTGGTGGTCATCGCGGAAGTCGCTCTCTCTTTCGTTCTCTTAATCGGTTCCGGCTTGATGTTCCGCAGTTTCCTCGAGCTCCAGCGCATCGACCCCGGCTTCGATCCGCACGGACTCCTCACCTTTCAAGTCCTCGGCCTCGGCATTCGCGGCGGCAAAACGCCCGAAGAACGAACCGCATTCTTGCATCAAATTCACGAGCGCCTCCGTGCGATCACCGGTGTGCAAAGCGTCGCCGCCTCGGTTCCTTTTCCTCTCGCTGGCGGCTTCAGTCCCATCCGCTGGGGCACCGAGGAAGCCCTCTCCGATGCCGGCAAATTTCAAGCCGTCGACTTCCAAATCGTCCTGCCCGGCTACTTTGAAAGCATGCGCACTCCGTTGCTCGCCGGCCGCACCTTCACCGACGCCGACAACGTCCCGGCACGCAATCTGGTCGTGGTCGACCAGCAACTCGCCGACAAAGCCTTCCCGCACCAATCCGCAATCGGCAAACGCATTTTAATTCGCATCAAAACGCCCGAACCTGAATGGGTCGAGATTATCGGCGTCGTAGCCCACCAGCGCGACGAATCTCTCGCCGAGCGCGGACGCGAGCAGGTTTACTTCACCGATGCCTTCGTGGGAGGTGGCGCGGCCCGCCAATGGGCCATCCGCACCGCCGGCGATCCCGCAAAATATAGCAGCGATGTTCGCGAGGCCATCAAAGCCGTCGATTCGCATCTGTTAGTTACTCAGGTTGAATCCATGGATACGCTGCTTCAACGCGCCCAAGCCGGCACACGCTTTTCCTTGCTGTTAATCGGAGTGTTCGCGGTGATCGCGGCGCTTCTCGCCGGCGTCGGCCTGTACGGCGTCCTGGCCACCGTCGTGCGCCAGCGCACCGCCGAAATCGGCGTCCGCATGACCCTTGGCGCTGGCCCCGGCCAAATTTTCAATCTCATCGTTGGCCAGGGACTCCGCCTAACCGCCATCGGTGTAGCCGCCGGCCTGATCGCCGCCTTCGCCCTAACCCGCGCCATGACCACCATGCTAGTCGGCGTAAAGCCCAGCGACCCGACAACCTTCGCAACCATCGCCATCGTCTTCTTCCTCATCGCCGCGCTGGCTTCCTGGCTGCCAGCTTGGCGCGCTGCCAGCCTTGACCCCACAGTAGCCCTCCGCGAAGAGTAAATCGGCTGAGCGGCAACGTGCCATTTGTTCCTAGTGCCGACGCGGTTTCGTTGTGCGTTACCCCCACGAAGCACACGGACTTACATCACCACTAATCCTGCCCACTACGCATAGGACCGCACTCAACCACGGTTCACGCATTCTTAACACTCCAGCAAACCTCCCGTTCCTCCTGTATGGGAGCATCCGGCCGGTTTGGAGGCCACTTACGTGAAAATGCGCCGCACTTTAACACTCGTGGTATTAGCAACTGCGTTGGCGACGACAGCTGCGACATTCTTGTCTGCTGACCAGGAATCCCACCGCTTCAAATTTCGCCCCGATACTTTGGTGCTCAGTCGCAGCGTGTACGAGGGAACCGCCGAGACCGTCACCATTGGCGAAACCCTCCCTCGCGGTTGCCCAGGCGGTCCTAACGGCAGCACTGTCGTCGCCGTCCCTACCACCTCGGGTGGTACGACGAACGTCACGGTCACTTGCGGCGTCGCCACCGACAATGGCGAAGCTCCGAATCTTTCCGATTCTCACAACGTCTGGAACAACTCTGCTTCTGACGGCAGCTTCGGCGTCAGCTCACCGATCTTTCTGGATAGCCTCACCACCAATGGCCGGTTTTTGGGCACTCTCCCGATTCCCAGCGATCAAATCGTCACCAGCTTCAGCTCCAAGTCAGAGCTCGCGCTCAACCGCTCGGTCGATGGCAAATCCCTTACCTTCATGGCCTACCAGGGCGGCCCCGGCTGCGGCGGTTTCCCGGTTTCTCCCACCGCACCAAACCTCATTGATGTATCCGCTTCCAGTACGCCAGGCATTTGCGACCCCACGAATTCGGTCATCTCCAGTTTTGTGAGCACTCCAGTTGTTCCCACGGCGTATTACCGCGCCGTCGCGGAAGTCGATGCACGCGGTCATCTCAGCATCACCGACGGCAACGCCTACAGCGGTGATAACGGCCGCGCTGCAATAAAAGGCGGAAATGGCTTGTACTACATGGTAGGCAACGACAACAGCGGCAACCTTTCCAAGAAACAACTGCCCATTACCCCGATCGGTATCGACCTCATCAACGCCACTGGCGCGGAACTTCTCGCACCTGATCAAGCCCCTCCCGTGCCCCCCAACATCGGCATGATCGGCCGCTTGCTCTTTGGCACAGATAAGCCTGGTAAGGACACCAATTTTCGCGGCATGACCATCTTCAACAACACCGTGTACATCACCAAGGGCAGCGGCGGCAACGGCATCAACACCGTCTATCAGGTTGGCACTGCCGGCGTACTGCCCACCGGCACTGCGGCGCAGCTTGCCGCCGTGCCCATCACGATTCTTCCCGGATTCCCTAACACCCTCGCCAGCACTTCCACCTCGTTCCCCTTCGGAATCTGGTTCGCCAATGCCACTACCCTGTACGTGTGCGACGAAGGCGATGGCGTGGTCGGGCCAGCCGTGAATGGCAATGTCGCCGACGCCCAATCGCAAGCCACCGCCGGAGTTCAGAAATGGCGCTTGCTCAGCGGCACCTGGACTATGCAGTACGTTCTGCAAGACGGCTTGAATATCGGCGTGCCATATGGTGTTGAAAATTATCCGGCGGCGCTCAACCCGGCCACTGGCGGCTGCCGCAATATGACTGGGCGGCACAACGACGACGGCACGGTCACCCTCTACGCCATCACCTCCACCTTAAGCGCGAACGGAGATCAAGGCGCCGATCCCAACAAACTCGTCAAGGTCACCGATGTTCTGGACGCTACGACGCTGCCGCAACCCGCCGCGGAAAACGCAGACCGCCCAGGCCACTTCGTCACCCTTCGCTCGGCGCGCGCCGGCGAAGTATTCCGCGGAGTAGCCTTTGCCCCAAATCCCGACGACGATTAGGACGAGCGAGTAGCGTTCGTTACAGGTGCGATGAAGATCCCCCACGAAAGCTGGAACTTGGGGTGTGACCGGCGAGAGTCGCTGCGCGATCAAAGATCGCAACCGGGCGTAAGTGAAACGCTTCGCCTGCAGTTACAAACTTTCATGCGCCTTCAATAACGCCGACACAACGATGTAATGCAGCAGGCTTATCTATGTTGAGGTCCGCCTGCCCTCACTATTCCAAGGAGAAAACATGTCCGAACGTAATCTGAACAGAAGGAAGCCACCGCTCAGCAAATCGATATGCGCAACCGCACTCGCATTTTCGATGCTAGCTTATGTTCCGGCTGGCTATGGCAACGATGAACCCGACAAGGCTGTAGATCGCATCAGGACCGCCACCCCAATTAAACACGTCATCATCATCGTTGGCGAGAATCGCAGCTTCGATCATCTTTACGCCACGTATGTGCCAAAAAACAAGAGTGAGAGGGTATTGAACCTTTTGTCCGAAGGGATCGTCAATGCCGATGGCTCACCGGGCCCGAATTTTGCCAAGGCCCATCAATTCCAAATCGTTTCCCCACCCAACGGTGCCAAATTCTTCAGCAGCGCCGATATGGCCAGCAAGCAGCTCTACTCCACGCTGCCGGCGCCTGATCTCAACGGCGTGCAAAATCCCCCCGCTGCCGCCCTCCTAGGCTTGGGCGGCGATCCGGGCTTGGCCCCTCAGGATCAATTCCTCATGGGGACCGGGGGCACCGGTCTGCCCGTCAACGAGGGGCCGGATACCCGCATTCCCAACGTCACTAACCTCCCACCAGGTCCCTTTCAATTGACCGGCCCGAATTTGCCGTTCGACGCCTACGCGGGCGACACCGTCCATCAATACTTCCAAATGGTCCAGCAGGTCGATTGCGCCATCGACGCCGAGCACGTATCGAAGGACAACCCCACCGGGTGTCTCCATGATCTCCAGTCCGCGATCGACACCACCTATAGCACGGCACCGGGCGGCACCCCGCATGACACTGGGCAAACCATGGAGTTCTTCAACATGCAGAACGGCGATGCGCCTCTCTTCAAATCCCTCGCTGACAAATACACCATGAGCGACAACTATCATCAGCCCGTGCTAGGCGGCACCGGCCCAGACAGCCAGCCGCTCGGCTTTGCCGACCAGGTCTTCTTCAGCGACGGCAACGGCAATCCCGCCACACCTTTGGCGAAGAACATCTATAATCCCGATCCGAAAACCGGCACGCTCAACCTCTATACCCAGCGCGCACAGTGGTTCAATTGTTCCGACCCGGCCCAGCCAGGCATCGCTGCCATCACGAATTACCTGAATGCGCTCCCCTACGCCGTGCAGACCAAGTGCGGCCCCGGCCAGTATTGGCAGGCCGTCAACGTCAACCCTGCCTTCACGCCGAAGGGAACGCCGCAGTCCGGTCTCGTCGTTCCACAGACCATGCAGAAGAGCATCGGCGATGTGCTGACCGCCAGCAATATTCCCTGGAAATATTATGGTGGCGGCTTCGATGCCAGTGGCACGGGCGGCC
>Ga0307478_10002607_pt1 | contig 13956 bp, 12 predicted proteins | sample atmos_gasesECM4C_2_FD_203713 | JGI IMG/M metagenome (GOLD analysis project Ga0307478, IMG submission 203713) | Hardwood forest soil microbial communities from Morgan-Monroe State Forest, Indiana, United States - atmos_gasesECM4C_05 | ecosystem: Environmental > Terrestrial > Soil > Temperate...
CCTTCACGCCCAGTTCTGAGAGGGCCGGGCGGCCACAAGGCCGCCTGGCTACTCGGTAGTAATCCACATGCCTGGTAAAGCGTTAATCAGACTTAGACCATAAGTGTCCCAACGAGCCTTCTGACTCAGAATAACTTCCGGTTTGCTCGTCTTCGGCTCAGAACCGTAACAATTCCGGCAAGCGGATTTCAACGACGCTTCACGGAAGCCGTTGCCTATCCCAGCCCCGGCAGCTACGCCCGGGTTGATAAACTATTTTCCATCCGCTTTTCATCGAAGCCCGGCGGATAGCTTCCATCTGCACCGGTGCTCTGGTCCTCGCAGAGGCAGGATTGCTCGACGGTCGACGAGCAACCACCCATTGGTATTAGGCTAAAGAGATGCAGCGCCGCCAGACACACTACGTTAGCGGTTGAATAGATCCTTTAGCGCGGCGAGGTCGTCGCGGTTGGTGTCTGCGACCGCACAGAAGCGCAGCCCGCTATGCTTCCAGGAAATCCAATGATAGCCGTTCATCGCGCCTGCATATTGCTCCATGTCCTGGGTCGCATCGGGCCAAAGAAAAACACTGATGAAATGCTTACGGCGGCCGTATACCAAAGCTGCGACCGTGCGTCCCTGGAAAACGTCGAGCCTGCCGCCAACTAGCGGAAAATCTTGCGCGCCAAAATCAGAAACGGGCGGAGAGAAAGCGATTTTTCCGTCAAACCAGGGCTTGACGGTCTGCTGGTCAGTAGAAGTGACGTCGGTCAAGTGGCCGGGCTGGAGCGCACGAATGTGAGCGTCCACAAGCTCCGCGGCGGCTGAATCCGCCCCCGTAGCAGAAGGCTCAGCACCCCCGCGGTTTTTTTGCGCGTATTTCCAGGAAGCGCCGGCAGCAAGCAAAAGTATGGCAGCAAGCCCGCATAACAATGCTGCTCTGAAACCTAATCGCATGATTCACCCCCCGATTCGTTTGGGTGGAGTCCGTTGTAGACCTGGCCACAGAAAAAGGCAATAACTCCCTGCGAGAAAGAAAAGAGCTACCCTACGCCGCCTACTTCCTTTCGAGTTGCTAACCCAAAATACTGCAAAGACAACGCGCCCTAGGACAACAAATGGGTACGAGAATTAAAACACAGATTCAATGCCAAAGTGGCACTTGAAACCCGTCAGTAGAGCCCACTCGCCTGGTAAGTCCGGTTGTGCAAAATCTCATCAGATAGATAACGAGAACGCAGTTACCGGAAAAGTTGATACTAGACTCTGGAGGCTGCGTAAGTCCTGATTAACGACTCCTTGAGAAACTTGGCTTATAACTCCAGGCGAATCAACAAACCACTCTCGCTAAGTTTCTGGCACTAGCGCCCCCCCGAAGACCCGGTTAGCGCTTATCGGGAGTTAGGTCGTACCATCGGAGTCCTTCGGTGAAACTCGGAACGACAGTGTTTCTCAGTGCTTCGTTCTTCGTGGCGGCTGGTTTAAATATAATGGTAATTTTACTTGTCATTAACTATTTGAATAAGCGGGCTGCCGTAGTCGGTGGAGAAAGGTTTTTTTCGTCTCTACCAACGCATAGCGTTAATCATGGCCATCCAATCGCGTTTAAACTCACACTTCCAACGCCGCAGCAATGCCTGGACCAGAAAAGTCGATTGTCTGATTCTTCGAAGAGCTGCGAAGGACATGTGCGACCATTCTGCCAAAGAAACGGTGGGCAAGAAACCAGTCACCCACTGAGAACTCCATGATTTCCATGAAAGAAGCAGTGCGCGAATCACTGGTCGACGAGAGCTGCGGAGTGCGCGGCTTTGAGCGTCGGAAATTGGGTTACGCTTTGCCGCTGATGACGATTCGTCCTCAGTTCTTGAACGGATCAAATGAAGCGGAGCGCTAGCTAAATTTGTCACCTGATTCTGCTTCATTTCTGTATTGAATGGAATAGCAGAGCCAGAAACGCGCGGGATCGAGTCCAAACACAGCGCCGTTCCTTTCGATTTTACCTCCCGCCCAGCCGACGTAAGCATCAAATCTTTCAAGAAGGCCGGGGCATTTGAATTCGCCATCGAAGCCGAAATCGCTTCAGGGTGCCGAGTTGTTGTAACAGTACTGTTCCTCGCGGTGAATGCTGACTCTTCGAAAGCATCAAATGTCGTTAATTTAGGGAGCGCTGTGGCGTGAGATGGCGCCTGCAAATTTACTTCTTCTTTCGCGAACCGCCTGCCTTCGTCCAAGAAGAATTCGTGTGCGGCTTCTTCGACCATCCGCGCTGGCACCGGACGGAAATGTTCAGCATAAGCATTAATGAGCGCGTGTTCGCAGAGGAGATTTATCACGCGAGGAATCCCTTGCGAATAAAAGTGCACGGCGTCCATCGCGTCGGAAGCAAAGATCGCGTCTCCCATGGCACCGCTGATACGCAGCCGCTCCGTGATGTAACCGCGGGACTCCTCAAGAGCGAGTGGCCTAGTAGTGCATCGGAGCATAATTCGCTGCCGGAGTTGCCGAAGTTCAGGCCGCTTGAGCTTATCTTCAAGTTCCGGCTGGCCGGACAGCACGATTTGCAGCAGTTTTTCGGAGGGAGTCTCCAAATTGAGCAGGAGTCGGATTTCCTCCAACAACTTGGACGACAAGCTTTGCGCTTCGTCGACGATCAGCACAGGGCTCTTGCCTGCGCGAAAGCATTCGAGCAACCATGTGTTGAGCCGCATAAGCATGTTGCTCTTTAACTGAATATCTATGGGGATACCAAAATCGGTGAGTATGAATTCAAACAAATGGTCGGTCCTCAGGCGGGAATTAAAGATAAACGCCGTCGGTGTTTTCCGATGCCGGAGCCAATCGAGAAGGCAGTTGATCAGCGTTGTCTTACCCGTTCCGACCTCGCCGGTGAGCAGAATAAGGCCCTTGCGGTACTGAATTCCATAGGTCAGTTCATCCAGCGCTTTTTGAGTCTGTAGAGTTAAGTACAGGAATCGAGGGTCCGGATTAACATTGAAAGGATTTTCGTGCAGGCCAAAGAAATTCTTATACATAGCTGCCTAGCCCTTCCAGACGTACTTGCCGCACGGGCAAGGCGGCGTCTCTGTGGGATGTTTCTTTGCAAGCGGTTGCCGACGGACGGGACAATTTTTGCGCCGCATGTTGGATCAACCTTTTCCCCAACTAAACCTCTGCAACGCAGCCGGGCACGTCATGCTGACCGATTATTGCGTGGAATTCTTCACGGTGCTGCAGTGCTGTAAGAATCCCGAGCGCCTTTCCGTAAGCTGTTACCGCTCCCGTTAGATTGTGAAACTTCGCAGAATCTCTAACCGTCCCCCGTCCACGTACGTGTTGCATCGGCTGAGAGTTCAAGGATTCGATCCATGCTTTTGTTCGCAACACCAGAGTTAGGTTCATCGTCGGTTGGGCCTCCTTCTGTAGGTAAAGGGTGTAGACCTCCGGGAATCGGGATAGGGTGAAGCCCCGAATCCGCAGGCGGATTATTACGGAGGAGGAGTAAGGGCGGGTGGCCGCCATGGCTGATTGAACGTGACGTAGATGCCTGGTAAAAGCGGTTACCGGAAACTGACCCACTACCAGCCTCCGCAACGACTTGTATTTGGCCAGCCGCCCGAATATTCGCGTCAGCCAGTCGCGCGGCTCGATCTCAGGAAAACTCCACAAGAAGCTCTTCAGACCAGCCGATCTTCCCGCACTGTGAGCCTTTCAATGCGCTCGCGACGCGGCTCGAAGCCAATGCCGGGGCCCGTTGGCACGCGAATCGTCCCCTGCGCCGAGACGGTCACTTCCGGCTCGATTATGTCCTCGTCCCAGTAGCGCCTGCTGGCGGCGACGTCGCCCGGCAGCGTGAAGTTAGGCAGCGTCGAAAGCGCAATGTTGTGCGCCCGCCCGATGCCAGACTCCAGCATTCCGCCGCACCACACCGGCATGCCATTCTGCTGGCACAGGTCATGGATCCGTCGCGCGACCGTATAACCCCCAACGCGCCCCATCTTGATGTTGATGATCTTGCACGCTCCGAGGAGAATCGCCGCCCGCGCCTGCTCTTCCGTATGTATGCACTCATCCAGGCAAATAGGCGTATCGAGCTTTTTCTGCAGCTCTACGTGTCCATACAAATCGTCCCAGCCAAGCGGCTGCTCAATCATCATCAAATAGAAGCTTTCGAGCTGTTTCAACAGCGGCCAATCCTCCATCTGGTAAGCGGAGTTGGCGTCCACCATCAACTTTAGCGCTGGAAACTCCTCGCGCAGCCGCTTGACCTGCGGCAACTCTTTCCCCGGCTTAATCTTTATTTTGATGCGCTGATAACCGGCAGCGAGCTCTTTCCTGACGGCCGCCGCCAGTTCATCTAGCGAATCTTTAATCCCAATCGAAACGCCGCTCGATATTTCTTCACGCGTTCCGCCGATCATTTTCGCCAGCGCCACACCTTTTTGCTTTGCCTCCGCGTCCCAAATCGCCGTTTCCAGTGCGGCCTTAGCCATGTTATGGCCGCGCACAGCCTGCAGCAGGTCCCAAACGTCGGCCGCGGCCCTGATTTCTTGTCCTTTAATCATCGGCCAAAGAAAATCGCGTATCACAATCCACGCCGTGTCCGTCGTTTCCGGACTATAGGAAGGTTTCTCGCCCGCCACGCATTCGCCCCAGCCAATCGCGCCGTCCATCACAATTTCCGTCAGGATAATGCGCCGCTCGTCGGTCCGCTCGACACTCGTTTCGAAGGGAGCTATCAACTTCATTCGCAACTCCCGTAATGTCACTTCCCGTATGCGCATCGTCCCTTTTTACTTTCTGCGGCCGCGAGCAAAGTGACCTCGCGCAAAACCCGAAGCCGCCTGATTCTTCCGTACTGGAACTTTCACGAGTAAGAGTTGTAGGGGAGGGGCTTGCCCCTCCCTCGAGCCCGAACTAAAAATCGCTGCAAGGAGCCAGCAAATAAGCCGTGCCCTTCGAAGACTTGCTCACGCCTACCGCCGCATACCCGCGCGCGAACCACCCCATAAACTCTTCACGAATCCTCGCCTGCACTTTTGCCACTTCGCCAGGATCGCTCTTCTTCCACCTGTCAAGTTCCGCCGGCAACTCAATCGTCGCCGCAGACGAAACGGCGTCCAGCTCCCCCGCCAAATCCGACACCGCTGCCGCCACCCTCGCCGAATCCAACTGCCACTCCGCCCACAGCCGATCGGTCGGAAGTCCCAGGTGCAGCGGGCTAGTGGTTAGACCGTAAAGGTTCGGCAAATACTTCCGCGCAATCGCGCCAAGCCGGTTCAAGTTAAAATGCGCGTTTCTCGTTTCGAGCGGATCAAACGTCCACACGACAAGTCGAATTCCACGCCCCAGCGCTTCTTCGCGTTGAAAAAGTTTCAAAGCCCGCCCAACTCCCCTGTCGCGATAATCCCCGTGCACACCCGTCATGTGAGAATGCAGAAACACCGTCCCGTCTCTAAATCCAACAACCGCCAGCGTGTATCCGACCAGTCGTTCCCCGTCGAACGCCCCCAGAACCTGTCCGCCGGTCTCCGCTGCCACCACAAACAGCGTCGCAGGCTCCACTTCAAGGTCTTTCTCGCCCCAGATTTCCCTCTGCAAATCTACGCATCGCTGAAACTCCTCGATGCCAACGCATTTTCGAACGACGATCCCCTCGCTCATCGCCCTTTGCGAGCCTCCGCCGATTTTTGCGAATCATCTTTTTCATAGCGTTTCGCGGTTTCCCAGAACTCTTCCATCTTTTCGCGCGGTACATCCGCCAGCGCTTTCCCGCTCTTCGCAGCCAGCCCCTCCATCTGTCGGAATCGCGTGGAAAACTTCACATTGGCCTTCTTCAGCGCGATTTCAGGATCGACATGCAGAAAACGCGCCAAATTGACGGCCGCAAACAGCAAATCTCCCATCTCCTCTTCCGTCTTCTTCGCATCCTTCGCGCTCAATGCGTGACGAAGCTCCTCGGCTTCTTCTTTCATTTTGTCGAAGACGCCTTCCACGCTGTCCCAATCAAATCCAATTCGCGCGGCGCGCCGCGTCAGTTGAAATCCTTCCAGCGCCGCCGGCAAAGCGCGCGACACGCCATCCAAAAGCGATGCCGCCTTCTCTTCTTGCTTCGAACCATCCCCATTTTTCTTCCCAGCCGCCGCGCGCTCCTCTTTCTTGATCTGTTCCCACTTCTTCAAGACCTCTGCCGTATTCTTCGCGCGCTTTTCCCCAAAAACATGCGGATGCCGCCGCACCATCTTGTCGTGCACCTCGCGGATCACATCCGAAACGCTGAACCGCCCCTCTTCCTTCGCGATCTCCGAATGGAACACGATCTGCAGCAGCAAATCCCCCATCTCTTCCGCGAACTTGGCGTCATCCCCGCTCTCCAGCGCCTCCAGAACCTCGTAAACCTCCTCGATCAGATAAGTTCTTAAAGACGCGTGCGTCTGCTCCCGATCCCACGGACAACCATCCGGCGCCCGCAGCCGCGCCTGCACCGCCGCCAGCTTCTCGAACCACTCCCCGGCCGTCAACTCCGTCGATTTCGTAGCTTTTCGTCTTGGCGCGCCGCGCTTCTTGGTTTTTTGAGTTTTCTTTCTGGTTGCCATCGTTAAGCCTGCTAAATTCGTCATGCAACAAACGTTACACTGTACGGTGCCTCACAAACTTTGACAAGCGCACTAGCGGACAATGGGAATCTTCTCCGGTCAGATATCCGGTGACGCAACCAATCGCGAGTTAGGTTGCGCCTTTCGCCTCATTTGGCTGAACGCTATCTGGAAATGGCAGCAGGCCTGTTAATGTCCATGTTTGAGAGTTCACACGCGCAGCGTTTCTGGCAGCAGTGACGCGTCGAAGACCCAGTTGGGACTTATCGGGACTTAGGAGTAACGCACGGATCGGCCAAACGCCATAAAGTTCAGCTTTTAAGAGTCGTTGATGGTAGTTGGTATTCTCCTTCAAGCGTATACTCGTTTCCACAGAACGGGGTAAAAGCCTGCTGGGTAGCCTGATGCAGAGCATGCGTAGGCCGCTCTTGTCGTAGCTCTTTGGTTCGCCTTTGTGACGGTTGGCAGGTGAATAATAACTGCTCGGGCAACTGGAATAAGACCATCGACATATTGGCGTGCCTTTACTACATGTGTGCGAATGTTGATTTCCTTAGCTCTCCTATCAGCTTTACCGCTTGGCGCAACGGCGCAGGTTAAAGAAGTCCGCCGTGTCCTCCTTCTATATGCAATGGGTCCGTCCTCGCCCACTATCTCTCTCATCGATCGGCAGATCCGTGCCCAGCTGGAAGAGTCGCCTTACCAGATTGAGTTCTATACCGAGTACATGGATACGAACCTATTTCCAGACGAGGCTTCCCAGCGGGAAATTCGGACATGGTACCTTCACAAGTATCGCGACCGTCGGCCAGATGTGATTGTCGCCCTCGTAACTGCGCCGATTCAGTTTATGGTCGACTCGCATACGACATTTTCCCCCGACACTCCGATCGTTTTCTGCTGTGCCCGTGAAGACCAGGTTGATACTCCGAAAATCGATTCTCAGTTTACCGGCGTTTGGACGAGGCTTGAGCCCGCCAAAACCCTTGAGGTGGCACTTCGGCTGCAGCCCAGTACTAAGCACGTGGTAGTGGTTGGCGGAGCAACGGAATCCGACCGAGAACTCGTGAGCTTCATCCGGCGGAGTCTGCATTCTTATGAAGGCAAGCTAGACTTCGCCTATCTCACAGACGTCGCAATGCCTGTGCTTCTCGAACGACTGCAGCACCTGCCACAACACTCGATCATCTTATACGCGAATATCCAGCAAGACGCGGCAGGGCATTTTCTGAGTGCAACTCAGGCGCTGCCTATGGTTACGAAAGCCGCAAACGCACCTGTCTTTGTAATTGCCGACGAAGCGCGCAGGTTGAACTCGGCACGAACGCGAATGGTATCAGTCTTCGTATCACGGATGCGGGCAGGGGTTTTGAACCTGAGCTTACTAACCCGGCCGCAGGAATCGGTTTGGTAGGAATGCGCGAGCGGCTTCGGCTTGTCGGGGGAAGGCTCTCCGTAAAGTCGGGACTCATGCGAGGGACGGAGATTCTTGCCGAGGTGCCGCTGGCCATCGCAACAGGGCAAGGCGCAAGCGAGCAGAAACATCATAAAGCAGGTGCCTGAGGTCAAGCGTCACGTCAGCCGTGGAATGCCAAGGGGAACCGTCACGGCACTCGCACGATTAACCCGAAATCGGAAGCTGCCCCACCACTGCCCGTCCACGCCACCCCCGATTTCTCCGACCCGTGCTAAACTCATACAGAGAATAACTGACGAGGATTGTCCCCTTGACCGATCACAAGAAGGAAGAGTCGTTTCGCGTTATCGACCGCCGCCCCTTTACCGCCGATGGCGAAGTTCGCAAAGAGGCCCTGGAAGAAAAAGAACGCGAAGCCAAGCGCGAAGAGCGTTTGCACCCGGTCGCCGAAGTCCCCAAGCCCATTACGCCTCCGCCTCCCATCGAGGTACCCAAGCGCTCCCTGCCGTTCGAGAATCTCGTTCGAATGCTCGGCAGCAATGCCGCCATGGTCCTGGGAGCCTACGCCGACCCGCGCACCGGGCAGCCGGTAATCGATCCCGAAGCCGCCCACGAATTGATCGACATGCTCGACTCCCTCCATGAAAAGACCAAAGGAAATCTGGCGCCGGAGGAAGACACCCTGTTGCTCGATCTTCTTGGCAAATTAAAGATGACCTATCTGGAGGTCAATCAGGCAGTTGCTGCACAAGCTGCCACGCAGGCAAAGGCCAAGGGGCGCCCTTAGCGAGTTTTGCATCAGCAAATTCGGCCCGCGTTCACAAAAGTTTCAGCATTCTCGGCATGTCCCAGGCTCCGCTAAAAATCACCGTCCTCGGCTCCGGCACGTCCATGGGCGTCCCCACGCTCGCATGCCACTGCCGCGTCTGCACTTCGAATGACCCGCACGACAACAGGCTGCGCCCTTCCCTGCTTCTCTCCCGCAATGGACAGAACGTAGTCATTGACACCACCCCGGACTTTCGCCAGCAAGGCCTGCGCGCCCGCATCGAGCGCCTGGACGCCCTCCTCCTTACCCACGGTCACGCCGATCACATTATGGGATTCGACGATGTTCGGCCGTACAATCTTCGGCAGCAGGCCGCGCTGCCTGTTTATTCGAACGCGGAAACTTTCGAAATCATCCGCCGCGCTTTTGCCTACGTATTCGACGGTAAACCCAAGCTCAGCTCGATTCCCAGCGTCACCCTTCTTGAAGCTAAGGAACCATTCGAACTGCTGGGCATCACGATTACTCCTATTCCGCTGCTGCACGGCGACATGCAAGTCCTGGGCTTCCGCTTTGGCCGCGCCGCTTACCTCACGGACTTCAGCTCCATCCCCGATTCCTCGCTCGCGTTATTGCACGATCTCGATGAGCTGATCATGGACGCACTGCGCGACATCCCGCACCCCATGCATCAAACCGTGGATCAGGCGCTGGCGCTAATCAAACAGCTAAATCCCCGGCGCGCCTGGTTCACGCACATCGCCCACGATTTGCCGCACTCGGAAACCAATGAGCGCCTTCGCAACCTTGGCTATTCGAATGTTCAACTCGCCTATGACGGCCTCGAAATAGAGGTGAGAGTTGACGAATCCACGGCGTCTCACGAAATCGCAAGACCAGCCAGTGCACCGCCCGCGCCGCTTGAGGTGTTTTCAACTTCCCAAGCCTGGGCCGCGCGTCATTCCGCCTCGCGCTGCGGCAGCACGCTCGCCATTGGCAATTTTGACGGCATCCACCTGGGCCACCAGGCCATCCTGCGCGCCGCCGTTGCTCGCGCCCGCGAGATCGGCGCCGTCTCCACGATTTTGACCTTCGACCCAACTCCGCAAAAAGTTCTCCGCCCGGAATCCGCCCCTCTGCGCATTTCCACCACGGAGCAACGCCTGAGCTGTTTTGCGGAACTCGGCATGGACGCGGCCGTCGTTCTACCCTTCACCCACGACCTCGCAAGGCTTTCACCGCAGGAATTTGTAGACCAGATTCTCGTCCGCGACCTTCAAGTGCGCGCCGTCTTTGTCGGCGAAAATTTCCGCTTCGGCCACAAGCAGGCCGGCAACGCCCGTCTCCTTCTCCTGCTTGGCGCCGAACGCGGCTTCGACGTCGTCATCCTTCCCCCGGTCATTTACAAGCGCGAAGTTGTCTCCAGCACCATCATCCGCCGCGAAATCGCTGAAGGCGATGTCGCTCACGCGGGGCGCCTCCTCGGCCGCCCCTTCGTGCTCAGCGGAAAAGTCGTCTCAGGAACCGGCACGGGCCGCCGCTTCCTCTTTCCGACCTTGAATCTCGCTCCGGAGCAAGAGCTGCTCCCCGCGCGCGGTGTCTACGTGACGCGCACGCTAATCGAGGGCGAATCGCGCACCCGCCGCTCGGTAACTAACATCGGCGTGCGCCCAACCTTCAACGGCTCAACTCTCAGTGTCGAGACCCATGTCCTCGAGCCTCTCGACGAAATAACGCCCGGCCGTATCGAGGTCCACTTCTGGAAGCGCCTTCGTGAGGAAAAGAAATTCAGCGACCCCGAAGAATTGCGCTCCCAAATCGCCAAAGACATCGCCACCGCCAACCGGTTCTTCACGCGCCTTCGAGCCGTCCGTTCCTTGCTGAACGCGCGAGTGAGTAGTGAATAGTGGGTAGTGAGTAGATAGGACAGAACCGGAGAGGAGTGACCCACCGTTTGCATCAAACAAGGGCGCAAACGGTAGGCCACCCAGGAATAAAGCGCTGCCACCCGCCGCTATTGCCACCTACTGCGCAAATCCCACATCGTTCCATCACTCGTAGTTGGTGTGTGCCGCGGCGGCTCCGGCGGCTGCATCATGGAACAAACGTAGCCATCGAAAAAGGGCCAGAGCGCCAAGGCCACAAGCAGCGAAAGCACAAACCTTCGTCGGGCTCGCAAATTTCCGGGCATTTCAAGTAGGAGGTTCATGAAGTTTAGACGCCATAACTCGATGCTTGTTCCCGCGGCACCAGAACCCCGCGGGGCGGAGCTTGCCGGCGGCCAGCTCTTTCAACGCGCGGAAGCGGCCGTGCAGTTCGGCAGCCGTCAGGCGGCCCTTACGGTAGAGAATGCGCAGAAAATCCGGGGCGGGCATGTCGCCTTTAAGGGTATTGCATTCGATGCAGCAGGAAACCAGGTTGCGGTAGGAATTGCGTCCAAAGCGCGCGCGAGGCACGACATGGTCAAGGCAGCGGACGTGGGCAGGAGTGCGGCGAAGGCAGTGAAAGCAGGCGCCGCGATCGCGATCGTGGATGGCCTTGCGAAGCGCCCAAGTGCTCATGAAATCGGTGGCCTCGAGTGTGGAGGAGGGGCGATTTGCGACGGCGCCCAAAGCGGCGGGCGGACCATCGGGTTCACGAATCGCACGGGTGTGTTCGGGCAGGCGCATTTCCACGAGATGGCCGGTTTTGCTTCGTTCCAGCAAGCGCAAAGCGCCCAGCTCATCGAGGCGGCGTACGGCTTGGCGCACCGGGCCATTGGAGACACGCAGATCGTGGGCCACGAACATCACCGCGAAGTGCAGGCGACGCTTCCCGATAACAAGAGAATGGCGCAGGAGATAGGAATAGACGGCGCGGTCCCAAACGGTCAGGCCGAGACGCGGCACAAGAATATCTTCAAACTGGATCCAGAGGAGCTTCGGGTTGAGTTTTTTGTTTGGCATGGTTTGCGTCCTGAGAAGAGTGGTCGTGACTGTGTAGGCGCCGGCCTTCAGGCCGACCGCTTAAGCCGAGTTGTTTAGGAGTCGAAAAGTAGAAAAGTGCAAGAGTCCGTGGACAACAGAAAGAGAGAAGCAGGATTTAACTCTAAGTCCTTTGGGGTTACAATGCTTACCGTCTTCGAAGCCAAGAAAAGAAATCTCCGGTCAGATTGCGGGGGCCAAGCATGCACCGGCGCGAATTCCTGAAGCTCGGAGCCGTAGCAGGCGGAACGTTCCTACTGAGCGGCACAGGCCGCTTCGGAAGTTTCCTCGATGCCCCGAAGGAAATCCCCACCACGGACCGCCTCGTTCTCACCAACCTGGTGGACAACATTTACGACATCTTCGCCAAGGGCGGGAAAATCGGCAACCTGGCGATCACTCGAAATACTTTGCCCCATCCCTACGGCTCAGAGGTCTCGTTGTTGTCGGAACATGGGCTGGCCTTTCACTTGGAGTCCTTCCGAGGAGCAGAGGAAAAACAGATCCTGCTGGACTTCGCGCTCACGCCCCGCGCCCTCGAAAACAACTTCCAAGGCTTGAAAGTCGATCCCGCCAGGGCCGACGCCCTCATCATCAGCCACGGGCACGACGATCATTACGGTGGACTGCCCGACTTGGCACAGGTACTCCAGGGACACGCCAAGCCGGGGCTCACTCTCTATGCCGGAGGACGCGATACGTTCTGCCATCGCTGGGTGGTGCAACCCGATGGCAATAAACTCGACTACGGTGAGCTCAAGCGGGATGAGCTCGAAGCGCGAGGGTTGAAGGTCGTGATCGCGGAGGAGCCCACCGTAGTGGCGGGCCACGCCTTCACCTCCGGCCACATCGCGCGAATCACGGATTTCGAGATGTCTCCTCCGGCAGCTCGCCTCGAAGCCGGCGCGCCCGGCTCCGCCTGCGACGCCACCTTTCACTTCCCTCCCGGCACAGTCAAGATGGAAGCCAAGCCGGGCGAGTTGGTAAAAGACATCTTCTGGGGCGAGCACGCCACCGCTTACAACGTAAAAGACCGGGGACTCGTCGTGGTCTCATCCTGCGGCCACGCCGGCATCATCAACTCCGTCCGCCAAATCCAGAAGTCCACCGGGATCGAGAAGGTGCACGCCGTGGTCGGCGGGTGGCACCTGGCTCCCTATCCCGATGAACTCATCGCCAAGACCGTGGCAGCTATGAAGGAGATCAACCCGGACTACTTGATTCCCATGCACTGCACCGGCTTCCGCACCATAATGGCAATCCAGCGCGAGATGCCCGAAAAGCTAATCATGCCTTCCACCGGCACGCGCGTCGTCTTCGGAGCCTAAGCGCCCTGAAAACAAAAACGCCCCGACCAGAGTCGGGGCGTAAATTTCTCCAGGCACAGTTTACTACAACAGCAGTCAATTGTCAAGGAAAACCCGCACAAAAAATAAAACCGCCGGAAGCCGCTGAATTGCTGGGAGATAGCGGAGGCAACTCTGGTTTTTCGCTCTCCAAAGAGAAAGTCTAGACCCAAGACCCGCCCTCAAAACCCGAGGACGGGGCACCCTCCGCATAACTAAGAGTCCGGGCCACCCGCCAGGTCGGGAGCCCGGCTCAACGGTTCTTCTTGGGCTTCTTTTGCGAAGCCGCCGAGATCAATTCGTCCACCCTCTGCACATCAGTGTTACGCAGTCGAATGCGACCCTGCTCATCGATCTCTACAAATTTTTTGATCCGGACAAGTGCGACGTTGGCATTATTGTCGCTGAATTCGTGACGCTTCAGCGTTTTCACGAGTTCGTCCTTCGCCATACGCTTTGGATAAATTTCGAACAAAATCCCAAGTGCCACTTCTGGGGCACTGTGGCCAACTTGTGTGTAGATCCGCCCGTCGATTTCTTCGGACAACGGAAACTTCCGCCGCATCAGACCTTCGACAATGGTCTTAGCTTCGGGAACTGCAAAATCCCCACTTGACAACGACGGATAATTCACTACCATATGGTTGTGGATAAGTTAGATACAACATTTACGGCTCTGTCTGATCCAACCCGCCGGGCGATGATCGAACGACTCTCCCGTGGGCCTGCCTCTGTGCATGGATTGACGGAACCGTTTGCCCTCTCGCAGCAGATGATTTCAAAACATATTGCCTACCTGGTGCGGGCGCGGATTGTGATCAAGACGAAGCGTGGAAGAGAGAGCGTGTGCACGCTTAGGCCAGAGGCGATAAAGACAGTCAGCGAC
>Ga0307478_10002608_pt1 | contig 13954 bp, 9 predicted proteins | sample atmos_gasesECM4C_2_FD_203713 | JGI IMG/M metagenome (GOLD analysis project Ga0307478, IMG submission 203713) | Hardwood forest soil microbial communities from Morgan-Monroe State Forest, Indiana, United States - atmos_gasesECM4C_05 | ecosystem: Environmental > Terrestrial > Soil > Temperate...
AGCGGTAATAGGTCTGCTCGCTGATCCCGTGTTGCCGACACAGCTCTGCCGTAGTCAATCCTGCCTCGCCCTGCTTCAGGATCGCGATGATCTGCTCTTCACCGTGTCGCGTGCCCTTCATGACCGTTCTCCTCCCCTGGGTTTTGGGAGAACTCACATTCTAGATGGTCCAGTTTTCGGGGGTTGGGTCACACGGATAAACTCTTGGTGGAACATCGCGTGTCATTAGCGCTTATCGAGAGCAGAGTTGGAGGGCAGCAGATTCTCACTCTCAGCCAAACGCCTAATCGCAAGCCGAATGATGTGAATCATGCCTAGCCCGAGTTTTTGTTTTAGGCAGTCAATGAGATGCAGGTCCGAGTCCGAGAAGCGAACAGTCGTAGACTTGAGTTTCTCGTCCTTCATAACTGTTGATTCTTGCATCAGAACGGTTGGCCCGTCGTTGCCCAAGAGCACTGAGGAAGCTAGGAGACAGCTAAACGATATCTCTCAGGTATCGCTCTGCGAAGAATTTCAGTGAGCATTGCACTGCAATCAGGAAGGTGATGTATAACATATCCGATTATCAGAAAGAGAACATACCCTCCCCCGTCAGTGGCAATAGCCCATACACTGGACGAGGCAGGGGCGGCCCAGTATCGATTCATGGCCTCCCTGCCTCTACTCCAGGTCCGAAATGAATCGCTCGTCCGAGCTTTTCCAAAGAGCATTAAAGCGATTAAATCAGTGCGAATCGCTTCGGGAGAAACTCGAAGCTTGCAACTCGCAGGCGCAGCAGTGTCATCGAAACGTTGTTCGGGAATCAAAGGGCTGTTGCTTGCCAGCAACGAACCGATAAATATGTCCTGTCTTTGCAAGTAAATTCCGAAAGCTGACAGTAAATTCAGGCATCGGAAAGATCAAAAGGAGACTACATGCCTGCCCGTTCAATCCGCGTTCTCGTGGCGGAGGATTACCCGCCCTTCCGGCGTTTCCTCGCTTCGACGATACAAAACAGACCGGAATTGCAAATCATCTGTGAAGTGGAGAACGGTCCGGAGGCGGTTCAGAAGGCGGAGGCACTCCAACCAGAACTGGTTTTGCTGGATATTGGACTTCCCAAGCTGAACGGAATCGAAGCAGCGAGACAAATCCGAAAACTTTCTCCTAACTCCAAGATCCTGTTCGTGAGTCAAGAATCATCTACTGATATCGTTCAAGCAGCTCTCGACGCTGGAGCAGGGGGCTACGTCGCCAAGGCTGATGCTGGACGTGAACTAGTCGCGGCTCTCGACGCTGTGCTTCGAGGCCAAACCTTTGTGAGTAAGAGTCTCGCGGGTCATGGTTTGACGAAAGTCCGCGATAGATCAGCCATCCACCCACTTGAAATGCTCCATAGTTTGGAAACTCGCCGACAACAGGGATTACAGAGCACCCGCCGCCACGAAGTTGGATTCTATTGGGATGATCGCTCTCTATTGGATGGCTTCACGCACTTTGTTGGGGCGGCTCTCAAGAACGGGAATGCGGCAATCCTGATAGCGACGCAGGCGCATCGAGAGAAACTTTTTGGCAGATTGCACGCGTATGGCCTGGATGTGAGTGTCGCGATTGAACAGGGCCGATACATAGCGTTGGACAACGCGGAAACGCTTTCGACATTCATGGTCAACGATTTGCCTGATCCTACCCAATTCTCGAAAGTCACGCGCGATCTGATCGCGAGAACGGCAAAGAGTGTGCGGGGAGAGCACGCCCGTATTGCCGCTTGCGGAGAATGTGCTCCTCTACTTTGGGAGCGCGGCAATACGGAGGGTGCAATTCGCCTGGAGCGGCTGTGGGACGAGATAGCCAGATCATACGGAGTGCAAGTTTTATGTGGCTATCCGCAGAGTAGTTTTCAGTTTCGAACCGGAAGCTATACATTCGAGAGAATCTGCGCGGAACATTCAGCCGTTCTTTACCACTGACGGATTTCTTCTTTCGCGAAAGGTCTCCGCAATTACGCGCTCTTGGTTTTCAGGCGCATAAGTCCTTCCACCAAGGCGTGCAATTCATCCTTCGGGACCACGAGCTCAGCAAGCCGCAATCCAAACTAAGCACAACCTTTGGAGACACCCAGACAGTAGGCTTATCTAGACCTCTCCCGAAAAGATCGAATCCCGATCATGGGATCAGGAATCGGTAGGTGTGATCGCTCGGGATGGCTTCTCGAAACTGCTGCAAGGTCCAGGCTGCAGTCGGATGGGCCGTGACATTGCATTGCAGAATGCGGCGACTTCCCACCTCCATCACCACGAACACGTACAGCACTCGGAAGCCAGCCGTGATGGCTACCAAGAAGTCAGCGGCCACGATGGCCTTGGCGTGGTTTGCGGACAAACGTCCGCCAGTGCTGCGAGGATCTTCTCCCATCGCCTCTCGGATTTCTATCTTGCGGCCAGTACGCCCGCACCGTTCGTGGCGAAACCAAGATCCCCAGCTTCACGGACAGTTCGGCTGCGATGCGCTCCTCGCCCCAGGTCGGGTTCTCCTGCACCATACGCACAATCAGCTGGCGAAGATTTTTCGGAATCCGCGGTCGTCCCAACCGCGACTTCCACCGCCAAAACAGCTTGCGTATGGACTTCTTGCGGAGCACAGGTATATAGACAGTTTTGCGCGAGATTACGCAGCTTCGTACGCAGCCGCTACTGTCACTTTTGACAGTTGCAACTCTATCATCGCTGAGGTCATGGTTATACTCGAACCGATTAGTCGTCTGTTCGTTCTTGCAGGCTGCTCAGGTTCATTCTTGAATGTCGGCGCGGCTCTCGGGCATAACTGGCGATACCAACGTTAAGGACCATACGAGATCATGACCCGATACTCTGCGCGGCAGCACGATATAATGTCACGGCGGTAATTGGAAGTGCTCGAGGCGCCTATGCGCCGCTTGCTCACCTTCGCTGCGCTAATCAGCGTGTTCCTTGTACCCTGGTCCGCTCTCTACGCCCAATCCAGAGCCGCCCTACAAGGCAGGGTCGTGGACCCGACTGGTGTTGTAATGGCTGGGGTGGGTATCACTGTGCGTAATCGTGCAACCGGCTTGGAACGAATTGTGCAAACCGACGGAGAAGGTAATTATCAGGTCGCAGCCCTCCCGGTCGGCGCTTATCGTATTGAAGTCCGCGCGTCTGGTTTCCAGTCCCAAATTGTGGAGAGCCTAATAGTCGAGGTTGGGCTGACAGCGGTGCAAGACTTTCAACTCCGGCTCGGCGATGTCTCTCAAGAGGTGACCGTCACTGCCGCATCCCAGGCCGTGGAGCGGACAACCATATCCGTAGGGCATGTGGTCGACCCGCGAGAGGTTCAGGAGACCCCGCTCAACGGGCGGCATTTCCTCGACATCATGCTGCTCAGCCCAGGGTCGGTGACGCCGCCACAAAACGGGTTCTCGACTCCACCCATGCGCGGTCTCGGAGCTCTAGCGATCAACACCGCCGGCAATCGCGAGGAAACGGTTAATTACTTGGTGAACGGTATTACCCTCAATAATCTGACGTACAGTTCGATCAGCTTCCAACCCTCGATCGACACTGTGCAGGAGTCGAAAATTGACAACTCGACCTTGAGTGCCGAATACGGGCAAAGCTCCGGGGCGGTTGTTAACATTGCCACGAGATCCGGTACTAACGATCTCCACGGCGAGTTGTTCGAGTTCCTGCGCAACGACGCGCTCGATGCACGTAACTTCTTCGACTTTGACTCCGATCGTCCGCCCTTCAAGCGCAACCAGTTCGGTGGCAATCTGGGTGGCCCCATCATTAAGAACAAAGCATTTTTTTTCTTCTCTTATGAGGGGCTGCGCCAGCACCAGGGACTCGAGCTCAACAGTGTTGTTCTCAGCGATGCCGAGCGGGCTTCTGCGCTTGACCCCGTGGTCGTGAAGCTGATCCAGTTGATCCCACGAGCGAACTTTTTGGATTCGTCAGGCACGCCGCGTTTCATAGGTTCGGCAACCGCTCCGGTCGATGTCGATCAGTGGACGGGGGACGTAAGCTACAACCTGGCAAAGAACAGCCGGCTGCATGGATACTACGACATCCAGCACAATGACAGTACTGAGCCGAATCTTTTCGGCAATACCATCCCCGGCTTCGGCCACCGTTTGTATGCGCGGCGGCAGATTTTCACACTGAACGAGACGGACACCTTCGGCTCCAACGTGGTCAACGAGGCACGCTTCGGATTCAATCGTCTTTACGCGACCAACACTCCGAATGCACAACTCAACCCTACCGATTATGGCATCCTTGACGGCATCAGCCAGCCCATCGGGCTGCCTCAAATCAACATTGCAGGCGGCAGCCTCAACTTTGGTGGGCCGGCACGTTTCCCGTCTGGGCGCGGTGACACAACCTTTGTCGTCGCAGACATCATGAGCCATCTATCCGGACAACACTCGCTTAAATTCGGTGGCGAGTACCGGCAATTCCTCAACAATAATTTTAGGGTCGGCACGGGCACGTTCAATTTCCCAAGCGTCGCCGACTTCCTCGCCGACACGGCGAACTCTTTTAGCATTACCTTGGGCAATCAATCGAGCAGCATTGCCGAGGGCGCTCTCGGCTTTTTTGTGCAAGACAATTATAGGATCCGTCCGAACCTGACGTTCGAACTCGGCTTGCGTTACGACTGGAATATGACGCCAAGCGAACGCTACAACCGCTTTATTATCTTCGACTCGCAGAGCGCCTCTCTGTTGCGCGTAGGCGTAGACTTTGATGAGATTTATCACCAGAACAGCAGGAATGTTCAGCCGCGCGTCGGTTTCGCTTGGGATCCCCTCGGGCTCGGTAAGACGGTAGTGCGCGCGGCTTACGCAATCCTGACGGACCAGCCTATGACAAGCGTGGTAATCCCCACGAGTACGAACCCGCCGCTCGCCATCCCGCTCACCTTTACAGGGACGGTCCAGTTCGACAACGCCATTAACCTTGCTCGGGCGGCCGGACTTGCCCCCCAGACGGTCGATCAAGGCTTCCACAACGCTTACCTGCAGTCGTGGAATTTGAATATTCAGCACGAACTGACACCGGACCTTGCGTTGATGGTTGGCTACTTTGGATCGAAGGGGACGCACCTGATCTTACGGCGCAATATCAATCAACCGGTGGACGGTGCGCGGCCTTACACATCGCTGTCCACATCGAGCCCAATACTGCCGCGTACGCCGCTGGGCAACATCACGCAGGCCGAGGGGACGGGTAACTCCAGCTACAATGCTCTCTGGGTGACGGGGAAGCAGCGGCTTACGCGTGGCTTGCAATTGAACGCTTCCTACACCTGGTCGAAATCGATCGACTACAACTCGCTTAGCTCGCAAGGCGTCGTCGTTCAGAATAGCTATGATCTACGAGGCGATCATGGTATCTCGGATTTCGACGCGCGCCACCGCTTCGTCGTCAGCGCGATCTACGAGTTGCCATTTGGCGGCAACCATTATGTCGAGGGTTGGCAGTTCGCCGCAATCGTCCAGATACAAAGCGGGAATCCGGTAAACATAGTAACCAGCGACGCGACGGTTAACGGCATGGCCAACACACTCCGGCCTGATGTGACCGGCCCTATCAACATTATCGGCAGCGTGGAGCGGTGGTTCGATACATCGGTGTTTACAGCGGTCGACCACTTCGGTAACCTCGGCCGTAATGTGGTGGAAGGGCCCGGCTTCAATAATACAGATTTGTCGATTATTAAGGACACCAACTTCGGAGAAAGGATGCGTGCGCAGTTCCGGGCCGAGTTCTTCGACGTTTTCAACCATGCCAACTTCGGTCAGCCAGGCAGCGTCGTTGGAACTCCGAACTTTGGCCGCATCACTAACACGCGCTTCCCAACAGGGGAATCCGGATCATCGCGCCAAGTGCAATTCGCCTTGAAACTGGTTTTCTAGTGAGCAGGACGAAACGAACAAAGGATGGACGGTTTCTGACGGCCGAGGGGTAATGGTTGTGTCCGCGGAACATCCAGCGAGAATAACATCGAGTGTGATGGGCTCGATGGTGTGGTTCATCGGGTTGGTAGTATTTCTATTTCCCCAGGTGTCGCCCGTCAAGGCAGCTGCAACTCCCAAAAGGATCCTCGCGCTCTATTGGTACAACAAAGATTTTCCGAGCAATCCTGCGTTCGACCGGAGTTTTCAAGCCGCTCTGAAATCAGCGCCGGCGGGTAGCATTGAATATTACTCGGAATACCTGGAGTCCGATCGTTTCCCCGGAGAGAACCAATCGGAGGTGTTACGCGATTATCTGCACCAGAAGTATGCCAACCGCTCCATCGATGTAGTCGTCGCGGTTTCGGATGTGCCGCTGGAATTCCTGCTCAAATACCGCGATAGCCTCTTCCCGCGCACTCCAATTGTGTTCGTCGCGATCAAGCCTCCCGCCACAAACGAGCCTTCCGGACCTGGCCTGACGGGGATTGTTCTGGCAGGCGGGTACAGGAAAACTCTCGATCTGGCGCTGAGATTACACCCCGGTACGAAGCAGGTGTTTATCATCAGCGGGACGCTCAACCATGACAAGACATATGAGACGTTGTGCCGGGAAGAGTTTCAGGGTCTTGACAGCGGGATATCCATCAATTACTTCACCGACCTTTCATTGGACGAATTGATTTTCAAAACAAGAAGATTGCCGGAAAGATCCCTGGTTCTTTATATCTGGCAGCAGTTACAGAATAAGGGCCTGCCTTTGGAATCCCCGGATATTCTGGCCGCGATTGCCCCTTCGACGACGGCCCCAATCTACGGGGTGGCCGATTGGCAGGTCGGTCGGGGTATAGTTGGCGGTTATCTTCGCACCTTCGAGACTGAAGGCACCAGAGCGGGGGAAATTGCGCTACGGATTGCCAATGGTGCGCGGGCCCAGGACATCCCGATCGAGAGCGCCACGAAGGTACCTATATTCGATTGGCGCGAACTTCACCGCTGGGGAGTAGGGGAAAACGCACTTCCGCCCGGCAGCGTAGTCCTCAATCGCCAACTAACACTCTGGGAGTCTTCCAAACGGTACATCATCGGTGGCATTTCTCTGATCCTGGTGGAGACGCTGCTGATTTTCGGGCTGGTCTGGCAGCGAGCAAAACGAAGAAAGGTGGAAGCCGAGCTAGCCGTTACCTATGAACGACTTCGTCTGGCCGTGGAAGCGGCGAACGCGGTGGGATGGGATTGGGACATCGAGAGCGGCCGGGAACGTTGGTTTGGTGACCTGCAAACCATGTTCGGAATTCCTTCGGACACCTATTCCGGGAACGTCGAGGACTCTCGCCGCCGCATACATCCGGAGGACCGAGAGCTCGTCTCGAAAGCGGTTGCAGACGCCAGGCAAAATCAGAAGCGATACCGGGCGGAATTTCGCGTCTTGCGACCCGACGCAACCTTGCGCTGGATCATCGCCACCGGGAAGTTTTACTACGCGGCGAACGGTGACGCGGAGCGGATGCTTGGCATGGCGGTGGATATCACCGAGCGCAAAGCGTCGGAGGCAGCTATAGCCAGTCTGAGCGGTCGCTTAATTGATGCCCAGGAGGAAGAGCGCAAACGGATCGCCCGCGAGATCCACGACGACTACAATCAGCGGCTGGCGATGCTCGCGCTGAACCTGGAAGAGCTAGCAGATGAAACAGGAGACTCCGCTGTTGACGTTAGCCACCGGTTCCACGACATTTGTAATCGGATCGGCGAGCTCGGTGCGGACCTGCACTCTCTGTCCCACAGCTTGCACTCTTCAACGTTGGAGAACCTAGGTCTGGTTGCAGGGGCGAAAGCCTTCTGCGAGGAATTCGCACAGCAACAGGAAATACAGGTCGACTTTGCGCATGAGAACATCCCGCATGGAGTTCCGGGGGATGTGGCCTTGTGTCTTTTTCGCGTCCTGCAGGAAGGACTTCGAAATATCAAACGGCACAGCGGGGCCGATAGGGCTGAAGTTCGTCTGGAAAGCTCAGGAGAGAAGCTTCACCTGTCAGTTGCCGATCGAGGAAGAGGGCTTGATGTGAATATGCGCTCGCCGCGAGATGGCATCGGGATTCGGAGCATGGAGGAACGCTTGCGATCGCTGGGAGGACAACTTAGGATTAACTCGCGCCCCGTGGAAGGAACCAGAATTGACGCATGGGTGCCGTTAAAGGTCGCAAGCGAGCGTGTGGCTTAGACCTGGGGAATCTTGGCCTGCAATCCAAAAGAATATTATGCAGGCTCTCAGGCCTTCTACAATACGGCCCCGGGCGCTCATCGCCGATGATCACGGCATCGTAGCGGATGGGCTTCGTTTGGTGCTGGAGAAGAGGTGCGAAGGGATCGGAATTGTCCGGAACGGCCGACAATTGCCTATCGAAGCCCTCAAGGTCAAGCCCGACATCATCGTTCTAGATATCGGTATGCCTTTTGTGAACGGTCTCGAGGCCGCGAAGAGACTAAAGCCATCACTGCCCAATGTGAAGTTCGTCTTCTTGACGATGAAGGATGATCCCAACCTTGCTGCTGGCGCTCTCAATTTGGGGGCGGTTGGGTTTGTTCTCAAGTACTCGGCCATTACTGAGTTGTTAGAGGCTGTCTCCGAAGTACTTCAGGGCAAGTCATACATTACGCCTAGACTACGCGCAGAAAACTGGGCGGTCTGCCAGGCCCGCGCGCGGCAGTTCTCGAAGGAGCTGACTCCCCGCCAGAAGGATGTGCTTCAGTTACTAGCCGAAGGTCTTACCATGAAGCAAATAGCGGACATTCTAAAGGTCAGCGAGAAAAACAGTTATGTTCCACAAATATCACATCATGGAGTCCTTCAACCTCAAGAGCAACGCCGACGTAGTTTTGTTCGTCCTTAAGCACCACCTGATACCTCCATGATTTGCTGCCAAGGCCTACCTGTTAATTCTCCTAGTTGCGCAGACTAGTCAGTGTATCTAGCGTCGCAAGCTGAACCTCGGGTTCAGGCGTTCGCGACGAAGCCGCGGTCATTGCCTCAAGGGGTGGACGTCGCGAAGGAGAGGCCGCCCCCCTCGATTGGTCGGAACGTTCGTCGCCGACAACCAGTGGTATCGTGCTCAGCCAGCTCTGAGGTGGGTCTTGTGCGTCGTAGAGCGAAGTCTTAGAGACTACGAAGTCTGCAAGCAGTTGCAAGGAGTGAAAATGGTAATAACAGAAGACAGGTCTCGCCCGCACCTTTTGATCGCCGACGATCATGCCATCTTTGCGGAAGCACTCAGACTGATGCTCGAAAAGCTGTATGTTGTGGTGGGCATCGTAGCGGACGGCCGCCAGCTAGTGTTGGAGGCCACGAGGCTCAAACCAGATATTGCGGTGATAGATGTCGGGATGCCACTACTGAATGGTCTGGACGCCGCTCGGCGAATGAGAGAACAAGCTCCAAACATCAAACTGGTTTTCTTGACGATGATGGACGACCCGAATCTGGCGGCAGCCGCCCTGGAATTGGGAAGCGTGGGATTTGTTCTCAAGCATTCCGCCGCACGGGAGCTGTTGACGGCGATCGAGCATGTGCTGCGAAATGACCCTTATTTGACGCCTCGGCTTAGAGCTGAAGATTGGGTCGCGCGCGAAGCGCGAGCGCAGCGGTTCTCCAAGGCACTCACTGCCCGGCAGCGCGATGTTGTCCAGTTGTTCGCGGAGGGCTTCTCCATCAAGCAGATCGCCGGTCATCTGAGTTTGAGCGAAAAGACCGTCGAATTCCACAAGCATCACATCATGGAATCCTTCAATCTGAAGAGCAATGCAGACATGGTGTTGTTTGCCGTCCAGAGGCGCCTGATCTCGATTGCTCCTGAGATTACACACTCCCAGAAAAAAACGTCCTGACAACACGTCCAACGACCTCACCCGACTAGGGGTTTCCCCAGTTGCGCAGACCAAACAGGCTCCTTAACTTCGGGCGGGTAATGGGAATCCGTCTCGACATGTGGAGGTGGCCTGATTATATTTTCGGCAGGATGATCTGGACCTTGGGTCCCAAAGAGGCAGGTGGTAGTTTGGTTCGTGGTGCGGTGGCCGATTCTCCTCTCTGGTGCTTAAAACGAGCTGGTGCGGTCACATTTAATTACTGATGGATGCTTCCTTAGAAGACTGCAAATCTGGAACATCGTCTCACCGCACAAACCATCAAAATCGCTCGAAGCGACACCGTAAGCCTGCCTTGATGTGGCCTGAGCGAGGAGACAAATCAACCGAGCCTCTGACTGATTTGATGAGGCTTCTGCCGCTCGGATGCAGCTGGTACATGCCACCAGCGGTGTACGGAGATACTGTTGAATCGCGCGCGTGCGCTCCTTGCTGACGACCATTTGGTTGTACTTGATCGAGTGGGAGCGCTTTTGAGCTCAAGCTTCGAAGTAGTGGGGGCTGTCACCAACGGACAGGAACTGATATCAGCGGCCATACGCCTCGATCCTGATGTGATCGTAGCCGACATAACAATGCCAGGGCTAAGCGGAATCGAGGCCGCCCATCAACTTCGCGAAGCGGGCTCCCGTGCCAAGTTTGTCTTTCGACGATTCACATCGAACATGAGTTTATCGATGCGTGCATGGCCGAAGGGGCTCTAGGGCTATGTAGTGAAATCCCACGTGAAGACAGACCTGATCCCCGCTATCAAAGCGGCTCTCAGTGGTCGCACATTCATCTCTCCATTGGTTTCTCGCCGATCCCTTCCCGAATCAGCTTTCCTGTTTCTGCCTTTCAGGCGTTTCGTGCGCATCAGCGCAGCGAACTGCGACTGCCAGGTAGGTTAGGGATTTCCCTAATTGTATTAACAGCTCCGCTCGCCTAGAAACGGTGGTGGATCAGGGCTTTCTCGGATCGCAGGAAAGAATTGGGCGGCCCGGCAAAGGCGGCCGGGTTGGATGCGGAATCTTGTTGTTCAGCAGATTTCCAATATAGTGGGTCTGAACTTCGAGAAGAGAAGTCGAGAACTTACAGTGTCCCTTTGGACCTGATGCAATCGAAAAGTGGGAGATGAGGTATGGCCTCGCAGGAGAAGGACTGGACCAAACCGCAGGCAATGGCGATCCCGAAGGAAGGATATTTCAAGCACGAAAAGGGCAACTATGGCCCGGTCTTTCCCCGGACACCCGCGTGTTACGGCTTCACGATTATCGTGAAACTCAAACCGGGAAAGGAGGGAGCGATGCGTGGCTATGCAGACGCGGTTGAAAAGGCGATGCAAGCCGACCCCTTCTTCCTGGCACCACTTAAGCTCCACTACCTCAAGTGGGTCCTGTTCGACATTGGCAACGACAAGTACTTCATGTACCAAGGCATCTTTGACACTGATTTCGACAAGTATACCGACGATGCTGTTGGCCTGTTCACCAAGTCCGGCCTGAACACCGCTTTTGAGAATCTCGAGGGGCTTTCCGGAACACTGGAAAACGAACGTTCCGGCGTTCGTCAAGTTCGTTCGCGACTACCATCGCCGCAGCTTTATGGAATATGGCGAATACCCATTCGTCACAACTGACGAGATTAAGAAAGCCCTCAAGGTGAAAAGGGCTTTCGGGGAAATGCTCGACCAGATGCAATAGGTTGCTCTCAAAGAGCTTGCCATGACGGACACCTACGACTTTATCGCCATTGGAGCAGGCCCGGCTGGAGAAAGCGCCGCTGAACTGGCATCGTTCTTTGGTTATCGTTCGGCGATCGTCGAAAAGAATCGGCCTGGCGGCGCCGTTACCACAACCGGAGGTGTTCCCACAAAGACGCTTCGCGAGGCGGTGTTCTACCTCTCTGGCTTTTGTGAGGGCGACGTCTATGGCTTGCGTATCGCGGCGCCTCCCGAGATTGCCACTGAGATCATTCGCAAGCGCACTTGGCACGTTTGTGAACTCTTGCAAAAAGTCACCGCAGAAAACATTGCTAAAAACAACGTCGACTATCTCCAAGGCACGGCCCATCTCAGTCCGGACCGGACCGTGATTGTATCTTGTGAGCATGGAACGGATCGCAAGCTGCGCGCGAAAGCAGTGCTGATCGCTACGGGTTCCCGGCCATTCCGGCCAAAGAATATCTCATTCGACATTCCCGGAGTTTGCGACACCGACACCATTTTGTATCACGGCCGCGTGCCGAAGCACATCGTCATCGTGGGTGGCGGCCCGGTCGGAGTGGAATTTGCGAGTGTCTGCCACGCTCTCGGCGCGAAGGTGACGCTCACCGATCTCGGTACGCGCCTGATCGCAATGATGGACGGTGAGGTCTCCGCTTGCATGGAAGACCTGTTTCGGAAATGGGATGTCAATGTGATCTTAAGTTCGACTGTGGATTTTGTTGCCGCGAAGGGGGATGGCCTGGAGACAAGGCTGTCGTCCGGAGAAACTCTCTTTCCTGACACTCTACTCTTCGCTGCCGGGCGTGTCGCGAATACGCAAGGCCTGGGACTGGAAGCTGCAGGCGTGAATCTCGATTCGCGCGGGCGGATCGTCGTCGACAAGCACTTCCGCACCTCCGTGGAGGGGATTTATGCAGCGGGGGACGTTCTAGGTCCGACGCTGGCGTCGATCGCGATGGAGCAGGGACGTGTGGCGGCCTGCCATGCGTTTCGTATTCCATTCGAGGGCACAGTCGACCCGAGCCCGGTCTCGGCAATCTACGGCATGCCTGAAGTTTCTGGCGCAGGCCTGACTGAGGAGAAGTGCCGAGAGATGGCCCTTGACTACGAGGTTGGCCGCGCAGACCTCGCGCTTACACCACGTGGTGCAATCTCCGGTCGCGGTGGGGTTCTGAAGCTCATCTTTTTGAAGGCCGACCGGAAGCTAGTCGGGGTTCATTGCATCGGTGATATTGCCTCCGAGATCATCGGCATCGGGCAAATGGTGATTCGTTGCGGCGGGACGATGAATACCATCGCGAACATGTCCCTCAACACTCCGACATACAGCTACGCATACAAGTACGCAGCTTTCGATGGGCTACGCCGGCTGGTGTCGGCCGAACGGCAAGCACAGGTTCAATGAGCTTCATAGGAGATGACGCGTGAGGCAGGCAAAGAAATCAGGCAGAACCTACAACCAACTCCATGTGCCTCGCACGCACACGCCGGGAAAACGCCGGTTCAGCGTCTACTGGACATGGAGTTACCCGTGGGAGGCAAACCGCGACGTCACCGAAATGGATAATCGCTTTTCCACGATGACCGAGGTTCGTCGCGTGGGATGGCCGAACTTTGAATCTGCCGAGTATTCGGAACAGATGTTCCTGCAGGGCATCGCCGGTACTCTTGAGCTCTTTCACCTGTCGCTCGTGGCCTTCCAGGAGGTCGTCGGCGAAGCCACAGGACATCCAGTAGCCGTTTACCAGCGTATTGATCAGGCCGGACAAAAATTACTGATCGACGAACGCATACTCGCCGACACCGACACGCTGATGGTCTTCGGCTTGGACCACCTGATCACAGAGCAGGAGGCTTCCGCCGGCGAGATCGAGGCCTTGCGGGATTTCCTTACTCGCGAAGGCACATGCCTGATTCTTGGCCCGCATCATGACGTGGGTGTTTCCGCCGACCTGAAGGAACGCGCTATGGAATACGCTCACCACGGTGACCCGCTTGTCCCGCGACAACAACGCTTCGGCAGGTACACCAGGTCCCTGATGAAAGGGCTCGGCGTTCCTGTCGAGAATCGCTACGGTCTGCGGCCAGCCACCCATCCGGGCAGCACTCGCACGGTGCCCCTTACCGTCGCGAAGGACATGGACACTCGTGGTTGGATGGAAGACGTGCAGACCTTTGTCTTCCACATGCACCTGCCGCATTATGCCGTTACTACTGACGATCCGAAGGCCATCCATGTCTTGGCCAGGCAGCCGGTAGATGTTTCGAGGCCGCATCCGTTCGTTCAAGCGGGCAACCGCGAGTTCAACATGTTTCTCTGGATGCCGCCAACCGGCACACGCGGTGGCGATATATTGCTGGCAGACTCGACG
>Ga0307478_10002609_pt1 | contig 13951 bp, 12 predicted proteins | sample atmos_gasesECM4C_2_FD_203713 | JGI IMG/M metagenome (GOLD analysis project Ga0307478, IMG submission 203713) | Hardwood forest soil microbial communities from Morgan-Monroe State Forest, Indiana, United States - atmos_gasesECM4C_05 | ecosystem: Environmental > Terrestrial > Soil > Temperate...
TATCTTCTGCGCCATCCGCAAGTCTCTGCCGTGAACTGGCATCCCTTTATTCCGCCGAATCAGGGATCGTTCGGCGCTTTCGGATGGTCAGGTGTGGCGCGCGGGGCGGGCGTGATCTTTTTTGCCTACATCGGCTTCGACGCGGTCTCGACAGCCGCGCAGGAAGCCAAAAATCCGCAGCGCGATATGCCCATCGGAATTCTCGGCTCGCTCGCCATCTGCACCGTCTTGTACGTCGCCCTCGGCTGGACGCTGACTGGCGTGGTCAATTACACATTACTCAATACCTCCGCTCCCGTTGCCATGGGAATTCAGGCCACCGGCGTGCGCTGGGGAAGCATCGTAGTGATGCTCGGAACCTTTGCCGGCCTCACCACAACCATGCTGGTGATGTTGATGGGCCAGTCGCGCGTTTTCTTTTCCATGTCGCGCGATGGGTTGCTGCCGGAGTGGGCGGGCCGGGTTCATCCTCGCTTTCGCACGCCGTGGATTTCCTCAATTGTCGTTGGATTTTTTGTCGCGATCATTGCGGGAGTGCTTCCGATCGGCGTGCTTAGTCAACTCACTTCGATCGGCACGCTGCTGGCATTCGTTATCGTCTGCGCCGGCGTGTGGGCGCTGCGGGTGAAGCGTCCGGAACTGCATCGTCCGTTCAAAGCGCCGCTGGTTCCGTTAGTCCCGATTCTCGGAATCGGCATTTCCCTGGGACTGATGATCAGCTTGCCCTGGAGCACGTGGTTGCGGCTGATCGTCTGGCTGATCCTGGGGATGGGAATTTATTTTGGCTACGGCCGCAGTCACAGCCGCCTGCGAAATATGCGGTCAGAATAGCCCTACTCACATTGTCACCCCGAGCGCAGCGAGGGACCTTAGGTTCTAGCTTGTCGGCGGCGCAATGTTGCTTTCTAGCGACGAAACTGCCGCACAGCTTCCGGCAACGATGCGTGTCCCATGGGCGCAGGCGTCACAGTGAGGACCAACATCAGGAGCGCGAAGCCGGCCAGCCACAGCCGTCCGCCCGAAACCCGCGGCCACTCCGCCACCTGCGGATGCCGAAAACTGCTCAACCACAGCAGGATCGCCCACACGAACCACCCTGTCCACAGGTAGTACGCCATAAGCACGAGAATCAGAATCGTCAGCCGTGACACAATCTTGTGCGCCCGCGGTGCAATCGAAAAAATAATATGGCCGCCATCTAATTGCCCGCCAGGAAGCAAGTTCAGCGAAGTTGCCAGCATTCCTACCCACGCCGCAATCGCTGCGGGGTGCAGCAGCATGCGATCCAATGGCAGGGCCGCCGATCCGTGTAGTAGACCCATCGACCCGAGCATGCGATGCGCCATCTGGAAAATCAACGGATATCCCAGCTCATATTCCGCCGCACCGAAACCCGCGCGCATCGGCTTCGACCAAGCCAGAGAGACCACTAAAACTGCCAACGCCACCACAAACCCCGCGATGGGCCCGGCAATGCCGATGTCGAACAGCGCGGTGCGCGAGCGAATTCGCGAGCGGATCAGAATCACCGCTCCCATCGTCCCAATCGGAGTTGGCATCGGAATGAAGAACGGCAGAGTCGCATACACCCCGTAGTGCCGGCAGTATAAGTAGTGGCCCATCTCGTGAGCCAGAAAAAACAGCATCAGCGTGGCCATGAAGGGCACGCCGCCGAGCAACCGCGCCGGATTTGAAACCGCCCAGTTCGCCGGGAAAAACGGCACTGACTCGTCATCGAAAGAAAGCGCGGGACGGCCTTGCTGGAAGTTGTATTGCATACGCGCTCCCATCACCAGCGTGGTAAAACAGGTGCCCACCAGCAACAGAATATGCAACCAATACCGTGGTTTCGGAGCCAGCAGCGCCCGCCCCGGCGCCGGGCGCAAGTATTCGAGGGTGGAAGAAGCTACGGGAGAATTCGGTTCCGACATGCGATTCTTCGGCCTCGCGATTTCGTCGAGGCCTTTGCTTAGATGCTACTACGAGAAAGGAGTACCCAGTACCTAGTACCGAGAAGTGGGAAGAAAATCAGAAGTCAGATAAAGCTCGGGGAGTATTAAGCGGATATTCCGCGGTACAAGTTCTCGGTACTGGGTACTAGGTACTAGGTACTAGCTACTGACTTCAATCAATCGACTGCAATTCCTTCCCTGGCTTGAACCGCACCGCTTTGCCCGGAGGAATGGAAACCTCGGCGCCGGTGCGTGGGTTGCGGCCGATGCCGGTTTTGCGTGGACGCACATTGAACACGCCAAACCCGCGCAGCTCAATGCGATTGCCGCGGGCCAGCGCATTCTTCATGCTCTCAAAGACGGTTTCCACCGCCAACTCGGCCTTAGTCTTGGTGATGCCGGTTCTGGCCACCACTTCGTTGATGATGTCGAGCTTGATCACAAACGGCTCCCGGGTGCGGTGTGAGGATCGCGCTTCAAGTGATTGATGCTATGGGAGATAACGGAGATTGTCAATGGGAGCATCTGTACCGTAAACCCATTGAGCCCTTGAGTGATCGGGTGATTTAGTGATTTGAGGTGAATCGAGAAGACCTATTCGGGTCTTCAATTGCCCCATGACTTAGCTGCTCATTACCAATTCCTACCGCCCGCCCTCGTCTTCCTTGAACATATACTTAATGGCAGGCTTGTAGATCATCAGGTTCGGCCGCCCGTCGTCGCGGATGACCTTGATGCACGTCTTGTCGTACCACTCGATGACGCCATGCACTTCTTCGCCGTCGCGCAGCACCACGACCATGGGCGTCCTCGACTGCATCTGTTTCTGATAGTAGAAATTTTCCGCGTTGGTCTGCTCAGGAGGCGCAGCTTTTCGTCCCCCTCCCGCTCCCGTCCCGTGGTCACCACGGTCGGGCCGCTCAAATGCCCGCTCTGGCCGGTCATGGCGGTCGTTTCTGTCCCGGCGCTCCGCCAGTTGCATGTGGTTGGCGTTGTGGTTGGCGTTGTGATTGCCGTGATTGTGATCGACGCGCGGCAAAGCCGGGCGGATCAGCTTGCGGTTGGCGAAATTTTCCTCGTCACCCGATGGTTGGGCCGAAGTCGAAGCCAAGGTTTCTTTCATAGTGGCGCTATCCCTGCACACGCACTCGCGCAGACTGCTTTATTCGAGGGCCCTGAAAAAAGTATTTACGAAGGCGTGAAAATTTCCCTTACCGTACCACAGGAAGGTAGCCGTGACAATGCCGCTTTCGTGCCACGAGGTATGCCAAATTTTGCACATTAGAACCTTCCGCATGCCGTCTGCCGGGCCTCTCTTATAAGCGCTGCTTGCCCTTCGGATGACTCCTCCCTGGGAAAAGTTTCAATGAACTGTGCGGGGAATTTACACGCGAGGCTCTTTGGTTCTCTAATTCGGTTCTCTGATCACGTTCTCTAATTAGTTTGCGACATGTCCACGCCTCTTCGTTCCCGCCCGCTTCCGGTGACTATCGCCACCAGCAGCGCGATGATCAGAACCGTCCACGCCAACACCGGAGCGAACATTCCCCCGTAACGCTGTTCGGCGAGCTTGGCTTGGATCACCACATTGCGGGATGAGAGCAAATTTCCCAACTGATAAGCGAACCCAGGAAACGTTCCTCGCACGGCCGGTGGCGAAAGTTCATTCAAGTGCGCTGGAATCACGCCCCACGCGCCCTGGATCATGAATTGCATCAGAAAGCCGCCCAACGCCAGCAGCGGCACCGTGTGCGAATAAGCCCACAGGCGGATGACTGGAATCGCCAGCAGTGCGGCGATAACAATCGCTTTCCGTCGCCCGATTTTCTCCGACCAGGTTCCGAAGACAACCCCCCCAAAGATCGCGCCAATATTGGCGATGATGGCAATCAATCCCACTGTCTGCGGTGTGAAGTGATGGTCCTTTTGCAGAAATGTCGGATATAGATCCTGTGTTCCATGGCTGAACGAATTGAAAGAAAACATCAGCACCACCAGAAAAATAAATGTGCCGACGTAAGTCAAGATGTCTTTGCCCACATGGCTACCCGAATCCCTCGTCACCTTGCCTTGCAGCCACGCCGGGGATTCTTCCACTTTGGTTCGAATGTAGATAATCAGAAATGCCGGCAGCGCGCCCACTACGAACATCCCGCGCCAGCCAACCAGGGGAAACAGCGTGCGGTAGACCAGTGCCGCCATCAAATAGCCTACCGCGTAGCCCTCCTGCAGCAATCCAGAAAAAAATCCGCGCCCCTCCGCGGGCAGAGTTTCGAATGCGAGCGCTGCGCCCACGCCCCATTCGCCGCCCATCGCGATTCCGAACAGCGCCCGCGTGATCAGAAGAATTTTCAACGACGGTGCGAACGCTGACGCCAGCTCAAACACCGAGTACGCGATAATATCCACCATTAACGTGATGCGCCGCCCATATCGATCGGCCATCAGTCCAAATAAAAACGCTCCTACCGGACGCATCGCCAGCGTCAAGAAAATCGCTTCTGTGACCGCGGAAACCTTCGCCTCGAATCGTGTCGCGATCGCGCTGACGCAGAAGGTCAGAATAAAGAAATCAAACGCATCCAGTGACCAGCCCAGAAAGCAGGCGATGAACGTATTGCGCTGCACCGGGGTAAGCCTGCGAAAATGGCCGATGAATTCCATCGCAATTCCTCCGCATAACTCGGTACGCCCTGGAAATTCCAGCGAATGCTAGCATATGGGGTTAAATCGGCAATCAAAAAATCTTTAATCAAAAATTTCCCCATGCCCGAACTCGACTCTCCTCAACGCCAGGCGCCCGATGCGCTCATGCTTACCGGCTTCTGGTATCGCGCCTTGCCCGCCGATCGCGTCCACCGCAACCAACTCCACAAGGCGATGCTGCTGGAGATTCCACTGGTCATCGGACGCGACCGCGCCGGCCGTCCTTTTGCCCTGCGTGATGCCTGTCCACACCGCGGCATGCCGCTGCACTGCGGCAAGTTTGACGGGGAAAATGTTGAGTGCTCCTACCATGGCTGGACGTTTGATGCCCACAACGGCCAGTGCCAGTCCATCCCCTCACTCACCGCCGATCAAAACCTGAAAGTCGACCGCATCTTTGCCGGCAGCTATCCCTGCGAAGAGCAAGATGGTTTCGTCTGGGTCTACATACCGGAGCCAGGTCCGCAGGGAGCTGGATTTGGCACGAGAGCAGAAGCTCCCGGCCCGGCCCCGCAGATCGAGAAGTTCGCAGAAAAGCCCAGCGGCAAGTACCGGCTCGCCTACCTCTCCGCCAACATGCCAGTCAGCATCGATCACGGCATCATCGGCCTTATGGACCCGGCGCACGGGCCATTCGTGCATCAAGCTTGGTGGTGGCGCAGCCGCCACAGCATCCACGAAAAGCACAAGAATTTCGAGCCTATCCCCAACGGCTTCCGCATGAGCGCGCATGCTCCCAGCTCAAACTCCGCGCCCTACAAGCTGTTGCGCCTCTACGCCGCAGCGGACTCCACCACCACCACCATCGATTTTGTTCTGCCCAACTTGCGCAGAGAAACGATCCGCGCAGGCAAGTACTGGTTCTCTTCGCTCACCACCGTGACGCCAATCACGCGCAACCAGTGCCGCATCGACGTGGTCGCGGCCTGGAATATTTTCCGCTGGCTGCCTTTCGGCCCCGAACTTCTGAAATTTGTCTTCGGCAAATTCGTCGAGCAGGACCGCCGCACTATGGAACTGCAGGCCGAGGGCCTCCAGCATAATCCGCATCTCATGCTGATCGACGACGCCGACCGTCCAGCGAAATGGTATTTCCAGCTAAAGGCTGCGTATCTCGAAGCGAAACGCACCGGAGGCGAGATGAAGCATCCGATGACGGGGCCGGTCACGCTCAAGTGGAGGAGCTAAGTGCGGAACCTCACCAGAAGACATTGATTCCTTCATATAACCTGAACTTATCGTCGGGCGTGACAACCGAAATTCCCTCGCACAATGCCTGAGCAATGATCTGGCGATCAAAGGGATCGTTATGATGGCGAGGAAGTCCGAACATGCGGAATGCATGATCGGCGGCGTAAGGCAGGATGCGAATTCCCAAGTCATCCATGGCCTTACGCAAAATGACTGCCGAAAACGCCAGCTTGCCAGAAGCAGCCTTGATGGCAATCTCAGTAATGGAGACCGCACTCAGCTCGATCGCGTTATCCAGGTTACGCAACGCAGTCGCCGCGCGCCTGCTAAGCTTCTCCGGGAATTCCACTGCGTAGATGACGACAGCGGTATCCAGCAGTAGGCGCATGATTGTTTTAATAGCGACCGGCAAGGAAGTCGTCTACTTCCTTGTCCGTCATCGGTTTCCACCAATCTGGATCGATGATCTTGATCTGCCCCCGGAGGGTGCCTAGAGTTCGCTTCTTGCGAACTGGTTTCTTTGTGCGCACAATATCCACCACCGGCACACCTCTGCGGCAGATGGTCACCGGTTCCCCGTCTTCGACAGCCTTAATCAGTTCCGGCAATTTATTCTTGGCATCGGCGACACTAACCTGCATGATGTGATGATAGCTATCTTAGATAGCTATGTCAAGAAAAAAGGGGTTTGCACGGGATCACAGCTATTCCTCTTCGCTCACCAGCCACTCCATCGCTTCTTCCCGCGTCTTGAATGCCGGGAGCTCGCGCTGCGAGAAATTCTTGATGTGCTCGAAAAATACCTTGGGCAATTTCTCGACGCCCACCCATGCCGAACGCTTCAGGTGCGGCCGGTCGAAGACCGCGCTCTCCTTCAGTCGTTCGATTGCGATGCGATCAAACTCCGCTCCCGTGAAGTCGGCAAGCAACAGCACCGAACCGCGTGGTTCGCTGGTCACGTACGACGGAACCAGGAGGGCAAGCTTCTCGACCTCTCTCGCCGTGCAGTGAGACAAGTCTGCCAGCAGGATTTGTTTCCCCCGGTGCTCGATGAAGTGGATGCGGTCTTCCATGGACACCTGCCCGCGCTGAAACGCTAACTCCCTAAAAGCGAGTCCACCACCGTGTATACCTCGGCAAGCGCGGCATCCAGCGCGGCCGCGTCTTTTCCTCCGGCCTCCGCCAGATCGGGACGCCCTCCGCCCTTGCCCCCAACTTTCTGCGCCACGGGGCCAATGATTTTTCCCGCCTGCACGCGCCCGGTCAGATCCTTGGTGACGCCCACGATCAGCGAAACGTTTCCATTCGACGCCGATCCCAGCACCACCACGCCCGAGCCAATCTTGTCGCGCAGTTGATCGACCAGCGTGCGCAACTGCGCGCGTTCCAGATTGTCCACGCGATGCGCCAGAACCTTCACGCCCTTCACGTCTTTGATCTGATCGCCAATATTCGCCGTGCTCGACGACGCCGACTTCATCCGCGCCTGATCCAGTTCCCGTGTGAGCCGCTTGATCTCCGCGTCTTTCTTCTCAAACTCAGCTTTCAAAGCCTCGGCAGGAGATGCTTGCGCTGCTTCGTCTGAGGGTGCCCCATCCTTCCGCGTCCTTTGCGGAAGGGTGGGTGATGCGAACGCCGACACCACTCCTTCGAGTTCGTGATCCTTGCGGAAGTGCGCCAGCGATCCCAAGCCCGTGATTGCATCCACCCTCCGCACGCCTGACGACACGCTGCCTTCTTTCAGAATCTTGATCAGCCCAATCTCGCCGGTCGCCCCGGTGTGCGTGCCTCCACAAAGTTCGGTCGAGAAGTCCCCGATCCGCACCACGCGCACCTTGTCGCCATACTTCTCCCCGAACAGCGCCATCGCGTGATAAGTATTGATCGCCTCGTCTATGGGCACGTCGGTGATGGTCTCGACGATCTGATTGCGCAGCACTTCCTTGTTGATGATGTCCTCAATATCCTGCAACTCTTCGTCTTCGACCGCCGTGAAGTGTGAAAAATCAAAGCGCAAATGATTCGGCGCCACCAGCGACCCCGCCTGCTTAACATGCTTCCCCAGAACTTCGCGCAGCCCCGCATGAAGCAAATGCGTAGCCGTATGATTCCTCATAGTCGACTGCCGAACGTCAGCATTCACGACGGCATCTACTTTGTCGCCCACGCGCAGCGTTTGTTTCGCAATAACCTGATGCGCCCGCACTCCCTGAATCGGCGAATAACAACCAGTCACTTCGGCGATAACAGTATTGTGATCGTCCGAATAAAACCATCCCTTGTCACCCACCTGCCCGCCGGAGTCTGCATAGAACGGCGTGTGATCAAGAATGACCTCGCCGGACTCTCCAGCCTTGAGCTCCCGCGCCCCCTGTCCGTTATGAATGATGGCCAGCACCTCGCAGCCGTCAGAGCGAGTCTGCCGATAGCCCTCGAACACAGACTTCGGAAGCTGCTGATAGGCGGGATTCGCGGTCTGCTTGGCGCCACCCTTCCAGGAAGCCCGAGCGCGAGTCTTCTGCTCCTCAAGCGCGCGATCGAAACCAGCTTGATCGAATTCGATGCCCTGATCCCGTGCAGCGTCCTGAATGAAATCGAGGGGCATACCAAAAGTGTCGTAAAGTTTGAAAGCCTCTGCGCCGGCGAGTCGATCCGTGGAGTTCTTGAGAAGTTCTTCCAGCTTTTCGAGTCCGACATCGAGCGTGTGCGCGAATCGGGTTTCTTCCATTAACAGATTCTGCGAGACCCGCTCAGCCGTGCCTTTCAACTCAGGGTACGCATCTTCCATCAGGTCGCGCACCGCAAGAACCATTTGATGTAAGAAAGGTTTGGTTTGCCCCAACAGTCGCCCATGCGTAATCGCGCGGCGAATGATTTTTCGCAAAACATAGCCGCGGCCATCATTCGCGGGCAGGACGCCGTCAGAAATCAAGAACGTCGCCGCGCGCGAGTGGTCGGCAATTACCCGCAGAGAGGCCGCCGATTTCGCCTTGGCTTCTTTCTCCAGTTCTTTAGTAAGAGATGTCCCGGTCAATTCGGCGGCGCGCTTAACCAGCGGAGTAAACAAATCCGTCTCATAATTCGAAATCACCCCCTGCAGCACCGCCGTGACCCGCTCCAACCCCATGCCCGTATCAATCGACGGCTTCGGCAGAGGGTTGAGCTTCCCGCTCAAATCCCGGTCAAACTGCATGAATACCAAATTCCAGATCTCGACATATCGTCCGCAATCGCAAGGAAACGCGCAGTCGGCATGCCCCTGATCCGACGCAGCGGGCCCCATGTCGTAATAAATCTCGCTGCAAGGTCCGCAGGGCCCGGTATCACCCATCTGCCAGAAATTATCTTTCAGCCCCATCTCAAAGATGCGATCCTTGGGCACACCCTGTCCCACCCACAGGTCGTAAGCTTCGATATCGCGCTCAACTCCAGCCTCGCCTTTGAAAATGGTCACATATAGCTTGCCCTTATCAATCCCGAACCACTCCTTCGAAGTAATCAACTCCCACGCGTAAGCGACAGCATCCTTCTTGAAATAATCGCCAAACGAAAAATTCCCCAGCATCTCGAAAAACGTATGATGCCGGTTCGTGAACCCCACATTCTCCAGATCGTTGTGCTTGCCGCCGGCCCGCACGCATTTCTGCGAAGTCGTAGCCCGCGAGTAGTCGCGCTTCTCCAGTCCAAGAAAAACGTCTTTGAACTGGTTCATGCCCGCGTTGGTGAACAACAATGTAGGGTCATTCGCCGGCACCAAGGACGACGAATGCACCTCCTTGTGCGGACGCTCCTTCTGCTGCACAAAGAAATCGAGAAACTTACGGCGAATTTCGGAGCCAGTCATTTGGGTAAGAATGAAAGCCAATTCTAAATGAAAACCACAAAGGATATAGGCGACTAAGAGCAAAGAAGACCCCAAGATTGTCGCGCGAACAAAAGAAAAGCCACGCGGAACCTCGCGTGGCCTTGAGTGCACGAACTGCGCAAGCGCTGCTATTTCACTGCGTCTTCGGTCTTCTCCCCGGCCTTCTTGATTTCGTGCCCGGTAGCCTTGGTGCCCTTCTTTACTCCGCTGCCAGTCTTCTTGGCGACCGTCTCGGTACCCTTGCCCGTATCTTTGGCCGCCACTTTGGTAGCGTGGCCGGTTTTGTCGGCGGCTTTCTCGGTGCCTTTCGCGGTGTCTTTGGCCGCTACTTTGGTAGCATGGCCAGTTTTGTCGGCGGCCTTCTCGGTGCCCTTCGCGGTGTCTTTGGCCACAACTTTAGTTTCGTGGCCGGTCTTTTCAGCCCCCTTCTTTACATCCGTGGCCGCATCCTGAGCCAGCGCAACCGGCACAGCGGCGAACAACGCAGCGGCGAGAATAGTTTTCACACTAACCTTCATGACTCCTCCTGGGAAACTGTATTGGGGAACGGCGTTTGGAGTATGCACCATAAATAAGGTCCTTGCCAAGGACATCTTTGGTCCTTCGCACCGAATCACGCCCTGAACTGAACCTTCAGACGATGAACTGAACCTTCAGACGATCCTAACGCCCGACGATCGCCGCTACCGCTGCTGGCGGTCACGCACTCTCGCTCTCTAACTCGCTCAGAGTCTCTTCATCCACGTCCCATTTCTTCAGGATGGTGAAGATGGTCTTGGTGCCGAAGCCGCCTCGCGCCAGTTGCCGGAAGATGCGCGCGGTCTGCTTCTGATCTTTCGGTTTCACCAGACGCTTCCGCCGCAGAAATTCGCGAGCCTGTTTTTCTTCACTGATGCCTTCGAAGGCCGCGTCCACAGCCTTGTCGATCACATCGCCGTGCACGCCCTTCACTTTCAGATCCGTCACCACGCGCAGCCGGCCGAATTTCTGATTGTCCCGCCGCAGGGAAGAGAAGTAAGCGGCATATTGCGAGTCGTTCAGATACCCGCGATCTTTCAGCCGGCGGATCACCAACTCGATCAGCGTCTGCCCGTACTCCGACTCGGCTTCCTCCACCCGCGCGCGAAATAAACGCTTCAGCTCCGCCACCGTGCGCATCCGCCGCGCCAGCGCTCCCACGGCATATTCGTACAATTCGTCTTCGGAATAAAACTTCTTCTTAGGACGCGGAAACGCCATGCGCTAACGATAATCCTTTTAATGACCGGAATGGAGAGAAAGAAGCGGCGAGAGAAACGGCTAGTAGAAACGGCTTCCGGAATCCGGAGTCCGGGAGTTCAAAAAAGCGGAATCCACTATTTCCGGAAGCCGAGAGCCGGACGCCGGAAGCCGTCCCTACCCCCCACCAAATCCAGCAGACTGCATCGACTGCCGGGAAATGTCGGAAGTCGACGCGATGCCCTGCATGCGCAGCTTGAAGTCGTCGGCGTTGGAAGCGTTCTCCAGCGCGGTTTCATACGCTACCAGCCCCGCCTGGAATAGATCCCACAACGACTGGTCGAAGGTCTGCATGCCGTATTGCGACGTTCCGGCCGCAATGGCTTCGCGAATGGATCGCGTCTTTTCCGGCACCAGAATCGATTCCCGGATGAACGCCGTATTGATCATCACCTCAACCGCCGGCACGCGCCCTTCGGCATCGGAGCGCCGCACCAGCCGCTGGCTTACGATGGCGCGCAGTACTGCGGCCAACTGCAGCCGAATCTGTTTCTGCTCTGGCGGCGGGAAAATGGAAATAATGCGGTTCACCGTTTCCACTGCGTCCAACGTGTGCAGTGTAGAGAAAACCATGTGTCCGGTTTCCGCCGCGTGCAGCGCCGTCGATATCGTTTCCAGGTCGCGCATTTCGCCCACCAGAATCACGTCGGGATCCTGACGCAATGAGGCTCGCAACGCAGCGCTGAACGAAGGTGTATCCACACCGATCTCGCGTTGGTTCACGTACCCCTTTTTATCGCGATGCAGGAATTCAATAGGATCTTCAATTGTGATGATGTGTTCGGCGCGGCTGGAATTGACCCGATCCACCATCGCCGCCAGCGTGGTCGATTTACCAGATCCAGTCACTCCCGTCACCAGCACCAGCCCGCGCGGCATTTCGCAAATCTGCTCCACCACCTTGGGCAGAAACAATTCATCCAGCGCCCGAATCTTGGTGGGGATGACGCGCAGCACCAGTCCCACGTTCCCGCGCTGCTGAAAAATGTTCACACGGAATCGCCCCAGCCCGGCCACGCCGTAGGCCATATCAATTTCCGTGGTCTCTTTGAATTTTTGTTTCTGGCGCGCCGACATCATGCTGAACGCCATGGTCAGCATGTCTTCCGCGCTCACGCGCGGCTGCTCAGTCAACGGCACCAGATCCCCGTCAACGCGCAGGTGAGGATAGTTTCCCACCTTCAAATGTAAGTCGGAAGCTTTGCGTTCCGTCGCTATCCGCAGCAGATCATCAATATTCATTGCAGAAGTATCCTGGGAGGCATATCGCCTCACACGCTCTGCCTATGATCACCCGAATCGTCACCTTCCCCAAGATGACCTAGGTAATGTCCCTGCTCAGAAAACTGGACAGCACCTTACGTTCGAGAGCCCTGAGCACTCTTGAGATGGGCGCAGAAATGGCGCGGCATTTAAACTGGTCTTTGCATGTTTGCTCTGAGGATAATTTTCTGGCTTAGCCTGGCACTCTTTGAGGTGTCTGCGCTTGGCTTCGGGGCAGGCCAGAACGCAACTCCATCCACCCCGCCTCCGGCTCAGTCGGCGCCCTCAGTTTCTACGCACAAGGCCATTGCGTTTGGCGATTTTGTCGACTCCGCCATCCGTCAGGAGCGCCGCATGACCGACTTGCTGCGCAACTTCCAGCCGATCGTTGAAACCTATATCCAGGAACAACAGCCTGATCCCGCCCTGGGAACGGTTCCGAAGCGCGACGACTATTTCTTAAGCCGTCTGGATCTGGCTGGCAATGCCGCCAGCGCCTCAGAATTCGTAGACGACCAGCCCTTGAGGCGGGGTTGGGAGAAGAAATTCCCCAAGCCCAGGTTTGAGGAGCCTTTCGCCGCAGCCGGCTTCGTCCAGGCGTTGTTCCCGGACCTGGACCACTTCGACCGGCATAACTACTCTTTCGAATTTGTCCGCTGGGAGCTTCTCGGCGAACTGCGTTGCGCCGCCGTGGACGTGAAGCCTCATGAGAATTCCGGGAATCATGGCTTTGTCGGTCGCGTCTGGGTGGAAGATCAGGATTTCAACATTGTCCGCTTCACCGGAACCTACACCTCGAAGGCGTTCTCCAGGCGCGCGTTTCACTTCGACAGTTGGCGGTTGAACACCCTGAGCACTATGTGGATGCCTGCCTATGTCTATACCGAGGAATCGGATCCTCACGATGCCTCGAGCCACGGACTCTGGTTTAAGGCTCAAACCCGAATCTGGGGTTACGACATGGCTCACGCGGGCGATCACCGGGAGTATGCCAAACCTCTGACCGACAATCCTGCGTGGGTCGATCCCAAGCGGCACGAAGCTTCGCAGGACTTGAGCCCGGCTTATACCTTGGGGCAAACAACCTACACACCGGAAGACAATGTGGTGGAGCGGTTGCAAGTCGCGGGACTGATGGCTCCTGACGGCGAAGTCGACCGCATCTTGCAGACCGTGGTCAACAATCTGGTGCTGACCAACAGTCTTGATCTTGCCGCGGTTCGTTGCCGCGTCCTGCTTACGGCGCCACTTGAGTCGTTCGTGATCGGACGAACCATCGTCGTCAGCCGCGGGCTGCTCGATGTGCTACCCGATGAGGCCACCCTCGCCGCAGCGCTGGCGCACGAACTGGCCCACATCGCTTTGGGCCATTCCGTGGGTGCCGGATATTTGTCGGGCCTGACGTTGCCGTTCTCCGATCGGGAGATCTTTGTCAACCTGAACTTTCATTTCGATCCCGCCCAGGAAGCCGACGCTGACAAGAAAGGCCTGGAGCTGTTTTCGAAGTCGCCTTATAAAGATCAACTCGCCAATGCCGGACTCTTCCTGAAAGCTCTGGAAGCACGTTCTCCGCAATTGCCGAACTTGCTGCATGGGCGCTTCAGCAACGATTTCGGCAGCAGCCATCTGGTCGGCATGCAGGCGCTGGCCAACTCTGGCAAGCACCTGCAAATGGATCGCGTGGATCAGATCTCTG